>R07__coassemble_69_pt1 | contig 44039 bp, 36 predicted proteins | sample R07__metabat2_low_PE_052 | metagenome-assembled genome bin R07
AACTTCAGCTCTATGCGAAAAGTATTGACAGCGAGATAAGGAACTGGGCGCCATAATAGAAAAGATAGTTAAGTATAAAATCAATTGTCTTTTCGTGGTCGGTGCCGAAATATGTCCGGCTGAGCACAAGATCCGATATTGCGAATGCTGCCGCGCCGGCGAATAAAATATTAAGTGATGGATTCGTAAACCCTGCCATAAGTGCCAGCGCAAAGGAAACACCGGCTGTGGAAAACAGAAGCATGCCATAAATGCAGGAGATGACCTTGAACCTTCCGAAATCCAGCTTCATTATTTTACCCATAGGAACAACCAAAAAGCCGGCAATTATTCCGAACACAAATCCCAGAATTATGTAGAGAGGCCGAGATGCGTCTCCAAACCGGATTATCATCCCGACAAGAAAGAATACGTGGCCTGTGGAAAAGGATTTGAATCCTGAAAAAGAGTGCGGCACATCATCTGAGCGATACACGTATTTAAGGTCAAGCCATACATCGCCTAAAAGGCCGAAAATCTGACCGGCAATTATGAAACAGCCATAGATAAGGCCGCTTCCGCCTTTTGAAATAGCAGCAAGTGATGTAAGAAGAAACAGGCACGAGGCAATTGTTTTAAGCGCCAGAGCCTTGATGGTGTAGCCTAAGTTTTTTTCGCGTACATATATGATTGCAGCGATAATTCCCAGAACGACAAACACAGCGCATAAAATATTTTGAATGTTAAACATAACAAAAACTCCTTGTATAGTAAGTTTGCAGCCGGGAAATTTACGGTTAAAGGCTTATTTTTTTTAGCCAAATGGCCGGGCGCTACTGCTGTGCGCTCAGCTTTGCTGCCTGGTCAAAGGCAATATCATTATTGATGATTTCGAACAGATCGCCGTTCAAAATTTCCCCAAGCCTGTAGCTGGTGAATTTTATGCGGTGGTCCGTAACGCGGTTTTCAGGGAAATTATATGTCTTTATCTTTTCCGAACGGTCCCCGGTTCCCACCTGGCTTCTTCTTTCTGCTGCCTCAGCCTGCTGTTTTTTCTGAAGCTCTAAATCATAAAGCCTTGACTTTAAAACCTTAAGCGCTTTATCTTTATTTTTAAGCTGCGATTTTTCGTCCTGGCAGGAAATAACAATTCCCGTAGGAATATGTGTAAGGCGCACCGCCGAGTCCGTCGTATTTACACACTGGCCACCATTTCCTGACGCGCGGAAAACGTCGAATTTGCAGTCGTTCATGTCTATTTCCACGTCCACGTCCTCAGCCTCCGGCATAACAGCAACAGTTGCAGTCGAGGTGTGAATACGACCGCCCGATTCTGTAACAGGCACACGCTGCACCCTGTGCACGCCGCTTTCGTATTTGAGCTTTGAATATGCGCCCTGCCCGTTTATCATGAACACAACTTCCTTCATGCCGCCAAGGCCCATTTCGTTTAATGAAACTAGTTCCGTCTTCCAGCCGTTGAGCTCTGCAAAGCGGCAGTACATCCTGTAAAGCTCTGCAGCAAAAAGCGCTGCCTCGTCGCCTCCGGCGCCGGCACGGATTTCCATCACAACGTTCTTATCGTCGTTTTCATCCTTTGGAAGAAGCAGGACTTTAAGCTCTTCTTCTATTGCTTCAAGGCTTTTCTTTGCCTCGGATAGTTCTTCCTTTGCAAGTTCCTTCATTTCCTCGTCTGATTCGGTATCAAGAATTTCCAGGCTGTCGTCGATAGTCTGCTTTGCGTTTTTATATTTCCTGTAAGCTTCTACTATAGGTGATAAATCGCTCTGCTCCTTCATAAGCTTTTTGAAACGCTTCTGGTCGTTTGCCACGTCGGGTGTGGCAAGTTCTTCTAAAACCTCATTATATCTGTTTTCTATGGATTCAAGTTTGTCAAACATATTTTATAACCTCTTAAAATTTTAATCTGGATATTCTTTAAAAGTGCTGCAAATTATCCGCACTGCTAAAGTTTTCCGGCAACGACTCTGTAAAGCCCGGCCATGTCTTTTTTAACCGTAACATCCTTAAAGCCATTTGAAATCATAAGGTCATTCACGGCTTCCGCCTGGCTGCAGCCTATTTCCATGATAAGGGTTCCTTCCTCTTTAAGGAAATCCTTTGCGCTTTTGCATTTTGTGCCATCCGGGTTTATGCCCGAGATAATGCGCCTGTAAATATCAAGACCGTCTTTTCCGGCGGTAAGAGCCAGCTTTGGCTCGTGGTTTTTAACCTCCGGCATCAAGACCTCGTACTCATCCTCCGTGACATATGGAGGGTTTGAAACAATCACATCGAAGAGTCCTGTAAATTCTGCGCCTGCATCTTTATTTTCAGCTTCCATTTCCTCGAACAAATCGCTCTTTATCATTCTGATTCCAAATTTAAGGTCGTATCCAAAGGTAAGATTGGAAGGCTCGCCCTCGTCATATTCGGCCACATCAATATGGTTGTGGTGGATATTATGTTCGGCGATTTTCAGTGCTTCTTCTGAGATGTCGCTTATAACCACGCGCACATCAGGCCTGTAGCGTTTTAGGGAAATGCCTATGCAGCCGCTTCCCGTGCAAAGGTCAAGCACGTAAGACTCAGGCCCCAAAACCTTAAGTGTATTTTCAAAAAGCACTTCCGTATCCAGACGCGGAATAAGCACATTTTGATTGACCTCGAAATTAAGACCGGCAAAGTTGGCGCGCCCTGTTATATATTGATATGGGATACGCTCTGCGCGTTTTTTTATCAGCGCGTCATACTGGTTAAAATTTATCTGATTAACCTGCTGGTCTTTGAACATAAGATATTTTGCCCTGTCGCACCCGGATGCAAACTCAAGCAAATAGAAAGCGTCCACAGATGGATTTTCTATGCCCGCTTTCTTTAAAGTATCAGTACCGTAATTATAAACTTCCTGTAATGTCATTTTGATAAATCTTTTTATGCCTCTTTGTTTTCTAAGGCTTCTGTATTTTCCGCATCATCTCCGGAAGCTTCTGTAGCTTCCTGTTTTTCTTCAGCTTCCGCGCTGCCTTCATCTTCCTTTGTCTTCCAGCCGTTTTCAATGAATTCTTCCACTTCGTCTGCCTTTAAATCCACAGTTCCCTTAAGCGGCTTTTCCGAAGCATTTGCCGCTTCTTCCTGTTTTTCAGATTTTTTGGCTTCTTCTGCTTCATCTTCCGGTTCTTCAAAAGCTTCTTCAGATATGCCCTTAAGGCGTGCTTCTTCTCTTTCCTTTGCGCGCTGCTCGCGGCGTTCTTTTTTTGCGATTTCTTTTCTGACTTCCTCTACATAAGGCTTCCAGTCAAAAACAGAAATAACAGATGCTATGCCCACCTGCACCATGTCACGGGTAGGCTCCTTTGTGGTGAAGCCCTGCATCCACAGGCCCGGCTTGCTTAAGGCCTCGGCCAGCTTTGAATCAGAATTTCCGGCCCACTTTATAAATTCGTAAGAAACACCTGCGATAACCGGGATAAGCAAAAGCCTTATGATAATCCTTAACGGGATATTTTCGATCCGTATAAACATAAAGAAAATTATGCTTATGAACAAAACGATAAATATGAAGCTGGTTCCGCAGCGGCGGTGCTCTTTGGAGGATTTCATTACATTATCAACTGTAAGGTCCAGGCCCGATTCGATGCAGTTTATGCATTTGTGCTCTGCGCCATGATACATAAACGTGCGCTTGATATCCTTCATCTGCGCGATTGCCGCGATATATCCTATAAAGATTAATATTTTTATTATGCCCTCAATCAATGCAAGCAGAAAATTGGAAGAAATATTTGTCCACTTCATAAGAAGTGAAGAAAGGAAATAAGGAAGGATTATAAATAGGGCAACGGCAATCACCAATGAGAATGCAACCGTGCCTATCATCATTGCAGACTCACCTTTTTCCTTGAACGTATCGTTCATAAAATCGTCCGTCAGGCCTTTTTCTTTTTCCTCTTCCTGATCGCTTGCATAAACATCAGCCGAATACATCAGCGTTTTGATGCCCATGATAAGTGAATCCACAAAAGACACACAGCCCCTTATGATAGGCCATTTTAAAAACTTATATTTTGTGGATGCGCTTTTATATGTTGTTTTTCCTACGCGGATACCACCATCAGGTTTTCTGACTGCCACGGCAATTTTTTCTTTGTTGCGCATCATAACGCCCTCCAAAACCGCCTGGCCTCCTATATTGCTTGATTTCATTTTTTCACCTTTTTTCAGAATATAAAAATCGAGCTCAAAGCACCCGCATTAAGCGGAACTTTAAGCCCGAATTCTACTTTTACAGAGCTATTCCTGTACGCCGTACTTCTTGTTGAACATTTCAACACGACCGCGGGCCTTTGTAGCCTTCTGCTGGCCTGTGAAGAACGGATGGCACTTTGAGCAGATTTCTACGTGGATGTCATTCTTTGTGGAACCTGTAACAAATGTGTTGCCGCAGTTGCATGTAACTGTTGCTTCAAAATACTTTGGCTGAACTTCTTCTCTCATTATTTTTACCTCTCTTTTTATCCGAAAAACTTTTAACTCTTCGGACGTTTATTTTTGACAAGCTGAATAATTGTACCATGTCATGTTTTATACTGCAACATAATTTTTTTACATCAGCTTGATCTTTCGCATCATGTTCACGAATTCATCATTGCTCTTTGTTTTCACGAAAAGATCAAGTATGCGCTCTGTGCTTTCATCTGCGCGCAGGCCGCCTGTGGCTTTTCGGATGTTGTATACAGCCTCCTGCTCTTCAGGCGTAAGAAGCAAATCCTCTCTTCTGGTGCCGGATTTAGCAATGTCGATTGCAGGAAAAACCCTCTTTTCCTGAAGCTTCCTGTCTAAGATAAGCTCCATGTTGCCTGTGCCTTTAAATTCCTCATAGACAACATCGTCCATTTTGCTGCCGGTGTCAACAAGCGCTGTGGCAAGTATTGTAAGGCTTCCGCCTTCTCTTATGTTTCTGGCTGCGCCGAAAAATCTTTTAGGCGCATGAAGTGCTGCAGGGTCTAAGCCGCCGGAAAGTGTTCTGCCGCTAGGAGGCACAAGAAGGTTGTAGGCGCGCGAAAGCCTTGTGATGCTGTCTAATAAAATGATGACATCCTTTTTCATTTCCACAAGGCGTTTTGCCCTTTCGATAACCATCTCAGACACACGTCTGTGGTGTTCCGGCAGCTCATCGAAGGTTGAATAAATAACCTCCACATTGTCGCCCACTATGCTTTCCTTTATATCAGTAACTTCTTCCGGGCGTTCGTCAATCAGGAGAATAAGAATGTGAACCTCCGGATTGTTTTTCTGTATTGAATGGGCAACGCCCTTAAGAAGCGTTGTTTTTCCGGCCTTAGGAGGGGAAACTATCATTCCTCTCTGGCCCTTTCCTATAGGCGATATAAGGTCAAACACGCGCATTGCCACGCTGCCTGCGCCGGGAACTTCCAGCTTCAATCTTTTATCCGGGAATATAGGCGTAAGGTCTTCGAAATTCCTTCGTTTGCCTATTTCTGTTATCAGCGCCCCGTTTATCCTGTCGAGCCTTAAAAGCGCGCCGAATTTTTCGTTGCCCGTGCGTACGCGCACCCTGCCCTTAAGCATATCGCCTGTTTTTAAAGAAAATTTCTTTATCTGGGACGGTGAAACGTATACGTCCTCGTCGCCCGGAAGATAATTTGCGCTACGGATAAAGCCATATCCATCCTGCATAACTTCCAGTATTCCGTCTGCCGCAATTCCGGAATCCAGCTTATCTTCTTCAGCCTTAGGCACGCCTGTCTCTTCCACGTGCTTTTTTTCTGCGTCCATTTCAAGGATTTTTTCAATAAGGTCTGCTTTTTTTAAGCTGCTTACACCTTTAATCCCGTTAGCTTTTGCTATTTCACGCAATTGCGCCACCGGCAGTGCGTTTAATTTTTCTCTCATATAATATCCTTTCGGTGTGGTATATCAAACTTTGGAAACTTTGGCCGACGGGCCAACCCATAGATTTGTTACGACCCGATTATACACACCTCATATTTTATTTTCAAGAGAATGTTTTACGGAATAATAAAATCGCTGCCGCACCACCCGCAAGAATTCCAAGAACAGCAAATAATGATTCCAGGTTCATGCCCGAAACGCCCGTATCAGGCACGCTTGATGGCTGTCTTATGCTTACGGTCTGGGCTGTATCTGATATATTTTTTTCTTCTGCCGCCGGATAGGAATTTCCGTCCAGCGGATTTATTATCTTAAGTTCCTCAAAAACAACTATATCCTGCCAGTTAAGCTGGTATGCGTCAAAGTTAAAGGTAAGCTGCTTTGTCATACTTTCAGAAGATGCAGTAAATGTGACTGACTCGGATATATTTTTTGAAGATGTTGTGGAAGTGGCAACACTTATTTTCTCACCTGTGCTTTTGCTGTACAGTGTGCCGGTAAGGACATAGCTGTACCCTGCTAAAAGGTTTGTGAGCGATACCGTGTCTTTTATTGACGCAACCTTGGCAGTTATAGTTTTGTCATTATCAGATGCGTCAACTGCGCTGGTGGAAATAGACGGAACATAAATAGTCTGGGCCTGGCTTGAAAGGTCTTTATGTTCTGCCACCTTTGTGCTGTTTGTTCCCTCATTCAGATAAAGCTCCTCGTAAACCACCAGTGTCTTTCCCTGCATGGACGAAGCATTAAATGAAAGGCTCAAGGTTACACTTCCCGCTGCCGAAGAAGGAGAAAATGTTTTAGATGCTGACACAGGGTTTCCATCCGCATCCCTAATCTGCCCTCCTGTAGACGCGTCAATTAATATGCCCTTCAGGGTATAGCTGCCCCCTGTCTTAAGTCCTTCATAGCTGACTGAATCATCTATCACTGCGCCTTTTTTTGCTGCCAGGATTTTAAGGCCGCTTTCTTTGTTCACAGCCGATGTGCTTATTTTTGCCGGGTCATCCTGCGAGGTTATCCAGGCGGCTTTCTGCCAGTTAGGATTGGCGCTGTTAGAACCTATGCTCAAGGTGCAGTTCACAGCATTCAGATACAGTGTGGACGAGGTGTCGGAAAGGACTGCCTCTATTGCCGCAATATCGCTTTTAAGCTGTGTGTATAAAGCCTCTGTTATTTTGTGGCACTGCACACTTGTGTAATAGCCGCTTCCTTCGCTTCTGTATTCGTTTATCATGTCCTGATAGCTATTATAGTCTCCCCATCCATGGTAAACATAAGCCAGAAGAAAATGTGCATAGATATAATCCATGGTAACCGAATCAGGCGTAAGGCAATAGCCAATCCCATCGTACCAGCCTTCAGAAAGAGCCTGGATATTTCCGAGTGCATAGTGCCCTGCGATTGAAAGGCCGTCCACTCCAGATGAATAATATTTTCCGCCCGGAGATAAAAGTATAACCGCCCTTAAGAGGTTTGCATCGGAGGTTGTCACGCTGGTTGTTTCTGTGGGGTAATCCTTATCCGGGTCCAGGCAGTATGCATACTGGCCGTCTGCATTATCCAGCTTGAAATACCTTAATGCCGTCGGATATTCCGTGCCCCAGGTGCAGTAAACATACGAGCTGCTCTGCCATATAGTATGCACAGTACTTGTGCTTGATGCCGTGAGCGCAGTGGATTTTAGAGCCATAAGCTTTCTTTTAGGCTTAGGAAAAGTTTCTACAGTATCATAATAAATTTCATCCGGCTGGCTTAGCGGTCCATTGTTCTGATCCGGCACAAATTCCTCTTCGCCGGCAGTTTCATCTTCAGTGGATTCAGTTTCTGTTTCAGTTTCACTTTCTGTTTCTATTTCTGTTTCTGTTTCGGTCTCTGTTTCATTTTCTATTTCATTTTCTGCTTCCACGTCCGGCTCACTCTCAGCTTCTGTTACATCGTCATTATCTGTTTCGGCTTCGCTTTCACCTTCGGTTTCGCCTGCCGTTTCTCCTTCAGTTCCGCCTTCAGTTTCACCTTCGGTTTTATCTTCCGTTTCACCTTCAGTTTCGCCCGTCTCCGTGTTCTCGTATTCAGTCACATTTTCCTGGGCAGCTTCTGTGCTTTCGCTTTCGTTCGCATTTTCCACCGGGCTTTCGGTATTTTCATTTTCAGATAATATACCGTCCGATTCCATTTCATCAGCAATTTCGCTTTCAAAGTAAATTTCGGATGTATTCGTATCGTCCCCGAAAAGCCCTGCATACAGGCACATCCGCCCGGTAAGAAGTACAGTTAAAATAAATATAAGTCCGGTCGCAATTTTTCTTTTCATTTCAAGGCCTCCTTCATAATAGCAATCACAACTGTCCGTGCGCCGGTAAATTCATACGAACAGGTGGAGAGCTCAAGTATTTTTAAATCTTCAGTTTCAAGCGCTTCGCTGAATTTTGCTTCATCCAGCATAATCGCATTCTCCTTCACATAACTCAGATAAAATTCCGCATCGCCCTTGCCGAAAAACACGGGATTAAAAATACAGTCATCCGATGCCGAAACCAGAAGCACGGCAAAAATCTCAAGGTCATAGCTGCACGTCGGTGTGAGCAGCGTTCCTGTCCTGTTGCAAAGGAAAAAATTAGTGTCCTTGTAAAGGGCAAGTTCTCCGAACATAGACCCGCCGCTCATGTAATGCCCGTATAAAAGCGACACAAAATCCGAAAAACCGCCTTCATTTCTGTAGTCCAGAAATATGCTGCCCGAAAGGGAGTTTTCCCCAAACACATCCGTGTTCAGATATATCTGGTTTGTCTCGCCCTGCACCACGGGGTAATCTATATTTGTGCCGTCAAGCGTAATCCAGCCCCTTATATCGCCGTTAATAGCCATAAGCTTTGAAAAGTCCGGCAGGCTTTCGCTAGTTTCTGCCTCCTCTTCTTTATCGGGCCTTAATGCCTCTACCTCGCTTTTCACCTGGGCAGCTTCCACATAAACATTTGCTTCATCCGTTATGCAATAGAGCGTGTAAACCGCCGCCATTACAAGCACGGCGGAAAACACAGCACCGGAAATTCTTTCGGTAATTTTCAGAATTTTATACAAAACTCTCATAGCTTATTAACGGCCTGCCCTGCCGTTTCTTTTTGTTCTTAAAATCATGAAACCGGCAAACATAAGAACTATGCACCCGAAAGCCATCACATAAGGAAGCACATTTGTGTCCACGCCGGTGTCCACAAGCTTGGCCTTGAAATTGGTGATTTTCACGTACTCATTTGTGGAATCCACAAGGCCTGTACCCGCGTCAGACTTATCGTATGTGGCAGAATATCCTTCCGAATCGTAGCTTGCTTCTGTGATCTGATATGTAACGCCATAAGGAATATTTTTAAGGGTTATGGTCTCGTCGTGCTTTATCATAAAAGTAGTAACCTCGCCCACTTTTACTGTAGTAGGGTTTCCCGAATATGAACCCCCTGTAACCGGATACGATGACTCATATGTCTTTCCGGATTCTCCGTCCAGCTTCACGCTTACCTTGAAATATTTTTCCCTGTCGCCGAAATTGCCTGTAACCGTTTTTGAAATAACAATGTCTCCGGACTGGAAATTGTTTGAAAGCATATCTGTTTTTAAAACACCTGCGAGCTGCGAAACGGAATTATACACAGGATTAACCGGAGATTCGCAGTGAATGGCGGCAGTAACGGTTTTTCCGGTGGCAGTCTGCTCTACGGATGCAACCAGATACATATCGCCCGTAAAATATTCAACGCCTGCGCTTGTGCCCTTGTTCTGCGTGATTTTATATGTGTAGATGCCTACGCTTGTATATGCCGGCAGCGTTATTGCAACCTGTCTTTTCTTTGTTGCAGAACCGGCATCGCCCTTGGAAAATTTCACACTTCCTATTGTGGCCTTTGGCATTGTGTCCACAGTTATGCCAAGCCCTGCATCAGTCACGCTGTACGGAACAATGGTGTAGGTAAAGGTTTCCTCAGGGCTTGAGGACCCCGAATTTAAAACATCGTACTCGTTATAAAAATAAATTGTATTAGACACCGAGGCATCCATGGCAGTGTTGGCTGCAAATGCCGGAACCGCCAGGAAAATAGTCATAGTCATAATCATAGCTGCCATCAATACTGAGCTTAAAAGCCTTTTCATCATTTTTTTCATCTTGTTTGTTTTCACCTTTCTTAAATTTTAAATTTCTTTTCGTCTGAGGACCGCAATTATAAGTCCCTCAATTTTTTCTTTTTCAACACTTCCGAATTGTCTGCTGTCATTTCCTTCTGTTCGGTAGTCGCTCAGGATAAAAAGCTCTCCCTCGGGCACGCAGTATGGGTACTGAATAGTGCCGTCAAGGCTTTCTGTGGAAATGAGTATCCCGTCATCAAGGTTTACGCCGTTTACAAGAAATTCTCCTGATTCGGTAATATCCACGACATCATTTTCCTTTGCCATAATTCGCCCGGCCCAAATCTTTCCATCTGCCTCATAAAGTACGCAGTCGCCCTGGCTTAATGTGCCGGCGGCTTTAAAAACAAGCATAAGGTCTCCGTTTTTAATCGACGGCCACATATTGTTTTCATCCATTTTTCTGAAGCTGAAAATAAAGCAGAAGGCAACGCACAGAATCAGAGCAATGCCAGCGATTTTTATTGCCGAAATAAGCAATTCTTTTTTCTTAACCATGTTTCATAAAAAGTCCTCCCTTATTTTTTTAGGATGACAAAAAGGCATACTAAAGCGTTCGCGCTCAAAGCGGCGCTTTTTAAGCCATATGATACATGTGCAGTTTTTTGAAAATGGGGTTTTAAATCACCGGATAACAGAACCTTCCGGATTGATTTTGTGAGGGTGATTTTAGACCCGTTTTTTTAATCTGTCAAGCCTGATTTTTGTTGAATTTTCGGGCTTTTTTAAGGGTTTGTAATACGTATTTCAGGTTTACAAAATACATAAAATATGCTACTCTTTACAAACATTTTTTATGGGCAGGAATTTTTATGATCACGGATTCATCCACAATTTATAAGCTGATGATTCTTTACATGCTGAATCGCTTAGACTGCCAGCTGACCAACGCTCAGCTGTCAGGTTTTTTCATAGAAAAAAACTACACAGACTATTTCACCATCCAGCAGAACATTTCAGACCTTGTGGAAGCAGGCTTTATAGACAAAGTCACAATTCGTAATACATCATACTATTCCATCACAGACGAGGGATATGAATCCTTAACTTTTTTTAAAAATCACATTTCAAAGGGAGTTTTGCTCGACATAAACTCATATCTTGACGAAAATAAATTTGCTTTAAAAAACGAAGTCGGCACCCAGGCGGACTACTACAAACACACAAACGGCGACTACATCGCCCACTGCCAGGTAATGGAAGGAAAGAGCCTTCTTTACGAAATCAACGTTTCTGTCCCATCCGAGGATGAGGCAGATAAAATATGCCGGAATTTTTCAGCCAACTCAGAGGCCATCTATGGCTTTATCATGAAAAACCTTTTGCAGTAGATATACAAGGCAGCACAAAATTATGGTTATAAAATCAGTAGAATTAGAAATAGTATGCGGCCCCACAAGCACTCTTCCTGAAACCTCTTTGCCGGAGATTGCTTTTGCAGGCAAATCAAACGTCGGCAAGTCATCGCTCATAAATGCGCTTGTTAACCGCAAGTCCTTAGCCCGCACCTCTTCCCAGCCGGGAAAGACGCAGACCATCAATTTTTATAACGTAAACAAGGAACTTTATTTTGTGGACCTGCCCGGCTATGGCTATGCAAAAACCTCTCTTTCCGAAAAAGAAAAATGGGGGAAAATGATAGAAAAATATCTTTCCTCATCCAAAAACCTTAAGGCAGTTTTTCTTTTGATAGACATCCGCCACGAGCCAAAGGACCACGACAGGCTGATGTACAAATGGATTACAGAGAACGGTTTTACCCCGGTTATCATTGCCACAAAGTCAGACAAAATTTCCAGGGGTGCTGTTCAGAAAAATCTTAAAATCATTCGTGAAGGCCTTGAAGCCCCTAAGGATGTCACCATGATTCCTTTTTCTTCAGAAACAAAAAACGGGCGGGATGAAATCCACGCCCTGATAAAGTCCTTTCTGTAAGAGCCCTTAAAGCCTTTTTTATTTATCGCCCGACTTTTTTCTTAAGCCAGCTGCACCATTCATCCATGCCTTCACCTGTTTTTGCGGAAAGGCAAATCACTTCTGCCTGTGGGTTTCTTCCAAGGATTCTTTCTTTTGCAGCCGCAAAGTCAAAATCAAAAATTGCTTTCGTGTCGATTTTGGTTATTATGGCCAGATTGCTCACCTGAAAAATAAGAGGATATTTAAGAGGTTTGTCATCCCCCTCAGGCACGCTCAAAAGCATAACATTTTCTGTTGCCCCGGTGTCAAATTCGGCCGGACACACAAGGTTTCCCACGTTTTCAAGTATCACAAGGTCCAAATCGTCCACGCCAAAAGCGTCTAACGCCTGCCTTGTCATGGAAGCATCCATGTGGCACATCCCCCCGGTGTGAATCTGAATAGATTTGGCCCCGGCCTTTAATATCCTTTCAGCGTCCACCTTTGCGTCGATATCGGCTTCCATAACGCCTATTCTAATTTCACTTCCAAGCCTTTTAATGGTTTCTTCAAGCAACGTTGTTTTTCCCGCGCCTGGTGATGCCATCATATTTATCATAAAAATATTTTTTGATTTTAAATACTCGCGCAGCTCATCCGCCTCGCGGTTGTTTTCTTCGAATATGCTTTGCTTAACATCAATAATTTTTACTTCGTTCATTTATTTTTCTTTCCTCAGTAATATTTTAATATACTGTAACTTTTTCTCCATGTAGCCAGACCAGTATCTTGACGCTGAGGATTTTTGAATCCGTGCTATCGGAAAATCAAAGGGATTACTGTCACATGCCGGCATAAATTTTCTTCGAACGCTTCCTGTAATATAAAACCATGGCTATTCCTGTCACCACCCAGGAAAGTGGATAAGATATGCAGACTATAGGAAGAGTCGGGTTGGCCAGGAACACCGTAACAACCCACACAATCCTAAGCACACAAACGCCCAGAGCCATGATAATGGTAGGCTTTATCGCATCCGACATGCCCCTTAAAATAGCAGATACCGTGGCAAGCGAGGTCCATACAACATAGAAAGGCACAAAGTAAGTCATTATCTGCCATGTGGTATCCCTTACCGCCTGGTCCTCTGTGAATATAAGAAGCAAAGGTTTAGCCAAAAGCAAAAGCCCGCTTGATAAAACCACAGTGCTTGCGAGATAAATAAGGTATCCCGTTTTTGAGCTCTGCTTAATCCTGTCAAGTTTGCCTGCTCCAAAATTCTGCGCCACGAAATTCATTATGGCAGTGTCGAAAGCAGTGGATACTGCCCAGTAAATTCCGTCCAGCTTTCCGGATAAGGCCCAGGATGCCACCACAACGGTGCCAAGGCCATTAACAGCCACCTGCAATATAAGATTAGATATGCCATACATTGCCGACTGCACAGCCGACGGCACACCTATGGACATCATGCGCTTCAGAACTATTAAATTGATGGTGAACGGCCTTAGCTTAAGCTTGTAATATTCATTCGTTTTTAACAGCTCTATAACCACGAGCGCAAAGCTTATGCCCTGGGAAATGGTTGTAGCCCAGGCCACACCCGGAACCCCCATTTTGAATACAATAACAAATACCAGGTCCAGAACAATGTTGCTTATGCAGCCTGCTATAAGAAATATAAATGGTTTTCTGGAATCCCCCGCTGCCCTTAATATGCCGGAGCCCATGTCATAAACCAGGATAAACATGCTTCCGGCAAAATAAATTTTTACATAAGACATCGCGTCCGCAAGCGTTTCTTCCGGCGTGTTAAGAAGCAGAAGAAGTGGCTTTGCCAGAAACAGCATGATAATTGAAAGCACCACGCCTATTATCACGCAGAAATATATCGATGATTTAACTGCCAGCGAAACCTTTTCTTTTTCTTTTGCGCCGCAGAACTGTGCGATGATAACCGAAGCGCCCGATGCAAGCGCAACGAAAATTCCGATTATAAGCTGGGTGAGCACAGCCGGGCTTCCGCCGACTGCCGCCAGGGCATCGGTGCCCACAAAGCGCCCCACTATAACTGCGTCAACGGCATTGTAAAGTTGCTGGAACAAAGTTCCCGCAGCAATAGGCGCAAAATACAGAAGCAACTTTTTCCATATGACGCCTGTGGTCAGGTCGTTTTTATCTTCGATCGCAATTTTTTTACCGGACATTTTATTTTTTTATATTTTCTGTTTTTATCTTCCGTTCTGAATTCCCATCGAAACAAGGTCAAGTCCTGTTGTGTCTACATAATCAGCCTTGTTCTGTTCTTTTGTTACCGTGGCGAGGCCGCCTTCAAGCTGTTTCTTCACGCTTTCGGCCCTGAGCTTGCAGAAGAGTTTTAAAGATTCGCACGCTGTATCGAATTTTTCAGCAGAATAGAATGCGTTAGGGTCTTCTTCCACATATGGTCTTATAAGGTCATGGATCCTGTTTATTTCTTCTTCACAGGCGCCGGAATCAAAGTAGTTTTCAATAAGTTCCGCATATATCTCATGGTACTTTTCAAGATATTCTTCATTTGTCACTATCCAGTTCCACATCGGCCTGTCTGCATCCGAAGCGCTTCCAAGAAGTGAATCTATTCCGCTGTTTATTATTGATGGAGCCGACTGGTTTCCCGAAAGGCCATGGGCGCCGAAGGCTTCGTTGTAGTCCCACGGAAGCATCGAAAGAATGCCATTTTCCTCCAGGAGATAATAATTATGGCCAATGTCTCCGGTGTAGCTGTCTAAATTTACCACAAAATTATGGGCTGCAAAGTATCTGATCACCTCATCAGTATTTACGGCAGCTTCCACATTTCCCTCGGAAATCGCCTTTAATGCTGCGATCAGCCTCTGCTCATCCTCCTCGGTCGCATCCATTACAGTGTCTTCAAAAATGCGGGGATAGCTTGAAATGTTGTCGTCAATATATTTTAAAAATATCGAATCTTTTGAAGAGCTTCCAGAAGCAGTGCCATTACCTCCGCGGTTTCCTCCGCCGCCTCCCATGTTAAAGCCTCCGCCCTCGGTTTCAGGCTTATACATCACGCCATCACTATGGCCGGTGCGCTTCATGTATGACTTGCTTTCATCCTCTATCACCAGATAAAGGCTAAAAGGCTCTCCATTTATGCTAAGCATGCAATAGCTCGTAAGCGGCGCATCCACACCCGCCGCATTAAAGATTTCATAGCTTAAATAATCTTTCATGTTTGTGGCATCTATATAGCAGTTTGCCAGGCTGAATTTATTTAATCCGTGGTATTTCTGGCCATCTACAAATTTTCCAAAGCTTACCTTGAAGCCGTATTTATTGCTTGAAGATGAAGCCAGCGTAGAAAGAGAAGAATTTCCTTTTGTTGAAAAAGAAACCGACTGAATGGTCTCGCCGTCAATGGTTATATCCACCATATATTTTGTTTTCTGTGTGGGATTTTTAAGAAGATCTGCCCAGTCTGTTTCCGAGATATCGATGTTAATCTCGTGAACATAGGAATCATCAAACAGAAGATCTGCATAAGATAAATCTGCCGCCTGCACAGTATTTGCCAATGGCATTGCCTGAACCATCATCCCTAAAGCAGCGGCAAAAGTAATAATCATGCTTATAAGCTTTTTCATAATAAAAATCCCTTTCGTTGTTCTGATTAAAACACTGAAAAGGATGATAGCATATTTTAGCTTTCACAACAAGGGTGCCGGAAATTCTTCCTGGAGCCTGTCCGACCGCATAATCAGGCGGGGTTTGCAGAAGAATCACTTAATCAGGCGGGGTTTGCAGAAGAATCACTTAATCAGGTGGGGTTTATATGTGATTTATATATAAAGTGGGCCTGATTATGCGATTTTTTTATAAAGTTGGCCTGATTATGCGATTTTCTAATAAACAAGGCCTGATTATGCGATTTTCATGTCTCTGCAAATTATTAAATAAAAATGGTTTTCTTAGTCAAAAAGTTTTATTATAATGGGGCTTAAATGATGTCCGGCAACACCCAGGTTTTAATCTTAATTACGATAAGTTTTATTGTAATGAAAGTTGCGGTGATGTACATCAACGCTGTTTTGAAAGAACAAAAAAGATATTAAATAAAGGAGTAACAACATGGTAGAATCAAGTATGCGCTATGTAAGCGCTTATGACCCTGAAATTGCAAAAGTCCTAGAGCTGGAGCTTGCGCGCCAGCGAAACAATTTAGAGCTTATTGCTTCAGAAAATCTGGTCAGCCAGGAAGTAATGGCTGTTATGGGATCCGTGCTCACAAATAAATATGCCGAAGGATATCCGGGAAAGCGCTATTACGGCGGCTGCGAATATGTGGACATGGCAGAAAACATCTGTATCGAACGCGCAAAAATTATTTTCGATGCCCACTATGCAAACGTTCAGGCCCACAGTGGCTCGCAGGCAAACAACGCAGTTTACCATGCCCTCTGCAAGCCTGGTGATGTTGTGCTTGGCATGGCGCTTGACCAGGGCGGCCACCTCACACACGGAAGCAAGGCCAACTTTTCCGGTAAGAACTACACGGTTTATTCCTACGGCCTCGATCCGGAAACCGGCCGCATAGATTACGACCAGGTGCGTGACCTGGCAAAGAAATTCTGTCCGAAAATGATCATCGCAGGCGCATCCGCATACCCTCGTTTTATCGACTATAAAATCTTCAATGATATTGCAAGAGAAGTGGGCGCATATCTTATGGTAGACATGGCACACATTGCAGGCCTTGTTGCCGCAGGAGAGCACCCATCGCCTATGCCATATGCAGATATCGTAACCACAACCACTCACAAAACAATGCGCGGCCCAAGAGGCGGAATCATCCTTACAAATGATGCTGAAATCGCAAAGAAAATAGACAGTGCCATCTTCCCGGGCACGCAGGGCGGCCCTCTTATGCACATAATCGCAGCAAAGGCTGTGGCCTTAGGCGAAGCCCTTCGCCCGGATTTCAAATCCTACCAGCACCAGATAGTTACAAACGCAAAACAGATGGCTGACTCTTTGCTCGAAGGCGGCCTTAAACTTGTTTCAGGCGGCACCGACAATCACCTTATGCTTTTAGACCTTAAAGACCTTGACATAAGCGGAAAAGAGCTTGAAGTCCGCCTTGATTCCGTTCACATCACTGCGAACAAAAACACCATTCCTCTTGACCCAAGGGGTCCAAAGGAAACCAGCGGCTTAAGGCTCGGCTCCCCTGCTGTCACCACCAGGGGCTTTAAAGAACCTGAAATGAAGGAAGTAGGCGAACTCATCTGCAAGGCAACCTTAGACTTCGATAATTCAAGAAAAGAAATCTTAGAGCGGGTAGCTGCCCTTTGCGAAAGATTTCCTATATACCTTCCACAGAATTTATAAAAGCAATTAAACCGAATCCTGCCAAAAAGGGATGGCCGCAGCCATCCCTTTTTCAGATTAATATTTGCCATGCTTGTGCATGAGATTCTCTCTTTTTATACATCTGATGGAACCGCAGGAATGGTTATTTTGAATTCTATAAAGCCTTCCCTGCAAAGCGCGCTTATGTTTCCTTTATGCTCGGAAACTATGCTCTGTAAGATGGCAAGGCCAAGGCCGTAATGATTATTATTTCCCTCGCGGGAAGAATCGCTTCGGTAAAAGCGGTCAAAGATTTTTTCAAGCTCGGCTTCGGTCATTTCCGAAGCCGGGTTTTTTATAACAAGAACAGCTGATGAATGGGAGCGCTTTAATGATGCGCTGATTCCGCCACGCAGGTCCGAGTAGGAAAAAGCATTATCCAGAAGAATATCCATAAGCATGCTGAGTTTTGACTCGTTTCCCGAAATATAGACATCCTTTTCAATTTCCTGTTTCAGGTTGTGTCCCGATTCAAAGCTTCTTGCCTCATAGGCCAGAAGCTCTGCCGTGACAATATGGCTTAAGTTCACATTTTCAAAATCCGGTGTGCCGCCCTCCGGGCGTGCCATTGCCAGAAGGCCTTTTATTATGACCTCCATTTTATTGTTTTCATATCGGATGTTTTTAAGCCATTGGTTTTCACCAATTTCCCGCTCCAAAAGTTCAGCATTTGCAGAGATTGCTGCAATAGGTGTTTTAAGATCGTGCCCTGCATTAGAAACAAAGGTTTTCTGGCGGGCGTCATTTTTTTCCAAAGGCTTCACAATCATATGTGCAAACAGAATAGACAAAGCCGCAATCACGACAACAGCGATTATGCCGATTATGACTGAGTAGTGAATCAGAAGATCAAGTGTGGCCAGGGTATCTGTGTTGTCCATCATGGCAACAAGCGTGAGGCTTTCCTTTTGCGACACCAGATAAATGACATTATTTTTTATGCCAAAATCCGAATTAGAAGCCAGGATTTCCCGGGCCAGGTTAATTAGCTGGTCGTCGTCATAAATATAGTTGCTTGCCGAAGGGCGTTCATCAGAGCCTCCTTCTGACGCCCCGGCATTTTCGGATGCACTGCTCTCTCCATCGCTGTTTCCAGTTTCATCCATCTCTGCTTTAGCATTATTGCCAGGTTCAGAGCTGCCGGCATTTTTGGAATCCGCGCCTAAAGCCGAATCCGGAGGGCCAACTTCCGATGCCCTCACCACAGCGTTATCACTCACGACCTCTATTTTATCCCCGTCTATGGCAACGGAGTAAAAAGTAGATGCTTCATATCTGGATTGCTGCACGTTGCTCTGCTCCGGCATTCCTTTTTCCAGATAAAGCTCGGAATAAACATTAAGCATATTTCTGCAGGAGTCCATGGAAGTTTTGTAGGTGGTAAAATAAATGACAGCCAGCGTGGCAGCCCAGATGGCAGCGGCCACGATAACTATAAGCAGAATGATTTTTATTCTCGATTTTTTGTACACACGGCTTTGGTTCATAATTTATTTTTTATTGTGCAGCTTCTGATTCTAGTACCTTGTAACACCTAAAGGATGTATAAACATTAGATGTTACAATGCACTGGTAAAATTTAAAATTGCTTCTGTTTTGATTTATGATTTAAGTTCTTTTAGTTCGTAGCCAAGGTTTCTGATTGATTTTATTTCCATATCGGAACCTATAAAATTTAGTTTTTTCCTGATAAATGAAATATACACTTCCACATTGTTGTATTCTGCATTTCCATCCGACCCCCAGGCCCTTAAGAAAAGGTTTTCCCTGGAAATTACATGGCCATAATTTGCAATAAGCCCTTCCATGATAAGGTACTCTTTCTCACTGAGCTTGACTTCCGCGCCGGTCTGCCTGCAGCTTAAAATAAAAGATGCGCCATGCAGGATAAGGTCTCCGGCCTCTAAGGCATCGGCTTCGGCTGCCTGGTTGCGCCTTCCGAGCGCGCGAACCCTTGCAAGGAGCTCTTTTACCGCAAACGGCTTTGTAAGATAGTCATCTGCTCCGCTGTCAAGCCCTTCCACCCTGTCTTCCACAGAGGCCTTTGCGGTGAGCATAATAACAGACGCAGGAATTTTTTCTTTGCGGATGGCCTTTACAATGTCTATGCCACTGCACCCGGGGAGCATGATGTCCAGAATGATGCAGTCATAAATTTCGCAGAAAATAAGATCCATGGCGGCGTTGCCGTCATAGGAGACATCTACGTTGTAATGCTCCTGCCTTAATATTTCCGCAAGGGCATCAGCCATCGGTTTTTCATCTTCAACCAAAAGAATTTTCATGAGCAGATTTTATCACAATAATATTATAAAGTGGATAGATACTGCTGCATTTTTTTAATCTGCTCAGAAAAACAATCCCCCAGTCACCCTTGCGGGTGACAGCCCCCTTTACACAAGGGGGCCATGGGGTTATGGCACTCCCCATCAATATTTTTTCAATGTTTTGGTAGTAAACTTCTGGCGGATGGGCTCATAAAATGCCTCTGCATTTTAATAAGTCCGGCAAATTTTTAACGAAGGGAGTTTTTGTAATGAAAAAGATTTTGACACTTATCGTTGCTCTTTCCATGGTGCTGTCTTTAGGCGCAGGAATTTCGATGGCTGAAGAAAATTCTGCTTCTGACCCTTATGAAGCGCTCAGCCTTGAAGATGCGCAATGGACGCTCGACGAAAGCAACGGAGCATGGACGCTGAGCGGCATTTCATACTGCCTTAACCCTGTGGAGGGGAAGGAAATCATGAACATATATGTGCCTGAAGCTTACATGAATGAAGACGGCAGCCTCACCGAAACAGTTGTAAACGGCTACAATGCCTTAACCGCGCCTGTTATTTACGTGGTTGACATGGGAGGCTACGATGAAGCTAAAGCCGCAAATGTGGGCAAGGTTTCCACATACCTCAAAAACGGCTATGTGGTTGCCACACCTGGAAGCCGCGGGAAAACCACTACCGATGCAGAAGGCAATTTCGTGGGCCGCGGCGCAGCAGCACCAGCAGACCTTAAGGCCGGCATCAGATTCTTAAAATATAACGACGAATTCCTGGCAGGAAAGTCCGACATGATAGTTGTTACCGGAACCTCTGCAGGCGGCGCAATGGCATCATTAATTGCTGCAAGCGGAAACAACGATTTCTTCGATCCATACCTGGAAGAAATCGGTGCCATCATGACCGAGACCGATGATGTGTATGCAGCTCAGTGCTACTGCCCGGCCACAAACCAGGAAAATACAGACATGCTTTACGAGTGGCTTTATGCAGGCCAGTATACAGATGGCGAAAACGAATTTACCGAATTCCAGACTGCACTGTCTGATGACCTTGCAGCAGCATATATTGAATACGTAAATGCATTTGGCTTTGAAGATGCAGAAGGAAATGTTCTTACGCTTGATGGCCTCAGGGAAGGCACATACTATGATGCCGTGCTCTCTCTTATAGGCGATTCAATCGCATACTATATCAACAGCAATTACAGCAAATCCTCTGGCGGCATGAGCGCATACACTTACCTTGACGAAGAAGCTGTACAGGCTTTTGTGGATGAATTAAACCAGGGGGAAGAATGGGTTAAGCTTGAATATTCTTATGCAAAGGCAAGCACGGGTCCAAGCACAATTGTGACCTACGCCGAGAGCGCATCCTGCACGATAACCGATCTTGAAAGCTTTACCTCCCACTGCCTGAACAGGAACGACACCTGCCCAAGCTCTGATACATTCGAAAAGTCATCTCCTGCAAACCAGATTTACGGCACCGAGACCGAAGACACCGTTCACTACAGCATGCCGGTGGCAAATCTGATTTCAGATGAAAAATATGCTTCTCTTGAAGGCTATGATGCATCAATAGTCGAAAGCTATAAGGATGCCGCAAATAACCAGGAAGCTGTTTATGCGCTGAACCCTCTTAATTTTATCGAGGACAGCGATGTTGCGCCATACATCCGCCTGCGCGCAGGCACAGCAGACGACAGGGTTGCTCCTATCGTATGCGCAAATGTTGGCTGGGCTTTAATGGCCAAAACAGATTCTTCTGTTAATTTAGCTCTTGCATGGGGCCAGCCTCATGGCGAAGCCGAAGCAGCATCGGGAGACCTTGTAAACTGGATTGAACGAATCTGCAAGTTCGAAGCTGTAAAAACAGATGATGAAATTGCATCTCTTCTTAATCTGGACAACATGGAATACACATGGTCCCAGTCGGGCGACTGCTACATTCTCAACACCATCTGCGATGTGGCAAATCCTGAGCTTAAAAATTACCAGACAATGTCTGTGGCAATTCCTGCATATTATGTTAAGGAAGTGGCCGCAGACGGAAGCCTTGTTTTTGACTACGACTACGAATATACAAATGTAAATGGCACGGTTTATACAGCCGCCACAGCACCTGTAATCATAAACACGGGCGCTGCAGGATACTCTGCCGACACAGCCAAAAAGGCAACATCTACATATGTGTCCCAGGGCTATATAAACGTAGCCTGCGGAAACAGAGGCAAAAGTCTTTCTGCAACAGACGCTTCAGGAAACACATATTACTGCGGCGATGCCCCGTACTGCCTTGTGGACCAGAAGGCATGCGTACGCTGGGTAAAATATAATATTTATCTTGGAAACCTCTGCGGAAGCGCCGACAGGATCGTATCCACCGGCGGTTCGGGCGGCGGCGCGCACAGCCTTATGCTCGCAGCCACCGGAAATCATTCGGATTTCTATCCATACCTTGAAGAATCCGGCGCAGTAATGAGATATACGGACGATGAAGGAAATGTAGTTGAAATCTCTGATGCTATCTGGGGTTGCTGCCCATACAGCGCAATAACCAACCTTGAAGAAGCAGACATTGCCTACGAATTCGAAGGCGGCCTTGCTAAAAATGATTCTATAATAAGCAGATATTCCGAGTTCAGACAGCTCCTTTCCAATGGCGAAGCTCTTGAATATATGGAATACATAAACGGCCGCGGCCTTACATATGATATTGACGGCGACGGCGTAAGAGAAGAACTTACAATCGAATATGATGAAGCAAATGATTCCTGGTCCGGCACATATATTGAGCTTATGGAACAGGTGGCAGAAGATCAGCTTGAATGGTATGTAAATAATATTCCTGACGACGAATATACCTGGGTTTATTCATTCGAAGGCGAAACCAATGGCGTGGCATACCTTAGGGGCGACTATGAAGGCGGCGGCTCATCCGGAGAATCCGGAGGCGGAGAAGGCGCAGGCGATACACCTAAAGATGAAGGCCCTGATGGCGCCGGCGATTCAGAAGGCGGAGAAGGCGCCGGCGAAAAAGCTGCAGATAATGGTGATTCTGCAGGCGAAAAGGCCGATGATGGCGACTCTGACGGCGGCAAAGGTACAGGCGAAAGTGCCGGCGAAAAAGCTGCAGATGATGGTGATTCTGCAGGCGAAAAGGCCGATGATGGTGACTCTGCAGACGGCAAAGGCACAGGCGAAAGTGCAGGCAGCGAAGGTCCTAAGGACGACGCCGAAAGTGAAATGCCAGAGGCAAATGCAGGCTATGCATCAGAAGCAGATGATTCTGTAAAGACCGGCAGCGGCGAAGACCTTACCACATGGGTAACCTACGAAATTGATGAAGACGGCTATATAACAGTTGATTTTGATATTGCCGACTTTATGGTTTACCGCGGCCGCAGCAAGACAAATCCTGCCTTCGACGACCTTGACTTAGGCCAGGCCGAAAACCAGGAATTTGGCGACCATTACAGCGACTACAAGCATTGGGATATTTTCGTTCTGAATGTTTTTGACAAATTCTATGACCAGCTTGACGCCGCCTATGATGGAAGCGACGCATCAGCAGAAAGCTTTGCAGAGCTTTATGAGGCATACAAGACTGACATAGAATCCATGCAGGCCGGTGACAAATTCGGAAACAATATAGTTTATCTCTACAACCCGCTGAACTATATTCTTGATGAAGAAACAGAAATGCCAACATGGATGCATATCTGCCACGGCTCTGCCGACACAGACTCCAGCGTGCTTATCTCCATGAACGACGGCGTTGCCTTTGATATGCGAGGCGTTGTAGGCCACTTCGGCTGGAGCTGGGACGACCCTCACGTAGCAGGCGACCCTGTAGGCACCACTATGGAAGAATTCATCGACTCCATGGTAGAAGCCGGATATTAAACCTCCGGTCTTGCTCTTGATAATCAAAGATAGATATTAATATTCAGTGCCATACAAATCGGCCGCCTGAAAAGGCGGCCGGTTTATTTTTATAAATTATCAGTTTATCTGGGAGGCTGTCCCTTAGGCTGTCTGTCCGACAGGCTTAAACTTTAGTTTGCCGGAACGTCTCCAGGTGCGCCGCCGCCAAAGGCTGCTGCCATTTCATCAGCATCGCCTGTGCCTGCAAGGTCAGGAAGGAATGCTGTGCCGTCTACTGTGAGGGTGAAGCCTTCAGGTGAAGCCCAGTCATAAACCTCAGGTCCTGCCTCGTTCATCTTTGAGCAGGTAACAGCATTTCCGTCTGCTGTGTAGGTTCCTGTGTATGTTGCGCTTCCGCCTGCAACAACACCATTAACCTCTGTAAGCGCATATGATCCATCCTCTGAAAGCACCAGTGTCCATGCAATTGCAAGGCCGAATGCGTTTGTTTCATCATATGTGTATGTGCCTGCCACTGATGAATCAGAAATTTCAGGAAGGTCTGCTGGGTCTGCATCTGGTGGTGCCTCTGGGTTTCCGTCTGCATCTACAGGACGTACAGGCATGCCATTTTCGTCGAGTTCTGCTCCCTCAGGAATATCTCCCTTGGAATCATCTGCTGCTTCTTCTGCTTCTGCAGGTTCTTCAGCCGATTCGCCTTCTTCAGATTCGCCTTCTTCAGATTCGCCTTCTTCTGCTGCCTCAGCGCCAAGGCATTCAGCAATCCATGCGATAAAGTTATCTGTTGATGATCCTGTAAGTTCTGCTGTTTCGTGACCCTTCTGCCAGATTGTTGCAAAGTCTACATCGCAGCCATACTGTGCAAGAGCTGCTGCCAGGTTGATTTCTGTGTTAAGGGATGTGTCGCCCTGTGAAATGCCGGAGCGGATTCTCCAGAACTGAGCAACCTCTGCCTGGCCATAGCCCTGGTAAACTTCGCATATATAATTTAATGGTGTGTACATTGCAATTCTGTCTGCAAGTGTTGTGCCCAATGCATCAACTCTTGTATCATCAACTGCAAACTGTTCTGCGTATTCTGTGCCATCAAGTGCAAGTGCCATCAGAACGTCAAAATGCTCTGCGCCATTGCCTTCGCCAAATACAGTATTTTCAGCTGCGCTCAAATCGAAGGAATCGAATGCGCCTACATCCTTTGAAGGTGCTTTTGCAGCCTTTGCAAAGCCTGCAAGGCTTGTAACCTTTACAGTGTTTGTGGCTTCATCATATTCAATCCATTCTCCGCTTTCGTTAAGGCTTTCGATATAATCCTTTGCATTTTCATATGCAGCCTTTTCGCCTGCACCTGCAGTTTCACCGGCAGAATCGCCCGAACCGCCTGCTGAATCACCTTCAGCTGCTGCTTCGGTTTCTGCTGCTGCAGTTTCTTTTGTAGGCATTCCGCCGCCTCCAGGACCGCTGCTTGGTGTTCCAGGTGTGAATGGGAATTCAGTTACAGAAAGGAAATCATTGATGGAATCCTCGATGATTGCAATAACATAATCATAATATGTTCCTGCCTGATAGTAGCCATCCTCTGTTTCTTCAAGGATAAGAAGGTTTCCTTCTGCATCTTCGAGGCCAAGGTCATTGATATACTCTGCATAGAATGCTGCAAGGTTTCTTGATGCGTCTTCCATTTCAGGGATCAGGTCTTCTCTTGCAAGGCCCAGGTTCCATTCATAAGCCTCATCAGCGAAATCCAGGTTTGTGATAGGGCACCAGCACATTGCGCCGAAAACAGCATCGCTTTCATCCATCACTGCGCCTATTGCTTCAAGATACTTGTCATAATCAGCTGCATTTCCTGATGCTGCAACAACTGCGCTCTGTGCACCGCCGCCGCTGTGTCCGAAAACGAATACCTTTTCTGTATCGCCTGGGAGCACATCATCGTTTGCGCGTACAAATCTGATGGCAGCCTTAAGGTCTGTTGCGCCTGCAGGAGCGCCGCTGTCACGGCCTCTGCATCCAGGGTAAATATAAATAATGCCCTCTGCTGCATAAGTGCCTGCTTCCTTTGTGAAGCCCGTAGGTGCCTTCTGTGCGCTGTAGCCTGCTGTGTTTACAGGAAGTACATAAGGTGCTGTTTCGATTGTGTATGCACCTGCTGTTCCTTCTGTGTTCACTTCACAGGTATATGTTCCATCACCGTTGTCGGTTGCATTAAAATATGCGCCCGGAACATAAATGCCCATGCTTTCATAAGCCTCGTCTACCGGCGCTGCGCAGTAGGAAATTCCCACCTGCCAGTAAACGTCGCTGCTTTCATCGTACTGCCATGCGCTCATGTCTATCATTGCCAGCGAGCTTTCTTCTGCAGGTGCTGCAAAAGCAACCGTGCCTAAAGCCGTGGTAAGAATAAGAGCAACCGCAATAACAAAAGTTACTAATTTCTTCATATTTTTCTCCTTTCTTCACCAAAAACGCATACTTATTTGTTTGTATGCGTTTCTGTTCTTTTATGACCATTGCATTCTATAAAAGTTTTATTGAAATTTAATTGAAAAGGCTAAATTTCCGGAAGTAATTTTAAATCCGAAAAGCCGGGCAATCGCCCGGCCCTTAAAAATATTTATATTGTTTTCTGCTCGCAGAAGAGGCAGCGCCCGTTAATGCTTATGTGGTCAAGCTCCTGCTCCGTCTGTGTTATACATTTCGGGTTTGTGCATTTATGAACATTCACCTCGGCAATTCCTTTATATTTTTCCGGAATATAATCCGGCACGAAATGCCTTGCTGTGCCTGCCGGTATGGAATTTACAAAGCTTTCATTATCACGAAGAAGCTTTAATATAAGCGCCATCCTCATATACCTTCCGTTAAGGGCCTGGTCAAAATAATATGCCCTCTTATCCTCATCTATTTTTTCCGAAATTTCATTAACCCTAGGAAGCGGATGTAAAAGGCACATATCTTCTCCGGCCAGATTCATCTTGTCCTTTGTGAGGCAATAGCTGTTTTTCAGCCTTTCATACTGGGCCGGGTCCGAAAATCGCTCTCTTTGAATTCTTGTCATGTACAAAACATCCAGAGAAGGCATCGCATCTTCAAGGCTTTCCACTTCCTCATAACACACGCCGTCTGAATCCAGTTTATCCTTTAAATAATCAGGAAGCGAAAGCTCCTTCGGAGAAATCAGCACATATTTAATTCCTTTATAACGGTTCATCGCATTAATAAGCGAATGCACAGTCCTTCCATAGAGAAGATCTCCGCAGAGGCCTATTTTAAGGTTTTCCAGCCTTCCCATCACCCGGTATATTGTGAGCAGGTCTGCCGTTGTCTGGGTAGGATGGCAGTGGCCGCCGTCGCCGGCGTTTATCACGGGAACAGAGGCATTCTGTCCAAGCACATAGGCGCTTCCCTCCACAGGGTTTCTCATCGCGATTATGTCCGAATAGCAGCTCACAATCTTTGCAGTGTCGGCAATCGATTCGCCCTTTGATATGCTTGATATTTGGGCTCCCGGCACCGATATCACCCCGCCGCCAAGCTTTATCATGGCCGATTCGAAGCTGAGCCTTGTTCTTGTGGAAGCCTCAAAAAACAGGCTGGCCAGAACCTTTCCGTCACAGGCATGGCTGTAGGTTGTCGGGTTTTTTATAATGTCCAGCGCCAGCTTTATGGTTTCGTCTATTTCCTCTACCGATAAATCAATAATGTCTATAAGATTTTTCATGATTTTTATTTCCTCTATCAAACTTTTTCATTTAATCCAGGATTCATCCTGTGGGTTGTTTCTGAACTGGATCAGGCGTTCTTTGTCCTCTGGTTTTATGTAGCCTTCCTCTGCTGCCACCTTGGTTACCACGTCAAAATTCGTAAGGCTTATGTTTTTAACATTCGCCTCTTCTAATCTTTCAAGGCCTTTTTTCATTCCGTATGTGAATATGGAAACCACACCAAGGACATCGGCCCCTGCTTCCCTTAAAACATTCACAACTTCAATAACACTGCCGCCTGTGGAAATAAGGTCCTCCACAACCACCACCTTCTGGCCCGGTTCAAGCCTTCCTTCTATCTGGTTCTGCCTGCCGTGGTCCTTTGCCCCCGAGCGCACATAGCCCATCGGAAGCTTCATAATATGTCCCACTATTGCCGCATGGGCAATTCCTGCCGTGGAGGTTCCCATCAAGACCTCCACATCAGGGAAATTTTTCCGAATAGTTTCTGCCAGGCCGTTTTCCACGTCATCCCTCACTGAAGGCGCAGTGAGTGTGAGGCGGTTATCGCAGTACACCGGGCTTTTTATTCCGCTTGCCCATGTAAAAGGCTCTTCAGGCCTTAAAAACACCGCCTTAATTTCCAGTAAATCCTTCGCAATTAATTCACTTAATTCCATTTTTTATCTCCGTTTTATATTTTTGTATTCAGCTTTTTCTGTTTTTTAAACCGCCCTAAGCCTCCCTTGTGCAAAGGGAGTTGGCCGCGAATTCTTTCACAGCCCTTTTATAGGCAGCCACGGGATCGTCCGCCTTTGTTATAGGCCTTCCCATAACTATATAATCCGCCCCGGCTTTTCCCGCTTCCTCAGGGGTCATCACCCTTTTCTGATCCCCCTTGTCGCCGTCTGCGAAGCGCACTCCCGGCGTTATGGCAAGAAACGATCCCCCACATTTTTCATGCACTGCCTTTGCCTCTAATGGTGAACACACAACTCCGTCGAGGCCCGCGTTTTTTGCATTTTCCGCATAATGCATGACCACCTTTTCCATTGGTTCATTTATCAGGAGGTCATTTTCCATATGCTCCTGGTCGGTTGATGTAAGCTGCGTAACGGCAATCAAAAGAGGCCTTGTGCCGTCCTCTCTGGTAAGGCCCTTTAAAGCGGCCTCCATCATAGGGATAGTCCCTGCGGCATGCACATTTGTAATATCCACATCCAGGTCCCTTAAAACGCTCATGGCCTTTCCCACTGTATTTGGAATATCGTGCAGCTTAAGGTCCAGAAAAATTTTGTGTCCTCTTGCCTTAATTTCGCGCACAATCGAAGGCCCCTCTGCATAAAAAAGCTCCATGCCGATTTTTACAAATGGTTTCACATCCGTAAATTTATCCAGAAATTCAAGTGTTTCTTTCTTGCTGCTGAAATCGCACGCAACAATCACATCTTTTCCCATATCAATCTCCCGTTCTGTTTTTTGTCACCTTAAATCTCGCCAAGCGTGCCGATACCATACTTATCCATGGCCGCCGGCAAATCCTCTATTATTTTTTTGCAGGCATAAGGGTCTGTCAGGTTAGCGGCCCCCACCTGCACGGCCTTAGCTCCCGCCATCATCATCTCAAGCACATCCTCTGCAGAAGAAACGCCCCCGAGGCCCACCACCGGAACCTTCACAGCTTTTGAAACCTGGTAAACCATCCTTAATGCCACCGGAAAAACGCACGGCCCCGAAAGGCCGCCCGTCACATTTGCAATCACAGGCTTTCTTGCTTTTAAATCAATACGCATCCCAAGCAGCGTGTTTATAAGGCTTATGCCGTCCGCCCCGGCTCCTTCACAGGCCATGGCTATCTCTGTAATATCAGTCACATTAGGAGAAAGCTTCACTATCAAAGGCTTTTTTATCTCCTTCTTCACAGCCTCTGTAACCTTTGCTGCCTCTTTAGGGTCCGTTCCAAAACTCATGCCGCCTCCATGCACATTAGGGCAGCTGATATTAAGCTCTATCCACCCAACCTGTCCGCACTCACTAAGCCTTTTTGCCGTGTAGACATATTCCTCCACCGAAAAGCCGCTCACATTGGCCATAACCTTTTTATTGAAAACCTTTGAAAGTTTAGGCAGCTCTTCGGAAATAACTTTTTCCACACCCGGGTTCTGAAGGCCCACTGCATTCAAAAGCCCGCTGCTCGCCTCTGCTATTCTTGGCGCGGGGTTTCCGAAGCGTTCCTCCTTTGTGGTTCCCTTAAAGGAAAACGTGCCAAGCATGTTTATGTCATAAAGCTCCGCAAATTCATATCCATAGCCAAAGGTCCCCGAGGCCGGGATAACCGGATTATCAATTTCTATTCCGCATAAATTTACTTTTAATCTGTCCATAATTTTGTAATTAAAGCTCACCCTCGTCAAAGCGCCATTTTTTTTAAGCCCGGCTCTTATTCCCACAAAATTTCTTCTTTAAGCATCACAGGCCCATCCTTGCAGATTCGCTTATATCCCGTGATTGTCTTGCACGAGCATCCCATGCAGGCGCCGAAACCGCAGCCCATTCTTTCTTCAAAGCTGAACTGCCCACCGGTTTTTATCGCCCTGTAAACAGCCTTTAGCATAGGCTCCGGCCCGCAGGTGTAAACATAAGAATAATTTTCCGGCAGGGCATCCGTCACAAAGCCCTTTATTCCATAGTTTCCGTCGGCTGTGGCAACAGTCACCTTGCATCCAAGCTTTTTAAATTCATCCTCATAAAAAATCTCGTCCTGCCTGTTAAAGCCCATCACCACACTCACATTTTTCCCGGCAGCTATCAGCTTTTTTGCAAGATAATACATAGGCGGCACGCCCACGCCTCCGCCTATCAGGAGGGGCTCGTCACCGGATGCGCTAAGGTCATATCCGTTTCCAAGGCCCGTAAGCACATCAAGTTTTTCACCCGGCTGCATTTTTGAAAGAGCCTCTGTTCCTTTTCCGACAACCTTGAAAATAATTGTAAGCTCATCGCCGCTTACATTAGCCTGCTCGAAAACATGATTACCGCAATTCACGGTCCCCACTTTTGCGGAATTTTCTTTATTTAAACGAATCGATGCACTCAGCCTGCCCTCTAAATCTTCGTCCAGATTCACGTCGCACACAGATATTGGCCGCCTTAAGTAAAGCCCTTCCAGCTTTATATTTACAAACTGCCCCGGCCTGATTTCTTTAAAATCTCCGCCCGATAACTTTATTTCAAAAACATTCTCTGCCAGCTTTTTATTCTGTTTTATTTCTAATATTTCCTGTTTCATTATATCCTCACGCATCAATCGTCGATATCGTAAGCGTCGTCTCTTCAAGCACATCCAGAAGCACACGCACCGTATCAAGTGATGTGAAAAGCGTTGCGTTGTTTTCTGCTGCGCACTGCCTGATAATCGCGCCGTCCGATTCCTGGTCGATGGAGCTTATGTCACGCGTATTTAAAATATACGCGATATGTCCCTGACGGATGGAATCTAAGATTTCCCCACTGCCTCCGCTTATTTTCTGAAGCACCCTTGTGCGGATTCCATGCTCCTTTAAAAACTTTGCGGTGCCCGGTGTGGCCTCGATGTTAAAGCCCAAATTATAAAACCGGCGAATAAGCGGAAGCGCTTCTTCTTTATCATTACCCGCAAAGGTTGCAAGGACTGTTCCGTAATTTTTAACCTTTGTGCCTGCCGCCTGAAGTGCTTTGTATAAAGCGCGGTTCAGCTTGTCGTCGTAGCCTATTGCTTCACCTGTGGATTTCATTTCAGGCGAAAGATATGTATCAAGGCCCTTTATCTTGTTGAAGCTGAACACAGGAACCTTGCAGTAAAAGCGTTTCTTTTCTTCAGGATAAAGGTCGAAAATTCCCTGCTCCTTCAATGATTTTCCAAGGATAACCTCGGTTGCGATATCTGCCAGCGAATAGCCCGTGGCCTTTGAAAGGAAAGGCACAGTGCGGGAGCTTCTCGGGTTTACCTCTATGATATAAACATCGTCATTAGAGTCCACGATAAACTGGATATTATAAAGCCCTTTTATGCCTATCTCCAGGCCCAGCTTCTTTGCGTACTGAAGAATAATTCCCTTGACCCTGTTTGAAATCGAGAACGTAGGGTAAACGCTTATGGAATCGCCCGAATGAACGCCCGTCCGCTCCACCAGTTCCATTATGCCCGGCACAAAAACATCGCGGCCGTCGCAGATGGCGTCTATCTCAACTTCCTTGCCCTGGATATATTTATCCACCAGCACAGGCTTATCCTCGTCTATCTCCACGGCTGTCTTTAAATAATTCTTAAGCTGCGCGTCGTTTGCCACAATCTGCATGGCCCTTCCGCCAAGCACAAATGAAGGACGCACAAGCACAGGATAACCAATCTCGTTTGCGGCATCTATTCCGTCCTGGATTTTTGTTACTGCCCTTCCGTTCGGCTGAGGGATGTTAAGCTTTAATAAAACCTTTTCAAAGCTGTCCCTGTTTTCGGCCTTTTCAATTGCCTCGCAGTCGGTGCCGATTATCTTCACTCCCCTGTCAACCAATGGCTGCGCCAGGTTTATTGCTGTCTGTCCGCCTAAGGACGCAACCACGCCTTCCGGGTTTTCAAAATCCAGAATCGCCATCACATCTTCAGGAGTAAGCGGCTCGAAGTAAAGCTTGTCTGCGGTTGTATAGTCGGTGGAAACGGTCTCAGGATTGTTGTTTATTATTATTGCCTCATACTCGGCGCGCTTTATTGTCTGCACGGCATGCACGGTTGAATAGTCGAATTCCACGCCCTGCCCTATTCTTATCGGGCCTGCGCCAAGCACCACGATTTTCTTTTTATCAGTGAGTCTTGATGCGTTTTCACCTGCATAGCTCGAATAAAAATATGGAATATAAGCTCCCGTGTGAAGCGTATCTACCATCTTAAACACAGGCGCAATTTTATTGCGCTTTCTCTTTTCAAAAATTTCTATCTCCTTAAGGCGCCAAAGCTTTGCAATATAAGCATCGGAAAAGCCCATTACTTTTGCGGCCTTTAATACGGAAAGGTCGTTCACATTCGCCTTAAGCTTTTCTTCCATTTCAACGATTTCTCTGAAGCATTCCAGGAATAATTCTGTAATCTGTGTGGCTTTATGAAGCGCTTCTACAGATTCGCCCCTTCTTAAAAGCTCAAACACCGCATAAACCGTGTCATCCCTGAACTGCTTTAAATAATCATAAAGCTCTTCGTTTGTGAACGAATCAAATTTTGCCAGATGGAAATGAATAACTCCGGTTTCCAAAGAGCGCACGGATTTAAGCAGACACTCCGAAAGGCTCGATCCTATTCCCATTACCTCGCCTGTGGCCTTCATCTGTGTGCCCAGGGCATTATTGGCCGTTGCGAATTTGTCAAATGGGAAGCGCGGGAATTTTGCTACGATATAATCTAATTCAGGCTCCATTGCCGCAGTTCCGCCTGCAACCGGGATGTCCTCTAAAAGCATTCCTAAGGCAATTTTTGCCGTCACCCTGGCGATTGGATATCCCGATGCCTTTGAAGCAAGCGCAGACGACCTTGAAACCCTTGGGTTTACCTCTATCAGGAAATACTCGCTGGATTCAGGGTTAAGCGCAAACTGCACATTGCAGCCGCCCTCTATTTTTAATTCTTTTATAATTTTTATTGCGCTGTCATTCAGCATCTTAAGGTCGTGGTCATTAAGTGAAAGTATAGGCGCCACAACGATTGAATCACCCGTGTGCACGCCAACAGGGTCCACATTTTCCATGCCGCAGATTGTGATGGCTGCGCCGCTCGAATCCCTCATAACCTCGAACTCGATTTCCTTGTAGCCCTTCACGCTCTTTTCTATCAGCACCTGATGCACAGGCGAAAGGCGGAAGGCGTTTGTGCCTATTTCCACAAGCTCTTCTTCGTTATATGCAAAGCCGCCGCCGGTGCCTCCAAGCGTAAACGCAGGCCTGAGCACAACCGGATAGCCTATTTTTGCTGCTGCTTTTTTTGCTTCTTCAAGGTCGTAGGTTATCTCGGACGGAATAACCGGCTCTCCTATGGATTCGCACATTTCCTTGAAAAGTTCTCTGTCCTCGGCCCTTTCGATTGATTCCGAGCTGGTGCCCAAAAGCTCCACTCCGCACTCTTTTAATATGCCCTTCTTTTCAAGCTGGATTGCCAGGTTAAGTCCCGTCTGCCCGCCTATTCCCGGAACAATTGCGTCCGGCCTTTCGTAGCGCAGGATTTTTGCGATATATTCAAGCGTTAAAGGCTCCATATAAACCTTGTCCGCAAACTGCGTGTCCGTCATTATCGTAGCCGGATTTGAATTGCACAGTATAACCTGGTAGCCTTCCTCCTTCAGCGCCAGTATTGCCTGTGTTCCGGCATAGTCAAATTCTGCTGCCTGGCCTATAACAATAGGGCCCGATCCGATTATAAGCACCTTTTTAATATCTGTTCTCTTTGCCATGATTTCCTCTTTTCTAAAATATTTATGACTTCAGTTCGTCCTCCACCAATAAAGGGGCTCGTCCTAAATTTCAATTAACATACCATTTTTACTAAATTACCGATGTCGCTGTCCTTCCGGCAAATTCATTAATTCATCAGCATAAACAATTTTTCCGCCGGTCTGGGTAAGCATACATTTTCCAAAAACCTCCGTGCCTTCAAAAGGTGTTGCCCTTCCCATGGATAAAAATTCTTCAGGGTCAATCCTGTATTTGCTTTCAAGATCCCACACAGTGTAGTCCCCTGCCATGTCAATTCCAAATCTCTTCGCCGGGTTTACCGACATAAGCTCTATCAGTTTTTCAAGGCTTATCACCCCCGGCTTCACAAGATATGTATACAAAAGCGGGAACGCGTTCTCCAGCCCCACTATGCCAAAGGCGCTGCTTTCAAGGCCTTTGGCCTTTTCTTCTTTCGAATGCGGCGCATGGTCCGTGGCAATCATATCAATCGTGCCATCCTTTATTCCCTCTATCAGGGCCAGCCTGTCATCTGTGCCCCTTAAAGGCGGGTTCATTTTAAAACGGCCATTTTCTTCCAAATCATTTTCATCCAGCAGTAGATAATGCGGCGCTGTCTCGCATGTCACATCCACGCCATCTTTTTTTGCCTTCCTTATAAGCTCCACGCTTTCCTTTGTGGAAACATGGCACACATGAAAAGCGCAGCCGGTTTTTTTTGCAAGCTCCAGGTCCCTTTTTATAGGGCCCCACTCGCTTTCCGAACAAATCCCTTTGTGGCCATATTCTTTTGCATATTCCCCGTCATGGATGTATCCGCCTTTAAGAAGGCTGTTGTCCTCTTCATGTGCGGCAATTATTTTTCCAAGAGCCTTTGCCTTAAGCATAGCTTTTTCCATAATAAAAGGCGATTGAACGCCCTTACCATCATCCGAAAATGCAATTATGTTTTTTGAAATTTCTTCCATGCGGGAAAGCTCTTCACCTTTTTCCCCGATGGTTATTGCCCCATAAGGAAACACTTTCACAAGTCCTGCTTTATTTATAAGTTCAAGTTCTGCTTCGAGATGTTCTTTGGAGTCAGGAACCGGATTCAAATTAGGCATGGCGCACACTGCTGTAAAGCCCCCGTGTGCAGCCGCCTCAGAGCCCGAAAAAATAGTCTCCTTATAAGAAAAACCCGGTTCTCTGAAATGAACATGAACATCACAGAAACCGGGGAAAATACAAAATCGGGAATTGTCCAGCGTGGCAGGCAAACCCTCTGCCCCGCTTATCATCACACTCTTTGCTTTGATTTTGTTTTCAGCCATAATTTTTAAAAACCTTTTTTTATTTCCACTTATCCTACAATAGTTCCCCGCCTCTTGTCAATCACAAAAATATGGCATTTTATCACAAAGAGGGCAGCTAAAAGCCCCATGCCTCCCTTGTGCAAAGGGAGGTGGCCGCTGTAAGCGGCCGGAGGGATTGTTCTTTGGCTACAGCTAAAGTCTTGAAATACATTTTTTAAAATCCGAACTAAAAGGTTCAATTAAATGCTTGAAGAAATTCTATGCAATATGCTAAACTACTTTACCAAAGCAGTGACGTAAAGTGCGCCGGCGTAAACCAGCAATTGCTGTCCGGCGATAAGCTTTAGGCTCCGGCTTTTAAGCTTTAAGTTTAAGATTTATTTTAAGGAGCAAATGATGAGAAAACAACAGATCTTTAAGGGTGCAGGAACTGCACTTATAACCCCGATGACAGCAGCAGGTGTTGATTATGAAACCCTTGGCAGGCTGATAGACTGGCAGATAGACGAAGGCATAAACGCCCTTATTATCGCCGGCACCACAGGAGAAGGCTCCACTCTCGATGATGAAGAACACAAAAAGGTTCTTAAATATTCAGTAGAACGCACAAAAGGCCGCGTGCCGGTTGTTGCAGGAACAGGATCCAATGATACAGCATATGCCGTATCCCTTTCAAAATACGCATGCGACATAGGCTGCGACGGGCTTCTTGTTGTGACACCATACTATAACAAAGCAACCCAGAAAGGCCTTGTTGAAATGTACCGCGTGATTGCAGCCGCATCCACAAAGCCTATTATTCTTTACAATGTTCCTTCACGCACAGGCGTTAACATCGAACCTGCAACCTATGCAGAGCTCGCAAAAATAGATAACGTAGTAGCAATAAAGGAAGCCAACAGCAATATATCCAAAATCGTGGAAACAGCAGCTCTTGTTGGAGATACGCTTTCTATTTATTCAGGAAATGACGACCAGATTGTTCCTATCCTTTCGGTAGGCGGCCAGGGAATCATTTCTGTTCTTTCAAATATCATGCCTAAAAAGACAGTGGAAATCTGCGACCGCTTTTTCGCAGGCGATGTGGAAGGTTCGGCCAAGCTTCAGCTTGAACTCCTTCCGCTTATCAACGCGCTCTTCTGCGAAACAAATCCTATCCCTGTGAAGGCCGCAATGTCTGCAATAGGATTTGGCGAAAACTATGTAAGGCTTCCTCTCACACCGATGGAGCCTGTTCACGAAGAAAAGCTTATCGCTCTTATGCGCGAACAGGGCTTAGCCTGCGGCAAATGCGTGGCTCAGGCCGAAAGGGAAAGACTTTTAGTAAAATAAAAATGAAAGGGGAAATGCATCTTTTTTAGATGATGCATGCCAAAATAAATGAAAGTATTAATCTGCGGCCTTGGCGGCCACATGGGACAGGAAGTTGCAAAACTCTGCAGCCAGGGCTTTTATGGCGCAGAGGTGGTTGGCGGCATATCAAAGCCTGTGTTTTCAGGGGATGTGCCATGCACTGAAGGTTTTGAAGAAACCCTTCCTGATGCCGACTGCATCATAGACTTTTCACACCACAGCCTCACAAATGACCTTCTCTCTTTTGCCGTAAAAAGGAAAATGCCTCTGGTGCTTGCAACCACGGGCCAGACCGATGAAGAGCGTGCAGCAATAAAGGAAGCCTCAAAGGAAATTCCTTTGTTCTTTGCCGCCAACTTTTCGATGGGCGTTGCGCTTCTTATAAAGCTGGCAAAGCTTACAGCAAAGGCAATGCCCGGCGCCGAGATAGAAATCATAGAAAAACATCACGACAGAAAGCTGGATGCACCAAGCGGGACTGCCCTGGCTATTGCAAAGGCAATCCAGGAGGTTCGCCCTGAGGCCACAATAAACACCGGCCGCAGCGGACAAGGAAAACGCACTCCTGATGAAATAGGAATACACGCCATACGCATGGGAAATATCGTGGGCGAACACGAGGTGATGGTGGGCACAAACAACCAGACTATCACCCTGAAGCACGAGGCGCATTCAAGAGCCCTTTTTGCAGAGGGCGCGCTTTCGGCCGCCGACTTCATAAAAGATAAACCGGCCGGCCTCTATGACATGCAAAGCCTGCTCGACTTTTAAGACTTACATCTACACGGAGAATTTTTATGAGAATCGGAATTTACGGATATGGAAATATAGGCCGCGGCGTGGAAGCGGCAGCACTTCATCATAAAGATGCGGAGCTTGTCGGGATTTTCACGCGAAGGGATCCTTCTGCTGTGAAGAGCCTTACGGGCGCAGCAGTTTACCCGGCAGATAAAATAGATGAATTTAAAGACAAAATAGACGTTCTTATTATCTGCGGCGGAAGCGCAACAGACCTTCCTGAGCTTACGCATAAGCTGGTAAGAAGCTTTAACACGGTAGACAGCTTCGACACCCACGCAAAAATCCCCGAATATTTCGAAAAAGTGGACAAGGCAGCCAAAGAAAGCGGCCATGTTGCAATTATCTCCACCGGCTGGGACCCGGGCCTTTTTTCGCTCAACCGCGTGTATGCCGGTGCCATCCTGCCGGGCAGCACTGCCTACACCTTCTGGGGGCGCGGCGTAAGCCAGGGCCATTCCGATGCCATCAGAAGAATAGAAGGTGTCCTTGATGCCCGCCAATACACGGTTCCTGTGAAAGAAGCCTTAGACGCAGTGAGGCAGGGCAAGTGCCCGGAACTTACCGCGCGTGAAAAGCACACCCGCGAATGCTATGTCGTTGCAAAAGAAGGAGCCGACAAGGCACGGATAGAAAACGAAATCAAAACCATGCCAAACTATTTTGCAGATTATGACACAACGGTCACGTTTATAAGCATGGAAGAGATGAAAGAAAAACATTCAAAGCTTCCTCATGGCGGCTCGGTCATAATAAGCGGGAAAACAGGCCTTTCATCAGAGCATACGGAGACAATTGAATACAGCCTTAAGCTGGATTCAAACCCGGAATTCACGGCAAGCGTACTTGTGGCTGTGGCAAGGGCCGCTGACAGAATGGCAAAGAGGAAAATAACAGGAGCAAAGACAATGTTAGATATTGCCCCTTCCGACCTTTCACCGATGACACCTGAAGAATTAAGAAAAAATCTGCTCTAAATAAAAAAAACATGAATGCAAAACAAATTGAAATAAACAAAAAATTACAAAGCCTGTGCGATAACCTTTCAGTAAATGAAAATGGCACTCTTTTGTTTGCGGGCGAAAGCGCAAGAGAGCTTGCCGATGCCTATGGCACACCGCTTTACGTGATGGACGAAAAAAGGATACGCCAAAACGCGCGTGTTTATCTTGATGCTTTTAAAAAATATTTCCCGGAAGGCTCTATGCCCCTTTATGCCAGCAAGGCAAATTCCTTCAAGCAGATTTACCGCATCATGAAAGAAGAAGGAATGGGAATCGACGTGGTGAGCTCCGGGGAAATCTGCACGGCAGCAGTTGCGGGCTTTCCCTTGGAAAATGCATATTTTCACAGCAACAATAAAACCGATTCCGACATACTTTACGGCATGGAAAAGAATGTTGGCTTTTTTGTGGCCGATAGCATCTGGGAAATAGACCGTATAGAAGCAATCGCGGCATCGCTTGGTAAAGTGCAGAACGTCCTTCTGCGCATCACGCCGGGAATAGACCCGCACACATACAAGGCTGTGTGCACAGGCCAGGTGGATTCCAAGTTTGGAAGCGCCATCGAAACCGGCCAGGCCGAAGAAATAACCGCCTACACTTTAAAGCAGCCGCATATAAACCTTGAAGGTTTTCATTGCCACGTGGGCTCGCAGGTCTTTTCGGAAGATGTCTTCGAACGTGCGTCTATAGTAATGCTTGAGTTCGCCAACACGATACGTGAAAAATACGGGTACGCCATGAAGCGCCTTAACTTAGGCGGCGGCTATGGCGTGCGTTATGTGGAGGATGACCCACGGATAGATATAGGCGAAAAAATAGGGTGCGTGGCAGAAGTTATCAAAAATTTCTGCGAAGAACACAGCTTTCCAATGCCGCTTATTTTTATGGAACCAGGAAGAAGCATTGTGGCAGATGCCGGGCTTACGCTCTACACCGTTGGGTCCGTAAAGCAGATACCGGGATATAAAAATTATGTTTCGGTGGATGGCGGCATGACGGACAACCCGCGCTTTGCGCTTTACGGGTCGCGCTACACTGTGCTTGCTGCCGAAAAGCTTTTTGAAGATGACTGTTTAACCGCCTCTGTCGTGGGGCGCTGCTGCGAAAGCGGCGATATTATCCAGGAAAATGTTTATCTGCCTTCGTCCATCACCCGCGGTGACATCCTGGCGGTTTCCACGACAGGCGCATATAATTATTCCATGTCGTCCAACTACAACCGCATCCCAAGGCCTCCGGTTGTTATGGTTAAAGGCGCAGAAGATTGTGAAGCCTCTTTAGAAAAACGCACCTATGTTGCAGTTAAAAGGGAATCTGTCGAAGACATTTCAAGGCTTGATGTGTAAACAAATATTTAAATCCCCGCACCGATTATCCGTGCGGGGATTTTGTGATTATAAATCTCTGTTTAAATTTACGTGTATCAGAATTTTTATTAGTTCTCTTCGATCCACTTGTCATATGTGAGTGGGAATACCACGCCTGATGGTGCCTGGTCTACATCGCCCGAGCCTGTGAAGTTCTGGATTGTTTCTGCGTCAGGTGTTTCGCATGCATCAAGGTCTGCCCTTAAGGTATCTTCCTTGCCCGACCAGAAGCTGTCCTGTAATAATGTTTCAATAAGATATTCTTTATATTCTGCAAATTTTGGGAACTCCTCATCATCCTTAGGACCGTTCAGCTCATACCATGCAGCATATGTGAGCGGGAATACCACGCCTGATGGTGCCTGGTCTACATCGCCTGAACCTGTGAAGTTCTGGATTGTTTCTGCATCCGGTGTTTCACATGCGTCAAGGTCTGCCCTTAAGGTATCTTCCTTGCCCGACCAGAAGCTGTCCTGCAGTAATGTCTCGATAAGGTATTCCTTGTATTCAGCAAACATAGGATAAAGCTCGCCCGGAACCGTTTCTATTGTAAGTGTTGGGAATTCTGATTCAGCCTCATCAGGGTTTGGTGTTACAGTAACCTCTGCATCCTCGCTGATGCCGGAGATTGTTGCTGTTTCGGCTGTAGGATATGAATTAGGACCGCCTGTTGTGATGTCTGAATAAGAAACCTTTCCGCTTGTTGTTGTAACGCCTGCGCCTTCTTCACCTTCTGCCACAGGACCCATGTCTGCAGGTGCTGCGCAGGAGATCTTGATAACAAGGTCGTCGCCCTTTTTAAGCTCTACTGTTTCGGCAACAGAACCATCCATGCCATTTATGATGGTGACTGTGTAAACTTCGGCTTCTTCGGCTTCTTCAGCTGCTTCTGCCTCTTCTGATTCACCCTCTTCAGATGCTGATTCAGCAGGTGCAGCTGCGCCCTCTGATTCGCCTTCTGATTCGCCGGCAAACACACCCATTACCATGCTGAGCGTAAATACAAGCGCCAGTAAAATTGTGATAATCTTTTTCATTTGAAACTACCTCCTTATGATTTGAGACTTTTAAACAAAAGCCTTTTTTCGATGCCTGAATTATACCTTAAAAAACGGTGCTGTACAAGGCACATTCTGCCAGCGCTGGAGCCTGTCCAAAATTTTCAATAAAATAACTTAAATAAATTTTCACCCAACCACAAGCGAAAGCTGAACATTTCCGCTGTTGAGCGGTTCTTCTAAATCGTTGATCCTGTATGGCTGAATAAATACATATGCATCATAAGTGCCTGCCGGCAAAGCCTTTGTAAGCGTGATTTTCTGGATATGGTTTCCCGGCTCCACGAGACCCGATTTGTAAATTGATTCGTATTCGCCATTTCCTGCAAGGTCTACAAAAAGCTCGAAGGTCATATAATAATATCCCTCATTATCCTCAGGGTTAAAAAAGTCTATGCCCCTCTGTATGTCTGTTGTATCTGCCGCAATATTAAGCGTTGTCCAGCCGGGCATAACTATATTCCTGCTCTGCACCGGTTCGGTTTCTTCCTCCTGATAAGCCCCCTGGTTTTCGTCCAGCTTAAGCTCACTTGCTGCGCTTTTAGTGGTTTCATTTTCTGTTCCGGATTTTTTGTTATTAGTAACAATCAAAACCACAACAACAGCTGCAATTACCACAACAGCCGCCAGGCATACAAAAATCATTTTATTTTTACTTTTCATCTTGCCCTTGTTTTTGTCCATTACGCTTTCTCCCTGAAAATATTTTAACCTATTATACATTATACGGTTTTAAAATTCATCAAAATTCTATTTCAAATCGGAATTGAATTAACCCGGATTTTATATTATACTATCCTAACTGATGCAATATTTGAACTGATTATCTCATATGCATTATCAATTCCCGAATATTTTTATATGTGAAAGGTATAAAGTATGGCCCGAATAGCTTTTTTAGATGACAACCAGATACAGCTTGATATAATGCAGGACCTTTTAGACGACTACGCAAAACTTGGAAACGATATCACCGCAACCCCTTTCAAAAGCGGCCAGGAACTCATTAATTCTGTCAAAGAAAAAGGCTCCTTCGACATATACATCCTGGACATGATACTCCCGGACATGAACGGCTTGGAGGTGGCCTCCACATTAAGACACCTTAAAGACTCAGGCAAAATAATATTCCTCACAGCTTCACTTGAATATGCAGCAGCTTCCTATGAGGTTGAAGCATTTTATTACATACTTAAGCCAATCAACGTGGATAAATTCTACAAAGTGCTCGGCAGGGCATTGGAGCTTGTAAACGCAAACAAAAAAGACATTCTTATCGGCACGTCAAAGGGCGACGTCCTTTTATCCCCTAATATGATTGTCTACGCAGAACTGATAGACCGGTTTGTAAGATACCACCTAAGCGACGGGCGTGTCTTCGACAGCAAAACAATCCGCACATCCTTCAGGCAGGCAATGTCGCAGCTTTCAAAGGATGATCATTTTGCATTCTGCGGCGTTTCATATATAGTAAATCTTTCTTATGTTAACGACATAGACTCGGACGTCATTCTCTTCAGGGATGGTTCCACATTCTTCCCGCCGAAATCCGCATATGCCGATTTCAAGCTTGCATGGAGGGATTTCAGGCTTAAATAATAGCATTATCTTAGCCAAGTCTAATTTCTTAAATTCACACATCTTTGGATTTCAAGCTAAAATAATAGCATTATTTTAGCTTGAAAGTTTTTTCATAACCTATCCCAATTTTCATCAAAACAAATCGCGTCCGCTTTTCATAACAACATTTCCGACATCGTGTTCCACCACATCCCAGTGCTCTGCCAGCTTTCCGCCTTCCAGCCTGTAGATATCAACAACCTTGTTCACCATGCCGTTTTCCAGCGTGCACTTAAAAAACACGGCCACGTGGTCCTCGTTTTCAAAAACCTTTTTTATTTCCATGTGCGGCTTTTCTGCCAGAAACATATTGGCAAATTTTTTGAAGCCCTCTATGCCGTCCTCCACTATCGGATTGTGCTGCATATAATCCTCCCGCATATAGCTTTCAAGGTTTGTAAGGTCCCATCCGTTAAAAACTTCTTCGTAAAATTTTAATACCACTTCTTTATTGCTCATTTTTTCACCCTAACACCAATGTTGGATTAAGTTCCGCAAGTTGTCTATTTGAAAAATTATTATCTGGGGATACCACAAGATATTCACTGTTCGAATGGTGCGATGATGTCCATGTTTTTCCACACCACTTAGGTCCTTCAATGCAAATAGCACCACTAACTTGAAGAAAAGACTCTATCACAGTATCGATTACTCTCTCCTTATACTCAAGGTCATTCGCAATCTTGCTCAACGCAATACCCCCTTTCTCAGCATAACCATTATGTCCAAGTGAGCAATATTTGTCAACATAACTGTGCAATATTCTTTTTGTAAAGTGAGCAATATTTATGGCTGAGGGGTACACCCCAGGCCCCCTTGTGCAAAGGGAGGCTTTGGGCCTTCGCTGCCCCTCTTTTGTGGCAAGCCGCCGCTCTATTTGCAGCGACCTGCGGGAATGGGAGACTCTCTCCCATTCCCGTGCACTTTCGGCTTCTTTTCCCCAGAAAACCCACGGGAGTGGGAGACTCTCTCCCATTCCCGTGTGCATTATAATTTAAAAAGTTACCGCACTCTGCCTTCCCTGGCCCTTTGCGGTAACTTTGCTGCTTCACCCTTGAAATTTTATTTTTCTCCGTAACCCACCGTGAATTGAGCAGCACTGATTCTGCGGTGTGTACGTGAGCCTGTTAAAAAGTGTCCACAATCATCGGCGCATTTTTTTATTTTGGAGATAATATGGGTAGAGAAAAATATAGCCGTTCCTTGATTTTTCAGCGCTGTAAAAATTTCAAGCAGTTCATCTCTTGAAAAGGGGTCAAGTCCGCTGGTAAGTGCGTTTGGTTGCAGAGATAGTTTATTTGACAGTAATGTATTTCTGAAATCTGCTGTTTGGCTTGTCCGGCACAGTCATGGCAAGACGACCTTGCTCCACAAGAGGTTTTATATATTTGCGCGCGCTTTTCTTTTCCTTAAATCCGAGATATTGCGTAATTTCAAGGATGCCCTTCGGTGTTATACAAAAAGAAAGAATTTTCTCGTTCACTTCAGAATAATATTCATCGCCAACATTATCTACTGGGGTAGTGACTGGGGTAGTGACTGGGGTAGTGACTGGGGTAACAGTGCCCAAGTCGGCTGCCTCAGTCGAGAACGCATCAAGCGGGATTGTCACCATAATCGAGTTATTGCGGAATTCGTATGCTTCTTTGCCGCATACTTCAACAATCTTCGGTACACCTCTGCCTGTGCGCTCGGAAATATGAAGCTGCAGGAATATATCCGAAAGTTCCTGATTAACCGGCACGGATTCTCCGGCAAAGAAGCCGTCTATGGTCTGTCCCGGAGGCAATGTACCTCTTGATAAAATTTCAATTCTGTCGC
>R07__coassemble_71_pt1 | contig 43653 bp, 36 predicted proteins | sample R07__metabat2_low_PE_052 | metagenome-assembled genome bin R07
TTCCGATTCATCTTCTCCGTCGTTTTCCGAATTCTCTTCCGATTCATCCCCGTCGTTTTCCGAATCATATTCTGATTCATCCTCTCCGATGGATTCTTCTGCATCAGAATTCTGTTCTGTTTCGTTTTCGATTTTTTCTGTATCAGAAACAAGCCCGGTTTCATCCTCTACAGCTTCTTCTGTATTTGAAACCTGCCCGGATTCTTCTCCGCTTTTTTCCGTATCTGTTCCGCCTTCTATTGCTTCAACATTCAGATTCTGTTCTGCTGCGTTTTCACCGGTGCCTTCCACATCTGAATCCTGCTGTGATCCGTCTTCCGATGCCTGTTCACCTGACTCCTGCGAAGTTTCGTCTGTCTCTGTTTCCTGAATATTTAATTCCGAAGAATTTTCGCTTTCGCCTGATAAAGCCTGCCCGGCAGCTGCTTCTTCTGTGCCCGGTGTATTTACTTCAGAAGCATTTTCATCGGCAGATGAAGGCACCACCAGATTTTCATCTGTAACTGTGCCGGAAACATTTTCGCTGCCGGCATTTTCTGTATCACTGCCGATTAAATCAGCATGGATGCTCTGTTCCTCGTAAGTTTCGAAAATTTCTGTATCAGAAACAACCTCCTCTGCAAAAGCAGACGGAATAAGCAAAAGCACCATGGCGATGGCCATGATGAAAACTATTATTCTTTTAACCAGTACTTTTGTTTTTTTCATTTTTTCCGTTTATGTTTTGCTCTGAGAAGAACATTTGCCCGGCATCCTGCCGGTACTTATTTGAATTAAAATCCGCTATCTCTATGTGTGATACCTGTGTCCCAGAAGGACATTTGCCCTGATATTTATTTTAGAGTAAACCCCTGTAACTTTTGTGTGTAAATTTTTGGCTATATTTTATCGTACGCCCAACCCTGCCGCCACGCAAAAATCCGTGCAAAATTGCGTGTTTTCCGTGGATTTCTTTATCAAATTTATTATTTTCTTTCCATTGCAGCTTTTAATATGTCTGCAAGGTTATCCTGCCTCCCTTGAGCGTAAGACAATCCCCCAGTCTACTGACGCAGACAGCCCCGCATGCGCAGGGGGCCAGGGGACATTACGCGTTTGCAGGTGCATCGAAAAACCATGGCCCCCTTATGTAAAGGGGGCCATTGGATTGTTTATTCTTCCATCTTTTTATATTTTGCATACCGGGCGCCGGCTGCTTCGGCGGCCTCGGCGAAAAGCTTTTCGGCCCTTTCAGGGAAGGTGCCCTTAAGGGAAAGATATCTGTTTTCGCCATCAAGGAATTCCTGATATGGCATCTTCGGAGCCTGGCTGTCAAGCTTCATTGGGTGCTCCAGGCGCGGGTCGTAGTGATAAAGCATCCAGTAGCCGCTGTTTACGGCGCGCTTCATTTCGTTCTGCACATTGCACATGCCCGAGCGGATTCCGTGGGCCGTGCACGGGGTGTAGGCCACCACAACAGAAGGGCCATCGTATTCTTCTGCTTCTTTAAGAACCTTAACCAGCTGTGCAGGACCTGCGCCCATGGCCACCTGCGCCACATACACATTTCCATAGCTCATCATGATGGCGCCAAGGTCCTTCTTTCCTGTGCCTTTGCCTGCTGATGCAAACTGCGCCACCGCGCCAAGAGGCGTTGCCTTCGAGCTCTGGCCGCCGGTGTTTGAATAAACCTCTGTGTCGATAATGAAACAGTTGATGTTATGGCCCGACGCAATAACATGGTCCAGGCCTCCATAGCCTATATCATATGCCCAGCCGTCGCCGCCGTACATCCAGAAGGTCTTTCGGGCCATATAGTCGCGGCACTCATATATTTCTTTTATTAATTCGATGTTCTCGCATGATGCGCCGCCCTTAATTATTTTCTCAAGCGCAGCGATAAGCTCGTCCGATGCCTTGCGGGAGCCATCGAAGCTGTCAAATTCTTTAAGCCAGTTTTCGCAGAGGTTTTTAAGCCCGCCAAAGGAAATTTCTGCCAGCTTTTCTATGCGCTGTTTTTCAGCGTCCCGCTGCTGCGAAACAGAAAGATAGATTCCCAGCATAAGCTCGGCATTGTTTTCAAACAGGCTGTTTGTCCATGCAGGGCCGCGGCCCTTTTCATTTGTTGTATATGGAATTCCCGGCATAGGCGCGCCCCAGGCCTGCGAGCAGCCGGTGCCGTTTGCCCAATACATGCGGTCGCCGAAAAGCTGTGTCAAAAGCTTTGCATAAGGCGTCTCGCCGCAGCCGGCACATGCAGCCGAAAACTCTACCAGCGGCTGTCTGAACTGGCTTCCCTTCACAGTGTACGGGTCAAAAACATCGCCTTTATTTTTAAGCGAAAGGCCAAAGGCCCAAAGCTCTTTATTTTCTTCTTTTAATTCGGCCGGCTTCATCTTTAAAGCCTCGCCGCTCTTCGGGCACACGGATACGCAGCTTCCGCAGCCGGTGCAGTCGAACTCGGAAACGATTATCGAGAACTTGTATCCATCTGCGCCTTTAGCAGGAACGGTCTTTAAAATAGACGGTGCAGCCAAAGCTTCCTCTTCATCAAGAAGGTATGGCCTGATTGCCGCATGCGGGCACACAAACGAGCAAAGGTTGCACTGTATGCAGGACGCAGCATCCCACGAAGGAACATTAACTGCGATGCCCCTCTTTTCATAGGCAGTGAGGCCATATTCAATAGTGCCGTCCTCGCGGCCGATAAAGGTGCTCACCGGAAGCTTGTCGCCCTTTTGATAATTAATCGGATACAAAATATCCTTAACCACCGAAGGAAGGCTTTCGTCGTAGCCCGGCTCTTCTTCTGATGCCCCGAGCCATGCCTCAGGAACTTCTATTTTCTTAAGGGCATTGGCGCCTTCCTCTATGGCGGCAATGTTTTTCTGTATAACCTCCTCGCCCTTTGAAACATATGTATCCCTTGCGGCCTGCTTCATTTTTTCGAGGGCAGTTTCCGCAGGAATAAGGCCGCACAGCGCAAAGAAGGCTGCCTGAAGCACAGTGTTTGTGTGGCTTCCAAGGCCCAGCTTCTCCGCAATATGCGTTGCGTTTATCGTGTAAAATTTTATTTTTCGCTCGGCAATAATTTTCTTTGCCTTAGATGGGATATTTTCCTCAAGCTCTTTTTCGCCCCATTCGCAGTTTAAAAGGAAGGTGCCTTCAGGCTTGATTTCGTCCACCACATCAAAGCCATTCATATAACTCTGGCTGTGGCAGGCCACAAAATCGGCCATCTTAACATAATAAGACCCGCGTATAGGCTCCGACGAAAACCTTAAGTGCGACTTTGTAACGCCAAAGGATTTTTTAGCATCATACTGGAAATATGCCTGCGAATAAAGGCCGGCGCAGTCGCCTAAAATCTGCACTGTGTTATGGTTTGCGCCCACAGTGCCGTCGCCTCCCAGGCCCCAGAACTTGCAGCTCATTATTTTGCTGCTGAAAAATCCTTCAAGCTCTTTTAATGGAAGGCTTAAGTTTGTGACATCGTCTTCTATTCCTATGGTAAAGCTTTTAACCGGCTCATCGGCAGCCAGGTTTTCAAACACAGCCGCAATCTGCTTAGGGTCCGTATCCTTAGAGCTTAAGCCATAACGGCCGCCGATAACGCGTATATTTTTCCCGGTTTCCATAAAGGCCGCGCACACATCCTGATACAATGGCTCTCCCAACGCGCCCGGTTCCTTTGTCCTGTCGAGCACGGCTATTCTTTCCACGCTTTCAGGAAGGGCCGATAAAAATCTCTTTATGTCGAACGGCCTGTAAAGGTGAATCTCCAGGAAACCGCATTTCTTTCCGTTCTTGTTTTCCCAGTCAACCACGTCTTTTATCGTGCCGCTCACACTGCCCATGGCCACGATCACGTCGGTTGCATCCTCTGCCCCGTAATAATTGAACAGGTGATAGTCGCGCCCGCAGATTTCATTTATCTTGCAGAGGTAATCCTCCACGATGTCAGGAAGGTCGGTATAAAAATGGTTTGCAGCCTCCCTTATCTGGAAGTACACGTCATCATTCATAACCGTGTTCCTGAGCCTTGGGTGCTCCGGGTTCAGGGCATATTTCCTGTATGCCGAGAGGGCATCCTTGTCAAGGAGGGCAGCTATTTTTTCTTTGTCAGGCGCCTCTATGCTGCAAAGCTCATGCGAAGTCCTGAAGCCGTCAAAGAAATGAATAAAAGGAGTCTTGCCTTTAAGGGCAGCAAGATGGGCCACAGCCGAAATTTCGGCTGCCTCCTGCACGCTTCCCGAACACAGCATGGCCACGCCCGTCTGGCGGCAGGCCATCACATCGCTGTGGTCGCCGAAAATGCTCATGGCATGCGTGCCCACGGTTCTGGCCGCCACATGCAGCACAGCCGGAAGCCTTTCGCCCGCGATGCGGTAAAGCGTAGGAATCATAAGAAGGAGTCCCTGGCTGGAGGTGAAGGTCACTGCCAGAGCGCCCGCCTGCAAAGCGCCGTGAACTGCTCCTATGGCGCCTGCCTCAGACTGCATTTCCACCAGCTTAACCCTCTGCCCAAAGGAATTTTTGCGGCCTTTAGCGCTCCAGGCATCGGTGGCGCCTGCCATAGGGGATGACGGCGTGATAGGATATATCGCTGCCACCTCCGAAAATTCGTAGGCCATATCGGCTGCCGCCGTGTTTCCGTCTGTGATGATTATTTTTTTATCTCCTGACATCTTTATTTTTGTCTCCTTAAAAATCAAAACTTCATAACAAATGCCGGAGGCATGCTTAAAAAGCGCATGCTTCCGGCGGATTTTAAATCTTAAATATTATTTGGTGAGTGTGTAGGTCCAGCCAAACGGATCATCCAGCTTGCCCCACTGGATTCCTGTAAGCTCGTTGTAAAGCTTCTTTGTCATGTCACCAATCTCTCCGTTGTTTATGCAATATTCTTTTCCTTCGTATGCAAGCCAGCCAACCGGTGAAACAACAGCAGCCGTGCCGCAGCCCCAGGCCTCTTCAAGAGTGCCGTCCTCGCAGGCCTTGATAAGCTCGTCCACGCTTATCTTTCTCTCTTCAGGTTCAAAGCCTTCGTGCCTTAAGAGCTCTAATATGCTCTTTCTTGTGATGCCAGGAAGGATAGATCCGTTAAGCTCCGGTGTAACCACCTTGCCGTTAATCTTGAACATGATGTTCATGGCGCCAACTTCTTCGATGTATTTTCTTTCCACGCCGTCGAGCCAGAGAACCTGTGTGTAGCCTTTTTCTTCGGCCCTGTCGCCTGCTCTTAAGGATGCAGCATAGTTTCCGCCGCATTTTGTGAAGCCTGTGCCGCCTCTTACCGCACGCACGTCCTCATCCTCTATCATGATCTTAACAGGAGCCATGCCCTGCGGATAATAGCAGCCTGATGGGCTTAAGATAATATAAAAATGCGCGCGCTTTATGCCATGAACGCCCAAATGCTCGTCGTCACCAATCATAAACGGCCTGATGTAAAGGCTTGTTCCGTCTTCGTGTGGAACCCAGTCCTTGTCAACTTCAACCAGGGTTTCAAGAGCCTGGATAAAATATTCTTCAGGAAGTGTAGGCATGGACATACGGATTGCAGAATTGTTCATGCGCTTTGCATTTTCAAGAGGTCTGAAAAGGCGGATGGAACCGTCCTCTGCCCTGTAGGCCTTCATGCCTTCAAAAATTTCAACTCCGTAATGGAAAACAGTTGAAGCCGGATGCATCTTTAAATACCCAAAAGGAACAATCCTTGCATCAATCCAGCCCTTGTCCTTTTCCCAGTCCATGATAAACATGTGATCTGTGAAGACTCTGCCGAATCCTAACTTGCCTTCGTTTTCCGGTTTCTTAGCCGGTGTTGTTGTTTTTTCGATTCTGATATCCATATTATTTCTCCTTTGCAATGGATGCTGCTTTTACTTAAAGCAGATTATTAAACTGTATTTTTAAAGGCCAAGCCTTTTTGCCGCGTCCTCGCGCATCTTGTATTTAAGCACCTTTCCTGCCGCATTCATAGGGAACGAATCCACAAATTCTATGTATTTAGGGACCTTGTGCCTTGCAAGACGCCCGGTTATATAGTCCCTCAGCTCAGGCTCGGTGATTGTTTCGTTTTCTTTTAAAATCACGCAGGCCATGGCTTCCTCGCCGTATTTTTTATCCGGCACGCCGATAACCTGAACGTCCTTTACAGACGGGTGGGTGTAGATAAATTCCTCTATTTCCTTTGGGTAAATATTTTCGCCGCCCCTTATTATCATGTCCTTTAAACGGCCCGTTATGCGGTAGTTTCCGTTCTCATCGCGGCATGCAAGGTCGCCTGAATGGAGCCAGCCGTCTTTATCTATCGCGGCTTCAGTGGCATCGGGCATTTTGTAATATCCCTTCATGATATTGTAGCCCTTAGAGCAGAACTCGCCGGTCACTCCGTCCGGAAGCTCTTTTCCGGTTTCAGGGTCTATTATTTTGCACTGCACATGCGGGAATGCGCTTCCCACAGTTTCGCACCGCACATTCAAAGGGTCAGTCCATGAAGACATTGTATTTCCAGGCGCCGACTCGGTCTGCCCGTATACCGACACTATGCCTGTCATGTGCATTTCATCTTCCCGTGCGGCCCTCTTCATAAGGTCCGGAGGGCACCCCGCGCCTGCCATGATGCCGGTACGCATATAAGAAAAATCCGTCTTTTTATAATCAGGATGGTTGAACATTGCGATGAACATGGTCGGCACACCATTAAAGCAGGTGATTCGTTCCTGGTTTATGCAGGCCAGGGAGCTCTTTGCCGAAAAATAAGGAAGTGGGCAAAGGGTTGCGCCGTGGGTCATGCAGGATGTCATCGAAAGCACCATTCCGAAGCAATGGAACATAGGAACCTGTATCATCATCCTGTCTGCCGTGGAAAGGTCCATGCGGTCGCCGATGCATTTTCCGTTGTTCACCACATTATAATGCGTGAGCATAACGCCCTTTGGAAAGCCCGTTGTGCCTGAGGTGTACTGCATATTGACAACATCATCAGGGCGCACTCTTCTGGAGATTCTTTTAAGCTCCTCTTCAGATGTTTCCGGATAGCGCTGCATGGCCTCTTCGAAGGTAAGCGCCCCCGGCATCTTAAAGCCTGCGGTAATTACGTTCCTTAAGAAAGGCAATGCTTTTGAATGAAGCGGTCCTTTATTTTTGTTTTCTTTTATTTCAGGGCAAAGCTCGTTTATGATGGCGCGGTAGTCGGAATCCAGGCAGCTGTCTATCATGATAAGCGTGTGCGTGTCCGACTGGCGCAGGAGGTATTCTGCCTCGTGGATTTTGTAGGCAGTGTTTACTGTCACAAGCACGGCGCCTATTTTTGCTGCCGCCCAGAATGCAATATACCAGGCAGGAATGTTTGTGGCCCACACAGAAACCTTGTATCCAGGCTTCACGCCCAGGCTTAAAAGAGCCCTGGCAAAGCGGTCCACATCTTCTTTAAATTCGCTGTAGGTGCGGGTGTAATCAAGCGTTGTGTAGCGGAAGCAGTACTGGTCAGGAAACTCCTCCGCCATTTTATCAAGCACCTGTGGGAAGGTAAGCTCTATTAGCTCGTCCTTCTTCCATATATATTCTCCCGTGCCGTCGTGGTTAGGGTAATGCGCGTTTTTCTTGCCGCGTGTATTTTCGAAGCGGCTTAAATAATTTGCAAAATAAGGCAGAACAATATCAGGGTCTGCATAGTCATTTATGTATTCAGGCTTCCATTCCAGAGAAATAAAGCCGTCGTAGTCAATAGACCCAAGTGCCCTCATAAGCTCCGCAATCGGGAATGTGCCCTCGCCCACAAGGTTATAGCTTCCGTCGTCGTTGCTGTCCCTTAGGTGCACATGTTTAACATACGCACCCAGGTTTGTTATGCTCTCCGAAGGCTTTTCGCCGAAATCCCTGTACGGGTGGTGCGCATCCCACAAAACAGCCAGCTCGTCGCTTGCATAGGAATCCATCAAAGCGCGAAGCTTTTTTGTGTCTGCAAAAACGCCCGTGCTTTTTATAAGCAGCGTAACCTTTCGCTTTCTTGCCGTTTCAAGAAGCGCGTCTATAATATTTTTTATGTTTTCCTGATTGTCATCCTTTGCCCAGAAAGAAACATATGGGCTTCTTAAATCTGCTGCCAGGTGTATGGTTTCGATTGCCTCTGAAACCATAATGTCATCTGCAGAGCTTAAGTCCATGGATGTATCGATGCAAGGAATTTCGAGGTTGAGTTCTCTTAAATTCCTTGCTGTCGAAGAGATGTTATATTCATTTAACGGGCCGCCTTTTTCCGTGAGCTTTTTTACTTTAAGGACGTTGTAAAGCTCCAGGCCCTGAAAGCCCATCTCGGCTGCTTTTTCTTTTAATTCCTTAAAGGAAAGCTCCCACCAGCCCCTTGTAGAGAAGGAAAGCTTCATCTATCTTCCTCCTCGAAAACTATTTTATTTACTGCGTTTATATAGGCCCTTATGCTGCTGCCGATTATGTCGGTGGAGATGCCTCGGCCGGAATAAAGCCTTCCGTTTGATCTTAACCTCACCACGGTTTCGCCCATGGATTCGTGGCCTTCGGTCACCGAGCGCACCTGGAAATCATCCAGCTCGAAGTGGCGCCCCACAACCTGTTCGATTGCCAAAAAGGCCGCATTTATCGGGCCGTCTCCCAGGCATACGCTTTCTAAAACCTGACCGTTTTTTATAAGCCTCATATGGGCGCAGGCCGTTATCGAATTTCCTGAGTTTATTATGTAGCTTTCTATTTTGTAGGCGGATGGCACCTGCATGGCTGCCGACGCAATTATGGCATCAAGTTCCTTTTCGCTTACGCTTTCCTTTTTTTCGGCAATACGCATAAACGAATCATAAACCCTTGAAAGGTCTTCGTCTGAAAGCTCGTAGCCAAGCGCTGCCGCTGCCTTTTCCACTGAGGTTTTATCGTCCTTTGCAGTAAGGCAGATATTTTCTTCGGTCTCTGCCCTGCCTGCCTCCTGAGGGCGCGCGCCATCTGCCTGATAGTTTATGGAAGCTTCTATCTGTTTTATTGTCCGTCCAAGCTCCGCTGTCCTAAGCGATGCCTTTGCACCTACCCAGTCCGGCCTTGCGCTTAGTATTTTTGCAAGGCCCGAAAGGGATGTTGCCACTTTAAAATAAGCCGAGCATTTTATTTCGTCTGCGCCCGCCTTTATAACAGAAGATGCCAGAGCGTCTGCCATAAAAAGCTCGTTTGAGCATAAAACGCCAAGGGCTGTGCTTTCAGGCATCGCTTCTTTTAATGATTTTATTTTTCCGTAAAGCTCTTCAGGAAGCATTATTCCTGCGTCATCGCAATAGGTCACGGTGCCGGCGCCTGCTTCCGCGGCCGTTTTAAAGGCCTCTAAAAGAAAGTCTTCTTCGCTGCGGCTTGCATCAACTGCAGTAAATTCCACATCGTCTGTAAATTCGGCGCATTTTTTGACCGTGCTTTTTATCAGCTCAAGCACTGCCTTTCCCTTCATATGGCAGATATATTCCATCTGAACCGTGCTCACAGGAAGCTGCACCTGGAGCCTGAAATTTTTTGCTTCTTTAAGGGCTTCATAGGCTTCCTCTGCGCTTGCCTCATCGAAAGGATCTATGCTCACTGCAATGCGGCTGTTTTTTACCGCACCCACCAAGGACTTTACAAGCAATGAATCTGCCTTTTTGTTTTCAAGGCTGCCAAATTCTATTATGTCGGCGCCTGTCCTGTCCAGAAGCTTTGCCAGCTCTATTTTTTCGCGGAAGGAAAAGTCCACATCGGTGGTTCTTGCTGCATGGCTTATTGTGATTTCGCTTATCTTTACGGTTCTCATTAATTATCTCCAGGGTGAAAAGAGTTTATTTAAGGTAGTAGCCAAAGGCTTTCTGGTTCATCGCCAGGAATTTTTCCTTGCGTCCGGAGAACATGTGCTTTAGCTGCTCCTGTATTGTTTCAGGCTTCACGATGCCGGTTTCCTTAACGATGGCGCCAAGCATTATCATGTTGGCAGCCTTTTCGTTTCCGAGCTCTGCAGCCAGTTCGTTTGCCGGAACCTCCAGTTTTTTTATGTCGTCCCTTGAACCCTTTTCAGGAATAAGGGAGCTGTTCATGATTAAGAGCCCTCCTTTGTTTACCATAGGCTCGAACTTGATGAGGCTTGGAAGGTTCATCACAACTAAAACATCCGCATCATTTATCAATGGGCAGCTTATGGCCTTGTCGGATACAACTACGGTGCAGTTGGCCGTGCCGCCGCGCATTTCAGGGCCATAAGAAGGAAGCCATGTAACTTCTTTTCCTTCATCCATTGCTGCCTTGGCAATCATCTGCCCAATGGCCAGTGTGCCCTGACCGCCGCTGCCTGCGAAAAACATTTTTAATTTCATAATCAAAAGCCCTCCGGTGTTCTGAAGTTTTGAACAGGATAGTATGCTGCCATGTCCGATTCTACCCATTTAAGGGCATCCACAGGGGCAAGGCCCCAGTTTGTAGGACATGCAGATAAAAATTCGATGAATGTAAAGCCAAGGCGCTCGTCCTGGATATCCAGCGCCTTCATGATGGTTTTCTTGGCCTTTCTAACGTTTGCAGGGTTGTTTAAAATCACTCGCTCCACAAAAACGGCACCCGGAATCGTGGCCAGCATTTCGCATATGCGAAGAGGCATGCCCGCCTGCTCCACTGTTCTTCCGTCCACTGCTGTGGTGGCGCGCTGGCCAATCAAGGTGGTTGGTGCCATCTGGCCGCCTGTCATGCCGTAGATTGCATTGTTGATAAAGAATGTGGTGAATTTTTCGCCTCTGTGGGCAGCATGAACTATTTCGCCTGCGCCTATGGATGCAAGGTCGCCATCTCCCTGGTAGGTGAAAATTGTTTTATCAGGGTGAACCCTTCTTATGCCGCTGGCAATAGCAGGAGCCCTTCCATGGGTGGATTCGCACATGTCGATGTTCATGAAATGATGCGCATTAATTGCGCAGCCGATAGGAACAACACCTATCGTGTTTCCAAGGATGCCTCTTTCTTCAAGGCATTCCATTATAAGCCTGTGGGCTATGCCATGAGAGCACCCCGGGCAATAGCTTGTATCTGTAGGAACAAGTCCTTCTGTTGGTTTGAATATAGTTTTCATCTTTTACAGCTCCTCCCTTAACTTAAGCGCCCTGTCGGCAATTTCCAGTGACGAAGGAACCACACCGCCTGTGCGGTTGATAAGTCCTACAGGCCAGCGAAGCTTTGCTGCCTGCTTAACGTCGAATATCATCTGTCCCATGCTGAGCTCTGTGGAAATCACAAGCTTTGTTTTTGGGCCGATTTTGTCAAAGGCTTCATCAGGGAACGGCCACAGGCTTATAGGCCTTATGAGGCCTGCCTTCACGCCGCGTTCTTCTAATATTTCTATTGCTTCGGCGCAGAGCCTGGACATGGTTCCGAAGGCCACGAATACTATTTCCGCATCCTCCAGGTTGAGCGTGCTGTAGCGCACCAGCTCTTTTTCGGCCTCTGCGTATTTTTCGAACATATGCTCCACATGGGATTCTAAAACTTCAGGCACAAGGCGGAGCGAGTAAATAACGTTCCTGCCCTCGTGATGGTCGGTGCCTGTTATTGCCCATGGTTTTGCTTCGCTTATTTTTTCAACCGGAAGAATTTCCTTCTGTGGCGGAAGCTCTACCGGCTCCATCATCTGGCCTATCATGCCGTCGGCCAGGATCATTACAGGGTTTCTGTATTTTTCTGCTATGTCAAAGCATTCGTAAATAAGGTCCACACATTCCTGTATGCCTGCCGGAGCAAACACAGGAATCTTTGCATCGCCGTTATAGCCGCCCCTGGTCACCTGAAGGTAGTCGGCCTGTCCCGGCTGGATGCCGCCTACGCCCGGGCCGCCGCGGGATACGTTTAATGCAACAAGCGGAACTTCCGTGCTGCAGATAAAGCCAAGGCCTTCCTGCATAAGCGCCATGCCCGGTGAGCTTGTGGATATAAACACGCGCCCGCCTGCTGCGGCTGCGCCATAGGCCATGTTCACAGCTGCCAGCTCGCTTTCTGCCTGCACAAATGCACCGCCTGCCTTTGGAAGCTCGTGGCTCATATATTCAGGGATTTCGTTCTGTGGTGTAATAGGATAACCAAAATAGCACTTGCAGCCTGCCCTTATTGCGGCCTCGGCAAAAGCTTCATTACCCTTCATAAGTACCTTGCTCATTCTTCTCCCTCCTCTAGCTCGTAAATTGTGATGCAATAATCCGGGCACATTGTTGCGCAGCTTGCGCAGCCTATGCATTCGGCCATGTCTGTTATTGTGGCCGGATGATACCCTTTTGCATTAACCTCGCTGTCCACAGCCAGGATTTTTTTCGGGCAGAATGCGATGCAAAGCTCGCAGCCCTTACATTTGTCCTTGTTGAAAACGACCTTAAAACGCCTTTTCATAACTTTAATTCCTCCAAATTTATATCACACTGTTTTGTCCAGGTATGTGTCTTGCCTGATGTTTGCAAAAGCCAATAAAATCTACATCACACTGTTTTGTCCAGATATGTGTCTCTCATGTACATACCAATAGGGAAAATATCAAAGCCGCAGCCTTCCAGTTTTCCCGCCAGGCTTTCCATACAGCACGCACCCAGAAGCGGGATGCCGCACATTTGCGAAACCTTCTGTGAAAATTCATAGCCTTCTTTTATCACATCTTCCGTCGTGTAGCGTATCAGATGCGCATTAGATATAAGAAGATTCACCTTAAGTCCCGTGGCATTTTCTGTCTGCCGTATCATATCCACCGCTTTTTCCGGCGTGTCCGTGCCGGGCCGCATGCAGTTTACCACGCTTATTATGTTTGTGTCTTTTTTTAAATATTTTCCAAACTGGTTTAAAACCATCGCTCCCGGCGCATCGCCTCCGCAGTCCAAAATTGCCCTGCAGCTTTCATCCTCCAGCGGCGCCTTTATGCTTGCCGATATCGTCTGGAGCTCTGTGCCGTTTCTTCCATTAAAAGGGTCCGAGTAAACAGTGATTCCCATTTCTTCAAGCTCGTCTCCTCTTTCCCTCGAGCGGAAGTACGGATTTTCTATATCAAGGTCCGCCAGCGCCAAAGGCTTTATGCCCATCTTTGCAAAGGCCACGGCCAGCGAAACCGAAAATTCTGTTTTCCCGCACCCAAAGTGGCCTGTCACAACTATTTTCCTTGGCCCTTCCGCCAGCTTGTTAGGTATATTGCTATTCATATCGATATTTTTAATTATTATTCATAAGCACTTATTTTATAATATCATTCAAGCCAGCACATCCGTTCCGGATTATCAGGGATTTTCCTGTCCTTATTTATTTGGCAGTCCCTATTTTAAATAATCGGACCAACAGCTTGCCTGATTTTCCGATAGCACGGATTCAAAAGTCCTCAGCGTAGCCCGCTGCGCCTACGTTTGTTGAACCATACTCTCGAAAAATCATTTGGCGCATTTAGTCTAGTTAATTAGTTTACGGCCTGCTGGTACCCTGGCACCGGCATTATTCTACATAAACGAAATTATGCCGCGGTTTATCTAATATTACAAAAAACAAGCCAACTTGGTATCGGCCTTAAAAATATTATACAAAAAACACATGAAGTGTCTTTAACACGGTGACGCTTCACATCGGTAAGTATTATAGTCACATTGCTTTTTTCAGTCAATCAATAATGTATATTATTAATAAAAAATTATATATATTATCAATAAAAATCCCTTCACATGCCCCCGCCTCCCTTGCGCAAAGTAGAGGATCTTAAGTACCTAAGGCCCCCAGTGCATGCGGAGGCTGTCGCGCGGAACGCGTGACTGGGGGATTGTAAAATAATTTGCAGATTGATTTAAAAATAAACATTTCACGGGCTAAGGACTTCGCCGCGGGAAGAGAGCGTGCTGTGCTGACTCATCAAAAGGATATAATTTGTTGGGCGGTCTTCGTATACGCCCGTGAAATGTTATTTTTAAATCAATCATGAAAGTTTTTAAGGCAAAGGTCCCTTCTTTGTTTAATGGCTTGGCAGAATGTATTCTTTTTTGTACAATTGTGGCATAGTTTAAAATATAAAAAAAGGGGGGATGATTCTTATGTGCGTATAATAAACAAATACTCATTTAATAACTTTTTTGATTCAATGTAACCACAAAACAATAAGACAAAGTACGACACTGAAAAAATTTATTAACAAACCAATTATTTAAAAACATCTTCGGCATTGTCAAATGACATATGAGAAACCGGACCAAAAAAGGTCCACAATGAACCTTACAGGAGGTGATTATAATGAAGAAACTGTTTGCAATAATTATTGTTGCTGTGTTGGCGATATCCTGCACTTCGGTTTTTGCTTCTGAAAATAAAATTAATATAAACACGGAAGAAGAAAATGCAGATGTGAAGGAACAGTTTTTAAGGTGGTTGCTCACGAGCGATTCTGGTGGAAGATTTTTGCCATATGAAAATTTTATAAATGAACCGTCCGCAAATCTAAATGCCGAAAAAACAACGGACGAATCGGCCATGGCGGATTATATATTAGATAAATATCAGAATGCAGCTGGAAGTGCGACGGGTGAATCTGCTGTAGCAGATTACATACTGAAGAGATCTCAGAATGCAGCTGAAAGCACAATTGTTGAGCCGATTGCAGCAAATCCAGAGTTTGAAAAGGAAGTGCTTGATGAATACTACAAGGAAATATCCGGTATTGTAGATGAGGACTTGCTTGAGCAGATGGCAAAAAGCAGAATGCCGATGAAATATGATCAATATTTTGCGGAACACGAAATAAAAACCGAGTATGTGGACGCGGTGTTTTCAGAAGGAGAAGCAAATACTTTTATAAAAGGCTCTATTTACAATTTTGATGCCAGAGTGCGAGTGGAAGTAAGCGAGGATTACCCAGACTTTCCTTATCTGCTGGATCAGGACGGTTGTATACATATAACAGGATACGTTGCTGTGAATGAAGGGTTGATTACAAAATTGTATATATCTGAATCACTTGAGAAAGCAACAGATGAAGATAAGTAAGACACGAGGATGTCCGAGAATTGCTTGCCGCAAATGAGGCAACTGATGTCTGACACAAGTTCGAAGTAAATGACCATTTTGGAAATTTGCTTCGAACTTTATTTTTATAGCATCCATAGTGTTCAATTAAAAAATGATAACAATTAGTCGGTTTGCGGCTTTTTGGCAGAGGATAAAATATTTATGACCACGGCTGCTATGATTATGACGGCGCCGATAAGGGCAAAGCGCCCCACCGCCTCGCCATAAAAAATGAAAACCCATAGTGGATTAAGGATTGCCTCTACAAGGCATATAAGGGATGATGTCACCGGGCTTGTGAGCTTGCAGCCGTAGGCATAGCAGGCATGCGGAAGGCCCAGCTGCATAAAGCCTATCACAGGCAGCATTATAAGCGAGACCGCACTGCTCCCTTCCCCGAAAAGGCTGCCCGTGAACGGAAGACCGATTGCAATTGATGCCAGAAATGTAAGCATGCAGGCATCATCGCCGCTGGTGTCCGGAAGCGAATCTATAAAGAAAAACAGGCTGTAGGTGATTCCGGACACAATGGCAAGAATGTTTCCTAAAATCTGGCCTGCATCAAGGCTGTCGAAGAAAAACAGCACCATCCCGGCCATGGCCATAATCTCCGCGGCTATCTGAATAGCCCGGGGCTTTTTTTTGTAATAAATACAGTACCACAAAAGCACCAGCACAGGCGCGATGTATTGCAGCACTATGGCATTGGCCGCTGTGGTTGTTTTGTTGGCTGTGACAAAAAGAATGTTGGTGGCCAGAAGCGCAAGCCCCGCTAAAATATTATTTTTGTTCAGCTTTATTTTGAAGCTTTTTCTGTATATAACAAAGAAAAGGTATGCAAAAATGGACCTGAAGCCGTTGATTGCAAGGACATTTCCCACTGTATATTTAAGCAGTATTCCGCCCGTGGACCAGAAAAGTGCCGCAAGCAGCACGAAGAAATTTCCTTTTATTTCATTTTTGGATATGGAGCTTTTCACTGATTTCATTCTATGTATCTATAAATTTTCCTGATTTTTTTAGATCATTTGACATCACTTTTTTAAAATACACCAACTATATATACAAAATTACCGGCAGTTAGTAAAGAAAAAATTTGCAGCCTGCATAACCATGAACAGTGAATTAAGCAAAATGCCTGCAGGGAGTTTACGTGCACAATTGCCGGTGCGCATATTACCTTTTCGAAGGCGAATATGGAGCATCTTGCGAAGCGGAGTGTGTAGACGACAATCCCCCAGTCTGCTGACGCAGACAGCCCCCTTTACACAAGGGGGCCGTGGGTTGGTTTAATATTTTATTGTTCTGGACAATTTTTGAGAATTGAAAAATTCTGCACGCTGAGCTCACTCAAGTCGTCGGCTTAAGCCAGGATGTCCGCTTTCAGATTGAAAGGTCCTGCACTATAAGCTCTCTCACGCCGTCGGCATGGCAAGGAGCGGCCTTCTTTTCAGGCGCTATAGCAGGCTCTTCCTTAACGCCGTTATCACGGGCATCAAAGAACTTCTCTGCCACCTGCGGGAAGAGCGCGTAGCTCAAAACATCCTCATCGCTTCCATTGCCGAGCTTCTTATCTGCAAGCTCTTTTTTGTACATTTCAAATTCAGGCTCGATTAAATCAGCAGGGCGGCAGGTGATAAGTTCAACATCGCCCAAAGCCTTCTTTCTTACCTCCTCGTTAACCTTTCCAGGGAGTGTGCCATACTCACCGCGAAGCAGTCCCTTCGATTCCTTTGGAACCATCTTGTAGCGTTCGCCTGTAAGAACGTTCATAACAGCCTGTGTGCCAACTATCTGGCTTGTAGGTGTAACAAGCGGAGGGTAGCCAAAATCCTTGCGGACTACAGGCACTTCGTTAAGAACTTTATAAAGCTCATCTGACTTTCCAGCCTGCTTAAGCTGCGACATAAGGTTTGAAAGCATGCCGCCAGGCACCTGATAAATAAGGGCCTTTGTGTCTACATTAAGCACCTTAGGGTCAAGGCGTCCGTCTGCCTTCATAGCCTCTGCAACCGTCTTGAAATGGGCTGCAACCTTTGCAAGCTCTGCAAGGTCAAGGCCGGTGTCACGGTTTGTGCCCTGAAGTGTGGCCACGATAGCCTCGGTTGATGGCTGCGACGTTCCGTTTGCCAGCGGCGAAAGAGCCGTGTCAACAATATCCACGCCTGCCTGCGCTGCCATCAGGTTAACCATGTCGCCTGTGCCCGCCGTGTTGTGGGTGTGCATGTGGATAGGAACCTTTACGCTTTCTTTAAGGCGCTTAACCAGCGAATATGCATTATAAGGCAGAAGCAGGTTTGCCATATCCTTGATGCAGATAGAATCTGCGCCCATGCTTTCCAGGGTTTTTGCAAAATTTACAAAGTAGTCCTCGTTGTGCACCGGGCTTGATGTGTAGCTGAAAGCTGCCTCGCACCATCCGCCATATTCCTTGCAGGTCTTAACTGCCTTTTCAAGGTTACGCGGGTCATTTAATGCATCAAAAATTCTGATCACGTCGATGCCGTTGTCGATTGATTTTTTAACAAACTTTTCAACCAGGTCATCCGGATAGTTTTTGTAGCCTAAAAGGTTCTGGCCTCTTAAAAGCATCTGCAGCTTTGTGTTCGGCATATGCTTTTTAATTATGCGGAGCCTCTCCCATGGGTCTTCGTTAAGGAAGCGCATGCATGAGTCAAAGGTTGCGCCGCCCCAGCATTCCACCGACCAGTAGCCGATTTTATCCAGGTCATCAAGGGCCGGCAGCATTTCATCGATTGTCATTCTGGTGGCAGCCTGGCTCTGATGTGCATCCCTTAAAATCGTATCGGTTATGTATAACTTATTTGCCATTTTAATCTCCATTCCGCCGCCTTTGGCTGGCGGCACAAATAGTGATGAAAAAGTATTTCACACTATTTACCTCGTTTTTAAAGTTGGCGTCCTATCAGCCAAACAGTGAAATAAGAGCGCCGGCTGCTATTGCCGATCCGATTACGCCGGCAACGTTAGGTCCCATTGCATGCATAAGAAGGAAGTTTGAAGGATTTTCCTTCTGTCCAACCATCTGTGAAACACGCGCTGCCATAGGAACTGCCGAAACACCTGCCGAACCGATAAGCGGGTTGATTTTGTTTTTCTTGCTGAAAAGATTCATAAGCTTTGCAAGAAGCACGCCGCCTGCTGTACCGCAGGCAAACGCCACAACGCCCATAACAAGGATCTTGATCGTGCTCCATGTGAGGAACTGGCCTGCTGTTGCTGTTGCGCCTACGGATATGCCAAGGAAAATCGTGACGATGTTCATAAGCTCGTTCTGGGCTGCCTGGCAGAGACGTTCTGCCACGCCGCTCTCTTTCCAAAGGTTGCCAAGCATCAGGCAGCCGATAAGAGGTGTAGCCGATGGAACAAGAAGTGCCACGAATATTGTAACTGCGATAGGGAAAATAATTTTTTCTCTTTTAGATACAGGGCGAAGCTCCTTCATAACTATCTGGCGCTCTTTTTTGGTTGTGAGCAGCTTCATGATAGGAGGCTGTATTACAGGAACCAAAGCCATGTAGGAGTACGCCGCTATTGCTATTGGCCCCAAAAGTTCAGGCGCCAATTGCGTGGTGGTGTATATTGCCGTAGGGCCGTCTGCGCCGCCGATGATGCCTATTGAAGATGCCTGCTCTGCTGTGAAGCCAAGGTAGCGGGCGCCTATGAATGTGAGGAAAATTCCGAGCTGTGCAGCTGCGCCTAAAAGAAGTGACTTAGGATTTGCAATCAATGGGCCAAAGTCTGTCATGGCGCCTATGCCTACGAAAATAAGGCACGGGTACAGACAGGTTTTTACGCCTATGTAAAGCACATCCAAAAAGCCACCCTCGGAAAGTATGATACCGAAGTTGTGATAGAATTCAGATGCAGGGTCCATAAAATTGAGCCAGAGATCTGAATGATACATTTCAGCACCCGGCAGGTTTGTGAGGAGCATGCCGAATGCAATGCCTATAAGAAGCAGAGGCTCGAACCCTTTTTTGATTGCAAGCCATAAAAGGAACAAAGCAATTATTATCATCAGAAGCTGGGTCCAATTTTCTTTGAAGTTGCCAAAGATCTGGTAAAAGCCCGTGCTTTGTCCGAAATCAATTAATTTATCTAACATGATTCTCTCCTAAAATTTAGTACTTAACCTGCCTTATGCGATAACACAGATTACTGAACCGGTTTCAACGGTTGAACCCTTTGCTACTAAATTTGAAACTTTGCCTGCGCAAGGAGCCATAATTTCGTTTTCCATCTTCATGGCTTCTAAGATAACAAGAACGTCGCCGGCCTTAACTGTTGCGCCTTCGGAAACATTAACCTTTAAAATGTTGCCTGGCATCGGAGCCTTAACTGTTTCGCCGCCTGCCGGTGCTGCCTGTACAGGAGCTGCTTTTGGTGCAGGTGCCGGAGCTGCTGCAGGTGCTGCTGTCGCTTCTGCTGCATCAATTGCTTCAAGCGTGATTTCATACGGAGTGCCGTTTACTGTAACTTTGTACTTTTTCATGATATTCCCTTTCTTAAAAAAATACTCAAAAAATTAAAGTTGTTTAAAAGATGTAATACGGATTGCGCTTATGTCCGTTCCCAGTTCCTCGGCTGCCACTGCGCTTATTGCTGCAATGACTTCCTGACGGTTCTGTATGCTTACAGGCGCGCTCTGCGCAGCTTCTGCCTTAGGAGCAGCAATGGCTTCCTTTGCAGCAGACTTTGCATCCATCATACTTGTGATCTTTCCTAAAATTTTAAGAATGATTACGATGCAGATAAGGCCTACAAAAACTGTGCCCAGTCCCATGCATACAACAAACCAGTTCGGGATTTCAGCGGCTAAAAGATAATTAGTCATTTCTTATGACCTCCCTTCCTACATTTTTCATTGTACAAAATAAATACACAAGGTCAATGTTTTTAATTGCATACAACTTCGCAGTATTATCATGGTAAAGTAAAAACTAAGAGCCCACAGTTTTTTAACTGTGGGCTCACCTATCTCTAAATAACAACATTTTCAACCGAGGGCGGTGGAGAACCACGGGATGAAGGTGATGATGACAAGGGCCACAAAAAAGGCAAGCATGAAAGGAAAAGCTTTTTTGGCAATGGCCAGGGGCTTTTCGTCTGAAAGGCTGCCGGCCACAAAAAGGTCCAGACCGAAAGGCGGGGTTGCAAGGCCAATTGAAAGGCAGCACACAAGCACCACGCCAAAGTGGACGGAATCCACACCGAGGGCAGATACAGCTGGAAGAAGCACAGGTGAAAGGATTATTATGGCAGGGCCTGTGTCCATCACCATGCCAAGAAGCAGGAACAAAACAACCAGTATGGCCAGCACCGACCAGGCCGAATGGAAATTATCTGTTATAAACTGTGTTACCACTTTTGTTGCTTTTGTGAGCGACAAAACTCGGCCGAAGGCCGTGGCAAATGCCAGCACAAAGGCAAGCGGCGCATAGGATTTCACGGCCTCTAGAAGAAGGCTCCAAAGGTCTTTAAATCTAATGGACTTATAAACAAAAAGCGAAACAATCAGCGCATAAAAAACCGATATGCAGGCTGCCTCGGTAGGCGTGAAGAAGCCGGCGTAAATTCCTCCAAGCACGATTACCGGGCAAAGAAGCGCCGGTATGCTTTCCACAAAAAGCCTTGCAAACCCCCGTTCTTTAAGAATCAAAAGCTTTGAATTTATAAGCTGCTCATCTTCTCCTTTTCTATGGCAATAAAAGACAGCATAGGCCATCAAAAAAATCCCAACCATAATTCCCGGCAGCACGCCGCCTAAAAAGAGGTCTCCCGTGGAAACTCCGGTGGCGAAAGAATATAAAACAAATGGTATTGACGGAGGGATTATGACCCCAAGGCCTCCGGCCACTGCTATTAAGCCGGCGCTCCATTTTTTATCATATCCCAAAGAAACCATAAAAGGCACGCACATGGCGCCGACTGCTGCCGTGGTGGCAGGGCCGGAACCTGATATGGCGCCAAAGAAAAGGCAGGTTAAAATCACGGCGCACGGAACGCCACCTTTAAAGCGCCCGGCAAAATATGCAAAAAAATCAAAAAGATGTTTTGAAATTCCGCCCTGCGCCATGATCACTCCGCCTAAGATAAACAAAGGCACAGCAATGATAGGCGTGGAATTGGCGCCCGAGAAGGTGTTGTTCAAAAGCTGCACGATAGATCCGCCCTGGTTTAAAAACAAAATCGGGGCCGATGCTCCCACCACCATGGAAATTCCGATAGGAACGGAAATTGCAATGGCCGCTATAAAAACAATAAAAACAAGAAGCGCCGCCATCAGCTTTCCTTTCCTTTCCCGAAGTGAATTATATTAAGCACAATCTGCTGCACTCCGCGCACTGCCGCAAGGAAAAAGCCGACCACCATAATGGAATAAATTATCCACATAGGCCAGTTAAGCGCAGGCGAGGTTTCGCCGCTTTTTTTAATCCCATCCACAACAATTGTTGAATAAACTCCGAGGTAAACCATCACCGCCGTAAGCAGCAGATTTACAAAAATATTTATTATTTTTCCGATATTGTGCGGCAGCGCATCAACCAGCGCCCCGACTTTAAGCATACTGTCTTTCCGGATGGTGTAGGCAAGCGAAATAAACACGCTCCATATCCAGCAAAAGCGCAAAAATTCCTCTGCCCAGGTGAGTGACGAAATAAAAGAAACATTTCTTGCAACCACCTGCGCAAGTTCTATGCAGCATATAAGAATAAGAAGGCACACAAGAACAGTTTCTTCAAAATGTTCGTCAAGCCATTTTAATGCCTTCATTTTCTTCCTCCATCAAGTTCTCTCCTCATCACTTCCAGAAGCCTGTCCATAACCTGCGGCGATTGAAACCTAGAACCCGCTCCGAAAGCTGCCCCTTCCCCGGTCCATATTTTTATCTGCTCAAAGCCCTGGTAAAGAGACATTGTAAGGCCGTTCATAATTCTGCAGCCCTTCGCTTCTGCGTCAATCAGAAATCTTGTTTTTTCAGGATTATAGCACGCATCAAAATAAAATTGGCCCGGCCTGATATATTCGGCCGGCATAGGGCTTTGCCCTTCAGTATTGGCCATTCCTATGCCGGACGCATTAATAACAAAATCGCAGTCCTTTATATAATCAAAGCACCCGTTGGGAACAGCTTTTATTTTATCGCATTTAAAAGCCTCGTTTATTTTCGCCGCCAACGAATCAGCCATGTCCTCTAAAACATCAGTTATATAAATTATATCCGCGCCCATTTTTGTTAATGCCGCACAGATTGCGTGTCCTGCGCCGCCGGCCCCGAAGCAAAAACATTTTTTACCTGAAACATCCAAGCCCGCTTCTTCAAATGCCATGCGAAACCCGACCGCGTCAGTGTTATATCCCAAAAGCGCACCATCTTTATTTTTAAGAACAGTGTTGCAGGCGCCCGTCGCCCTGCAAAGCTCATCCTTCCGGTCAAGATATTTCATAACCTCAATCTTGTTTGGCTTTGTGACCGCGAAGCCGATATAGGATGCATCCTTTCGGATTTTATTTATTATTTCCGGAAGTTTATCAGTGCCTGCTTCGGTATAAAAATATTTTATATTAATGCCCATGGCGGAATAGGCCGCGTTTTGCATCCTTGCCGCAAAAGACTGCCCCAAAGGGCAGCCTATAAGAGTTATAAGTTTAATATCCTCATTTGCGCTGTACATGTTCTGAATTTTATTTTTTAATATAATCCTTTAAAAGGTCTGCGAAAGGATTGTTAGGAACATATTCGCTCTTGTATTCTGTAGCTTCTTCCTCGAGCTCTTTTTCTTCTTCCTCTTCCTTTTTCTCGATCAGGGCCTTCATGGAAAGGCTTATCTTGCCATCCTTTATGGCGGTTATCATAACCTTTACTTCCTGGCCCACCTTAAGCTCGGCCTTTGGATGGGCAATCTTCTTTTCGGATATCTGTGAAACATGCAGAAGGCCCGAGATGCCGTCTCCAAGATCCACGAAAGCGCCATAGTCTTTTAAGGTTTCCACCTTTCCTGTAACAACGCTTCCCACAACCATTTTATTTATTTTTTCGTTCTGTTCTTCAAGATATTTTTCGGTCAGGATTTCTTTTGCGGATAAAATAAGCTTTCTGTTATCCTCGTCCACTTCTGAAATCTTCACGCTCATTGTGCGGCCAAGATAAGGAGCGGTGTCTTCAACGTATTTCACATCCAGCTTTGATGCCGGGATGAAGCCCCTTATGCCTTCCACGTACATGATTGCACCGGATTTAACGACATCCGATATTGTGCCTGTAACGACAGCGCCATTTTCCATAAGCTCTGAAAGCTTATCCCACGAGCACTCTGAATCGGCCATTTTGCGGGAAAGAAGAATGCAGCCCTTGCCATCGTCGACTGTTTTCACTATGGCCTTGAATCTGTCGCCAATCTTTACGTCCCTTAAGATGCTGAAGGATGGGTCCTCGCTCATTTCATCTGCAGGCACGCGGCCTGTTGCATAATAATTAAGGTCCAGTATTGCGCCGTTTTCATTCACGGCAATAACCTCGCCTTCCATTATGTCGCCCGGCTTAACCTTCCTTACGGATTTTTCTACTTCGTTGGAGAAATCATCCATTGTTTCAGTGGCCTTTGCTTTTGCCTTGTCAAAAGCAACGCCTGCCTGGGCCTGGATTTTTGCGGCTGCGTCGGCCACATCTGCCTTGGCCTGCTCTATTTTTGTGCCGGCTTCGGTTTTCACTGTGAACGCAGCATCTGCCACATCTGCCTTTACTTTTTCAAAGGTCTCGCCTGCCTGGGCTTTTACGGTTTCCTTTGCTTCAGTAACCTGGGTTATCGCATCGCTCACCTGCTTTTTAATGCCTTCAACTGCTTCCCTTGCTATTTCTTCGATATTGAACTCACTCATTTTTTTACCTCCGAAAATGTATGATGAAAATATTATTAACAATGATCTGCCGGTATATTGTGCACGTCGAGCTGCTGGTACGGAATCACAATGCCCGCCTCATTAAGCCCGTCCTGGATAATTTTTATGCAGCGCCTTCGAATGTCCGGGCTGTCCTTAGGATCGCAGAAAAACCTGAGCTTATAAATTATGGCCGAATCATCAAAATTCTGAGTGCCCTTATACTCAGCCTTTTTCACGCCTTCTGCCGTTGCCATCTTTTCGGCAATGCTTTTAAGAACGCTATGCACCTTCTTTACATCTTCTTCATAGGCAAGGCCAATGTCGATATCGAAAAGGTCCGAAACCTTGGTCGCCTCAGAAAAATTCCGGTTTGAAATCGTCATCTCGGAATTATCGGCTATGCTTCTTATCTTTGTGGACCTGATTGACATGTGGATTACCTCGCCAACCACTCCTTCATATCTTATGCAGTCGCCCACCTGGAAATAATGGTCACTGAAAATGTACAGGCCGTTGATGATATCTTTTATGGCATCCTGAAGGGCAAAACCGATAATAGCAGATGCAAGACCTAAGCCTGCTACCAAAGAGGAAACGTTGACGCCGTTTACCTGAAGGATTACTATCACTGCCCCCACCAGAAGCAGCGCCCTCATTACACTTGTGATTACATGGGTGAATGTGCTTTTCTGCGATATCGACTGCTTGTTGGTTTCTGTTGCCTTTATGTGGATTATACGCTTTTTGGAAAGCTTTGTAATCAGCAGCCAGACACCAACCGCGACCACAATAACGATAATTGTGACCCAGAATTCAAGCGACGTGATATACTGGAAAAAATCTTTTTTTTCGCTTGCCTCCAGGGCAGACGCCACAGCGTTTTCCGCTGTCAAAACACTTTCTGCTAACATAAATTTTTACCCTTACTGCCTGTCCATGCGGAACTCTGTCCTGAACCTTGATTACCGTGAGCTCGCCGCCTCAATTCCTAATGAATTTTTCTTGTATTCACTCATACGCATTCATCATGACTCTGCATAATTAAGAAAAATTCAACAGTGTTTCTTTACCTTCTGATTATGCCACATCTGCCATTTATTTTACAAATGATTCTTCAATTTTTTTAAGCATTTCATCTGCTTTTTCAGGCGTTTCGGCCCTCACGCCGATATAATATTTAATCTTCGGCTCTGTGCCTGACGGGCGCACTGCCGCCCAGGCGTCCTCCATCTCAAAATAAAGCACATTGGATTTTGGAAGGCCAGTTTCTTCCGGCTTGTTATAATCCCTCACAGCCTTTACCTTAAGGCCCGCCAGCTCCGTTGGCGGATTTTTTCTGAGCTGTGTCATTTTTTCTTGTATGGCCTTCATCCCGTCTATGCCCTTCATCGTCACGGAAATTGTGTTTTCCTTAGAGAAGCCATATTTTTTAAATACATTCTGCATAGCATCATACATATTTATGCCTTTGTGCCTGTTGAAGGCGCAGATTTCCGCCAGCTTTAAGGCAGACACGCACGAGTCCTTATCCCTTGCATGGGTGCCTGTTAAAAATCCATAGCTTTCCTCAAAACCGAACACATATGTGCCATTTCTTTTTTCTTCCATGGAAAGGATTTCGGCGCCTATCCATTTAAAGCCAGTAAGCACTTCCCGCACGGAAACGCCCCTTTCCTTTGCAATCACATCAAAAAGCTTGCTTGATACAATAGACCTTACCGCAGCCGCATCCTTTGGCATGATATTCTGCTCTGCCAGCCTTTCGAGCTCATAGTCCAGCATAAGGCAGCCTATCTCGTTTCCGGTGAGTGTGTGATAATTCCCTTCAGCGTCGCGCACATGTATTCCAATCCTGTCTGCGTCCGGGTCCGTGGCTATGGCAATATCGGCTTCCTTTTCCTTTGCCAGCTTTTCGACCAGGGCAAAGGCCTCTTCTGTTTCAGGGTTAGGATATGGCACCGTAGGGAAATCGCCGTTTGGCTTTTCCTGCTCCGGAACCACAAAAAGGTTTTCAACGCCTGCCCTTTTTAAGGCCTCAGGCACAATCCTTATGCCTGCCCCGTGAAGCGGCGTGTAGGCAATTTTCATGGCCTTTCCTTCCTGCCTTAAAATTTCAGGCTCCCTAACCTGCTTCAGGATTTCCTCGAGGTATCTTTCATCCACAGCCTTTCCGATTTCCACAAAAAGCCCTTTTTCCAATGCTTCTTTTTTATCCATAAGCTTTGGCGAAGAAAGATTTTTTACTTTTTCGACATATTCCATTATGCCTTCATCATGTGGGGGAGTCACCTGCGCGCCGTCCGCCCAATAGGCCTTGTAGCCGTTATATTCCCTTGGGTTGTGGCTGGCCGTGATATTTATTCCCGCTATGGCATTTAACTCGCGCACCGAAAATGAAAGCTCAGGAGTTGGCCTTAAATCCTCGAAAACATAGGTCTTTATGCCGTTTGCATTCAGGCACAGGGCTGCCCACTCCGAAAACTCGGCAGAAAAATGCCTGGAGTCGCAGCATATACACACGCTTTTTTCAGGCGCTTTTTCCTTTCCGGGCAGCGGCTTTCTATTGGGTTCATTCACCCCACCGTCAAAGAAGGTGTTTATATAATCCGCAAGCCCCTGCGTGGCCTTGCAGACTGTGTATTTATTCATTCTGTTTGTGCCGGCGCCTATCACACCCCTTAAGCCACCGGTTCCAAACTCTAAGTCCTTAAAAAACCTGTCGTCTATTTCGCCATCATCATCTTTTATGGCCTCAAGCTCTTTTTTTGTTTCTTCGTCAATGTCAGGGTCATTAAGCCAGCTTTCAAAAAGTTCTCTTTCTTTCATTGCTTTACCTCAATTTCCTTTAATAATTTTTCCTTTGTATTAAGCGAAGGGTCCTTAATCACAATATCCAGCAGATGTTCTAAGGTCTTTCCTATCTTCTCGCCTTCCGTAACCCCCGCTTTTATAAGGTCAGAGCCGTTCACACAAAGCATCTTCATGTTCCATGGCTCATCTCCGAAGGCGATTTCACGGCAAAGTTCCTTCACGCTTTCCCACTGCTCTCCCCCTTCGATATCGTAATATCCTTCTTCATTTCCATAGAGGCTTTCGTTGGCAACGCCCCTTTCGCACTCCATAAACTCCAGGACTTCGAAAAGGCTTTCTATGCCCATCAGCTTAAGTATGTATTTTATCAGCACCCTTTCAGGCTCTATGTTTAAATCCTTATATTTTAAAATTTTCACGACGGCTTCACGGGTTTTGTTGTCGTATTTAAGCTGCCTTAAAGCGCTGTTCGCCTCATCCGGCGTAAGGCCTTTAAAAAACGCTGCCAGCCTTATGTGCCTGTCCGTCTCTTTTATATTCCTTATGAGCCCGTATTTGTTTCTTACAGATGGCTCCGCTTCCTTTGTTTCTTTAAGCTTTAATGTCATGCAGGCGCATATTTCATTAAGCAGGCTGTTGTTGCTTTCATCAAAGCATTTTTCATAAAATTCCGGAATGATATATTCAGCCAGATTTAACTTTTTATACTCATTCACCAGCACCGGGTTTGCAGACATAAGTGTTTTTTCAAATTCCACACGGATTCTTTCAACGCTTATATTTTTAAGGCCGGATGCGCTTGTCTCGATTGCATGCTTCGTGCCCTCTTCTATTCTGAAGCCAAGCTGGGCAGAAAATCTTATGGCCCGCATTATCCTTAATGCATCCTCGGAAAACCGCTCTTCCGGATTTCCAACACATCTTATGATTCCGGCATTTAAATCATCAATTCCGCCAAATAAATCCGTAAGGCCTTCTTCGTCGTTGTAGCACAGCGCATTGATCGTAAAATCCCGGCGCTTTAAATCCTCCTCCAAAGATCGGGTAAAGGTAACATCCACCGGGTGCCGGCTGTCTTCGTATTTTCCATCCAGCCGGTAAGTGGTGACCTCATAGCCGCAGCCCGACTTAAGCACCATCACGGTGCCGTGCTTTATGCCGGTGTCCACAGTATGTGGAAAGAGGCTCTTCACCTCATTCGGAAGAGCCTCTGTTGTTATATCCCAGTCTTCCGGAGTTTTGTTAAGGAGCGCATCACGGACACATCCGCCCACCACATAGGCTTCAAAGCCCGCACTCCTTAGTGTGCCAAGGATATCCCTGACAACCGCCGGAACCTTTATTTCAAAATTTTTGTTTTTTATCATTAATATGCCTTGCCCCAGTAAACAAGTGTCTTTGCCGGTTTTCCGCAGCACACGCATTTGTCGGAGATATGCTCCTGCTCAAACGGCATGCACCTTGATGTAGCCGTGGTGTCTTCTTTTATCTTGAGCTCGCATTCCAGGTCGCCGCACCACATTGCCTTCACAAAGCCCGGCTTTGTGTTTATTGTATCGCAGAATTCTTCGTAGGTTTTTGCCTCGTAGGTATGCTCGTTTCTGTGCTTCAATGCACGCTCATACATGTCATTCTGCATTGTCTGCATGATTTCCGGAACCCTTAAAGGAAGCTCATCTATCGCAACAACAATCTTTTCCCTTGTGTCGCGGCGCACCACAACTGCCTGGCCAGCTTCTATATCCTTAGGGCCGATTTCAACACGAAGCGGAATTCCCCTGATTTCCTGCTCTGAGAATTTCCAGCCAGGGCTCTTTTCCGAATCATCGAGTTTTACGCTTATGCCGGCTTTTTTGAGGCCTTCGTAAATTTCGCCTGCCTTATCAAGCACACCTTCTTTGTGCTGGGCAATAGGGATAACCATCACCTGAACAGGCGCAATCCTTGGCGGAAGCACCAGGCCGGAGTCGTCGCCGTGAACCATGATTATGGCGCCGATTATTCTTGTGGAAAGGCCCCAGGATGTCTGGTGAACATATTTCAGCTTGTTGTCCTTGTCGGTGAACTGCATGCCGAAGGCCTTTGCAAAACCGTCGCCGAAGTTGTGGCTGGTTCCCGACTGAAGTGCCTTTCCGTCATGCATAAGAGCTTCTATTGTGTAGGTGGCTTCTGCCCCGGCAAATTTTTCTTTGTCTGTCTTTCTGCCCTTTATCATAGGGATTGCCAGATATTTTTCACAGAAGTCCGCATAAACATTAAGCATAAGCTCGGTGCGTTCTTCTGCATCTTCTGCTGTGGCATGAACCGTGTGGCCTTCCTGCCACAAAAATTCTGACGAGCGAAGGAAAGGACGCGTTGTCTTTTCCCAGCGCACAACCGAGCACCACTGGTTATAAAGCTTTGGAAGGTCACGGTAACTCTGTACTATGTTTGAATAAAGGTCGCAGAATAAGGTTTCTGATGTAGGGCGCACGATCAACGGCTCGTCAAGGTCCTCGCCGCCGCCTTTTGTGACGATGGCGCATTCAGGCGCAAAGCCTTCCACGTGGTCTTTTTCCTTTTGAAGGAGGCTTTCCGGGATAAACAGCGGCATATAAACATTTTCCACGCCTGTTTCCTTGAACATAGCGTCAAGATTTTTCTGCACGTTTTCCCAGATTGCGTATCCGTTCGGCAATATCATCATGCAGCCCTTCACTGTGGAATAGCGCATAAGCTCTGCCTTTTTCACAACGTCTGTATACCATTGCGCAAAGTCCACGCTCATCGGTGTTATGTCTTCAACTAATTTTTTATCTGCTCCCATTTTTTATTCCCCGTAAATTACAAATTTTATTTTTATTATTTTATTCCTGCGGCACTTTTTAATTCATCAACCTTGTCAAGGCGTTCCCATGGAAGGTCTGCATCGCCCTTTCCAAAGTGGCCATAGTTGGAGGTTTTTGAATATAATGGCTGCCTTAAACCAAGGTCCCTTATGATTGCTGCCGGCCTTAAATCGAATACCTTTCTAACAACTTCAGTAAGCTTTTCATCGCTTATCTTTCCGGTGCCGAAGGTGTCGACCATTATGGATGTAGGGTTGGCCACGCCTATTGCATAGGAAAGCTGGATCTCGCATTTTTCTGCAAGGCCTGCTGCCACAATATTTTTGGCCACATGGCGAGCCGCATAGGCTGCGGAACGGTCCACCTTGCTAGGGTCTTTTCCCGAAAAGGCCCCGCCGCCGTGACGGCCCATGCCGCCGTAGGTATCGGCAATAATCTTTCTGCCCGTAAGGCCCGAATCTCCATGAGGCCCGCCCACAGTGAAACGGCCTGTAGGGTTTATAAAATATTTTGTGTTTTCATCAAGCATGCTTTCAGGAAGAGTTTCCTTAAACAATTTTTCCATTATGTCCTTATGAAGCTGTTCCTGCGAAACATTTTCATCATGCTGTGTGGAGCACACAACAGCATCAATACGGAAAGGCTTTCCGTTTTCGTCGTATTCGACTGTTACCTGTGATTTTCCATCCGGTCTTAAATAAGGAAGTATGCCTTCTTTTCTTAATGCCGTAAGGTTTTTGGTGAGCTTATGGGCAAGGTAAATCGGAAGCGGCATATATTCGTCTGTGTCGTTGCAGGCATATCCGAACATAAGGCCCTGGTCGCCGGCGCCCTGGTCAGCATCATCCGATGTGCGGCTTTCGAAAGACCTGTCAACGCCCATTGCAATATCAGGCGACTGTGTGTCCAGGCGTATTTCAACCGTGCAGGTATCTGCATCTATGCCGGTGCTTTCGTCTGTGTAGCCGATTTCCCTTAGTGTGTCGCGCACCTGTTTTTCATAATCCACCTTTGCGGTTGTGGTGATTTCGCCCATAACCAGCACAAAGCCTGTGGTCGTGCACACCTCGCAGGCAACCCTTGCGTTTTTATCCTGCTTAAGGATCTCGTCTAATATTCTGTCGGCGCAGGCGTCGCAGATTTTGTCCGGATGTCCTTCGGTGATTGATTCTGATGTGAAAATTCTCTTGTCCATTACAGCTCCTCTATTTTAAGCCAAAATGTCCGCCGTTCGCAGGCGGACAAGTGGTTTAACTGCATTTCTTTTTAAATTCTTCTATCCGGGCTTCGTCCCCGGAATCTATCTTGTTGATCATTGCCCCAAGTTTTTTAAGCTTTTCGTCGAATTTTTCATAGCCCCTGCCGATAAATTCGATTCCTCCCACCCGGGTGAAACCATCTGCGGCAAGCCCTGCCAGCACAAGAGCCGCGCCGGCCCTTAAGTCCGGGGCTTCAACCTGCGCAGGCTTTATGGTCTTCATGCCGGTTATGAAAGCCACATTTGATTCTGTTTTTATTTTTGCGCCCATCCTTGCAAGCTCGCCTACATATTTGAAACGGTTTTCAAATATGCTTTCCGTCACCACGCTGCTGCCTTCTGCCAAGGAAAGCGCCACAGTCATCTGCGGCTGCATATCCGTAGGAAAGCCCGGGTAAGGAAGGGTCTTCACATTTGTTGCCTTAAGCCTTCTGTCGGTGGCGATTACGCGGACTGCCTCGTCATATTCTTCTATGTCGCAGCCAAGGTCCATAAGCTTTGCAGTGATGGATTCAAGATGCTTTGGAATCACGTTGTTTACCGTGACATCGCCTCCTGTTACGGCCCCAGCAAGAAGAAATGTTCCTGCTTCTATCTGGTCCGGGATAACGGTGTATTCAGTGCTGTGAAGCTTCTGTACGCCCCTCACCCTTATGACGTCCGTGCCTGCGCCCCTTATATTTGCGCCCATGCTGTTAAGCATATTTGCAAGGTCAACCACATGCGGCTCCTTTGCGCAGTTTTCTATTATTGTGTTTCCGTTTGCAAGAACAGCCGCCATCAGCACATTGATTGTTGCCCCCACGGAAACAACATCGAAATACATATGACAGCCCTTAAGCTCTTCGGCCTTTGCGTAAACCTGGCCATTGTCGAGGGTTACCTCGGCCCCTAAGGCCTTAAAGCCTTTTATGTGCTGGTCTATAGGGCGGGCGCCTATAACGCACCCTCCCGGCATGGCAACCTCTGCCTCGTGAAAGCGCCCAAGAAGGCTCCCTAAAAGATAATAGGAAGCCCTTATCTTGCTTATATAATCGTAGTTAAGACTGTGCGAATGAACTGTGGCACCTATAATTTTGACTTTGTGGTCGTCTATTCTTTCAACCCTGGCCCCGATTTCTCTTATGGCCTCGAGCATCACGTTTATGTCGCTGACATTCGGCAGATTGTTTATTATAACCGGTTCTTCTGTGAGAATCGCTGCCGGTATCAGCGCCAGTGCCGCATTTTTTGCTCCGCATACATCGACGGTCCCCATCAACTGGCGACCGCCTCTGATAATATACTGTTGCATCTAGAACCTCTAAGCTAGTCTACTTTTTTATTACAAAAACCCGAAGAATTATATCATACACAATATTGTATGACAAGAAAGGTTTTTGCCTTTCGCTGGAAATGCGTTTTTAAGCGTTTGGCTGCTCTGACGTGCAGTGTGGGCAGCGTGTAGCATCGATAGCGATTTCTGATTTGCAGAATGGGCAGATCTTTGTTGTAGGTGCTGCAGGTGCTTCTTCCACAGGTTTCTTAACCAGGTTCTTTGCCTTGTTAAATGCCTTGATTACCAGGAAGATAACTATAGCGATAATGAAGAAGTTGATAACTGCCATTATGAATGCGCCATAGTGAATGTCTGCTCCGTTGATGTTGACGCTGAGGTCTGAAAAATCCATCTGGAAAATAGATCCGATAAGAGGTGAAATAAGATCGCCTACGAGTGAATCCACAATTGCCTTGAAAGCTGCGCCTACGATAACGCCGACTGCCATGTCGATAACGTTGCCCTGGCTGATGAACTCTTTAAATTCTTTGATTAATCCCTTTTTTTCTTTCATAACTTTCATCCTCCATAATTATTTTGTTTTATGTCAATGCCTTTTTTAGCGGTTGTCTGCCTAAAAAAGCCATTCGCATCATGCTGCGGTGTTTACAAGGTCAAGCTCGTAAGCATAATCCCCTATATAGCGGCCATCCGAGTCAAACTCCTGGTCGGATGAATAGGAAAATGCCCTGAGCTTTAAGTTGCTTATTTCTTCCGACCTTTCTGTAGGCTGTATCTTTATGGATGTAAGGAGAGTGCTGTCCGTCATCTCCTCCGATGTTAAGTGTGTGTAAAAACCTGACTGGCCTATGTCGTTGTACAGCCAGCATCCAAGAAGCGCATCGCCAGAGCCGTCAGCCATCTCACCCATAAAAAGATAATCCGAATTTTCTACGTCCGATGGTGAAAGAATAGTATAAACCTTTCTTTCTCCTTCGAAGTCGAAGCTGATTTCATAGCCTATTTTGTACTGCACATCCGTTACAACATATACCCAGTAATCTTCGTGCAGAGCATAGTAGTTGTTGTATGGCAGGGTTTCCTCTTCGGAATTTATTGCCTCGAAGGTGGCGATAGGATAATAAGGTGTCCACTCGCTTTCGTATGAACCGGTAATTTTTGTTGCCGTGTTGTTGTCGCAGATATAAAGCGAAATCGGTTTTTCATTAGCTATGCTTATTTTTTCAGGCTCTGTTGTTTCTTCTTCGGAAGGCTCCTCTGCTACCTCGCCTGTAACAGCAGCATCTGCGCCTTCGGCTGTGTTTTCTGTCTCCGCAGCCTGGCCGGATGCATCTGCACTGCCCGCTTCAGAAACGGCTGCCGTGCCATTAGCAGAAGAAGCAAACGGATTGTCCCTTATCACAAGAAATACTATTGCTGCAACAAGAATAATAAAAATAATCAGTAAAACAATTAATAGATTTTTTGATGACCTTTTCACATTAACCTCCTTATACCTGCTTTTTTAGTGACATTTTTTACAGAAGCCCTGTGCTGAAATACCTTTCCATGCGGTCAGGAAGCACCGTGGCGATAATTTTGTCTTTTCCGTATTTTTCTGCTATTTTCTTTGCTGCCCAGATATTTGCCCCTGATGAAGTTCCGCACATAAGCCCCTGCACCATGGCAAGCTCCCTGGTGGTGTTTATGGCATCCTCATCCGTGACCTCGATTATGTCGTCGATAAGGCTTACGTCCAGAACTGCAGGCACGAAGCCATCGCCTATGCCCTGGATTGAATGAAGGCCCGGCTCGTGGCCTAAAAGCGCAGAAACGTTTTTAGGTTCCACTGCAACAACCTTTAAATCCGGATTTTTTTCTTTAAGGTAGGATCCGATTCCCTGAAGTGTGCCGCCGGAGCCAAGGCCGGATACAAAAATATCCACCTTGCCATTTAACTGGGAATAAATCTCAGGACCGGTTGTGATGTAATGAATTTCAGGATTATCAGGATTTTCAAACTGCTGCGGCATAAAATATTCAGGGCCCTGGGATGCAATTTCCTTGGCCTTTGCAACAGTTTCAGGAAGAGAGCCTTCCTTGCTTGTGAGCACAAGCTCTGCGCCAAGCGCGCGGATTATCTTTTTTCTTTCCTCGCTCATGTTTTCAGGCATAACGATTATGACTTTATATCCCATGCGCACGCCGCAGAAGGCAAGGCCTATGCCTGTGTTTCCGGATGTTGGCTCCACTATTGTCATGCCAGGTTTAATGCGGCCCTTTTCCTCGGCCCTTTTAAGCATGTAGAAAGCTACGCGGTCCTTGATGCTGCCGCCCGGGTTTAAGAATTCAGCCTTTGCAAAAATGTTCAGGCCTGTTGTTTGTTTTATGCTTACTAACGGTGTATTTCCGATTAAATCAATAACATTTTCTATGTACATAAATAGCCTCCAATTCCAACCGTGTAGTTTAAAACAAATATCGCTTTCTTTCAATAACTATGCTGAAAGTTTTTTGAAATATGCGTATTCTGTGGCTTTTGTCATCTGCTTAAAGAACAAGCAACCCACAAAACAAGTGCCTTTTTATTCCTGTTTATATTTGCTTACGTCCACTACAAACCATTTGGCCTCTACAGCTGCCATAAACTCGCCCTGCAAATAAAATTCTATGGCGCCGGTTACGTTATTTTTTGAAAAGCCGTCCGAAAAGAAGGTATCTCCCTCATCAGGCAGCTTTAAAACGCCCACGTCTTCAAGGCGGTATTCCAGCTCGCTTGTAAGGCCCACATATGAAACCTCAGGATAGGTAACCAGGAATTTAGGCTCTTCTCCCGGAATCAGACGGATTCTTTTCACTTTCAGGATGCAGATATCATTTTCTTTTTTCAGCTCCACGCTTACCGGATAATGCGACTCATAAATATGGCTTAAAAACAAAGGAAAATCAGCCTTCACCTCTGTCTTGTTTTTCTTAAGGTCAAGCTTTCTTTCTGTAGCTTTAAGCGCCGCATCTATCTTTTTCTTCACAGCCTTGTCGCCGTAAAAGTTTCCTTCTTTTATTCGTTTTTCTATCGCATAATGCGCCTCCAGATAAAACTTGTAGGCATCACGAAGGCTCATGCCGTAAATCAGGTGGTCGCGGCAGGCATTTCCCATCCTCAGGGCATAATCAGCAAACTTATTGTCATACTCTCCGTCGTTGAATCTTAACAAAGCATCCTTGTAGCCTTCCACTATCATGTTAAGGCCCAGTTCAATATTCTTCACCGTGCCCTGCCCGCTTATGAGCATGTCACCCGTCTTGTAGGTGGATTCGTCTATTCCGGCCAGCGCGCCGTATGAAAAGAACTTAAATGCCTTTTCATAATCAGGCTCACCTTCGCTTGTCCTTCCGTAAAAGTAAATATATCCAAGTGAGTTTGCCGCAAACGGGTCGCCCGTTTTGTTGTAAAGCTCTGTTAAATATTTTTCCGCTTCGAAGAAATTCTGTTCATAAACCACATTACCTTCATAGTGGCCCCAGGCCAGAATTTTCATGGCCTGCACATCACCCATAAGATAAAGGTCATCCACAAATTTTTTATAAACCAGAAGGGCTTCTTCGGTAGCACCGTCAAGGTCTTTGTCTTCTTCATAGGACATCACGATATGCCTTTTCTGCGAAGGCGAATAACTCCACTTGCTCTTTGGAAGGCCCTTGTTGAATTCGAACACCTTCACCCTGCTTATTATGTCCTCGCATACAACATGAAAGGCTGCCTCTTCTAAGGGAGTGCCAAACAGCTCCCTTGTGTTCATCGGAATCCCATCATCGAATTTTATGAAATATTTCTCGGTATCCTCGCGGACCACATACCGCTCTTCAAGCTTCCAGTAAAGTTCTTCCGTCAAAGAATAAACCGTGGAAAAAAGCTCGTCCTCTGTTTCCGGAGCGTCCGAGAAAAAGTCTTTTTTATATCTTTTTTTAATTTCAAAAGCGTTATAAAAAACGTTTTCTATCAGCCAGAACCAGGCCTTGAATTCCGATAAAGGATCGTGCCCCTTCTGTATGATTTCAAGCGCCTTTGCAATATCCGTCGGCAGAAGCGGGCAATGTTTTTTTGCCTTCACATTAAATGCCGGGAAAATCTTGTGTGCATAATCCGCATAAGTAAGCTCTGCGCAGGCTAAGCCCTTAAGCTCTTCTTCGCTGAACACAAAAGGCTTTATCACCGATAAAATTTCCTTTGAAACATCTATCACGCCTTCGGGCTCATCGTTGTTTTTATACGGAATCAGCTTCACATTTCCGTCCTTTTTCACAGAAAGCACTTTGCCATACTTTCCTTCATATTCGCCGTATTTAATTGTAACCAAGTCACCTTTTTTCAATTTTTTTGTCTTTCTATAGATTTTTATTGCAAATTACTTTATAAGATTAATGTACGAAAAAAACGCGCCATACCCAATAAAAGATACCGTGCGCAAGCTTCCTTCGCATTTTTTATTATGACAATCCGGGCAAATTCTGTCAAGAAAAACAGCGCAGAGCAAACAGGCAAAAATTTCCGGGCACATTTTTTTGGAAAAGTGCCCGGAAGATTTTTTTAAATATTCGTTTTTAAATTTATGGGAAAATTTAAATGTTAGTTCCCTCTCGTTCAGCCTTCCAAATCTGCTGACTCACCGTCTGCAGATTCTCCGTCAGAGTCGCCCGTCTGAGCAACAGTTGCTTCAACATCAGGAACTTCAAAGCCATTCATAGCTGCAACTTCAGCAATAATAATATCCATAGCTTCAACGGTATCTGCTGCAATTGCATAACCCTTTGCATCTGCTACGCCTGTTTCGAAGAATGCCTCAAGAACCTTTGCGCCATCCTCTTCGCCAAGAGACTGAAGCTTTCCGCCTGCTGCCTCAATCTCTTCAGATACTTCTTCATCCATTGTCCCAGCTATTTCAATTGCATATTCCTGAGCTGCCTTTGACGCTTCCACAAATACAGCCTGGTCTTCTTCGCTCATTTCATTCCATCTGTCAAGATTGATTGTAATGAAATTTCCGGCCGTGTAGGTTCCATCTGCCAGGAAGAATGGCGTTACTTCCTGAAGGCCCATAGAAACAAGCGCAGTTGTTGACATATATCCTGCTTCTGCTACGCCACGGCTAAGCTGATCATAATAATCCCATGGCATCATCGATACAACTGTAAATCCCAGGGCTTCCATGGCACTCTGGTTCATGCCTATACCAAGCGTAATGCCCTTCATTTCATCCAGAGAAGTATATTCCGTTTTGGTAATGAAGGAATTTGATCCACCCGGAAGGCTACCTAACATCTTAAGATTATTTTCCTCGATTTCAGCCTGAACATATGGAGCGGTTTTTTCGTTCTCAAAGGCAATTGTATCCATCAGCTTAACCGAGTCAGCATATCCCGTAGAAACCTGTGAAGGGAAATTCAACAGGGAAAGTTCCGCTGTATAATTTGACTGTCCTATCAAAGTCATGTCAAACATTCCGCTTCCTATAGCTTCAATCTCTTCTCCACTGGCCATAACCGTGCCGCCCCAGTAGATGTCAAGGCTAATTTTCCCATCCGACAATTCCTGCAGTTTCTCGTCCAGGAATTTGATTATCTGTCCCGCGTACTCATTTTCCGAATAAGTTGTCGGGAATGTGTAGACACCGCCTTCCCCTTCATACGCTGCAAATGCAGGCACACTAAGCGCCAATGTCATCACAGCAGCCAACACCAATACTAATAATTTTTTCATTTTGTTTTACTCCTTTATTTTATTTTTTTAATCTCATCCACTTTTACAACAAACTGCTCCACCATGAGTTCTCCTTTTAATACCCAAGCAGATGCGGAATGAATTCCACAATCTCCGGCACAAGGGCCATAAGAAATATAGCCGCCATGTCTACCAGGAAAAATGGCAGAACACCTTTAAATATCTCCGATGTCTTAATACGCAGTGCGTTGGAAACTGCAAACACATTCATGCCGATAGGTGGGGTCATTCCCGCTGCATCACAAAGCATTACAAGAACAACACACAGCACAAAAGGATTGTAGCCAAGCCCTGTTAACAACGGAAACACAATCGGTACAGTAATGATGATAATAGACGCAATGTCCATCACGCATCCACAAATCACATAAAATATCACGCAAAGTGTAAACACAATAAACGGTGACATATTTGCCTCTGCTATTGCGTTTGCAAGCCCATCGGCCAATCTTGTAAGCGAAATAAATCTGCTAAAAATAGAACCTGCTATAATAATTGGAAAAATTCCTGCATTCATAACAGACGCATCCCACACGCAGAACAGAATCCTCTTTCCTGGAACCCTTTTGATCAACGCATAGATAATCAATGCAACAGATGCAACCGCCCCGGCCACTGTTGATGGAAACAGGCCCGTAAGCGTACCGCCCACTATCAAGGCAAATACCAGGATAAATGGGATCAGGTACCTGAGGGATTTTAATTTTTCTTTCATTGGAACCTTTTCGGTTTCTTCTTTACCCGGTACCTTTTTAGGGAAAATAGTCACATACACTTTTATGCACAAACATAAAAGTACTATCATAACTATTCCCAAAGAAAGCCCGTACATCAAAGTGGTTCCAATAGACAGATCTGTCATCAGGCAGAATAATATAATAGGAACACTTGGAGGTATCAATGAAGACAATGAGCCTGCACCAACTATTGCGCCCAATGACAGCTTTCTGTCATAATGATATTTTTCCAGTTCGGGCATGGCTATTTTTCCAAACACCACATTGCCGGCAACCGAAATACCTGAACATGCGCCAAATACCGCATTTGCCCCGACAAGAGCATATAAAAGGCCGCCTTTTGTTCTGCCCAGCCACTTCTGCATGGACTCAAAGGCCCCCTTTGCTATTCCGGTCTCACCCGCAAGAGACCCCACCAGCATGAACAAAGGCAATACCGCATATGTATAATTCGCTCCCAAAGAAAAAGGCGCAAGGGTCAGCTGGGTGGAAACCATTTTCATTCCGCCAATCAGTAAAAAGCCAAGGAAGGAACAGCTTAGCATAGATACCCAAATAGGTATCCCTAAAAACACTAGAAACATCAGAAGAGCAAACATTCCAATGCCTATCCAGGCTGCAGTTGTCATTCTTTTGCACCTCCTTCCCCAAAATCCGGTTTCTGTAAATCCTTTGCCTGCCCGCCCATAGGCATGGCACCAGCTCTTTTTTCCGGTGGGACAAAAAACTCCCTGAATATGCACCATAAAAATGATATTGCAACCAGAATATATCCCAGAGCAACTATAGCAACAAATGGCCATACAACAAAAGAAGACGCAGACGAAGATGCCGTGGCATGGGAAGCAAATTTTTTAAGCGTCAGCGTCACCTCGCAATAGCCCAGATAGCCGCAGATAGCAGTTCCCAGCAGGCATCCAAAAATCCTTACAACTTTATCCAACCATTTCGGAAATTTGCACGAAAGAATATCCACAACCGTGTTTCCACGTTCAACCTGGATAAATCCCATTGAAAGAAACACAACCGGAATGTTCAGATATGTCACCCAGTCTGTTCCGTTTTGCAGACTAACCCTGAATATTCTGGTTCCCAAAGAATCCACAGTGCATAAAACGGCCACCACCATCAATGCTATAGCCCCGAAGATTGACACAACATACATAAATTTAAAAACAATTTTATCGACCTTTTCGGCCCAACGGTACTCTTTCATCACAGGCACCTGTTATTTCCTGTGCGGAAGCTCCACTTCCGCACAGCCGTTTATCCAGATTTCTTTATTAATATCGCTTATCCACCAGATAACTTTAACCAGATATTTTCCGTTCTTGACATACTTATCCGAAACCACAGCTTCCACCAAAGCCGTATCCCTGGAAAGCCCATGGCAGCTTACATGGCAGTTTTCCATACCCGGGGCCTGTTCAATCCAGTGGACATAGTATGGGCTCTCGGGAACAGGCTTGCCATATGCGGCATGCGTCTCCGGTGGCATGATGCTCCACTTAATAGAGAACAAACGACCTCTATCCCCCATCCAGTTATTAAGGCAGTGTGTTGCCAAGTCTCTGCCATAGTAATTGATGATTGCAGCCCTCATGTCGCCCTCTGCAGTATGAATATCCGCAGTATCAACATCCATCCCTTCTGGCCTATCCAGAACTTTTTCTTCATCGAGGGAATTATTCAAAGCTTCACCTCGTCCATCATCTACCATAAAAGCAGCTCTGACGCCGTCAGGCACCTGCGGTGTATATGCTTTTGGGTCAGTCAGCCTTAAGATACCATGTCCATCTTTAATCATGGTTTTTCTTATGCTGTCGTCCAGAATTTCTTTGCGCATGGTTCTGGTTCCACCGATGCCATGACCGTACGGAACCGAAGGAAGTGCGCATTCAATTATCGGTCCTTCAAGAGTAGGTGTCAGCTTGTCTCCTATATTGACATCTTCCCAATATCGCGGCTCATCTCCGCGCAGGCTCTCGTTTGCCCAAATGCTTTTCATATATTCATAATCTTCATCAGTGTATAAGTGATCTTCCTTTTTAAACCAGTCAGGATCTTCCCAGAAGCCCATAAAGCCCATTGCTTCGTAATTATCCGGTTTCCTGCCAGGCTTGTAGGTTTTAACACTTTCCACATAATGGAATCCGACTTTATTAACCACTTCACCCCTCTGATTGTAAATTGTTCCGCCATTATAAAGTGCAAGCGACCTATACACCGATCCTTCTTTTGGTGTCAGATCCACCATCTGCCGCTCGTCAATGGTAAGATAAAGTGTGTCACCCGCATACACATCCTGATAGCTTTCGGCCCAATGGCTGGCCTGGGAAACAAGCAATGTGTCCCTGGCCTCAGGAGGAAATGCACATGTATATGAATCATCATGGCAGCCGAAAGTCATGTATGCCGGGATATCTTTATATCCCGCGTTGATTGCATATTTTTTGTCATTAAATAAAGGATTTTCCGATTCATATTTTGCATGATTATATTTTATCATCGCTTCTGTCACTTTAAGAACAGGCCCTATTCCCGGTGTATTTTCCGGAAGGTTTCCTGATATCAGAGCATCAACATCAAGAGACTTCCTTGTATTAATGGCATTTGCTTCTGCCCACCATTTATCTAGCGCCTGCTGTTCTCTTTCATCGTAAATTCCCGGATATCTTATAATAAAATCCTCTGGATTATAATCTCTCATACTTGTTACCTCTTTCATAAATTACGCCTTTTAACAAGCATACCGATGCTTCTCACCAACTAACTAATGTGATGTTTTTTGCTATCAGATTTTGGCTAATGATGAGTTTTTCCCTCACGGGCGGATCTACTATGCATGCTTCTGCTATCTGATTTTATCCGCCCGACTATCCATGGTCAAATTGAGAATTTGGTAATTCTTATACGGAATCCGTATAAAAGAAAACAGCCCTATGGCTGTCTGATTACTGTTTAAGATATTTTTTATTTTCGTCCTTTGTAAGCTTTACCAGCTCCTTGACATAAGGATTTTCCACATTTTTCATATAAAAAATCCCTTTATAGTATGATCCTGATGTGTCATCAATTTTCATCATTTTTATTTCGGGATCAATGCTGAACATATTGGTTCTGTTACAAATAGAAATTCCAAGCTGCGCTGCCACCTGTATCGGCAGTGAAATTGGCGTTCCGGATTGAACCGTAGTGATATTAACCTGGCTATCGAACCCATAATTGCTCATCAGAAGCTGCCTCGGTGTCTTTTCTGGAAATGCCGGGAAAATGTCCGGCAGAAACAGCTCATATTTTTCCAGGTATTCGCAAAATTCAGTCTTTGTAATATGATCCCGCTCCGATCCTTCCAGTTCCCTTGATATGACCATATATGTTGATTCCTGCTGAATTTCCAAAAATTCAAATCCCGCCGTGATATCATTCATATTTCCATCCGGATATTTCAGCATATTAATGATATCAAATTTCCCGTTGGCCAGGCCACTGAACATTGTTTCCGTGGTTCCTCTTAGTATATTTACCTTCAGGTCCGGATGGTTATGCCTTAGCTTGTTTATCGCCAACGCCAGGCTGTTGCTTATCAGCTGCTCCTCCTGAATGCCAATCACAAGTTTGTCTTTCTCCCAGCATAAATTCCGGGTTTCCTCTATCGCGCTCATAAGCTGTTGATATATCGGTTTTACCTTTTCGTAAAAGTATTTACCTTCTCTCGTAAGCTTTACAGAATTACGGTCTCTGATAAACAGCTCGACTTTTAATTCATTTTCCAGATTTGCTATCTGTCTTGAAAGCGTCGGCTGGGTAATGAAAAAAATTCGCGCAACATTTGTAAATTTAAGTTCCTCTGACAGATGAATAAAATACCCCAGCTGCTGAATAGTCATAAGATCACCCCTTCCTCATAGGCTGGAAGTATTATAGCCTGATATTACGTCAAACTCAACGCAATATCAGGCTTAAAAAATACGGCATCTGGGAACTTTCAAAATTAAAATTCCACAGAAAAAGAAAAATTCGCAAATTCGGTGGGGAATTCTGGAATTAAGGTGCTGTGACGGTATCTTTTTCCTGCATGGCACGTTCTAATTGAACAAAAGCCGGAATGAAGCTGTCACGAATCATAATTATCATTTCCTCCACAGTTTCTTCGTCATATATCTGCACGGCTGTGTTTCGTTTTTTTAACATCATAAGCCACACAGCCATATCGTCTATAAAAGCGTATTGATAACCCAGCTGCAGGCACTCCTTTGGCGATCCGGTTTCAGCTTCTGAAACGCCATGCTCCTGTAAAATATATTTAAGTGCCTTCCACGCCAATTCAAATGTCAGATTAAACTGACCGATAATTCCGGTACGGTAGATGTCACTTTCATTGGCAAAATTAAAATCTGCATTTTTTAATATAGTTAAACAATTCGAAAAATTCTCAAGTTTTTTCATAGATTACAAGCCCATCACGTGCAATTTCCTGTTTAAAAGCTTCCGTTCTGACAGCATCCTGGTTAACGACATCAAACCTAAGAAGACTTGGCATTTCTTCCTGAATCTTCCAGTAAAATGCATCAAAATCGCCGCCGCTGACAATGAGATCTATATCACTGCGTTCGGAATTGGTACCCCTTGCCCTGGAGCCAAACAAAACCACCCTTTCAACGCCGGTACTTTTAGCCATAGAGATGATTTTATTTTGAATTCTTTCAGGAATGTTGATGTTCATTAAATCAGCCCCTTTCAGGCACAATCAAGGCAATCCCGAATTACAGGGATTTTCGTCTTTCATTATGTGAAGCCGATTAAATTATGTCAAGAAAGACAGTGTAAGTTTTTGTTCGGATTGAATAGCTTAGAGATATGCCATAATGATGTGACAAAAGATCAATCACTGTTTATTACATAATAAAAGTACCTTTCGCCAATTTAGGCTTGCAAAAAACAGCTCAATCACTGAGAAATTACATCAACCGTATTTTTTTCAATCACTTTTTCTTTCCCACCTTTTATTCCTTCAGTTGACTCTCACACATCATATGCATTTTCGTATGTCAAAA
>R07__coassemble_108_pt1 | contig 36868 bp, 46 predicted proteins | sample R07__metabat2_low_PE_052 | metagenome-assembled genome bin R07
GAAGAAAAAGTAGACGAAGTTCTTGGCACAGACGAAGAAGCTAAGGTTATGACTTATGCAGAATATGCAGCAGCAGCTGTTGATGATGCGGTAGTAATCGAATGCTACGTTCAGGATCACCAGTCATGGTGGGACAACAAGATTTCTGTTTACGCAGCTGATGAAGACGGCGCATACTTCCTTTACAACATGGCCTGCGAAGAAGCAGATGCTGAAAAGCTTGTTCCTGGAACAAAGATCAAAGTTACAGGTTACAAGGCAGAGTGGTCTGGTGAAGTTGAAGTTGCAGAAGGCGCAACATTCGAATTCGTAGAAGATGCAGAACCATACATTGCAGAAGCAACAGATGTTACAGCTCTTTTAGGCACAGATGAACTTATCGAAAACATCAACCGTTTCGTTTCATTCAAGGACCTCGAAGTTGCAGCTTCCACAGATGCTGATGGAAATGAAGCAGCATACCTTTACAACTGGGATGGCTCCGGCACACAGGGCGATGACCTTTACTTCAACGTAACAGACGGAAAAGAAACATACCAGTTCACAGTTGAATCATACTTACGCGGCGCAGACACAGACGTTTACAAGGCTGTAGAAGGCTTAAAGGTTGGCGACAAGATCGACTGCGAAGGATTCTTATACTGGTACAATGGTGCAAATCCGCACATCACAACTGTTACAGTTAAATAATTAAAAAAACATCAATTTTTTTGGCGCCTCAGAACGGGGCGCCTTTTTTAAAAAAACATGAAAAAAATCACTATAGGAATAATCGCACATGTAGATTCGGGGAAGACCACATTATCAGAGGCCCTTCTTTTTCTTAATGGCGCGATAAGAAGCTTTGGACGTGTGGATAAAGGAGCTTCTTTCCTGGATAATGATTCGCTAGAGAGAAAACGCGGCATCACGATTTATTCCAAGCAGGCCCGCTTCAGCACAGAAAATACGGAATTCGTGCTGATAGACACTCCGGGCCATGCGGATTTCTCGGCAGAAATGGAAAGAACCTTACAGGTTCTTGATTACTGCATACTTCTTATAAGCGCATCTGATGGCAAAAGAGGCCAGACAGAGAGCTGTGTGCGTCTTATTAAAGAATATAAGATCCCGACATTTGTATTTTTTAATAAGATGGACCAGGAAGGCGCCGATAAAACAAATCTTTTCAATTCCTTTAAAACCGACTTCACCCAGGATGCGGTGGACTTTAGCCTCTGCGGCGAAAAACTGCATGACCAGATAGCCATGCTGAGTGAAAAGGCAATGGAAGAATTTCTTGAAGAGGGAAGGGTGAGTGATGATGAAATCAGAAATCTGATTCTTAACCAGAAGCTTTTCCCGTGCTTCTTTGGTTCGGCCTTAAAACAAGAGGGAGTTAAAGAGCTTATCAAGGCACTAGACCTTTATACTGTTCCGAAAAAATACCCTGATAAATTCGGGGCCAGGGTTTATAAAATCATGCGTGATTCGGACGGAAGCAGGCTGACCCTTATAAAAATCACAGGGGGCACATTGGCAAACAAGGCTTTATTAAAGGATGGAGACGGCGAGTCAAAGATAAACCAGATAAGAATTTATTCGGGAAACCGCTTCACCTTAAGGGATTCGGTTTCCTCCGGTGAAATCTGTGCGGTTACGGGTCTTAAGGAAAGCTATGCCGGGCAGGGCTTTGGAATAGAAGAAAAGAACATACTGCCTTTAGTCATGCCTGTGCTTTCTTATTCTGTGATTATTTCAGATGATAACGATGCCGCTTTAAAGGACCCGTTAAAGATTTTGCCTTTTTTCAAAACGCTTGAAGAAGAAAACCCGGAACTAAAGGTGGCCTGGGATGAAGATACAAAAGAAATATCCATCTGCGTGATGGGCGAAGTGCAGCTGGAGGTTTTAACCACGCTTCTAAAGGAAAGATTTAATCTTAATGTTTCATTTGGAACCGGCAGAGTGATGTACAGGGAAACTATTATGGAAGCATCTGTGGGAGTGGGGCACTTCGAACCTTTAAGGCATTATGCAGAGGTGCATCTTTTGCTGGAGCCTTTGCCGCCTGGGTCAGGTCTTGTGTTTAAGGCCGCTTTAAGCACAGATGTGCTTGCAAAAAACTGGCAGCGGCTTATCCTCACGCATTTGTCTGAAAAACAGCATAGGGGCGTGCTTATGGGAGCTCCGATAACCGACATGAAAATAACCCTTGTGGCAGGAAGGGCACACCTGAAGCATACAGAAGGCGGGGATTTCAGACAGGCAGTTTACCGTGCGGTGCGGCAGGGACTTATGATGAACACATCAAAGCTGTTGGAGCCTTATTATAGATTCGTGCTGGAGGTTCCGTCTGCCTGTGTGGGAAGGGCGCTGGCAGACCTTGACAGGCTGGGCGCGGAATTTTCATCCCCGGACCTGGACACAGCAAAGGGAGTGTCAATAATTACAGGCAAAGGGCCGGTATCGGCTTTAAAGGATTATCCAAAAGAGATTGCGGCCTACACAAAGGGCCTTGGAATAATCAACCTTGCGGCTGACGGATACGGCGACTGCAAAAATGCCGAAGATGTGGTTATGGCAAAGGGGTATGACCCGTGTGCTGATTTAAGAAATACGCCGGATTCTGTTTTCTGCGCACATGGGGCCGGAATGGTTGTTCCATATGATGAGGTTTATGACCACATGCATCTGCCGCTTGCGGGAAGCGGTATAGGCGGTTTTGAAGGAACATTAAAGGGAACACCGGAAGAATACGAGATTAAAGAAAAAAATGTAAGGCCTGCTTCGGAAAATTACAGTTTAGGAACAGAAGAAATTGACGCAATCATCGCCGGAATATCAAGGGTTAACCAGGCTAAGCGGCCGGCAAATAATTACAAAAAGAGATTTGCAGAAGAGGATAAGCCTAAAGCGGCAAGGCAACCTGAAAAGGCAAAGGCACACGTTTTTGCGGTGGAGGATGCGGATTGCATTTTGGTTGATGGCTATAATGTTATTTTTGCATGGCCGGAGCTTTCAAGCCTGGCCCGTGAAAATATTGACTCGGCCCGCGATGCTCTTATTGACGCGTGCAGCAACTTCAAGGCCATGACAAGTGCGGAGATGATACTTGTTTTTGATGCGTACCGGGTGAAGGCACATATGACGGAGCATGTGAATTATGGTAATGTGAAGGTGGTCTACACAGGTGAGGTTGAGACGGCTGATCATTTTATAGAGAGATATACAAATGAAAGGGCAAAGAAGGAAAAAATTGTTGTGGTTACATCTGACGGGGTGGAGCAGGTTGTGACCAGGGGGCAGGGCGCAAGGCTTATTTCGTCGCGGGAGTTTAAAACTATGGTGGAGAATAATTCCGCGAGGCTTAAATCAGAGTTTGGGGTGAAGTGAATTCAGATTAGAAAAATGATGTCTGCACGTTTTTGCACTGTCGTTCCGAAATATTTTTACCTTCCTTCGAGCTCAGATTCCGCACTTGCAGCACGTATACACGCTTGCGGCTTGCAAACGAAATGGAAGATAAAATATTCAGTTGCCGCAAGCTCCCGGTATCCGTGCTGCAAGATGCTCCATATTCGCTCTCAGGAAGGAAATATTTCGGGAACGAGCACGTGCAAAAACTCCCGCAGCCATCATTTTTGTCATACTGATTATTGATTTACTAAAACTCGTGGGAAGCCTTTGGTATTGTTCACGTAGGAAAGTGCAGGGCGCGTTGGAAGGCCGATAGGCGTTTTAAATAAATATAGGAATTATAGGTGAGGGATATGTACATAGCAAGTAATTGGAAGGATTATGAGGTGCTGGATACGGCAGCGGGAGAAAAGCTGGAACGCTGGGGCAAGTATATTTTGCTCAGGCCCGACCCGCAGGTTATCTGGAACACAGAGAAAAAAATCCCGCAGTGGAAAAAATTAAATGCACATTATCATCGGTCGACTAAAGGCGGCGGCGAATGGGAATTTTTTGATTTGCCGGATGAATGGACGATATCATATAAGCTGGAGTCGCTTAAGGATTCGGGCGACAACCTTTTAAAATTCAATTTAAAGCCTTTCAGCTTTAAGCATACAGGACTTTTCCCGGAGCAGGCAGCAAACTGGGAATGGTTTTCAAAGCTGATAAAGGACGCAAAGCGAGAAATAAAAGTTCTTAATCTTTTTGCATACACAGGCGGAGCCACAGTATCTGCCTGCAAGGCAGGCGCGGTTGTCACACATGTGGACGCATCAAAAGGTATGGTTAACTGGGCAAAGGAAAACGCCCTGATATCCGGTATCGATGAAAAAAAGACAAGGTGGCTTGTGGATGACTGCCAGAAATTTGTGGAAAGGGAAATCCGCCGCGGAAATAAATATGATGCGGTGATCATGGACCCTCCTTCTTATGGCCGGGGTCCTAAGGGGGAAATCTGGAAAATGGAAGATAATATTTATGCCTTTATGGAGCTTACAAGCAAGGTGCTTTGCGACAAGCCTCTTTTCTTCCTGATAAATTCATACACAACAGGCCTTCAGCCTGCGGTGCTTTCCTATATGCTGAACACAATTCTGGTTCCTGAGTTCGGCGGGAAGGTCGAGGCAGACGAAGTAGGCCTTCCGGTTTCATCAAACGGTCTTGTCCTTCCATGCGGCGCTTCCGGGCGGTGGAGCAGATAAAAGAAACCTATTCCATTGATGCTGAATATTAATACAGGAGGATATAATAAATTGTTCGACATAATTCTTTTTGATCTGGATGGAACCCTTACGGATTCTGCTGAAGGGATTTTAAATTCGGTTAAATACGCACTTAATAAAATGAATATTCAGATTCCGGATGTGAAAACCCTGAACGAATTTATAGGGCCGCCTTTGACGGATTCATATATTAAATATTGCGGCATGACAGAAAAGGAGGCCTATGAGGGCCTTATGCTGTACCGCGAATATTTTAATGTTAAAGGACTTTTTGAAAACAGGGTGTATGATGGAATCCCTGAACTTCTGGAAAAACTGTGCAGGGACGGGAAAATGCTATTAGTTGCGACATCAAAGCCGGAAGAGTTTTCGATAAAAATCCTGGAACATTTCGGCCTTGCAAAGTATTTCAAAATGATAGTTGGGGCAACGCTGGATGAAAGTATAAATACAAAGGATGCGGTTATAAATTATGCCTTGGAGCGCCTTGCAAAAGAGGGTGTGCATGTTGATAAAACGAAGGTGCTTATGATAGGTGATAGAAGACATGATGTGGAAGGCGCAATAAAGAACGGGCTTAGATGTATGGGCGTTCTTTATGGCTATGGAAGCGAAAAAGAACTTACAGATGCAGGGGCATCATATATAGCTGCAACTCCGGAAGAAATTTATGACATTGTGTCGAAAATTGCATAAATAAAGTCGGAAAAATCTGTATACAAAAACGAGGCGCTGTTTTATAATGAACAAAGTTTCATACAAGCAAGAGAACAGATGAATGCGCAGAGGAGTTTTCGGCTGCATCTGATATTCATTTGCCTACCTGCTTGAGGAAATTTATAAATGCTATATAGGAGAAATATTATGTCAGAAAATATCGAACACGGACCTGAATGCGACTGCGGATGCCAGGATGAAAAAGAAGATTTATCAGTTACTCTGGAATTTGACGATGGCGAGAAAGTAGTGGTAGAACCTTTATTCATCTTCAACATCGATGGAAAAGATTATATAGCGCTTGTCCCGGTAGAAGAAGATTCAGATGATGTTTATCTTTACATCTACAAAGAACTTTCAGATGATGAATTCGAATTTATCGACATCGAAGATGATGATGAATTTGACAAGGTCACAAAAGAGTTCGAACGAATAATGGAAGAGGCAGAAGCCTTAGAAGAAGAATAATCTTAAAATGATTTTTAGGGAGTGGCAAAGCTCCCTTTTTATTAAAATTAAACATCAAAGCCAGGCCGTGACTTTTTTCACGCGCCCGGTTTTGATGAAAAAATTCAAGAAAAAAGAAGAATCAGAGGTGACGACAAAAATGTGTGATTGCAAAACAACCGATTCCCGGGAAAACATTCTTGATGGAGTTTTGGCCGAATGCGGGTTTGACGCGGGAAATCTCATAACTGTGCTCCAGAAGGCACAGGATATATATGGGTATCTTCCTATCGAGGTTATTTATTACGTTGCAGATAAGCTTGGAATAACACCTGCAAAGGTAATGGGCGTGGCAACTTTTTATGCGCAGTTCAGGCTGGAGCCCGTGGGGAAATATCTTATCATGCTCTGCAAAGGGACAGCCTGCCATGTTAACGGGGCAGAGTCCATTTCCGCGGCCGTTACAAATGAACTTGGAATCGAAAACGGACAGACAACAAAGGATGGCCTCTTCACTTTGAAAACCGTGGCCTGCTTAGGGTGCTGTTCTATTTCTCCTGTTATGATGATTAATGATGAAGCCTTCGGCTCGCTTACTCCGGAAAAGGCAAGAAACATTCTAAAGGATTTTAGAAAAGCTTCTTCAGAAGAGAAAGGAGGCCTCGCATGAAAAAAATTGTTATAGGCCAGGGAAGCTGCGGAGTGGCAGCAGGCGCAGGAAAGCTTTACGATGCGCTCAAGAAAAATATTGATGGCTGTGGTGATGTCGAATTAAAAATTGCAGGCTGCATAGGTATGTGCTATCTGGAGCCTATCGCTGATATATATGAAGACGATATTCTCAGGAAAAGGCTGGTAAAGGTTTCTGCTTCAGATTCCGAGAAAATTGCAGATGCTTTAAAGAAAAATGATTTATCACTTTTAGATGACCTGGAGATAAAACCTGAGGATGAATCATTCCTTAATCTTCAGACGAGAATTGCCTTAAGAAACTGCGGAATAATAGACCCGACAGATATAGAAAGCTACAAGGCTAAAGACGGTTACAGGGCCCTTGAAAAAGCCTTAAAGGAAATGACACCTGAAGGTGTTATAGAAGAAATAAAAACCTCCGGTTTAAAAGGCAGGGGCGGAGCAGGTTTTCCTACATGGTTTAAATGGAATGCGGCAAGAGAAAGTGATGGGGACGAAAAATATCTGATCTGCAACGCAGACGAAGGAGACCCAGGCGCATTCATGGACAGAGCTTTGATCGAGTCCGACCCGCACACCCTTATTGAGGGCATGCTTATTGCGGCTTATGCAATAGGCGCAAAAGAGGCAATTGTTTATGTGCGTGCGGAATATCCGCTTGCAATAAAGAGGCTTGAAAATGCAATCAGCCAGGCAAAGAAGGATGGCTTTATCGGAGATAATATTTTAGGAACGGGATTTTCCTGCAGCTTCAGGTATATGGCAGGCGCAGGCGCATTTGTATGCGGCGAGGAAACAGCCCTCATAGAATCTCTCGAAGGAAAGCGGGGTATGCCTCGTCTTAAACCGCCTTTCCCGGCTGCAAAGGGATATCGCATGAAGCCATCCAACATAAATAATGTAGAGACCCTGGCAAATGTGGCATGGATAATTGAAAACGGCGGAGAGGCTTTTGCTTCAATGGGAACAGAAGACAGCCATGGCACAAAAGTTTTTGCTGTTACCGGAAAAATAAAGCGAAGCGGCCTTGTGGAAATTCCTATGGGAGAAACCTTAAGGCATGTAATTTATGACATAGGCGGCGGAAGCCGGGATGAGAAAAACATAAAAGCAGTTCAGCTCGGCGGACCTTCTGGCGGATGCGTGCCGGAGAAATTATTTGACACAGTAATCGACTATAAAGCCTTAAGCGCAACAGGCGCCATAATGGGTTCAGGCGGAATGGTTGTTATGAATGAGGATACCTGCATGGTCGGCATGGCAAAATTTTTCCTGGATTTCACATCAAAGGAAAGCTGCGGAAAGTGCGTGCACTGCAGGATAGGAAACAGGAGAATGCTGGAAATCCTGAACAGGATTGTTGAAGGAAATGGTAAAAATGGGGATGTAGAGCTTCTTACAGAACTTTGCAATACGATAAAAGACGGGGCTCTCTGCGGCCTTGGACAGACTGCGCCTAACCCGGTGCTTACAACAATCAGATATTTCGGTGACGAATACGAGGCACATATAAAAGATAAAAAATGCCCTGCAAAGGAGTGCCCGGCTTTGCTTAAATATACGATTGACCCTGAAAAGTGCCTGGGCTGCGGACTGTGCGCAAAGAAGTGCTCTGCAGGGGCAATAACAGGCGAAATTAAAAAGCCTTTTGTGGTGGACCAGGATAAGTGCATAAAATGCGGACAATGCTACAAGACCTGTAAAACAGGAGCAATTGGCAGGGAGTGATGGAATATGGAACAGATAAAAATAACAATAAATGGAAAAGAATGTACAGGAAATAAGGGCGAAAGCATTTTAAACATTGCCACTAAGAATGGTGTGTTCATCCCTACGCTCTGCCATTTTGAAGGAGTGAAGGATTATGGCGCATGCGGCGTGTGCCTGGTAGAGGGAGAGGGCCTTCCTAAGCTTATGCGTGCATGTTCTACCGTGGCAGCAGACGGCTGGGTTTTAAGCACCGAAACAGAACGCGTAAAGGCGGCAAGGAAAGTTGCATTTGAATTATTGATGAGCGATCACGAGGGCGACTGCGTGGGGCCGTGTTCTCTTAACTGCCCGGCAGGCACCGACGCTCAGGGCTATGTGAAGCAGATAGCGCTTGGAAATGATAAAGAAGCCGTAAAAATCATCAAAGAAACAAATCCGCTTCCGGCTTCAATAGGGCGTGTGTGCCCGCATCCATGCGAGAAAAACTGCAGAAGACAGTATGCAGAGCAGCCGTTAAGCATAGCATACATGAAATATTTTGCAGCGGATAAAGACCTGAAAGAAAACACCTACAGGCCTTATGCAAAGGCCGATACAGGTAAAAAGGTTGCCGTTGTCGGAGGCGGCCCTGCAGGCCTTACGGCCGCATATTTCCTACGGCTTAAAGGACACAGCGTAACAGTATTTGATGCTATGCCTGAAATGGGCGGAATGCTTAGGTATGGAATTCCTGAATACCGCCTGCCTAAAAAAGTTCTTCACAGGGAGATTGCGGAAATTGCAAATCTTGGAATCGTGCTGAAAAATAATACACGGCTTGTGCCTGAATCCTCCTGCGGCGCACAAAGCGAGGATGAGTATCTGGCACAAAAGGTTTTTAAATCAGGGTCGGGAATAACACTTGATGTGCTGAAAAAAGACTACGATGCGGTTGTCCTTTCTGTGGGCGCGTGGAAAAGCACTCCTGCAGGATGTAAGGGGGATGACCTTGATGGCGTGATAGGCGGAATCGATTTCCTTCGTGATGTAGCTGAAAGTATTGATGTCTATGGCGAAGGCGGAAAGCTCACAAAGAAGATAAATATCGGAAAGAGCGTTGCCGTAATCGGAGGCGGCAACACGGCCATGGATGCCTGCCGCACTGCGGTGAGACTGGGCGCGGAAAATGTTTATGTAATATACAGAAGAACACGCAATGAAATGCCGGCAGAGGACGATGAAATAGAAGAGGCAATAGAAGAAGGCGTTGAATTTAAATTCTTAACATCACCTGCCGAGATAATGGGAGAGGATGGAAAGGTTAAACAAATAAAGCTTCAGATTATGGAACTTGGCGAGCCTGACGCTTCGGGCAGAAGAAGTCCTGTCCCTGTTGAAGGAAAATTCGAAATACTTGATGTGGATACTGTTATTGCGGCAATAGGACAGAAGTTTAACTCTTCGGGCCTGGAAAAAATCGAGCTTAATAAAAAAGGCCTGGTAGCAGCAGATGAAGAAACCTTCCGCACAAATTCTGAAAATGTTTTTGCTGTGGGTGACTGCACAAATAAAGGACCGGGCATTGCGATAGCTGCCATAGGCGAAGCAGGGAAAGCTGCGGATGTAATAGATTCCTACCTTAAAGGAAATGTTATCGGATACAAAAAGCCTTATGTATCAGAACGCGACCTTGAAAAAGTGAAAGAAGAATTAAAGACGCGTGAAAAAATCCAGAGGATTGAAATGCCTAAGCTGGAGCCTGAAATCAGAAAACAGAATTTTGCCGAAGTCAATCTGGGCTTTGACGAAAGCAAGGTAAGGGAAGAGGCAAAGAGATGTCTTGAATGCGGATGCCATGATTATGCAGACTGCCGTCTGATAAAATACGCGCGCATGAATGACATAGAGCCGAATCGCCTTGCAGGTGAAAAACACCCGGGCTTTGTGGAAGAAAAACTTGTGGTGATAAGGCGCAACCAGAACAAGTGCATACTTTGCAACCTTTGCGTCCGCGAATGCGATGAAAATGCAAAGAAAGGAATACTTGGCCTTGTCGGGCGCGGATTCACTTCGGTTATCAAACCTGAGTTTGACAATGAAGAAACAATTATGGGCTGTGCTTCATGCCATCTTTGCGTGGATGCATGCCCTACGGGCGCACTGGAATTCCTAAGGTAAAAGCTGTAACGAAATTGTAATTTTTAACGGGCTGAATTAAATTGCATGTTCAGCCCGTTTATTTTATAATGAAGGCATCATAATTTTATGGGAGGTAACCAAATGAAAAAACATTTACGCTTTATCGTTACTATGATCTGCGTACTGGCTATGTGCGTTTCATTATGCAGCGTTGTTATGGCTGCAGAAGCTAATTCTGATGTAAACATCGAAACAGTTTACAAGATGGCTCAGAAGGCACTTGACCAGCAGGCTATCCAGAACGTAATGAGCAGACACGTTATGTATCACTGCTATGGCCTTCATCAGGAAGAAATGGAGCAGATCTGGGTTCAGGAACCTGAAAACCAGGCAACAGCTTCTTTCGGACAGAACCAGGGCTTCTATGTTGGCTATGAAGCCATCTGGGATGCTTATGTGGACGGCCACAGCGAAGATTGGTTAAAGACAGCAAAGAGCTACCTTGACAAGCAGGGTATTGATTATTCAGCAATGTCAGACGATGAAATCCTTGCTGAGTACGGCGGTGTTGGCCAGCTTCTTCTTCATGTTACAACAACAGCTATCATCGAGGTTGCTGAAGATGGCATGACAGCAAAATGCTTCTGGTATTCACCTGGCATGATCTGCGAAACAGGTCAGAGCGGAAATACAATCTGGGAAGCATACGGCGTTGACTTCGTAAAAGAAGGCGATGAATGGAAGATGTGGCACTTACACATGTTCACAGACTTTATGGGCAGCTTCTACCTTACATTAGGTGGAAATAGCGGCGGCTCAGGCGGCGGACAGGGCGCTGGCGGTGCAGCTCCTGAAGGCGAATCTGCAGGCGGCGAATCTGCAGGCGGAGAACAGCCAAGCCCGGCAGAAGTTACTGTTACATTCTCAACAGGCGAAACAGCAACTGCAACAGTCGGCGAACCATTTGAATTCTTCTTCCAGTGCGATGCTCCTGGCGACATGGGTGCACCTGCTGATGGCGAAGAAGGCGCAGGCATCACAGTATCCGACGGCGTTGTTTCCTATTCAAATGTTGGCTTAGGCGGACCAAACAGCTACCCAACAAGCGAAAAGGTTACTGTAACAGATTTCTCAGGTGACTTCACTGTAGAAGTTTGCGCAGATGCTACAAACATGGATGCTACACATACAATTTACTTCTCAGCTGAAGACATCGAAGCAGCTATCGCATCAGCAGAAGCTATGGCAGCACAGATGGCAGAGAACCCAATGGATGATGGCGGCTCTGAAGGCGGCGAAGGCGAATCAGAAGGCGGTGAAGGCGAATCTGCAGCAGAAGAAGCACCGGCTGATGATGAACAGCAGGCATGGGAAGGCGAAGGCGGAGCACAGATTGCAAAGGCAGCAGCTAATGATTACCTTTCAAGCAAGCAGTACTCAGAATTCTCTTCAAGCCGTCTGCTTAAGGATATGATGATCTTCATCCCTACAGCATATGAATCATGGGATTTCGCAGATGAAAACTATGGTCCTACAAAGGAAGAATTCGAAAGCTACGGAATCGACCTTAATGCATGGTATACAGCTCATGGTATGGAAGTACCTGGCGAAGCAGCTGAAGGTGAATCTGAAGGCGGCGAATCTGCAGGCGAATCAGCTGAAGGCGAATCTGCAGAAGGTGAATCAGCAGAAGCAGCAGGTGATGGCGAAGCTATCGGCAAGCAGCAGGAAGAACTCGAAATCACATATAATGGTGTGACAGGCATCGCTCTTTACGAGGATACAGTTGATGGCACATCAGAGAAGCGTGGTTTCCAGATCACATTCGATGGCAAGGTTTACACAGGCGGAATCGACAAGGGCGTTTGGGTAGCAGACAATGCTGAAGACCAGGAACTTATCGATATCTATCAGGCTGCACATGAATCAGCTCCTGGCTTTGTAGGCCACTGATTTTAGCAATCTATTAAAGTTTTAGTTATAGGGGGCTGTCCTTTCGGACAGCCCCCTTATTTTATGCCGATATAATGAGAAATATCCGCATAGAAAACGTTATTGGAGGACGACGAGAACTTTGACGCGGCAATGGACTTTATTAACAGATTGTAAAAACAATTTGAATTTTTTATCCAGTTGTGAACTAATAAATTCTGTGGTGAAATTACACCAAATAGATTTGTCAGTTGTAAATACATTGAATAATTAGCGTTGGTGATATAAAATGATAATCAGAAGGGGGGAGTCCGATGAACAAATAAAATGATGTGAAAAGAGTTCTTGTATTCTGATTTCTACAATTGAAAATAATAAGTGTATTTTACTTCAATGTTAGGAAAAAGGAGACTCAAAATGAAAAAAATAACATGTATATTAATAGTAGCTTTAGTATCTGCATTACTATGCACATGCGCTTATGCAAGTGATAGTGTTACAGGCTCTTTGGATTGTGAGGAAACGCAGGGTGAGATATCTAGATTGATGCCAATAACAATAACCAGATATGGGAGTGCAACAATAACAAATTTCTATGGCCGTGCAGATATGAGCGTGCAGGCGAATGTTGTTTCAGATGCTCAGTCTGGAAGGATAATGTATGTAAATTATATTGATGCATATCAGTATGGCGCGTTTTTGAATTTTCCGAACTGGACAACAACATCTATTTCTAAAGTGTTAAATTATCCAAGTGAAGGTTATCTTTATGTTACAGTAAGTGGCAGGGCAACTTGGGCATATTCTGACCCAGTTACGGGTATTACTACTGGTCAAACTGCAAATACAACATTTTATGTAACAATTGATTGCAGATAGGGGGGTGAATATTGTGGTTTGGTACAATTATATATCTATAGTATTAAATTATTCTTTGACTATTCTAGGTATAATAGCTTTGATAAAATACATATTTTTTATGAAGTAACAGCTGAACAGGCTGAAAGAGTCAGTCTATCGAGTAAAAACTTACACTGCAATTCATTTTTTACATATTGAAAAGGAACGGCTTTAACTATAAAATACTGATGACGGGGATTCCCGAATTTTAATTTTTGAAAGGGGTTACATAATGAAAAAAAGCAACAAAATTTTAGCATTTGTTCTTGCTCTTGCTTTTGTTGTTACGACCTGCATCCCGGTTATGGCTGCACCAGAAGGCGCAAAGGTTATCACCGGTGTTGAACTTCGTGAAGCAGATGCAAACTATGTTGATTCAGCTATCTACAGCCAGTATGAAAAAGTTACTTTCTCAGATGGCTCTGAAGAAACAATCAACGTTGATGAGCAGACATTCGTTCTTGTTAAGGACGGCGTGATCGTTGATCTTGCAGATCCTGAAAACTGGACAGAAGACGCAGAACTTTACACAGTTAACAAGGGCAAATTTGATGAAGTCATGATGTCCATGAACTCAGCTAACTGGGGCAACTTCTATTTCACATCTGCAGTTTATTATGAAGATGGAAAATACTTAGAAGACAGCTCTATCCCTGCAGCTGTTCAGGGCGCAGAGGTTACAGACGCAGGCGTTACAGGCGGTGAAATCAATATCGATGCTGACTATATCAGCGGTATTTATTTCTACGATGAGAACGGCAGCGAATACCTTGTAAAAGACGTTCTTATTAATTCAGCAGGTTTAGGCGGCAACGACTTTGGTACAAACGGTGCATGGGGCGCTACAATTTCTGCAGCAGGCAATGCAAACGTTACTATTGATGGCGTTACAGTGAGAAACCAGGGTCCTTTAAATGATGGTATCTGGGCGGGCGGAAGCTCTGTTGTTGATGTTAAGAACACAGTTGTTATCGCTAATGAAAACGCAGATGATTTTGGCTTTGAAGCATATTCATACGACAAATTCATCATCGCTGACGCAGAACTTTCAGAAGAAGAAATCGCAGCATTAGGCATCTCAGGCGAATTCTATGCTGAAGATTATGAGAGCATGTTTGGCTCAGGCACACATTACTACTACACAAATGAAAACTACACAAGCAACTTCTCGGCTCCTATGCTTCAGTGTGTACCTCTGGCATTAGGCCTTTACGGAAGCATGCGTGCAACCTGCTGCTATGGCCAGGGCACATTAAGCTTCTATGACAGCTTGGTAGTTTCTGATGTTTGGGCTGTTCTTTCAACAGACTCAGGCTCAGGTACATTAAATGCAACAGATACATATGGTATCATCGGTAAAGAAACAGACGAAGCAAATGCTGACCTCAAGGTTACATTAAATGGCCAGGATTACTTTATTGATACTTTTGATACAACAGAAGGCTGCGGCTATGTTACATACTGCGATGGCTTTGATGACAACTTCTACGGCGCACAGTTCTACGCACCTGATTATCTTGCAATCATCACAGGCGGAACATTTGATTTCACAGAATCAGAAACACAGCGTGGCTACGGCAAGTCAGGACGTATTGGCTTCATGAGCCATGGCCAGGCTTATACAGCAAATATCAGCCATTCTGATTTCGATGTAGAAGACGTTCTTTACGCTGTAATGTCTACAGGCGCTACAGATATCACTCTTGAAGATATCACAGTTAACTACACAGGTTCTAACCCATGGGGTAACGTTCTTGTTCAGTACATGGATACAGACGACACAGGTACGGACGCTAACGACATGGAAATGGATATCTTAGACCTTACATACGAAGAGTACCTTGCCAATGAAGCAGCTTCAGAAGGCAATGACCGCACTCTCACAATTAAGGATTCTGTATTATCAGGCGATATCTACAACTCACTTGGATCAAGCAACAATGCTCATGTATCAGACAGCTATGATGGAACAACAAATTATCTTACAAGCTGGGCAAGCGCTGCAGTTAATGTAACACTTGACAACGCAACATTAGATGGTGTTGTTTCTACATCATATGCACAGCATGTTGATGAAGCAGGCGAAGCTATCGAAGGCCTCTTCTTCTTCAACAAGACTGGCGAACCTATGGAAGGTGATGAAAGCAATACATATTCATACCTTGCAGCACGCCGCGTAAAGAACCAGGTTGCATACAACGGCATCGGCCAGATGAACCTCGTGCTTACAAATGGCGCTGTTTGGAACGTAACAGGCGAGAGCATCCTTAACTACCTTGAGGTTGGCGAAGGCTGCACAGTTAACGGTGTTGTTACAGAAAATGAAGATGGAACCATCACAGTAACTCCTGGCGAAGGTACAGTAGCAGCAGGCGCTTATGGCACAAAGGCTGAAAATGAAGCTCCGGCAGCAGCAGGCTCCGGTGGCGGAGAATCCGAAGGCGAAGAAGCTGAAGGTGAAAGCGCAGAAGAAGCTGGCGAAGGCGAATCAGCAGAGGGTGAATCTGAAGGTGAAGCAGCTGAAGGCGAATCAGCAGAAGGTGAATCTGAAGGCGGCGAATCTGCAGAAGCAGCAGGCGAAGGCGAAGCTATCGGCAAGCAGCAGGAAGAACTTGAAATCACATATAATGGTGTGACAGGCATCGCTCTTTACGAGGATACAGTTGATGGCACATCAGAGAAGCGTGGTTTCCAGATCACATTCGATGGCAAGGTTTACACAGGCGGAATCGACAAGGGCGTTTGGGTAGCAGACAATGCTGAAGACCAGGAACTTATCGATATCTATCAGGCTGCACATGAATCAGCTCCTGGCTTTGTAGGCCACTGATTTTAGCAATCTATTAAAGTTTTAGTTATAGGGGGCTGTCCTTTCGGACAGCCCCTTGTTGTTTGTAAGAGTTAATTATTATAAAGAACACCTGCACGTTTTCGCACTTTCCTTCAGTACGAAAACTCCCGGCAGGTGTTATTTATGTTTATATAATGAGAAATGCCTGCCCGTTTGCAGACGTTACAGCGCAGCATATTTTAACCTTCCCTCGGGCTCAGATTCCGCACTTGCTCGCGTATACACGCTTGGCGCATTGATATATTGTAGCAAATTTATGAAAAATTCCAGGCGCCAAGCTCCCGGTATCCGCTTCGCAAGCTGCTCCATATTCGCCCTCAGGAAGGAAATATGTGCGCTGTAATAACGCCTGCAAACTCCCTGCAGTCATTTCTCTTCTAAAATTTGCTAAAAAGGTCTCGAGACATAATGCCTCCCTTGTGCTTGCGCGAGGTGGGCGCTGTAAGCGGCCGGAGGGATTGTCTCATGATATAAAAATGCCGGGATTTATATATACAATACCTGGAAAATAAATCCCGGCACACTTGGAAAATAAAAATCCCGGCGTACTTGTAAAAAATGGCTTGTGTAGGTAAAATATCATGGGTGAAAATTAATTTATGTAGCGTGTAGATGGAAAACAATTTATAAGGGAACAGAGACTGTGAAAAAGATAACTGTAAAAAAAGTAATTGCAATTATTGTGCTGGTGATTATTTGCGTGGCGGCGGCTGCGGGTGTTTCGGCAATTGTTTATAACAGCACGATAAAGAATTCCGCGCCAGAGGTTGTAAATATAGATGATGAGGGATTTCTTTATTATGCCGAATATACAGCGGATTATAATAATTCCATTATCAGTAATTATATCCAGGCAAAGTGGGCTTCAGGCTGCTCGGCATTTGTAGCAACAAACGCAGACGGCGATGTTATAACAGCAAGAAATTATGACATGTACCACAAGGACCCGGATGGCAATTTTACGGGCCTTAATGTAGTAGTGAGGTGCAATCCGGATGGCGGATACGAATCACTTGCCACGGCAGATGCGGCATGGATAAAATATCTTGGATATCCTTATTATCAGCAGGCCTTTGATCCGGAAACAACGGATACAAGGATGATGGCCTATCTGCCGTTTCTTTGCATGGACGGTATAAACGAAAAGGGACTGGTGGTTTCAATATTTGCACTCGACATAAAGGAAGGTGAAAGTCCTATCAACCAAAAGGATTCCGGAAAGGAAACGCTGATCCTTACAGGCCTTATCCGAAAGCTTCTTGATAATTGCGCAAGTGTCGAAGAGGCAGTTGAATACGCAAAATCTGTTAACGTACACAATATGGTAGGCAACGACCACCACCTCTTAGTATCAGATGATGAAGGAAATTCTGTCGTTCTTGAATGGCGTAATAACGAGCTGACAGTGACAGACACAGATGCTGTTACAAACTTCTATGTTTCCTCAGATGATGCCTGCGACTGCTATAAGAATGGCGAACTTAAAGAGGCCTGGGAAGGTCCGGCTGACACGGAAAAGGAATATCATTATGGTTATGGCCACGGTTATGAAAGATTTAAAACGATAGTAACGTCTCTTGACGAGCATGGAAACGAAGATGGCCTTGCTGTCATGGAAAATGAAGAAGCAATGGAACTGCTTTCGGAAGTAGCGCAGAAGAATTTGGAAACTGTTCTTGATCAGGTTACGCAGTACAGCATTATTTATAACAACACAGACAGAACCATGGAAATCTGGTCTGAACGTGATTTTGATGAAAGCTATATATTCTCCATATCGGAAGAGTAATTAGTTTTAAAAATATAGGTAATTAAAGATATCTTCGAGCTTTGGGACAGGTATCATTGTACATCTTTTAGGTGTTACAAGGTACTAGACTAAATACACCGAATGATTTTCGAGAGTGTGGTTCAAAAAACGTAGGCGCAGCGGGCTTTCGTAAAGCTGATTAATCTGGTTTTTCGCAGAGCAAAGCACCAGTATAAAAAATATAAAAAATTATAAAGGGAAAGAGTAATGAGCGAGTATAAAATTTTGACTATCAATCCGGGAAGCACATCCACAAAGATTGCAGTATTTAAGGGGACAGAAAAACTCTATTCAGAAAATGTGCAGCACGAGGCAACAGACCTTGCAAAATACAAAGAGGTTTCAGACCAGCTTGAATACAGGCTTAATCTTATAAGAAATATGCTGAAGAAAAACAATGTAGACCTTAGTGGCCTTGATGCTGTTGTGGGAAGAGGCGGCGGCCTTATGGCAGTGGAAGGCGGCGTTTATGAGATAAATGATATTCTTTATGACCATGCCGTGCGCGGTGCAAACGGCGTTCAGCATCCGGCACAGTTAGGCCCTCAGATTGCAAAGGCTTTCGCAGAAGAATATGGCTGCCCGGCTTATGTTGTTAACCCGCCTGACACGGATGAAATCATTCCGGAAGCCAGAATGACAGGCATAAAGGGCGTGTTGAGAAATGTGCATACTCATGCATTGAACCAGAAGGAAACTGCAATGGTTCATTCCAAAAAAATGGGCGTTAATTATGAAGACTGCAATTATGTCGTATGCCACATCGGAGGGGGCACATCCATCACAGCACACAGAAAAGGCCGTATGATAGACAGCAATGATATCGTAGGCGGCGACGGTCCAATGACTCCTACAAGGTCTGGCTCGGTGCCGGTTGCTGAAATGACGGAATACGTTTTTGCAAAAGGCCTTGATAAGAAAACAACAAAGGCTTTTGCCACAAAATCCGGCGGATTTGTGGACCTTTTGGGCACATCATCTGCACAGGATGTAATTAAGATGGCAGAAGAAGGAAACAGATTTGCAAAGCTTGTCTGGGATACAATGATTTATCAGATAATAAAGCAGGTTGGCGCAATGGCAGCTGCCCTTCATGGTGATGTGGACGCAATACTTTTAGGCGGCGGCATGGCTCACAACGAAGATCTGGTTAGAAGAATAACCGAGGCCTGCAGCTTTATCGCTCCTGTTTATGCATATCCGGGCGAATTTGAAATGGAAGCCATGGCAAATGGCGCAGCACGCGTGCTTTCAGGGGAAGAACAGCTTAAGGAATATACAGGAAAGCCAAACTTTAATCCTGAGGATTTTATGTAAGTGTATTGCAACACATAAAAAATGTAAAAAGCTGCCGCGGTGATGCCTATGGTGCTATCGCCGGGCAGTTTTAAAAAAATAAATAACACAATGAGAATGCGAATACAATGGATAGCTTAGATTTGTCTGACGGTTTAAGTTTAAATTAACAGGAGTTGCTATGAAGATCATAATACAGGGCGACAGACATATAGGAAAAACAACACTGATAAGAAAACTTATTGAAAATTCAGACTTTTCGGTTGGCGGATTTTTCACGAAAAAGGCTGCAGGGGAGGACTGCGATAAAACATACATACATCCCGCCTCTGTCAAAGATTCCGAAAGAACATATTCGGAAGATAATCTTGTGGGTTCTTGCAGGGCAGGGGAGACTATGTCAAAGCATCCGGAGGTTTTTGAAAGGCTTGGCGTAAAATACCTGAAGGACTCGTTTGGATGCGACATTATAATTATGGATGAACTGGGGTTTCTGGAAAACGATGCCTTGGAATTTAAAAAGCTGGTGCTTGAGATTTTCTCTGGCGGGTACAACATAATAGCAGCTGTAAAATCAAAAGAAAACGATTTCATAAAGAGCGTGAAGATGTGCTGCCCGGAAGCTGTTTATAAGATAACAGAGGAAAACAGGGACAGTCTGTTTAACATTCTGCTGGAAAAACTTAGGATGTCAGAAGAAAATAATGAAGGCATTAATGATTAACGAAAAATCAGCAAAAAAAATAAAATTTCCTGTTGCAATTATCTTTTGAATGTTGTAACATAGTCGAGCATGGCGTTTAGCGGTGAGCTGCAAAGTTGCTGCATGAAAAGCAGGTAATTTGCAAGGAGCAAATGCCGGTCATAACCGGCAGCACGCCAAAGTACACAAAGGTCCATTAATTGAGATGGAAACAACGTGTATGTGCACTAACAAGAGTAAGCCGGATCCCGTGATCTTGACGGAGAGAGCGGGGCATCGAAGGCGGGGCTTTGGAAAAAAGCCTGCGAGCGGGAATGGTTTTACGGATTATAGAAGTTGATTGGCAGTAGTATGCCAATTTTTCTATGAGAAGAGCGCGACACACACGGATAAGTGTACAAGAAAGAAAAAATCAAATTCTATGGAGGAAAAACAATGGCAAGTCAGGTAATGAGAATCACACTCAAGGCTTATGATCACAAGCTTATCGATCAGAGCGCACAGAAAATTATCGAAACCGTTAAGAAAAACGGTTCTTTAGTTTCGGGTCCGGTTCCGCTTCCAACTAAAAAGGAAGTCATCACCATCTTAAGAGCAGTTCACAAATACAAAGATTCCCGTGAACAGTTCGAACAGAGAACCCACAAGAGACTCATCGACGTTATCGAGCCTACACAGAAAACTATGGAAGCTCTCCAGAAACTCGATGTGCCTGCAGGCGTTTACGTAGACCTTAAAATGAAGGAACAGTAAACATTCAGTATTTAGTTAGAAACAGTTGGAACTGTCTGTTCTATATGAACATTAATGGCGGGATGCAAATACAGATACAGCGTCTACGGTTGATGGTCCACTGTAAGAAACAGGAGGTTATTTAATGAAAAAAGCGATTTTAGCTCAGAAGGTCGGCATGACACAGATCTTTAACGAAGATGGTGTGCTTACGCCGGTCACGGTTCTTCTGGCCGGACCATGTGTTGTTACACAGGTTAAAACAGAAGAAAAGGACGGCTATAATGCTGTTCAGGTTGGTTTTATGGATAAGAGAGAAACTCTGGTTAACTCTCCGGACAGAGGCAAATTCGACAAGAACGAAATCCCATACAAGAGATTCATCCGCGAATTCCGTTTCGAAAATGCAGCTGAATATTCCGTAAAAGACGAAATCAAAGCAGAAATCTTTGCAGCCGGCGACAAGATTGATGTCAGCGGCATTTCAAAGGGCAAGGGTTTCCAGGGTGCCATCAAGCGCTTCGGCCAGCACAGAGGACCTATGAAGCACGGTTCTAAGTATCACCGTCATGCAGGTTCTAACGGCTCCGCATCAGATCCAAGCCGCGTTTTCAAGGGAAAACACATGCCTGGACAGATGGGCGCTAAGAGAGTTACCGTCCAGAACCTTGAAGTAGTCAGAGTTGATGCTGAAGACAATGTTATCTTAGTAAAAGGTGCTGTTCCTGGCCCTAAGAAGTCTTTAGTAGTAGTTCGCGAAGCTATCAAGGCTAACTAAAGGGAAAGGAGGAAATTCAAATGGCAAAAGTATCTCTTTACAATATGAAAGGCGAAAAGACCGGCGATATCGAATTAAATGACGCTATATTTGGTTTAGAAGTTAACGGACATTTAGTTCATGCAGCAGTTATTGCACAGCTGGCTAACAAGCGCCAGGGCACACAGAGCGCAAAGACACGTTCGGAAGTTTCCGGCGGCGGACGCAAGCCTTGGAGACAGAAAGGTACAGGTCATGCCCGTCAGGGTTCTACCCGTGCAGCACAGTGGACAGGCGGCGGAATCATCTTCGCTCCAAAGCCACGTGATTACGAAATCCGTCTGAACAAGAAGGAAAAGCGCGCAGCACTGCTTCAGGCTTTATCTTCACGAGTTCAGGAAGAAAAGATCTTCGTTATCGATGACATCAAATGTGATGAAATCAAAACAAAGACAATGGCTACCTTATTAAAAGGCTTAAAACTGGATAAAGCATTAGTAGTCCTCAAGGACAACGACAAAAATGTTATTTATTCAGCAAGAAACATTGAAGACGTTAAGACAACCCAGGTTAACACACTTAACACATTTGATGTTCTTAAATATGATGCTCTGGTTGTAGATCAGGCAGCATTACAAAAAATCGAGGAGGTGTACGCATAATGGCAGATGTTAAGTATTATGATGTAATCCTTAAACCGGTTATTTCTGAGAAGAGCATGAACATGATGGCGGACAAGAAGTACACATTCTTAGTTCACACAGATGCTACAAAGAATCAGATCAAAGAAGCTGTAGAAAAAATGTTTGACGGAACAAAGGTTGAAAGCGTTAACACAATGAACCGCCATCCAAAGACACGCCGCAGGGGACGCGCTCAGCACGGCCTTACAGCAGAGTCAAAGAAGGCAATCGTACAGCTTACAAAAGACAGCAAAGACATCGAGATCTTTGCAGGCCTTTAATCTATGTGCAGACAAGCACGACAGTAAACACTAACGAAAGGAGTTACAAGAAAAAATGGGAATTAAAACATTTAACCCATATACACCTTCCAGACGTCAGATGACAGCCCTCGATAAGAAGGACATCACAAAGAAAACACCTGAGAAGAGCCTTCTTGAAGTTAAGAAGAAAAATTCAGGCCGTAACAACCAGGGCAAGATCACTGTAAGACACAAAGGTGGCGGCACAAGAAACCAGTACCGCATTATCGATTTCAAGAGAAATAAGGACGGCGTTCCTGCAGTAGTAGCAGGTATCGAATACGATCCAAACAGAACTGCAAATATTGCACTGCTTCATTATGCAGATGGCGCAAAGGCATATATCATTGCTCCATTAGGCCTCACAGACGGCATGACAGTTATGTCAGGCCCAACGGCCGAAGTAAGAGTTGGCAACTGCCTTCCTCTTGAAAACATCCCGATCGGTACAGAAATCCATAACATCGAGCTTTATCCTGGAAAGGGCGGACAGCTTGTACGTTCAGCAGGAAACGCAGCCCAGCTTATGGCTAAAGAAGGAAAATATGCAACACTCCGTCTTCCTTCAGGCGAAATGAGAATGGTTCCGATCCAGTGCCGTGCAACAATAGGCCAGGTAGGAAACGTAGAGCATGACCTTGTTAACGTAGGCAAGGCAGGCCGTACAAGAAACAAGGGCATCCGTCCTACAGTACGTGGTTCCGTTATGAACCCTAACGACCATCCACACGGTGGTGGTGAAGGCAAGACAGGCATCGGCCGTCCGGGTCCATCAACACCTTGGGGCAAGCCTGCACTTGGTCTTAAGACAAGAGATTCACACAAGCAGTCAAGCAAGTTAATTATCCGTCGCAGAGATGGACGTAACATGAAGTAAGGGAGGAAGAATAATGGCAAGATCACTTAAAAAAGGCCCATTTGTTGATGAAAGTCTCATGAAGAAGATCAAAGCATTAAATGCGGCCGACGAAAAAACAGTCATCAAGACATGGTCACGTCGTTCTACTATTTTCCCTAACTTTGTGGGACATACTATAGCAGTACATGATGGCAGACGCCACGTTCCTGTATATGTTACCGAAGATATGGTTGGCCACAAATTAGGCGAATTCGTAGCAACGAGAACATACAGAGGCCACGGCAAAGACGAAAAGAAGTCCAAGTAAAGAGGTATTCGAAAGGAGGTTAATCCATGGCAAAAGGTCATAGATCACAAGTCAAAAGAGAAAGAAATGCTAACAAGGACACCAGACCATCAGCAAAACTTTCATTTGCCAGAATTTCCGTTCAGAAAGCTTGCTTTATCCTGGACGCAATCAGAGGCAAGAGTGTAAGTGAAGCATTAGGTATCCTTACATACAACCCAAGATACGGAGCATCAATCATTAAAAAGCTCTTAGAATCTGCAGTTGCAAACGCACAGAACAACAATGGCATGAATCCGGACAACCTTTATGTTGCTGAATGTTTCGCAAATAAAGGACCAACGATGAAACGTATTAGACCAAGGGCACAGGGCAGGGCTTACAGAATCGAAAAGAGATTAAGCCACATCACCGTTGTGCTTGACGAAAGATAGGAGGGCATATGGGACAGAAAGTTAATCCTCATGGTTTGAGAGTCGGCGTTATCAAGGGCTGGGATTCAATGTGGTATGCAGAAGGCGATTTCGCAGACAACCTGGTTGAAGACTATCAGATCAGAAAGTTCTTAAAGAAAAAGCTTTTTAATGCAGGCATCTCAAAAATAGAGATCGAAAGAGCTTCTAACAAATCTATCAAGGTTAAGGTTAACGCTGCAAAGCCGGGCGTGGTTATCGGCAAGGGCGGAGCTGAAATCGAAAAGGTTAGAGCAGAAGTTAAAAAATTAATCGGCAAGGAAGTTGCACTTGATATCATCGAAATCAAGCGTTCCGATAAGGAAGCACAGCTTGTGGCCGAGAATATCGCACAGCAGTTGGAAAACCGTGTATCATTCAGACGTGCCATGAAGAGCGCAATGAGCCGTTCACTTAAAGCCGGCGCTTTAGGCATCAAGGCATCATGCTCAGGCCGTTTAGGCGGCGCTGATATGGCTCGTACAGAATTCTACTCGGAAGGCACAATCCCGCTTCAGACATTACGTGCTGACATCGACTATGGTTTTGCAGAAGCAGACACCACATATGGTAAAGTAGGCGTTAAGGTCTGGATCTACAAAGGAGAAGTCCTTCCTACAAAAAATGGTAAGGGAGGGGAGAAATAATCATGTTAATGCCAAAAAGATCAAAGCATCGTAAGCAGTTCCGCGGTACGATGAAAGGAAAAGCTCAGAGCGGCAATAAAATCACCTACGGTGAATATGGTATTGTTGCAGCAGAGCCGGGCTGGATTAAATCAAACCAGATCGAAGCAGCCCGTGTTGCCATGACAAGATATGTAAAACGTGGCGGCCAGGTTTGGATAAAGATATTCCCTGACAAACCGGTTACAGCAAAGCCTGCTGAAACCCGTATGGGTTCAGGTAAGGGTACCCTTGAATACTGGGTAGCAGTAGTTAAGCCGGGCAGAGTTATGTTTGAAATCGGCGGAGTACCTGAAAATCTTGCTAAAGAAGCATTGCGCCTCGCAACACACAAGTTGCCAATCAAGTGCAAAATAGCTTCCAAGGCAGAACTGGAAGGCGGTGAATCAAGTGAAAACTAAGAAATATTTAGATAACTTAAAAGGAAAATCACTCACTGAATTAAATCAGGACCTGGTTTCCGCAAAGAAAGAGCTTTTCAACTTAAGATTCCAGAACGCTACAAACCAACTGGACAACACAGGCAGAATTAAAGAAGTAAGACGCAATATTGCCAGAATCCAGACAGTAATAAGCGAAAAGTCTAAGGCTGCTGAGTAAGAAGGGAGGAAAAAAGCGTGGAAAGAAATTTACGAAAAACCCGTACGGGCAAAGTTGTTAGCGATAAGATGGACAAAACCATCGTTGTAGCAGTTGTCGACAACGTAAAGCATCCTCTTTACAAGAAAATCGTTAAGAGAACTTACAAGCTTAAGGCTCATGACGAAAATAACGAATGCAGAGTAGGCGACACAGTAAAAGTAATGGAAACAAGACCTCTTTCAAAGGATAAGAGATGGAGACTTGTTGAAATCATCGAAAAGGCTAAATAAGTAGAAAGGAGAATTGTTATGATACAACAGGAAAGCAGACTTAAGGTTGCTGATAACACCGGTGCTAAAGAAATACTGTGCATAAGAGTTCTTGGCGGTTCTACAAGAAGATATGCCAACATCGGTGACATAATCATAGCCACAGTTAAGGATGCAACACCGGGCGGCTCTGTTAAAAAGGGTGACGTTGTAAAGGCTGTTGTTGTCCGCACTGTGAAGGGCGCACGCAGAAAAGACGGCTCATACATCAAATTCGACGAGAACGCTGCAGTCATCATCAAGGAAGATAAGACTCCACAGGGAACACGTATCTTTGGGCCGGTAGCAAGAGAGTTAAGAGAGAAACAGTTCATGAAGATAGTTTCCCTTGCTCCTGAAGTGTTATAGGAGGTGCGTTAAATGGCAACATTAAAAATTAAAAAAGGCGACATGGTAAAGGTTATTGCCGGCGCCGACAAGGGTAAAGAAGGAAAGGTTATTTCTGTAGATGCCAAAGAAGGCACATGCCTCGTTTCAGGCGTTAACATGCTTAAAAAGCACTTAAAGCCTGGCAGGGAAAACCAGGACGGCGGCATTATCTCACAGGAAGGCCCAATCAGCATTTCAAACGTAATGTACGTTCATAAGGGAAAGGCAACAAGAGTTGGCTTCCACGTAGATAGCAATGGCAAGAAGGTACGTTATGCAAAGTCAGCTAACGAAGCTATCGATTGATAAAGGAAGGAGGTCATAAAGTTGAACAGACTCAAAGAAATGTACAATTCTGAAATCATTGAAAACATGACGAAGAAGTTTGAATACAAAAACGTTATGCAGGTTCCTAAGATCGCTAAGATTGTAGTTAACATGGGCGTTGGCGATGCAAAAGAAAATGCAAAGGCTCTCGAAGCAGCTATCCATGATATGGAAACAATCACAGGACAGCACGTTGTAACAACAAAGGCTAAAAAGTCAGTTGCTAACTTCAAGGTTCGTGAAGGCATGCAGATCGGATGCAAGACAACCTTAAGAGGCGACAAGATGTATAACTTCCTTGACAGATTAATCAACCTCGCACTGCCACGTGTACGTGACTTCAGAGGCGTTAATCCAAATGCATTTGACGGCAGAGGTAATTATGCACTCGGTATCAAAGAACAGCTTATCTTCCCTGAAATTGAATACGATAAGGTTGATAAGGTTAGAGGTATGGACGTAATTATCGTAACTACAGCAGAAACCGATGAGGAAGCAAGAGAGCTTCTTGTACAGTTCGGTATGCCGTTTGAGAAGTAAAGGAGGATACTATGGCTAAAACAGCTATGAAAGTTAAACAGCAGCGCAATGCTAAGTTTTCCACTCAGGAATACAACAGATGCAGAATCTGTGGACGTCCGCATGGTTATTTAAGAAAATACGGCATCTGCAGAATCTGCTTCCGCGAGTTGGCTTACAAGGGAGAAATCCCGGGCGTTCGCAAGGCTTCATGGTAAGATTATTTTTAGAAGGAGGAAATTAATATGACAATGAGTGATCCTATTGCTGATATGCTTACAAGAATCCGTAATGCAAACACAGCTAAACATGACTCCGTTGATGTTCCATCATCTAAAATGAAGCTTGCTATTGCTAATATCTTATTAGATGAGGGTTACATTGCAAAATACGATATCATCCAGGACGAAAAGGGCTTTGATGTTATCCATATCACCCTTAAGTATGGTAAAGACAAAAACGAAAAGATCATCACAGGCTTAAAGAGAATTTCAAAGCCGGGTCTTAGAGTTTATGCCAACAAGGAAGAACTGCCTAAGGTTTTAGGCGGCCTTGGTATCGCCATCATTTCAACAGACAAGGGCGTTGTTACAGACAAGCAGGCACGTAAAGACGGTGTCGGCGGCGAAGTTCTCGCATTTGTTTGGTAAAAGTTAGTTGTTAATTTATTTTCATTAAATAAAGGAGGAAACGGCATGTCACGAATTGGAAAAATGCCTATCGCTATCCCGGCCGGCGTAACGGTTGACATAGCAGAAAATAATTTTGTGACTGTAAAAGGTCCAAAGGGTGAGCTTTCAAGAGCTCTCCCAACGGAAATGGAAATCAAGCTTGAAGGTGCCGAACTTGTTGTTACAAGACCAAACGACTTAAAGAAAAACAGAGCACTTCACGGCCTCACAAGAGCACTCTTAAATAACATGGTTATTGGTGTTACAGAAGGCTTCAAGAAGACTCTGGTTATCGTTGGTGTTGGCTATAAGGCATCTATGCAGGGAACAACACTTAACCTTGCACTTGGATATTCACACCCTATTGAATATCCTACACCTGAAGGCCTGACAATCGAAGTTCCTGACCAGTCAAAGATCATTGTATCAGGAATCAGCAAGGAAAAAGTAGGTCAGTGTGCTGCAGAAATCCGCGAATTCAGATCGCCTGAACCATATAAGGGCAAGGGCGTGAAGTACGAGGAAGAGTACATCAGACGTAAAGTTGGTAAGACAGGTAAAGCATAAAGGAGCGTGTGTATTATGATTAGTAAAAAATCCAGAACTTTAGTTCGTGAAAAGAAACACTTAAAATTACGTAAGCGCTTCCAGGGCACAGCCGAAAGACCACGTCTTAGTGTGTACAGAAGCAACATGCATATGTATGCTCAGATCATCGATGATGATGCTCAGAAGACATTAGTAAGCGCTTCAACAGTTCAGAAGGATGTTAAAGCTGAACTTGAAAAAACAAACGATGTAGCAGCAGCTGCATATTTAGGCAAGGTTATCGCTGAAAGAGCAAAAGCAGCAGGCATCAGCCAGGTTGTATTTGACAGAGGCGGCTATATCTACCACGGTAAGATTAAAGCATTAGCAGACGCAGCCAGAGAAGCTGGTTTAGAATTCTAGAAGGAGGAAACGCACATGAGAAACAAAGATGAGATGCACGCATCTGCTCCTGAAGCTCCGGAATTTCTGGACAAGGTAGTTACAATCAAGCGTGTTACCAAAGTTGTTAAGGGCGGCCGAAACATGAAATTCACAGCACTGGTTGTTGTCGGAGATGGAAAAGGCCGTGTAGGCGTAGGTCTTGGAAAAGCAATCGAAATTCCTGAAGCCATCAGAAAAGGCAAGGAAGATGCAAAGAAAAACATGGTCTGCGTACCTGTTGACGAAACAGCAAGCATTCCTCATGATGTTATCGGAAACTTCGGCGGTGCATCAGTTCTCTTAAAGAGAGCACCTGAAGGTACCGGCGTTATCGCAGGCGGCCCTGCACGTAACATCCTTGAGCTTGCAGGCATCAAGAATATCCGTACAAAATCTCTTGGTTCAAACAACAAGCAGAATGTTGTTCTTGCAACACTCGAAGGCCTTAAGGCACTTAAGAGCCCTGAAGAAGTTGCCCGTTTAAGAGATAAGACGGTTGAAGAAGTTACAGCATAAGGAGGTTTATAAAAATGGCAGAAAAAACATTAAAAGTTACCCTGGTTAAATCTCCTATCAGCGCTATCCCGAAGCAGCGTGCAACAGTTGAAGCATTAGGCCTTCACAAACTGCACCAGGTAAAAGAGCTTCCGGACAACGAAGCTGTAAGAGGAATGATCTGGCACGTTAAACATTTAGTAAAGGTTGAAGAAAACTAGAAACCAAAAGGAGGTCCAAAAAATGAATTTATCTACATTAAGACCTGCAGAAGGCGCAACCCACAATGACAATTTCCGCAGAGGCAGAGGTCATGGTTCGGGTAACGGCAAGACAGCAGGTAAAGGACATAAAGGACAGAAGGCCCGTTCAGGTCGTCCACGTATCGGTTTCGAAGGTGGCCAGATGCCTTTATACAGAAGACTCCCTAAGAGAGGCTTCACAAACAGAAATACAAAAGAAATCGTTGCCATCAATTTATCAGTACTTGATAGATTCGAAGACGGTGCAGAAGTTACAATCGACAGCCTTGTAGAATGCGGCATCGTTAGAAACCCTAAAGACGGCGTTAAGATTTTAGGCGGCGGCGAAATCAACAAGAAGTTAACAGTTAAAGTTACTGCAGTCAGCGAGTCTGCTAAATCAAAGATTGAAGCAGCTGGCGGAACATGTGAGGTAGAATAATGTTCAAAACAATAGCACAAGCATTCAAGATTAAAGATATACGCGATCGCTTAATCTATACAATCATAATGCTGATTATTGTAAGAATCGGCTGCCAGGTTCCACTTCCGGGACTTAACAGCAGTGTCCTTTCCGAAGTGTTAGGCAGCCTCTCAGAGAATGGTTTCGGTTTCTTTGATGCCCTTACAGGTTCATCATTTTCATCGATGTCCATATTTGCTCTGAACATTACAGTTTACATTACTGCATCCATCATTATCCAGCTTCTTACTATTGCTATTCCTAAACTGGAAGAGTATCAGAAGGACGGAGAAGATGGAAGACAGAAACTTGCAAACATCACACGTTATTTGACAGTTGGTCTTGCACTTTTAGAAAGTGTTGCTATGGTTATCGGATTTGGTAATCAGGGCATTTTCGGATCACGTACTTCAAGCACGTATGCATGGACCTTAATCTGCAACATCTTAATTCTTACTGCAGGTGCTGTACTCGTTATGTGGATGGGTGAACAGATTACAGAACGCGGTATAGGAAACGGCATTTCGATAATCCTTCTTATCAATATCGTATCCTCGATGCCAAGTGACTTCATCGCTCTGTACAACCAGTTCATCAAGGGTGCAAGTTCAGTAGGTATGGCTGTAGTGGCTGCAATAGTCATTATTGCACTGGTTATAGCAATCGTTGTTTTCATCATTTACCTGCAGGACGGCGAAAGAAGAATCGCTGTTCAGTATTCACAGAAGATGCAGGGCAGAAGATCCTACGGCGGACAGTCTTCACATATTCCGCTTAAGGTTAACACCGCAGGTGTTATTCCTATCATCTTTGCTGCATCGTTATTCCAGTTCCCTGTTATCATAGCTAACTTTGTAACAGGCGGTTCACCGGAATGGACACATTATTTTTCATCAAGCTACTGGTTCAGACCAACAGCAATGATTTACACATTAGGCTTCATTCTTTATGTTGCACTCATCATATTCTTTGCATACTTCTACACACAGATTACTTTCAATCCATCAGAAGTTGCAAACAATATCAAAAAGCAGGGTGGATTTGTTCCTGGCATCAGACCTGGAAAGCCAACAGAAGAATACTTCTCCAATGTTCTTAAGTATTTAATTTTCATTGGTGCGGTAGGCCTTATCATTGTTGCTACAGTTCCTATTCTTGTTTCCGGTTTGTTCAGCGCATCACTTTCATTTGCAGGAACATCACTTATCATCGTTGTAGGTGTTATCATTGAAACTGCAAAGAAGATCGAATCCATGATGCTTGTCCGCAACTACTCCGGATTCCTGGCTAAGGACTGAGATTGATGACGGAATGGTAAAAATCTCTTAGAAACAAAAATAAAAACGCTCCTATTGTGTGAATGCACAATAGGAGCGAAAATACCGCTTTAAGGGATTGACCCATTACATTTAAGAGGAAACTAATATGAAGATAGTAATGTTAGGCGGCCCTGGCGCAGGAAAGGGCACACAGGCAAAGAAAATTGCCGAGAAATACGAAATACCTCATATTTCAACGGGCGATATTTTCAGAGCCAACATAAAAGAAGGAACAGAGCTCGGCATGAAGGCAAAGTCATATATGGATGCCGGCGGTCTGGTTCCTGACAGTCTGGTTATAGATCTGGTTGCAGACAGACTTACATGGGAAGATGCAAAAGACGGTTTCGTGCTTGATGGTTTCCCACGTACAATCCCACAGGCTGAATCTTTAACAAAGGTTCTTTCCGAAATGGGAACAAAGCTTGATGTCGCAATAGATATCGAAGTTCCTGACCAGGCAATCATTGACAGGATGGGCGGTAGAAGAGCATGTGTTGCATGCGGAGCTACATACCATATAGTCAACATCCCTCCACAGGTAGAAGGAAAGTGCGACAAGTGCGGCGCTGACCTTATCCTGCGTGATGATGACAAACCTGAAACAGTTAAAAAGAGGCTTGATGTTTACCACGAGCAGACACAACCGCTTATTGACTACTACAAAAAACAGGGTTGTTTGAAGGAAGTTGACGGAACAATGGCAATGGAAGAAGTTTTTGGTTGCATTGTTTCAATTTTAGGAGCATAATTAATGTCTGGCGTAACGATAAAAAGCCAAAGGGAAATAGAACTTATGAGGGATGCGGGAAAGCTCCTTAGGGATGTGCACAACACCCTGGGAGAAAAAATCGCATCAGGCATGAGCACCTATGACCTCAACAGGCTTGGCGATGAACTTATCAGGGCCTCTGGCTCAATCCCTTCTTTCCTGAACTATGAAGGCTACCCTGCATCGGTGTGTGTATCCATTAATGATGAGGTAGTGCATGGTATCCCAAAAAGAGACAGGATAATAAAGGATGGGGACATAGTAAGTCTTGATATTGGTCTTATCCATAATGGATATCAGAGCGACGCGGCGAGAACCCACGCCGTAGGAAATGCTTCCGAAGAAGCTCTGAAGCTGATTCAGGTTACCAAAGAAAGCTTTTTTGAAGGCATTAAATTTGCTAAAGCAGGAAATCATCTGCACGACATTTCGAATGCCATCGGTTATTACTGTATGGACAGAGGTTATGGCGTTGTAAGAGATTTAGTTGGCCATGGAATTGGCCGGGAAATGCATGAATCACCACAGATTCCTAATTTTCCTCAAAAAAGAAAAGGAATTCTGCTTATGGCAGGAATGACATTGGCCATAGAACCGATGGTCAATATAGGTCGCGGAGACGTGGTTTTCGGAGAAGACGGATGGCGCTGCACCACAGAAGATGGCAGTCTTTCCGCACATTATGAAAACACTATATTGATCACGGAGGGTGACCCTGAGATACTAACACTTTAGGAGGTTGGAATGTCCAAAGCAGACGTAATTGAAATCGAGGGAAAAGTTGTTGAAAAACTACCAAACGCTATGTTTCAGGTAGAGCTTGAAAACGGGCATGTTGTTCTTGCCCATATTTCAGGTAAGCTCAGAATGAATTACATCCGTATACTTCCGGGCGACAAGGTCACATTGGAGATGTCACCGTATGATCTGACAAAGGGCAGAATCATCTGGAGAGACAAATAGGAATACTTTTTAAGAAAGGAGAGTTTAGCATGAAAGTAAGAGCATCAGTTAAACCGATTTGTGAAAAGTGCAAAGTTATTAAAAGAAAAGGTAAAATCAGAATCATCTGTGAAAACCCGAAACACAAACAGCGTCAGGGTTGATTGCCTGAAATTTCTAATGGAGGTAGAATAAATGGCTCGTATTTCCGGAGTTGACTTACCAAAAGACAAACGTATTGAAATTGGATTAACTTACATTTACGGCATCGGCAGAACATCAGCTGATAAGATCTTAGCTGCAGCCGGCGTTGATCCTGATATCAGAGTTCGTGATCTTACAGACGATGACGTTCGTAAAATCTCAGCTGTTATCGACGAATCATACGAAGTTGAAGGTGAGTTAAGAAGAGATGTTGCATTAAACATCAAGAGACTTCAGGAGATTGGATGCTACAGAGGCATCCGTCACCGTAAGGGCCTTCCTGTTCGTGGGCAGAACACAAAGAATAATGCCAGAACACGTAAGGGACCTAAGAGAACAGTAGCAAACAAGAAGAAATAATAGTAACCCCATATCCGGAAAATACAGTTTAACATAGACCGGAACGGGGACCCATAAGGGAGGTTAGTTTAGAAAATGGCAGCAAAAAAAGTTACGAAAAAAGTGACAAAAAAGCGCGTTAAGAAGAACGTTGAACGTGGTCAGGCGCATATCCAGTCATCATTTAATAACACTATTGTTACCTTAACTGATACTGAAGGCAATGCTCTTTCATGGGCATCTGCAGGCGGACTTGGCTTTAGAGGTTCAAGGAAATCTACACCTTATGCAGCTCAGATGGCAGCTGAAACTGCTACAAAAGCAGCTTTAGTTCATGGCTTAAAGTACGTTGATGTATTTGTTAAAGGCCCGGGCTCAGGAAGGGAAGCAGCAATTCGTGCACTGGAAGCTAGCGGTCTTCATGTAACAAGTATTAGTGACGTGACACCAGTTCCACATAATGGATGTCGCCCACCAAAACGTAGAAGAGTCTGATTAGAGGAGGTGCAGAAAAATGGCAGTTAATAGAGTTCCTGTTCTTAAAAGATGCAGATCACTTGGATTAGATCCAATATATTTAGGAATAGACAAAAAATCAAAGAGGGGCCAGGCCGCAGGCCGTCGCCCTGCAAAGAAATCTGAATACGGCCTTCAGCTTACTGAAAAGCAGAAAGCTAAATTCATCTACGGCGTATTAGAAAAGCCTTTCCACAATTATTATCTTAAGGCTAAACAGATGAAGGGACAGACAGGTGAAAACCTTATGGTTCTTTTGGAAAGCCGCCTCGATAATGTTGTTTTTCGCGCTGGCTTTGCACGTACACGTCGTGAGGCACGCCAGATAGTAGACCATAAGCAGTTACTCGTTAATGGCAAAGGTATAAACATTCCATCTTACCTTATAAAAGCCGGAGATGTTATCGAAATCAAAGAAAAATGCAAAGAGAACGGACGTTTCAAGGCTGTTATCGAAACAACAGCAGGCAGAGTGGTTCCAGCATGGCTTGATGCAGACTTAGAAAATCTCAAAGTAACTGTTAACGCATTACCAAAGAGAGACGAAATAGATGTTCCGGTTAACGAAATGCTTATCGTCGAATTATATTCTAAGTAATAGCGTAGGGCCGGCAGCTAAAAAAATATGTCGGCATGTAACACATTGGCATTATTATAAGGAGGGCCCATGTTCGAATTTGAAAAGCCAAGAATTGAGGTTTCTGAAATCTCAGATGATAACAAATATGGTAGATTCACTTTAGAACCTTTGGAAAGAGGTTATGGAACAACTCTTGGAAACTCTTTAAGAAGAATTATGCTTTCTTCTTTGCCTGGTGCAACAGTCAGCCAGATAAAAATTGCAGGTGTACTTCATGAGTTCACTACAATCCCGGGTGTTAAGGAAGATGTCACAGAAATCGTTCTCAACATCAAAGATCTGGTTATAAGAAACAACAGCACAGGCAATGAAGCAAAGACAGCTTTTATTGACGTAAGCGGTGAAGGCGTTGTCAAAGCGTCAGCTATCCAGTGCGACCAGGACATAGAAATTATCAATCCTGACCTTGTAATCGCTACATTGGATTCAGCGGACAGCAAGCTTTATATGGAGCTTACTATAACAAAAGGCAGAGGTTATGTGAGCGCAGAAAAGAATGCGACAGACAATATGCCTGTGGGAACAATCGCAATAGATTCCATCTACACACCTGTTGAACGTGTAAATATACAGGTTGAAAACACCCGTGTAGGTCAGATCACAGACTATGATAAGCTTACCGTTGAAGTGTTCACAAATGGTGCAATTGCTCCGGATGAGGCAATAAGCCTTGCAGCAAAGGTACTTTCAGAGCATCTTAATCTTTTCATTAATCTTTCCGAAAATGCCAAGACAGCAGAAGTCATGGTGGAAAAGGAAGAAGATGACAAAGAAAAGGTTCTCGAGATGAACATTGATGAGCTTGAACTTTCTGTTCGTTCATACAACTGTCTTAAGAGAGCATCCATCAACACGGTGGAAGAGTTAATAAATAAGACTCCTGAAGAAATGATGAAGGTTAGAAACTTAGGACGCAAGTCCTTAGAGGAAGTCTTCGCAAAGCTTAAGGAGTTAGGCTTGGAACTTAAATCTTCAACAGAAGAAGAGTAATCAGAATGATTGATTGCTTTCAGAAGATTTAAAAATCAGTTATCAGAGAAAAACAAAAGGAGGCAAAGATTATGGCCGGATATAGAAAACTGTCAAGGACATCATCACAGAGAAAGGCTTTAATCCGCAACCAGGTTACCGCATTATTATACAATGGCAAGATTGTCACCACAGAGGCAAAAGCTAAGGAAATCCGCCGTGAGGCAGAGCATCTGATCGCACTTGCAGTACGTGAAAAAGACAATTTTGAACAGGTTACCGTTAAAGCAAGGGTTGCCCGCAAGGACAAAGATGGCAAGCGCATCACCGAAGCTAAAGACGGCAAGCAGGTTGCAGTTTATGATGTTGTTGATAAGACTATCAAAAAAGATTCACCATCCCGTCTTCATGCAAGAAGGGAAATGCTGAAGATTCTTTACCCAGTTAAAAAGGTTCCTGAAAAAGCAGCAGGAAAGAAGCGTGGAACAGAATCAGTGGATATGGTTGCAAAGCTTTTTGACGAGATTGCACCTAAGTACACAAGCCGTGATGGCGGTTACACACGTATCGTAAGAATCGGACAGCGTAAAGGCGACGGCGCAATGGAAGTATTAATCGAACTCGTTTAATACCAGCCGGAATTTTAAAAATTACAGCAGGAGCGAAAGTTCCTGCTGTTTTTTTTAAATCAATACTTGTTTTATGCTGTGAATAATGATATTATCAATCGGCATGAAATTTGTATAAAGACGAGGGACAAAGCATGACAATAAACAAAGTAAAAGATGGTTCAAATCTTTCAGTTTCGTTGTCGGGGCGTCTTGACACAAGCACGGCTCCGGAACTTGAGGCAGTATTTGCGGATGAACTTTCAGGCGTTTCGGCTCTCACAATTGATTTTAAAGAGCTTGAATACATTTCATCAGCAGGCCTGCGTGTTCTTCTTGCTACGCAGAAAACAATGAACCAGCAGGGCACAATGGTAATTAAGAACGTTAATTCAGATATCATGGATGTTTTTGAAATGACAGGCTTTTCTGACATCCTGACAATCGAGTAACGATTACAGTAATTTTTCGCAGATCCGGATATGTCAGCAACAATGCATTTTGATAATGCTAAAACAGGGGATATCGTTGAGCTTACAGCTTTTGCCGAGGCGGAACTTGAAAAATACGATCCGCCGATGAAAGCCATGCTGCAGATTAATATTGCAATCGACGAAATTTACAGCAATATTGTCAAATTTGCTTATGGTGATGCAACCGGTCCTGCAGACGTTATGATAGGCTGCGATGAGGCAAAGCGGGTTGTGAGCATTGTTTTCGAAGACGAAGGCACGCCGTACAATCCCCTTGACAGAGAAGATCCGGACATTACCCTGTCTATCGAAGAAAGAGGCATCGGTGGTCTGGGGCTGTTCATGGTTAAAAAGATAATGGATGATGTCATATATAATTATGACGGCACCAAAAACATCCTGACCCTTAAGAAAAATATTTAGTTTTATTCGGAGAAGTACCCAAGCTTGGCTGAAGGGGCTCGCCTGGAAAGTGAGTAGGTCGTTAATAGCGGCGCATGGGTTCAAATCCCATCTTCT
>R07__coassemble_121_pt1 | contig 34410 bp, 30 predicted proteins | sample R07__metabat2_low_PE_052 | metagenome-assembled genome bin R07
GCACGGCAGATAACGCAGAAGGATTATATGTATTACGATTATCTTATCTGCATGGATGATTGGAATGTGAGAAACTGCCTTTCGTTTTTTGGCGGGGATTATAATAAAAAAATACATAAGCTGCTTGAGTTTGCGGGCGAGGATAGGGATGTGTCGGACCCTTGGTACACAGGCGATTTTGATAAAGCCTGGGATGATATATATAAAGGGTGCGCGGGACTTCTTGAATCATTAAAATCGATAATGTGAGACAATCCCCCAGTTGCGCTTACGCGTGACAGCCCATAAAATCCTGTTGATTTATCGGCTGTTTAAAGGTAAAATAACCTGTTGTCGACAAGTAGTTTTAGTATCTTCGCTTTTCTAAAAGCGAATCAGCAGGTTAATGTTATGAACAAAATTATTATGAGCGGAAATGAGGCTGTGGCACAGGGCGCTTTTGAGGCGGGCGTGCATTTTGCGGCAGCATATCCGGGAACGCCAAGTACCGAGATTCTCGAGAACATCGGCGGCAGATTCAAAGAAAATATTTATTGCGAGTGGGCACCTAATGAAAAGGTGGCAGCAGAGGCTTGCATAGGCGCGAGCATAGGCGGCATGAGGGCAATATGCACCTTCAAGCATGTGGGCATGAATGTTGCGGCAGACCCTATTTTTTCAATTGGCTATTCAGGCGTCAATGGCGGTCTGGTTTTTGTATCGGCTGATGACCCGGGCTGTCACAGCTCGCAGAACGAGCAGGACAACAGGCTTTATGCGCAGCACGCAAAGCTTATGATGATAGAACCATCGGATTCTGCGGAGTGCAGGGATTTTATCATGCAGGCCTTTGAGCTTTCCGAAAAATTCGATACGCCTGTGCTTTTCCGCATGACAACCAGGGTGTGCCATTCAAAGAGCGTGGTTGAAATAGGCGAAAGAAAAGAAGTTCCGGTTAAAAAATACGAAAAGCGCCCGGATAAATATGCGATGCTTCCTGTAAATGCCAGAAAGCGCCACATAATCCGCGAGGATCTTTTAAAAGAAGCCGCTGCCTATTCAGAAACGTCACCTCTCAACCGTGTAGAAGAAGAGCAGGGCGCAAAGATAGGTGTAATCACATCAGGCATTTCCTATAATTATGTTAAAGATGTATTCGGTAATACAGCATCGGTTCTTAAGCTTGGACTTACATATCCTCTTCCTCTGAATCTTATAAAGGATTTTGCTTCAAAGTACGAAACCCTTTATGTCGTTGAGGAAGGCGAGCCTTATCTTGAAAATGCCGTAAAGATGATGGGCTTTTTAAACGTTATCGGAAAGGAAGCCCTCACAATCCAGGGCGAGTTTAACACAAAGGTTGTAAGCGATTCACTTTTAGGCACAAAAGACAAATTCACATATGAAATAAATGATCTGGAAGTCCCGGCACGGCCTCCTGTGCTTTGCGCAGGCTGTCCTCACAGGGGCTTTTACTTTGCTTTAAGCAAATTTAAAGATAAATTCGTATCTGCAGGCGACATAGGCTGCTATTCCCTTGCAACGGGCGCGCCGCTTTTCGGCATGGACTATTTAACATGCATGGGCGCAGGGTTCTCCACGCTTGTTGGCCTTTCAAGGGCATTAAAGGCCCAGGGTGATACAAGAAAGGTTATCGGCGAGATGGGCGATTCCACGTTCTTTCATTCAGGAATCACATCCCTTATCGATATAGTTACATCGGAATCCGACTGCGTGGCTGTTGTTCTGGACAACTCAATCACAGCAATGACCGGACACCAGCAAAATCCGGGCACTGTTAAAAACCTTATGGGTTATGAAAGTCCGGCTGTTGATGTGGTTTCGCTTGTAAAGGCTGTGGGCCTTTCAGAAGACCGCATAAGGGTGTTTGACCCGGTAGACCAGAAGGAAGCAGAGGCAGCATTAAATGACGCATTGAATGCAAAGGGTCCGTTTGTGCTTGTTTCAAAGCGTCCTTGCGCATTAATAAAAGAAGTTGCAAAGGCAAATGCCGGAAAGCATGTGGTTGTTGACCCTGAAAAGTGTGTCGGCTGCAAGCTGTGCATGAAGATTGCATGCCCGTCCATAAGCTTTGACAGCGAAAACAAAAAGGCATTTATAGCCGACGAGGCAAACTGCAATGCCTGCGGGCTCTGCATGCAGCAGTGCAAAACAGGCGCCATCGAAAGGAGGGGCTAAGAAAATGGTTAAAAGCATTATTTTGGTTGGCGTAGGCGGCCAGGGAACCATAACAACATCTTCCATTCTTTCAAAGGGCCTCATCGAAAAAGGCTATGATGTCAAGATGAGCGAGATCCATGGCATGAGCCAGAGGGGCGGCACGGTTGTCACCCAGATAAAATACGGCGATAAGGTTTATTCGCCTATAATAGGAGATGGCGAAGCCGACTTAATAGTTTCCTTTGAAAAGCTTGAAGCCTTAAGGGCGTTAAAGTTCCTTAAAGAAGGCGGCACAATCGTTACGGACACAAGGGAAATATATCCTATGCCTGTGCTTACGGGCGCAGCAAAATACCCTGAGGGCATAATAGAAAAATTAAAAGAAACAGTGCCGGAAGTTTATGTGGTTGAAGGCTACAAGCTGGCCGGTGAGCTTGGGAACGTAAAGGCACAGAATATTGTCCTTTTGGGCGCGCTTGTAAAGAAGCTTGGCCTTTCTGATATAGACTGGAAAGATATAATCAGAAAAAGCGTTCCTGAAAAAACTGTCGAACTTAACTTGCAGGCTTTCGACAAAGGATATAATATATAATACATGTTACCAAAGGTACACCTTAAGTTACCTAAAAAATATTTTTCATAAATCAAAAGGAGATTTATCATGGCAAAAGTTGTATACACAATCATTCCGCAGAGATTTGACAAGTACGATGTTCATTTTCCGGCTGACTGGGAAGTTGTTAATGTTCCTGAAGGCTACACAGACGCTGAACTCGCAGAAGCATGCAAGGGTGCTGACTTCCTTTTCGTAGGTTCTGTTCACACAGTATCTGCTGAAGTTATCAAGGCAAACCCACAGCTTAAGCTCATCCAGGCTGAAGGCGTAGGCTTCGACAAGATCGACATCCAGGCTGCAAAGGAACTTGGCATTCCTGTAGCAAACAACAGAGGCGTTAACGCAGAAGCAGTTGCAGAGCACACAGCAGCTTTAATGCTTGCAGGCTTAAGAAGAATCGCCCTCAACGACAGACAGTACAGACATGATGGCTTTGGCGTTGCAAAGGCAGCTCATTTCGCAGAAGGCGAACACGAAATCAAAGACAAGGTTATTGGTTTCGCAGGCATGGGCGCTATCGCAAAGGAAGTTGTTAAGAGACTTATCCCATGGGGATGCAAGTTCATCTACTTTGATACTTTCCGTCCAACACCGGAAGTTGAAAAGGAATTAGGCCTCACATACATGGAGTGGGAAGATGTTGTTAAGAACGCAGATATCATCTCAATGCATGTTCCTGTACTTCCATCAACAATCAACATGTTAGGCGAAGCACAGTTCAAGGCAATGAAGAAGACAGCCCTCGTTGTAAACACAGCAAGAGGCGAAGTTATCGACAAGGTTGCCCTTGCTAAGGCTCTTGAAGAAGGCGAAATCTATGGCGCAGCACTCGACGTTCTTGATCCTGAACCAACACCTGCAGATCATCCGCTTCTTAACATGAACAAGGCAGGCATGGACCGTCTTACACTTACAACACACATCGGCGGCACAACAGACGAAGCTTTCACAAGAATGCTTCAGCTCAGCATTGCCAATATCCAGCGTGTTATCAACGGCGAAGAACCTGTCAGCGTAGTAAATAAATAAATATAGTTGCTTATATTGCCAGACAAGTGTGCAGCAGCCAATCCTGCGGCACACTTTTGGCAAAATAGAGGAGGAAAAATGGTATACAGAACATTTGATGAAATTATCGAAAAACTTAAGGGAAATACCACAAAAAGCCGTATGGCAGTTGCAGCAGCAAATGACGACCACACATTAGGCGCTGTTAAGCAGGCAGTGGAAGCCGGTCTTGTGGAGCCTGTTCTTGTAGGCGACAAGGCAGAAATCTTAAAGGTGTTAAAAGAGATTGGCCTCGAAGTTCCTGAAGAAGATATCTATGATGAACCTGATATTGCCGAAGCTTCAAAGAAGGCAGTTGCACTTATAAACGAAGGCAAAGCAGACTTCCTTATGAAGGGCAAGGTTGATTCGGGCATTTATTTAAAGGCTGTTGTAAACAAAGAAACAGGTCTTGGAAAAGGCGGCGTTATGAGCCATTTCACAGCTTTCGAATGCCCTGGCGCATATCACAAGCTCATCGTTCCTGTGGACGGCGGCATGGTTACATACCCAACACTTGAACAGAAAAAGGCCATAATACAAAATACTGTAGACACACTTATCGCATTAGGCTACGACTGCCCGAAGGTAGGCGTTCTTGCATGCAAGGAAAAGCTTGACCCTAAGATGCCTGAAACAGTTGACGGCGATGCTCTTAAGCAGATGAACAAAAACGGCGAAATCACAAACTGCATCGTGGAAGGACCTATCAGCTTTGACTGCGCAACAGATAAAGAAATCGCTGCTTTCAAAGGCTTTGAAAGCCCATGCGCAGGCGACTGCGACGTTCTGGTTGCACCTAACATCCATGCAGGAAACTTTATGGGCAAGATGCTTACAGGTTTCTGCCATGCAAAGATGGGCGGCTTTATTGTTGGCGCAAAGTGTCCGGTTATCATGACAAGCAGAGGCTCAACATCAGAAGAAAAATTCCTTTCTATGTGCCTGGCAGCAGTAGCATCCTTAAATGCTAAATAATTAAATATTTCAGGAGATTGATCAAATGGAAAAAATATTAGTAATGAACCCTGGCAGCACATCCACAAAGATTGCCGTATACAATGATGAAACACCGGTTTTTGTGGAAAGCATTGCCCATTCAACAGAAGAGCTTGCACAGTTCGACGAAATAACAGACCAGTACGAATACAGAAAAAATCTTATTGAATCATGCGTTAAAGAACACGGTGAAAAGCTTGAGGACTTAACAGCCATAGTTTCACGCTGCGGCCTTCTTCCGCCTATCTCAGCAGGCGCTTATAAGGTTAACGAGGACATGGTATGGCAGCTCAAATACAACCCTCAGAACAACCATGCTTCAAACGTTGGCGCTCCTATTGCATGGGCATTAAGCCAGCAGCTTAACATTCCTGCATTTGTATATGACGGCATCACAGTTGACGAGATGATTCCTCTTACAAAAATCACTGGTTTCAAGGAAATGCGCAGAAAGGCCATGGGCCACAACTTAAATATGCGCGCTGCTGCATTTAAGTGGGCAAAGGAATCCGGAAAGGATTATAACAAATCAAATCTTGTTATTGCCCATATGGGCGGAGGCATCACGCTTTCAGTTCATTCACAGGGCAGAATCATAGACTTTATCTCCGATGAAGAAGGCCCGTTCTCACCTGAAAGAACAGGCGGTCTTCCGCTTTTCCAGGCTGTAGATATGGCCTTCAGCGGAAAATACGACAAGAAGTCGATGATGAAGCAGATAAAGGGCAAGGGCGGTTTAAATTCTCACCTTGGCACAAATGATTCACGCGAAGTTGAAAAGATGATTGAAGCAGGCGATGAGAATGCAAAGCTTGTTTACGAGGCTATGGCACTTGCTGTTTCAAAGCATATTGCGGCTCTTTGCACAACAGTAAACTGCGATGTTGACACAATTATCCTTACAGGCGGTATTGCATATTCAAAGATGTTTACAGGCTGGATAAAGGAACGCGTTGGAAAAATTGCTCCTGTTACGGTTTATGCAGGAGAAAATGAAATGGATTCACTTTGCTTTGGCTGCTTAAGAGTATTAAGAGGCCAGGAAAAAGCAAAGGAATTTGTTAAGGTTGAAGGACAGCTTTAATGGCAAGAAAAAGCAGGCGGGTCGTTACAAGTGATGACATTTATAACGACCTGCTTGGAAAAATAATTAATCTTGAATATAAGCCGGGCGAAGGTATTTCGGAAAATGAACTCTGCGAAAAGTATGGAACGACAAGACATAACGTGCGCAGGGCGTTGGCTGTACTCAAAGAAAAAAGGCTGATTGAGGTGTTCCCGCAGAGGGGCACTTATGTCAGCCTTATTGATTTAAAGTATGTAGATGATGTCCTGTTCCTCAGAGGGGCAGTGGAGCAGGAGGCCATACATGCTATTTTTAAAAGGGATGATAATTCGGACTTGATTAAAAAATTAACAGAAAGTGTTGAAAAGCAGGAAAAACTGGCTGACCCCGAAAAAAATCCTGCCGCTTTCTATGATCTGGATATAGAGTTTCACAACATTCTTTTATCGGCCGTTGAAAGGGAAAAGGTTAAGCTTATTTTTGCTGATGCATACCTGCACGTAAGAAGATGGCGAAACATGGAAGTGGAAGCTTTAAAAAGAATTGAAAACCTTCCGGTGGAACATAGAAAAATAATCAAGGCAATCGAAGAAAATAATGAATACAATGCAAGGATACAGGTGAGCCGCCACATGAATTCGGTGGGGCAGTTCGGAGAAGAACTGAAAAAGCAGTATCCTCAGTATTTTAAGGAGGGTTAAATTAGTGGAAAAGTATAAAATCAGATGGGTCTATCTTGTAATCGGAACAATATCCATGTTTTTTGCGGGTGTACTTTATGCGTGGTCGGTTCTGAAAGCGCCTTTGGGTGATGAATTCGGATGGGGCAAGGGTCCTTTATCACTTAATTACACCATAGCGATATGCGCATTCTGCTTTTCGGGTGTGCTTGGAAGTATATTGGCAAAAAAAATAGGATACCTTTTGACGGTTGTTATAGCAGGCGTATTAAGCGGCGTGGGCTTTGTTCTTGCGTCAACGATTAACAGCCCGGACCAGATTCTGCTTTTATATCTTGTGTATGGCGTTGTGGCAGGCTGCGGCATAGGTATCGCATATAACGTTGTAATAGCAAATATCAACGCATGGTTCCCTGACAAAAAAGGTTTTTCCTCAGGATGCCTTATGATGGGATTTGGAATAGGTTCGCTTGTTCTGGGCCTTATCGCGCAGGGCTGGTTTGAAACCCTGGGCTGGAGCAAGGTATATCTTATCTACGGCGTTGCCATGGGAATCATCATCATCCTGTCGGGTATTCTTATCAGGACACCTTCGGAAGAATTCAAGGCAAATTCTGTGGCTGCAAAGGTTGAAGACTCTGACGAGGGAAGCTATACACCTGGAAAGATGCTTTCATCATCTCTTTTCTGGAGAGCATTTATATTCGTTGCCGTAATCGTAGGCATCGGAACCTGCACAGCAAGCTTTGCAGCAGACCTTTCAAAATTCTCGGGTGCTACGGGATCTCTTCCTGCACTGATGGCCGGAATCTTCTCTATCAGCAATGGTGCATTCAGGGTTGTAACGGGTATCGTATTCGATAAGTTCGGCCTTAAGAAGACCATGATGCTGGCAAGCATACTTTCGATTGCCGCGTCTTTAGTATTACTTCTTACAGCCTTTACGGGATCTATCGTCCTTTGCTTTGCGGCGCTTATCCTTACGGGCTTTACCTGCGGCATGGGGCCTACAAATGCATCCATTCTTTCGCGTGACCTTTTCGGAAAGAAATATTATGGCACAAACTTTGGCATCATGAACTGCAATATGATAGTGGCAGCAGGGCTTTCTTACCTTGTGGGCGCAATTTATGACGCAACCGGCGGATATGTAATACAGTTCTTTATTTTCTTAGGACTTGCTGTTCTCGGAATGATAATGAACCTCACAATAAAGAAAAAACAGGCATAAAAATCTTATAACTTTTGACAGCTGGGCAAAAAAATGAAAATCGGTTTTGATAATGAAAAATATTTAATGCTTCAATCCGAACAGATAAAAAACAGGATTGAGAAATTTGATAACAAGCTTTACCTGGAATTCGGCGGCAAGCTTTTTGACGACCTGCATGCTTCCCGTGTGCTTCCGGGATACGAGGCGGACAGCAAGCTGAAAATGCTTCTGCAGCTTTCAGACCAGGTGGAGATGGTGATGGTGGTGTCGGCAGAGGACATTGAAAATAACAAAATGCGCGAAGATTTAGGCATCACCTACGACATAGACGTCTACAGGCTTGTTGAGGAATACAGAAAAAAAGGCGTTTTTGTTTCGAGTGTGGTTATCACCAAATACAACGAATCAAGAAGCATAAGGCACTTTGAGGAAAATTTAAAGCAGCATGATTTAAAGGTTTACCACCATTATTTCATTCAGGGGTATCCTACAAATGTGCAGGCAGTTATAAGCGAAGACGGCTTCGGAAAAAATGATTATATCGAAACCACAAGGCCTTTGATAGTTGTGACGGCACCGGGTCCCGGCTCCGGCAAAATGAGCACGTGCCTTTCCCAGATCTATCATGAAAACAAGCGGGGCTTAAGGGCAGGATATGCAAAATTCGAAACCTTTCCTGTGTGGAATCTTTCGCTTGATCATCCTGTTAATCTGGCATACGAAGCAGCAACGGCAGACCTTAACGACATGAATATGATAGACCCATACCACTTAAAGGCCTATGGTGTGACAACGGTGAATTATAACCGCGACATAGAAATATTCCCTGTGTTAAGGTCCATGTTCGAGGAAATCTTCGGAGAATGCCCATACCAGAGCCCTACGGATATGGGCGTAAATATGGCCGGAAACTGTATCTGTGATGACATAGCCTGCAGGGAAGCGGCACGGCAGGAAATAATCCGCAGGTATTTCAAGGCTCTTGCGGGAGTTGCCGAGGGCAAAAAAGAAATAGAAGAAGTAAATAAGATAATGGTAATCTTAAAACAGGCTGGGCTTGATGTTAATGAAAGGCGTGTGGTGAAGGCAGCCAGGGAAAGAGCAGACGAGACTAATGATGTGGCAACTGCAATAGAACTTTCCGACGGCACCATAATCACTGGCAAAAACAGCGAGCTTCTGGGGCCTACGGCGGCCTGCATAATAAAAGCTTTAAAGCATCTGGCAGGGATAGATGGCGAAAAAATGATACTTGCGCCATCCGCCATCGAGCCTATACAATTATTAAAAACAAAATATCTGGGAAGCCGCAACCCAAGGCTGCACCCGGATGAGGTACTGGTTGCACTTTCGGCAACAAGCGCAAATGATGAAACGGCAGCACTTGCTTTGAATCAGCTTCCAAAGCTTCATGACTGCCAGATTCATACAACAGCCATGCTTTCTGCCATAGACAGAAGGACAATCAGGAGGCTTGGTTTTGATTTAACATACGAACCTAAAAAATTACAGTAAAAGGAGGAGGATTAGTATGAAAATATTAGGTGTTTCTTTCGGAACAAAAAATGGCAATAATGACACAATGTGCCGTATCGGTCTTGAGGCTGCAAAGGAAGCAGGAGCAGAGGTGGAATTTATTCACCTTCAGGACTGGGACATCAAGCACTGCACAGGCTGCTGCGCATGCTCGGTAGGCCTGGTTATGGGCAAGGGCAATGTGTGCACATTAAAGGATGACTTTGCAGAATTCTGGAACAATCATGTTCTTCAGGCAGACGGAATTCTTTTCGTGGATCCTATTTTTGAATCCGGCTGCTCGGGTCTTTTCAAGACAGTTATGGACCGTGTTGGCCCAAGCCATGATGTGGCCATGAACATCGTGGGTGACCATATCAGCAAGGAAGCAGGTGGACCAGGCGTTAACCCGTTATTCCTGGTACCTAAGGTTACCTCTTATGTAGGAATCGGCGGCTCTGACTGGGGTGAAAGAGCAGAAGCTGACCATGCAATGGTTTCCATGAGCCCTGCCTGGAAGGTTATCGATAACGACCGCTTCCAGTGGTGCAAGGACGTAATCATGCAGGAAGACAAGGTTGAGCGTATGAAACAGATAGGCAGAAACCTTGCTGAAGCTGCAAAGGATATTGAAAACGCAAAATGGCAGGGAACACCAGGTGTGTGCCCGCACTGCCAGGGAAATGAATTCTATATTTATCCGGGCACAAAGGATGTTGTTTGCGACCTCTGCGGTCTTCACGGAACCCTTGTTGAAGAAAACGGCGCATTCAAATTCGTTTTCAAGCCTGAAGATGAACATAAGGCACATGATATTCTTTCAGGAAAGTTCATTCATGTTGATGACATCAAGGAAAACGAAGGCCGTCTTGCATACCTTCGCACCGACGAAACATTCAAGAGCATAAAGAAAAAATATGCAGACTTATTCCCGGCAACTCCGGCACCTGCAAAATAAAAATCACGGTTATATATCAAAGATATGAACATCTATGGGCCCGGCTTTTCACAAGCCGGGCTTTTGATTTATGTACTTTGTAAGGTGTATTACGCGGTATTTTGTAAGACATATTACGCGGTATTCGGTCAGACATATTTTGTCATACAGGCCGATTTTATAGGCAATTTGCACAAAAATAAAAAAGTTGAAAAAATTGCATTGACTTTGTTTTTGCAATGGATTATCATGCGGCTACGCTTCAGTTCTGAAGCAGGAAGTTGTCCGACAAGGTAAATCAGTCAGTCAGTTCGGGGCAGCTTATATTCACTTTAAATAGGAGTAGAAATTGGCAAGACAAGTTTTGGCAGTTTATGAACCGAGCCAGTTTTATGTCGAGCGCTTTTTGAACTATGCAAATTCGAAAGGGCACACTGGCTTCGATATAATAGGATTTACAGATCTTAAAGCTCTAGAGGACTGCACTTTAGAGCATGGGATAAAGGTGCTGCTGCTTTCCTGGGTAGAATGTCCGGATGATGACAAGGACATAAAAGCACTATGTGCATGTGTAAAAAAAATTTCTGAAAATGGGGTTGAAATTTTTATACTGGGCGAGCAGCAGAATACCGGATTTATTTTAAACAGCATAAAGGAATCAGGTGGCTTTCTGCCCGATCCTGAAAGGATAATTGAAAAGTACCAGCCCGTATCCCTGATTTTGCAGGAAGTTATAAACAAGGCTTTTGGAGACGACTGTTTAACCGGCTATAGCCTTCCGACACAGGAGGCACTTATGAATGTGTGCGGGATTTATTCACCTGCTGATAAGCAGAGCCACCCGGAACTGGCGGAAAAAATAGCAAGGTTAAAGGGCTTTAATGCCAGCAGTTTATGCAGGGTTTTGTATATAAACCTTGAACAGTTTTCGGGGCTTTCAAAGGTTACGCGGGCAGACCTCAATACGGGACTATCGGATGTTATTTATTATTACAGGCAGAATATCCAGGGCCTTAGGGAAGCAATAGACAGGGCAAAAGGGCACTTTGATGGTATTGATGTTCTTTTAGCTCCGGCAGACATGGAGGATTTAAGGGAAATCGACGAAAAAGAATGGCCGGACTTTTTACGTTCGATAATGGAAGCCGGTGACTATCATTTAGCAGTAATAGATGATTTGGGCAAACTTTTTTCTTTAAAAAACATCCTGCGGAAAATCGGCGAAGTCTACATTCCGGCCCTTCCGCCGGCTCCTGGAAAAAGTGCCCTGAGGAAAATGGAAGAGTTTAAAAAATATTTTTATCAGAATGACTGCCCGGAGCTTTTGGAAAAAATCAAGGAGATAGAGGTGGACCCTGTCTGAGATAAAACCGGGCCGAAAGGAAGCTTTAATTGACTCTGACTGAAAGGCTTAAGGAAAAGCTGCTTAACAGAATAGATTCTTCTGCGGATATAAGTGACGCCGAGCTTAAGGAAATAATAACAGGGATTATTTTCGAGGAGTTTGATGGAAAGGCCGTTCCATTAAAAGAAAAAATGAGGATTGGCAATGAACTGTTCAATTCGATAAGGGGCCTGGACATTCTTCAGAAAATACTTGATGACGATCAGATTACGGAGGTTATGATAAACGGCCATGAAAATATTTTTGTGGAAAAAAGAGGAAAGCTATACAGATACAATGGGCAGTTTTCGTCGGCCGAAAAGCTTAAGGACGTTATTCAGACGATAGTTTCGCGCACAAACAAAAGGGTGAACCAGGCCATGCCGATTGTGGATACAAGGCTAATAGACGGCTCAAGAATAAATGTGGTGCTTCAGCCCGTGGCATTAAACGGCCCTGTTGTTACCATAAGAAAATTTCCACATAGGCAGATGACAATGGAAAACCTTGTGGAGCTTAAGTCCATAACAAGGGAAGCGGCGGATTTTTTAAAAAAGCTGGTGGTGTCCGGCTACAACATATTTATAAGCGGCGGTACGGGCTCAGGAAAGACCACATTTCTTAACGCTCTTTCAGGATATATACCTGCGGATGAAAGGATAATCACCATAGAAGATTCGGCGGAGCTCAGGATAGAAAACATAGAAAATCTTGTAAGCCTTGAATGCCGGCAGAAAAACGCCGAAGGTGAAAATGAAATAACAATAAGAGACCTTATAAGAACCTCTTTGAGAATGAGACCAGACAGGATTGTCGTGGGCGAAGTAAGGGGAGAAGAAGCACTTGATATGCTTCAGGCTATGAATACAGGCCATGATGGCAGTCTTTCTACGGGCCATGGCAACTCCCCGCAGGATATGCTTACAAGACTTGAAACTATGGTCCTGATGGCAGCAGACATTCCACTTCAGGCTGTAAGAAGCCAGATTGCATCTGCCATAGATATTATGATCCATTTAGGACGAATGAAGGACGGCACAAGAAAGGTGCTGGAAATATCAGAAATCACAGGGACAGATAAACAGGGAATTCTGCTCAGCAGCTTATATAAATTTGACGGAAACACGCTTGTAAAAACAAAAAATATACTTACCCGAATGAAAGGAAACTTTAAAGATGAAGAAAGGCGGCAACAAAACAGAACTGATTAAAGAACTGCTTGTATATGTGTGCATAGGCCTTGTACTTTATCTTTTTTATAAATCAATTTTGTCTTTAATACTTCTTTTCCCATGCATCATTTTATATCGCAAGGTTAACGGACAGGAGATTATACGGAAATCCAGACAATGTTTGACAGCGCAGTTTAAAGATGCCCTGAATGCATTGTCGGCTTCTTTGCGTGCCGGCATTTCTGTGGAAAATTCTATCCGCGAAAGCCTTAACGAAATGAAACTGGTGCATGGGGAGGATTCCCCCATATGCTTATGGCTCAGGGCCATAATCAACATGCTTAATAACGGCTTCACCGCAGAGGAAGCATTTGCGGTTTTTGCGGAAAAAACAAAAATAGAAGATATAGAAACATTTTCCTCGGTATTTAGCATCGCCAAAAGAACAGGGGGGAACATGGTGGAAATAGTGAAAAGAACAGCCGATGACATTTCTGAAAAAATAGATACAGAAAATGAAATACAGGTTCTTATCAGCTCTAAAAAATTTGAACAAAAGATAATGACGCTGGTGCCGGTTGGGATAATTGTTTATGTTGACCTGACCTCCGGAGGGATGCTTGACCCTTTATATGGCAACATAACAGGAGTGATTATCATGACCATCTGCCTTGGTATTTATGCCGGCGCAATTCTTTTGGGCAGCAGAATAATGAACATAGAGGTGTGAGATGGCTGTTCTTTACTTTTTGCTTTTGTGCCTGTTTTTATTGGCGGTGCTTCTTACAAAAAAATATAAAAAAAACAGATTTTTAAGCCTTGATAAAAAGGAACATCCTTTAAGAATTCTTTATCCTGCTTCGGCATGGCTTTTGGATTTAAAAAATAAAAAAATAAAAACACGCCCGGATGAAAACGTAAAGAGGTTTTTAAAGCTTCTTAATGTGAGGGAAAACATAGAAAATGAATTTTATATATACAACGTAAAAAAAATATCCGTGTGCATTGCGGCTTTTGCCGCGTTTATCTGTCTGGGCTTCTTTGCATCGCTTGCTAATGGCGGAACATCATATGTGAAGTCTGTTGAACGGAACGATTATGGAGGCGCGGAAAAGGAATATGAGCTCGTGGTGGATACAGGAGACGGAGAGGAAACAATTGCCGTTGATGTGGAGGCGGTGCGATATACCGAAGAAGAAATATATGATCTCTTTGATAAATATTATTCAGGAATCGTGGAGGAACTTTTAAATGAAAACGAATCTGCTGAAAATGTTACAGGGCCTTTGGATTTTATATCTGAATACAACGGGATAAAAATTTTCTGGGATGTAGAAGATACTAAAATAGTGGATTACAACGGGAACATAAAAAAAGAACCTGAAGAAGGAGAAGAAATACTGATAAACCTTACGGCAACATTGTCCATGGATGAATGCACGGAAAGCTTTATTGTGCCTGTTGTCATAAGAAAAAAAGAACCGGATGAGAGAGAACAGCTTATAGAAGATATTTACAGGAGCATTTCGGAAAATAACAGTATTTATGAAAGAAACGTAAACCTTCCTGAAGAGGTGGACGGAAAAAGCATTTTGTTTAAAAGCATAAAAGAAGACAACAGTATTTTGTTTTTGCTTTTAGGAATGCTTGCCCTGGGTTTGATTGCTTTTTTCTATGACTCTAATCTTAAAAAGGAGGTAGAAAAAAGAAATGATGAACTGATGATGGACTTTTCGGAAATTGTGTCCAAGCTAAGCCTTTTGTATGAAGCGGGTTTAAGCATAAAGGGGTCATGGGAAAAAATTGCAGAAGACGCCGAAAAGCATGAAAAGGGAAATCATTATGCCTACAGGGAAATGAGACTTACCCTTGAAAAAATAAAAAGCGGTATGAGCGAAAGGGAGTGCTATTCGGATTTTGGAAGAAGGTGTGGGGTGATCGCCTATATAAAGCTGGGAAACACCCTGGAGCAAAACCTGTCAAAGGGCACAAGGGGCATGTCTGAACTTTTAAGGCGTGAGGCAGTAGAGTCTTTTTCCGTTAGAAAAAGACTGGCAAGAAAAAAAGGCGAGGAAGCAAGCACAAAGATGCTTGTGCCTATGGTGATGATGCTTGTTGTTGTGATAGCCATCATAGCCATCCCGGCTTTGATGTCGATAAATATCAATTAAAAAGGAGGCAGACTATGAAGAAATTTTTATTGAAACTGAAAAATGATGTTCTTTGTGATGAAAGCGGAATCGGAGTGGTAGAGGTGATTCTGATTTTGCTTGTGCTTGTGGGGCTGGTGATAATTTTCAAAGATCAGATTGTGAATCTGGCGAACAGCATTTTCTCGAATATTTCGGGACAGGTAGAAGGGGTTTGAAAAAAAGGCAGAGCCTTAAGGGCAGCATGACAATTTATCTTGCATTGGTGCTTGTGCTGGTGACGGGCCTTATATTAGTGATTACGGAGTCGGCAAGGGTGCAGGCGGTGAATTCCAAATTGAAGGGAATAACCTATATGGCGGCAGATTCCTGCTTTGCTTCCTACGCAAGGGAAATATTCGATGACTATGGAATAATGGCTTTGTTCAGAACGGAAGAGGAATTCACGGAAGACCTGGAGGATTACATCGAAAAAAATATTAATATATCCGACCTGGACATGGACCAGGGGAGCGACTTTTATCTTATGGATTTTACAGAGAGCACAGTTTCAGACATAGAACACATTACGGATAATTCGGGAATGGTTTTTGAAGAACAGGTGGTCGAGTATATGAGGTATCACCTGGTATCAGGCGCCGTGGAAAAAGTGCTTTCAAGTCTTCTGGATTTTGAGCAGGGAAGCAAAATTTCGGCATTCTTAAATAAAATTTCGGAATATGCGCCAGTATTTACAAGCGTTATCAGTTCCGTCAGCAGCATACAGACTGCTGTGGATAAAATAAAGAGTATTGTATCAAACCCCAAAACAATATTGGAGACTCTGAGGCAGAGGGCGTTGAATTATGTGAACAACAACAATATCTGGGATCAGAGTATCTTTAATGAGGAAGTATATTCGCTGAAAAGAACGCAGGTATCCCTGAAAAGCTATTTCGAAACTGTTGTGACGGAAACGGAAAATTATCTGAAGAATTCGGATGAAGCAAAAAATGCCCTGGAGGATTTGGAAAAGACTCTGGAAGAAAGTATGGATGTGCTTGAAGAGGAGAATTTAAAAACTCTTTCGGAAGAACTGGATGAATTAAGAAAAGCCAGTGGGAATATGGATGAGGATTATTATAATGTGCTTTCAAATTATGAAAATGCGAAGGAAAAGCTTTCGAAGCTGGAAAGTATAGACGACCTGCTTTATGCCTTAAATGAGCCTATGGATTCCGAAAATGCGGAATATTATCTTTCGCTGGTGACAGGGTACAGCAGTGCTTTCTCCGGCTTTAATGCGGATGACCTTGAAATTTTTTATGAAGAAGAGCAGGTGGAAAAAAGAAGTCCGGGGTTCTTGGGTACAGTAAATTCGCTTATTCAAAATGGCCTGCTTGGCACGGTGACTGATAAAGAAATTTCAAACAGTGCCATAACCTTAAGTAATCTGCCGTCTATAACCTGCACAAAAAATGCTTCGGATACAGAAGAAAGCCTTCTTAAGGCTACAGAAAGAAAAATCCTTATGGCGGAATATGTCCTGGAGCATTTCGGAAATTTTGCGAATGTGAAAGATGATACTGCTCTTGATTATGAAGCGGAATATATTTTATGCGGAAATCAATGCGACAGAGATAATCTTTCAGGAGTTGTTTCGAGGCTTGTGGCCTTAAGAGGAGGGCTCAACCTTATAAGCTTTCTGATGGACAGCGAAAAGAAGGCAGAGGCTAAGGCTCTGGCAGTTTCAATTGTTGGCTTTACCGGAAACGAAACCTTGGTGTCGGCTGCAAAGGCTTTGATAATCGGGTTGTGGTGCGCCGCCGAAGGTATATGCGACGTAAGGACCCTTTTAGATGGAGGCAAGGTGAAGGTGATAAAAAGCGCAGATGAATGGACAATGACTTTAACAAAATTCACCGGCATAAGCCTGAAATCGATTGTGTCAAACCCCGCGTCTGATGGCCTTGAATATGAAGATTATTTAAGAATCCTGCTTTTGCTTCAGAATTCAGAAACCCAGGCGTACAGGACTATGGATATGATACAGGCAAATATGTGTAAGAATAAAAACAGCAGTTTCCGAATGGAGGAATGTATAACCTCTGTGAATATAACCGCCGAATATGAGTGCGGCCCTTTGTTTGCAATGGTAGACCTGGCATCTCTGCTTATAGGAGATGGCAGCAGGAAATATCATTTTAAAATAGAACAGCAGTATTCCTATTGAAAATTTACCGGCCCTGGAAAGTGCCCTAGCCTTTCTATTCTTTTAATATGTACGAAACCTTTAGCAAAAGAAAATTAGATCCAATGCACCTCCATATACCTATTGACAGGGCACTTTCCAGGGCCGGTAAAAATTTATATATAGGTTATAAAAGCTGTGAGAAGGCTTCGGAAAAGCTTAGCTTTAGCCTGAATTTTAAGGGCAGCATCACATTAGAGGCGGCTTTATCTGTTCCTTTATTTTTGCTTTTTACAATTGCGATAATAAGCTTTATGGTGATTATTTTCACTCAGCTTAAAATCCAGACAGGCATGGAAGAAACAGCAAGGAGCCTCGGAAGAAAAGCCTATGTTATTGACGAAGCGGACAGCTTTGTGGAAGGACGCCTTGAAAGCGAAAACGTTCTGGACAGTGACGCAGTGACCCTCCTTTCTGTCGGCCTTAACCCTACGCTTCTTAAGGTGTGGCTGAATACGAATGAAACTTTAAGCTCTGCTGTGAAGGTGTCCAGAATAAAGAGCGGCTTAGCCGGGCTGTATACATATGAATCTGAAATTGACGAAGATGATGGAATCCTTGATATGGTCGTGCATTATGACTATTCCGTCCCCTGGATACCCGAAAGCATAGGCACCATAAGATTTGTGCAGAGGATGCGCATCCACCTGTGGACCGGAGAGAGCCTTACAGGAAAGGGCGGCAGTTCGGACACAGATAGTGAGCAGACCGTATATATCACTCCAACCGGCACGGTGTATCATCTGTCAGAAAGCTGCCCATATCTGGACCTTTCCATACGGGCCGTATCGCAGAGCAGCATAAGTGAAGAAAGAAATAAAAGCGGAGGAAAATACGCAAGGTGTACGGCATGCACAGAAAAATCGGTGGATTATGGAACGGTTTATATAACGGATTACGGAACAAATTATCATGCTTCTTTAACATGCAGCGGGCTTAAGAGGACTGTAATCTCTGTGGATATATCTGAAGTTGGCAGCAGAAGGTGCTGCAGCAAATGTGCGGCTCTGTCGGAAAATGAAAGCAATTGAAGCTTAAGTGAGGCTTTAAAAGCCTTTGATGGTTAAACAGATGACGGATTTAATTGTGAAAACACTGCTTCTTGCGTTTTTGGGGGCAGCCTCATATATGGACGCAAAAAAGCATGAACTGAATATTTTTTATCTGGCGGCGGGCCTTGTATCAGGGGCCATGCTTGAAACAGCCATAGCAGGGAAAGAGTGGTATGAGCCGCTGCTTGGATGCCTTACGGGAGTGGTTCTTCTGATAATTTCTTTAATTACCAGGGGGTCCTGTGGTTATGGCGACGCATGTCTGATAACTGCGGCAGGCGCGTTTCTGGGGTGGAATGAAAATATAATGCTGATTGTTTTTTCTTTTATAGCGGCGGCTCTCGGTGGGGCATTTCTTCTGATTTTTAAAAAGAAAAAAATTAAGGATTCCATTGCATTTGCCCCGTTTGTACTTGGAGGATATGTTTTTATGCTGGGGCTTGGAATATGAAAAAGAAAATAAATTTAAAAACAAAAAATCTTAAGGCTTCATACACGATTGAGGCGGCAGTCGTGGTGCCTTTAACAATGCTGATTATTCTGGGCGCCATAAGGCTGGCGCTTTCGGTACACGAAAAAGTGAAAGAAACCTGCGGGGCTAATTATGTGACTGTGAATGTGGAAGATAAAAAAGCACGTGATGAATTGCTCCTTTATAAAGGTATATGTGAAGGCTTGGAAGAACTGACAGGAACGATTGGAGAATAAAATGAAAACTGAATTCAGACGAAGGGCTGACGGCAACTATATGGTCATCAGCAAAGAGGAAACAACAGAAGATATTTTTTCGGAGAGGATGATTTCCAGAAATCATATACAAAATCTTTTGCAGCTTGTTGTGGAAAATATAAATGGCACAAAAAATTATCTGTATAATATTTCGTCGCTGCAATCCTTTTCAAAGCTTTATGAAAACAAAAAAATTACAGGGAAAGAATTGGAACGGCTGATAAAATCTTTCCTTTTGTGCAGGGGAGAATTGCTAGAGCATCTGCTTGACACAGAAGGGATAATAATAACTCCCGAGAAAATATTTATGGGGCCGGAGGAAGATGTGTTTTTCTGCTATGTGCCGGGCGTGAAGGGCATAAGCAAAGAAACTCTGGGCGAATTTATAGAATATTTAATTGAAAAAACAGATGAGGGAGAAGCAAAAGCACTTAAAAGGCTTTTTACATTCAGAAAAAAAATGAAGGAGGAAAATTTCGATTTAAGCGATGCCCTTAATGCTATTGACACGGAAATCAACAGTTCAAGGATAAAAGTGAAAAGTATTAATACTACCGAAGGTGTCGAATCTGAAGAGGCTTTTGAGTCCGTATATAACGAGCTTAGAGAGCCTGAAAAAATTGTTCCTTTAGCACAGAAGAAAAGAGAAGATGCCCCGGATGTCCGCATAAAAGCCTTTGATTCTATAAAAACCTTTTTTAAAAGCCATAAGCTTTTAGCCGGTGATGATGAATGGCTGAGTTTTGATGAGGAGGCAGGGCTTTCTGAAGGCACCACTTTTTTAAAACAAAAACCGGAAAGGGTGAGAAGGCTTGTGGGCACCGGAGAGTGCAGGGACCAGCAGCTCGAGATACCCGGATTTCCCTGCACCATAGGAAAAAATGCAAGAGAAGCAGACCTTATTTTAGACAGCCCTGCGGTTTCGAGGATGCACGCGCGCATTTACAGCCTTAATGAAGAAGGCCTTTACGCTGTGGAGGATTTAAATTCTACAAATGGCACATTCCTAAATGACATAAAAATCCAGCCTTATTCAAAAGAAACAGTAAGGCCAGGGGATGTAATATGCCTTGGCGACAGGGAATATTGTTTTAAATAATTTCGCTTTTATCGCCTGAATCTGCTATAATAGCCAACATGATGAATACAAAGATAAAAGCAAAAATTAAAACGCTTCCATACATAACGATTGCCATTATTGCGGCAAACGTTATTTATTTTCTGATTTTAGCTTCCTTAGGAAGGCTCAGCGATTCAAGGTATATGCTTTCAATGGGCGCTGATTTTGCACCCTATGTTTTCAAAGAGTTTCAGGTGTGGCGGCTTATAACCTGTATGTTTGTGCATTTTTCACTTTCCCATCTTGCAGGAAACATGATTTATCTTGCGATAATAGGTTTTCAATTCGAGCGGGGAATAGGACACTTTAAATTCTTTCTGATCTATATGCTTTCGGGAATTGCGGCAAGCCTTGTATCATGCGCTTATTATTCTTTGACAAACCAGAATGTCGTCAGCGGCGGGGCAAGCGGGGCTGTGTATGGCCTTATGGCAATGACGATATATTTTTCGGTGAAAGGCAGGAAGCTTTCAGGACGCGGAATCCTGTCGTACAGGCTTATTATAGCTCTTGTATTCCTTTTTTACTCGAATTTTGCCAGCGGCTCAGGCGTGGATGTGCCTGCCCACGTGGGCGGTTTTGCGGCAGGCCTTCTCTTAAGCATGCTTTTCTTTGGAAAAAAATTCAAAAAAAGAAGATAAAAAGAGCAGTAATACTATTTACAACCGGCGCAAATGTATATATAAATAAAAGATAAAAATAAAAAAAGAGGGGTAGTTATGAAAGACGAAAACTGCATTTTCTGTAAACTCGCAAACGGGGATATTCCTACCGTGTCATTATATGAGGATGAAGATTTTAACGTAATCTTTGATGCGGGTCCGGCATCCTTTGGACATTCGCTTATAATTCCTAAAAATCATTACGAAAACATTTTTGAAATGCCGGAAGAGCTTGTGAAAAAAGCTTTTGCGCTGGCAAAAAAGCTTGCGCCTGTTTTGGTAGAGGTGTTCGAGGCGGACGGCCTTAATATCCTTCAAAACAATGGAAAGGCAGCAGGGCAGTCGGTATTTCATTTTCACATTCACCTCATTCCAAGAAAAAGCGGTGACGGTGTTATGAAGGAATGGACTCCGGGAACCCGTGACATAGAAAAACTTAAGGGCGCATTGCCTGAAATTAGAAAGAAGCTGGGCGCATAATGTCATTATTTATCTCTTTGGCTGTTGCCCTTATGGCAGGCCTTTTACTTACAAGATTAACAAATATTTTCAAATTGCCTGATGTCACGGCCTATTTAATAGCAGGCCTTTTGATAGGACCTTTCTTTTTAGGACGCGTTGGCCTTGATGGCCTTGGCTTTACAGACTACGAATCCATAGAACAGCTTAGCCTGATATCGGACCTTGCCCTTGGCTTTATTGCCTTCGCCATAGGAACTGAATTTATGCTTCCTAAGTTGAAAAAAATAGGCAGACAGGCAGTGACTGTGGGCATAATCCAGGCTGTGGTTGCATCTGCATTTGTGTGGGTTTCACTGATAATCCTTTATTTCATAATGCCGGATAAAATAAGCCTGCCGGCAGCAATCGTGCTTGGCGCAGTTGCAAGCGCCACGGCTCCTGCTGCAACACTTATGGTTGTGCGCCAGTTCAAGGCAAGCGGGCCTGTGACAGATATCCTTCTTCCGGTGGTCGCTCTTGATGACGCAGTGGGCCTTGTTATATTTGCCATCGCAATGGGCGTTGCCAGGGGAATAAAGGGCGGGGATATTGATTTTGTATCTATCGCCATTAATCCTATTATTGAAATAATTGCATCTTTGGTGCTTGGCGCACTTTTGGGATATGCGCTCACTCTTATCGAAAGATTTTTCCATTCTAACACCAACAGGCTCATACTTATCATCGGCATGACCATACTGGCTGTAGCCTTATCAAAAATGGAAATTGAAATGGGTGCGGTTAAGCTGTCATTTTCATCGCTCCTTGTCTGCATGATGCTCGGCACAGTGTTCTGCAACACCTGCCCTCTTGCAGAGGATTTGATGGATATATCGGAAAAATGGACGTCTCCTTTGTACTGTCTGTTCTTTGTGCTTAGCGGAGCAGAGCTGAGGCTTGATGTGTTCAGCGACCTTACCATGGTTTTAATAGGCGTTGTCTATGTGGTGTTCAGGGCAGGCGGCAAATATTTTGGCGCTGCATTTTCATCCAGGGCCACCGGCTGCGACAGCAACATAGTCAAATATTTAGGAATAACGCTTTTCCCGCAGGCAGGTGTAGCCCTTGGCATGAGCCTTCAGGCAGCCGAGCTGTTGGGCGAAGACGGGTCGCTGATAAGAACCATCACCCTGTTCAGCGTGCTTATTTATGAACTTATCGGGCCTACGCTCACAAAGATTGCCCTCACAAAGGCAGGAGACATCAAACCAAAGAGCATCGAGGCCACAAACAGGCGAAAGAGAAAGCTTATCGAAGCCTCTCACAAGTAATATGTAATACCTTTTGTGCAACTTGGCAAAAATCCGTGCAGATTGTTTGTTTAAAAAGGCAAAATATACAATTGACACAAAAACAAACATTGATATAATGAAGAGGTGCTTCGGCACAAGATGTTGGTTTGGCTTGGGTATTTTATACAAGTTATTGTATTTGAAAATTAAATATATGCCAGTATAGTTTTGGATATAGCCCTATGGCGGGGTCCAAATGTTTCTACCGCAGCGCCCTTAAGTATTCTTCAAGCTGCGACTACCGGTTTTATCCTTTCTTTTACAGGGATTTTGTTTGTGTTTACTGGCTTTTGCTTTTTGCAGAAGCCTTTTTAAATGCTTAAAACCGTCAGCATACCTGGTGTGTATTTAATATTTTTATTAAACATGGGGGATGTTTAATGAAACTCTTAGAAGAAAAAATTCTTAAAGACGGAAAGGTGTACCCTGGAAAGGTTTTGAAGGTGGGGGCCTTCCTTAACCACCAAATTGATGTTCCGTTCCTTATGGAAGTAGGCAGGGAGTTCTACAATCTTTTCAAAGACGAAAAAATAACAAAAATAATCACAATAGAAAGCTCGGGCATAGCAATTGCGTGCCTTGCGGCAACCTTCTTTGATGTTCCTGTGGTTTTTGCCAAAAAAACCCAGACCTTAAATATCTCCGATGATGTTTATTCGGCAACAGTTCATTCCTATACACACAACAATGATTACACGGCAAGAATTGAAAGACAGTATCTGTCTAAAGAAGACCGTGTTTTAATTATCGATGATTTTCTTGCAAACGGCGCAGCGCTTATTGGCCTTACCGATATGGTTGCACAGTCGGGGGCTTCGCTTGCGGGCTGCGGCATCGTTATCGAAAAGCTTTTCCAGGGCGGCGGAGATATGATGCGGGAAAAAGGCGTGAGGGTTGAATCCCTTGCCAAAATCGAGAGCATGACGGATGACGGCAAAATAGTTTTTGCCTGAAAAAAGATTACATGGCCTTAATAAACAAAAAAGGCCTGTAAATAAAAACACTCATATTAATTAGAAAATGGAGGACAAAACAAATGAAAGCATTAAAGAAATTAGTAGTTTCAGTGCTCGCACTTGCAATGGTTCTTGGACTTTCAACCGTTGCATTTGCTGCTGAAGAAACAACACCTATCGAAGGCGTTGTAGCAGGTCTTATCTGCCTGCAAGACGAAAACTCAACATACGACCTTAACTTCATTAACGGCTTCAGAGAAGCATGCGAAGAATTAGGCCTTGTAGAAGGTGAAACATATTTCATCACAACAAACGTTCCTGAAGGCCAGGAATGCTATGATGAAGCCTGCAACTTTGCAGACCGCGGATGCAACTTTATCTTTGCAGACAGCTTTGGCCATGAAGATTACATGATCGAAGCAGCTAAGGAATTCCCTGATGTACAGTTCTCACATGCAACAGGCACAAAGGCTCATACAGAAAACCTTGAAAACTATTCAAACGCATTTGCTTCTATCTACATGGGACGTTACATGGCAGGCGTTGTTGCCGGCATGAAGCTTAACGAAATGATCGAAGCAGGCGAAATCACAGCAGAAGAAGCTAAGATGGGCTATGTAGGCGCATTCACATATGCAGAGGTTATCTCTGGCTACACATCATTCTTCCTTGGCGCAAGATCTGTTTGCCCATCAGTTACAATGGAAGTTACCTTCACAGGTTCATGGTATGACGAAACAATGGAAAAAGAAGGCGCACAGAAGCTTATTGATGACGGCTGCGTTCTTATTTCACAGCACGCCGACTCAATGGGCGCACCTACAGCATGCGAAGCAGCAGGCGTTCCTAACGTTTCATACAACGGCTCAACAATCAGCGTAGCTCCTACATCATACCTTGTATCATCACGTGTCAACTGGGCACCATTCTTCAAATATGCCCTTCAGACAGTTGCTGCCGGCGAATTTGTTGATGCCGACTACACAGGCACAATCACAACAGACAGTGTTTGCTTAACAGAACTCAACGACGCATCAATTGCAGAAGGCACAGCAGAATATCTTGAAGAAGTTAAAGAAAAATTAGTTTCTGGCGAAATCCAGGTATTTGACTGCTCAACATTCACAGTAGACGGCGAAGAAGTTACATCATACCTTGCAGACGTAGATACAGATGCTGATTACACACCTGACACAGAAGTTATCATCGACGGCGCATTCCATGAAAGCGAATTCCGTTCAGGCCCATATTTTGACCTTCAGATCGACGGCATTTCACTTCTTGATACAGCATTCTAATTAATTGACAATAGGGGGGCTTCTCTTGCTTTGGGAAGCCTCCCGTATTTTCTTTTATGGGGAGGAAGCATGGAAGATAGAATTCCTGTTTTACAGCTCAAAAATATTACGAAAAGATTTGGCGACATTATAGCGAATGAAGATGTCTCTCTCGAGGTTTACTCCGGGGAGATTTTGGCTTTATTGGGGGAAAATGGTTCCGGAAAAACCACGCTTATGAATTCCATAGCAGGTATTTATTATCCGGAAGAGGGAGAAATATTTGTAAATGGCAATAAGGTTTCAATCAATTCTCCTAAGGATGCCTATGAGCTGGGCATCGGCATGATCCACCAGCATTTCAAGCTGATAGATGTGCTTACCGCAGCAGAAAACATTGTCCTGGGCCTTGTGGACAAGCACAAATATAACATTCAGGCCGCAAATGAGAAAATAAAAGAAATCTGCGAAAAATACGGCTTTGATGTGGACCCGGGTCAGAAAATTTACGATATGTCTGTTTCGCAGAAACAGACCGTGGAAATAGTAAAACAGCTTTTCAGAGGAGCAGACATACTTATTCTGGACGAGCCTACGGCCGTGCTTACGCCGCAGGAAACTGAAAGACTGTTTAATGTATTACGCAATATGAAAGCGGACGGAAAGTCTATTATAATCATAACCCACAAGCTTAATGAGGTGCTTGAAATTTCCGACCGTGTTACGATTTTACGAAAAGGAAAATATATATGCGACGTTGTGACAGCTGATGCCGATGCGCAGATGCTTACAGATTCCATGGTGGGTCACAAGGTCGAACTTAACATAGACAGGCCTGAGCCTGTGAACCCACGGGATAAGATAGAAGTTAAAAATCTTACCGTGAAAAACAGCGAAGGCGTATACAAACTTAAAGACATAAATTTCACAGCCCGCACAGGGGAAATCCTTGGCATCGCAGGAATTTCCGGCAATGGCCAGAAAGAGCTTCTTGAGGCCATAGCCGGCCTTCAGAAAATAGAAGAGGGCAGCATCGTTTATATCGATGAAGTTGGCAACAGAAAAGAGCTTACAGAAATGGACCCTCAGAAAATATCGGATCTTGGGATAGCGCTTTCCTTTGTGCCTGAAGACAGGCTTGGAATGGGCCTGGTTGGCAACATGAACCTGGCTGATAACATGATGCTTCGTTCCTTCAGGAACGGGCGTGGGCTTTTCACAGACAGAAAGACACCTTTAGAGCTTGCAGAGCATGTTGTAAAGGAACTCGGTGTAAGCACCCCATCTGTAAAAACCGCAGTAAGAAAGCTCTCGGGTGGAAACGTTCAGAAGGTTTTGGTTGGCCGTGAAATTTCATCCGCCCCTACGGTGCTCCTTACCGCATATGCAGTGCGCGGCCTTGATATTAATTCGTCATATATGATCTATGACCTTTTAAACAAACAAAAGGCAAAGGGCGTGGCTGTTATTTATGTGGGCGAGGACCTGGATGTACTTGTGGAGCTTTGCGACCGCATACTTGTGCTTTGTGATGGCCAGGTTTCGGGCATTGTGGAAGGAAGAAAAGCAGACAAGAACACAGTGGGCATGATGATGACAAAACTGAAAGGAGGAAGTATTGATGAATAAGACTCCTCTGGTGCATATTGCAAGAAGAAAATATATTGTATGGTATAAGGCATGGGCAATAAGAGTGATTGCCATCATTCTGGCTCTGGGACTGTGTGGGATCATAACCATGTTTACAACAGGCCTTAACCCTATAAGCGTTTACGGCACGATGATTGACGGTGTGTTCGGCACCACAAGACGTGTGTGGATAACCTGGCAGAATGTGGCCATACTCCTTTGCATATCGATAGCTCTGGCACCTGCTTTTAAAATGAGGTTCTGGAATCTTGGCGGCGACGGTCAGGCCCTGATGGGTGCGCTTGGCGCAGCTGCGTCGATGATATTGCTGGGAGATAAGGTTCCTAACTGGCTGCTTATTCTTATCATGGTGGTTGTATCTGTTGCCGCAGGCGCACTGTGGGGTGTAATACCTGCCATATTCAAGGCAAAATGGAATACAAATGAAACCCTTTTCACCCTTATGATGAACTATGTGGCCATTCAGCTGGTAGCCTTCTTCGTAATCATCTGGGAGGTTCCGAAGGGCGCAGGCAAGATAGGCATCATAAACCAGAGCACGAACGCAGGGTGGTTCCCTCAGGTGGGAAGTTCAAAATATCTCCTTAATATCATAATTGTGGCAGTGCTCACAGTCCTTATGTTCATTTATATGCGCTATTCAAAGCATGGCTACGAACTTTCGGTTGTGGGCGAATCTGAACCGACTGCACGCTATGTAGGCATAAAGGTTAACAAAGTAATTATAAGAACGATGATTTTATCGGGCGCACTTTGCGGCGTGGCAGGCCTTCTTCTGGTGGGCGGCACAGACCACACCCTCACAACCTCGCTTGTGGACGGCAGAGGCTTTACCGGCGTTATGGTTGCATGGCTTGCAAAGTTCAACCCGTTCTTCATGATACTCACAAGCTTCCTGATTGTTTTCCTTCAGAAGGGGTCTTCTGAGATAACAACAATCTATGGCCTTAACCAGAGCTTTGGTGACATAATCACAGGCATAATCCTGTTCTTTATCATCGGCTGCGAGTTCTTTATCAATTACAGAATTGTTTTCAGAAAATCACATAAGGAGGTGGCATAATGTTAAGCTTTCTTCTTTCATTTATACCTCGCGCCGTGGGGCAGGGCATTCCTCTTATGTATGGCGCTGTGGGCGAAACAGTTACAGAAAAATCAGGCAACTTAAACCTGGGTACTGCTGGCATCATGTATGTGGGCGGTATCTGCGGTGTAATCGGTGCATTTACCTATGAAAATAATGTCGGGGAAAATATATCAGGTTTCCTGGCAATTTTCATTCCGCTTATCTGCTGCCTCTTAGGCTCACTTATCATGGGCCTTATTTACTGCTTCTTAACGGTTACACTCCGTGCAAACCAGAACGTTACCGGCCTTGCAATGACAACCTTTGGCGTGGGCTTCGGAAACTTTTTCGGCGGTTCCCTCATAAAGCTTTCAGGGGCTGATGTTCCTTCGATTGCCCTCACAAAGACAAGCCAGTTTTTCAGTGCAAAGCTTCCTTTTGCATCTGACCTTGGCTGGTTCGGCCAGATTTTCCTTTCCTATAGCTTTCTGGCTTATGCGGCAATCATCATTGCCATTATTGCGTCAATAATGATTTTTAAAACAAAGACAGGCCTTAACTTAAGGGCAGTAGGTGAAAACCCTGCCACAGCTGATGCAGCCGGAATAAACGTAATCAGATATAAATATGCAGCAACATGTATAGGTGCAATGATATCAGGCCTTGGCGGTCTTTACTACGTTATGGTTTATGCAAGCGGTGTGTGGTCGAACGATGCTTTCGGCGACCGCGGATGGCTTGCAATCGCCCTGGTTATTTTCACCATCTGGCGTCCGGGACACAGCATCTGGGCTTCAATTCTTTTCGGTGGCCTTTACATCCTTCATATGTTCATTCCGTCGGGAACGAACCTTGCCATCAAGGAAATTTACAAAATGGCGCCTTATGTTGTTACGATAGTGGTTCTTATCATAACATCCCTTAGAAACAAAAAGGAAAACCAGCCGCCTGCGTCCTTAGGCCTAAGCTATTTCAGGGAAGACCGGTAGGAAAAGTTTGCCTAAGGCCTTTTCTGATGTACTAACGGTGGTACTTGATTATTAAAAAGAAATTGCATAAAATTTGAACTTGGAAAAGCTTTTTAAGTCTGCGCCATCGGAAAACCAAATGAATTAGGCGGTGCAGTTAATTAAAAATCAAATTACCGGTATCATAATCCAAGAAAGGACAAGTCCAATGAAAAACGTAGATTTAGCAAAATATGGAATAAACGATGTGAAGGAAGTTGTTTACAACCCTTCATACGAATTTCTTTTCGAAGAAGAATCAAAGCCGGGTCTTGAAGGCTATGAAAAGGGCACACTCACAGAACTTGGCGCAATCAATGTTATGACAGGTGTATACACCGGTCGTTCGCCTAAAGACAAATACATTGTCATGGACGAAAATTCCAAAGACACTGTATGGTGGACAACCGAGGGCTACAAAAACGACAACCACCCTATGAGCGAAGAAGTCTGGGGCGAGGTTAAGGACATTGCCAAAAAGCAGCTCTCCGGCAAAAGGCTTTTTGTTATGGATGCTTTCTGCGGCGCAAACAAAGACACACGCATGGCCATCCGTTTCATCATGGAAGTTGCATGGCAGGCACATTTCGTTAAAAACATGTTTATCGTTCCTACAGACGAAGAACTTGAAAGCTTCGAGCCTGATTTTGTGATTTACTGCGCATCAAAGGCAGTGGTTGAAAATTATAAGGAGCTTGGCCTTAATTCTGAAACCTGCGTAGCTTTCAACATCACAAGCCGCGAGCAGGTTATCATAAACACATGGTATGGCGGTGAAATGAAAAAGGGCATGTTCTCGATGATGAACTATTATCTTCCATTAAAGGGAATCGCTTCTATGCACTGCTCGGCAAATACGGACATGAACGGCGAGAACACAGCAATTTTCTTTGGCCTTTCCGGCACAGGCAAGACCACACTTTCAACCGACCCTAAGAGGCTTCTTATCGGCGATGACGAACATGGCTGGGATGATGATGGCGTGTTCAATTTCGAAGGTGGCTGCTATGCAAAGGTTATAAACCTGGACAAGGAATCAGAGCCAGATATTTATAATGCAATCAAGAGAAATGCACTGCTTGAAAATGTAACAGTTGACGAGAATGGCAAGATCGATTTTGCTGACAAGAGCGTTACGGAAAACACACGTGTTTCTTATCCAATCACGCATATTGAAAAAATCGTTCGCCCGATATCAGCAGCACCTGCAGCAAAGAATGTTATCTTCCTTTCGGCAGATGCCTTCGGTGTTCTTCCACCTGTTTCCATACTCACACCTGAACAGACAAAGTATTACTTCCTTTCGGGCTTCACAGCAAAGCTTGCAGGAACAGAGCGCGGCATAACCGAGCCAACACCTACATTCTCGGCATGCTTCGGCCAGGCCTTCTTGGAGCTTCCTCCTACAAAATACGGTGAAGAGCTTGTGAAGAAAATGGAAAAGAGCGGAGCAAAGGCATATCTTGTAAACACAGGATGGAATGGCACAGGAAAAAGAATTTCAATCAAAGACACACGTGGAATTATAGATGCCATTTTAGGCGGAGATATCCTCGGCGCGCCTACAAAGACTATCCCATATTTCAATTTCGAGGTTCCTACGGAGCTTTCGGGTGTGGATACAGGAATCCTTGACCCGCGTGATACATATGCCGACGCTTCTGAATGGGAAGAAAAGGCAAAGGACCTTGCAGGCAGATTTATAAAGAATTTTGAAAAATACGAAAGCACTGATGAAGGTAAGGCACTTGTTAAGGCCGGACCACAGCTTTAATATCGCTTTGAACCGGGCCGCACATGCTTTTTTAGCGGTCCGGTTTTGAAACTGCCCGGGGACTGTTTGGATAGAAACGGTTTCCGGACTGATAATGCGGATATGGCGGAATTGGCAGACGCGCCAGATTTAGGTTCTGGTGGGAGACCGTGCAGGTTCAAGTCCTGTTATCCGCATTTTTTAAATGAGGACCCATATGGGTCCTCACTTCGTAAAAAACTAATAGAACGGTTTTGTTAAAAGCTGCCGTCAGCCATGAATTATATGCTGCGGGCATGCGATTGTTTTTCGATATGACACACGATTTTTTGCCGATAACAAAAGAAGATATAAAAAAGCGCGGCTGGTCTCAGCTGGATTTTGTGTATGTGATAGGTGATGCCTATGTGGACCACTCTTCGTTCGGGCCGGCAATTATAAGCAGGGTGCTGGAAGCACATGGGTTTAAGGTGGGCATTATTTCCCAGCCCGACTGGCATGATGCAGAAAGTATAGCTGCGCTTGGAAAGCCAAGGCTTGGCTTCCTGGTCAGCGCGGGAAATATGGATTCCATGGTGAACCATTTTACGGTTAATAAAAAAAGAAGGCATGAAGATGCCTACACAGCCGGAGGCGTGGCCGGAAAACGGCCTGATTACGCAACAATAGTTTACTGCAATCTGATAAAAAGAAAATTCAAAGATGTTCCTGTTATCATAGGCGGAATAGAGGCCAGCTTAAGGCGTCTGGCACATTATGATTACTGGTCGGACCGCATAAGGCGCTCGGTGCTTTTGGATTCGGGAGCGGATCTTCTTGTTTATGGCATGGGAGAACTTAGTATAACGGAAGTGGCCGAAGCATTGGAAAGCGGCATTAATGTGGAAGATATAACCTATATAAGGGGAACCGTTTACAAGACAAGGGACGCATCCGGTGTGTCAGACGGCATAACATTGCCTTGCTTTGATGAAGTTAAAGAGGATAAGCTCTTTTATGCGCGCAGCTTTTATACGCAATTTCTGAATACTGATTATATTACTGCAAAACCTCTTATCGAAAAATACGGGCAGAACCGCTATCTGGTGCAAAACCCTCCGCAAAGGCCATTAACCACGCAGGAAATGGACGATATATATGAGCTCCCTTACATGAATACCTATCACCCGTGTTATGAGGCACTCGGAGGTGTTCCGGCAATCAGAGAAATCAAATTTTCACTTACAAGCTGCAGGGGCTGCTTTGGCGGCTGCAATTTCTGTGCGCTTACATTCCATCAGGGAAGAGTGGTGCAGTCAAGAAGCCACGAGTCGCTTTTAAAAGAGGCTGCCGCCATGACTAAGGATTCCGAATTCAAGGGATATATCCATGATGTCGGCGGCCCGACGGCGGATTTCAGACGGCCTTCCTGTGACAGGCAGAAGGAACATGGTGTATGCATGAAGAGGCAGTGTCTGTATCCGTCACCTTGCAAAAATCTGATTGCGGACCATTCTGATTATCTGTCCCTTTTAAAAAAGCTAAGGGCAATTCCCGGCGTAAAAAAAGTTTTTATCCGTTCAGGGCTGAGATTTGACTATATTATGGCAGAGAAGGATGATGCTTTTCTTAAGGAAGTTATAAAACATCATATAAGCGGACAACTGAGGGTGGCGCCCGAGCATGTTTCGGACCGTGTGCTTTCAATGATGGGAAAACCATCCGCAGGCGTATATAAGGCATTTTGCGCAAGGTTTGCAAGGCTAAATGACAAAACAGGCAAAGAACAATATGTGCTTCCGTATCTCATTTCATCCCATCCGGGTTCTGAAATTAAGGATGCCGTGATGCTGGCGGAAAGCGTGAGGGATTTAGGCTATATGCCGGAGCAGGTGCAGGACTTTTACCCGACACCGTCGACTATATCAACAGTAATGTATTATACGGAAGTTGACCCACGGACGATGAAGCCTGTATATGTGCCTAAGACATATCACGAAAAGGCAATGCAGAGGGCGTTGATTCAATACAGAGACCCGAAAAATTACAAGCTGGTTAAGGAAGCGCTGCTTCTTGCAGGCAGGGAAGACCTGATTGGTTTTGACAAAAAACATTGCCTGATAGCACCTGAAAGGCAGCCTGGAAAAAATGTGAACCGAAAGAAAAAAGAAACATCCGGTGCATATGGCAAGAATAAAAATAAAGAAATAGCCGGTGCATACGCCAAGAATTCAAATGCGGAAAAACGCGTGAAAGCAGAAAACAATGGAAACAAAAATAGAAAAAGGCATAGATAAAAATATAAATAAATCCACAAGTAAAAATAAGCCTGATAAGGCCTTGACATGCCCTGTTGCTGCCCGGTGCGGAGGCTGCGAATTTCAGGGGATTTCATACGAAGAGGAGCTTAAAAAGAAGCAGGCAAAAGTAAGCTCATTGCTTGGAAAATATGCTGCAGTTCGGCCAATCATAGGAATGGACAATCCCTTTTATTATCGCAACAAGGTGCACCATGCGCTGGCAAGGGATAAGAAAGGCAATATCATTTCAGGCACATATGAAGCTGACAGCCATCGGGTGGTTCAGGTGGAAGAGTGCATGCTTGAAGACCTGACCTGCCAGAAAATAATCAGAAAAATACGTGAATTTTTAAAATCCTTTAAACTGCTTATTTATAACGAGGACAGTGGCTATGGGCTGGTACGACACATTCTGGTGCGGCGCGGCTTTTCCACCGGTGAAATAATGGTGGTTATAGTCACAGCATCGGTGCAGTTTCCATCGAGGAATAATTTCACCAAGGCTTTGCGTAAAGAGTTCCCGGAAATAACCACGGTGATTCAAAATATAAATGACCGTAAAACGGGAATGGTCCTTGGCACAAGAAATATAACACTTTATGGACCCGGCTTTATCACGGACATTCTGTGCGGTTACAAATTCCGGATTTCCCCGGATTCTTTCTATCAGATAAATCCCGTTCAGACAGAAAAACTGTATCAAACCGCCATAGAATATGCGGCTCTTACAGGCAAAGAAACAGTGATTGATGCTTATTCGGGAATAGGCACCATAGGAATATCAGCCTCTAAAAATGCCGGAAAAGTGATAGGCGTGGAGCTTAACCGGGATGCCGTGCAGGATGCCATTGCAAATGCAAAAGCAAATCATATTACAAATACCAGATTCTATACAGGCGACGCAGGCGATTTTATGCATAAAATGGCTGAACATGGCGAAAAGGCTGACGTTGTCTTTCTTGATCCGCCTAGAAGCGGCAGCACTGTTAAATTTATGGATGCTCTTGTGAAGCTTTCCCCGTCGCGTGTTGTGTACATATCCTGCAACCCGCAGACCCAGGCACGGGATTTAAAATATCTTGCAGAAAAGGGGTATGCTGTTAGAAAAGTGCAGCCTGTTGATATGTTTCCGAGGGCCGGGCACACCGAGGTAGTAGTTTTAATGTCTCGGGCCTAGGTTGTGACTATAGAAATGATGTTAAGGCTATTTTAATTCCATATAACCAGAAGGGACTGTAGCTATGTTGGACAAAATTGACAAAAAAGAAGGGAAGGGGTTGAACTCAAATCAGCTGAAATTAATAGCAATCATTGCGATGACGTTTGACCATTTGATCTGGGCATTTTTCCCGGGATGTCAACACGTATGGTGGGTATGTGCCCATTCTTTTTATACCAGCATCGCGGAAAGTTCAAGAAACAGGCAATAGATATAGTCCTTTGGAGTGCGTAAGGGGGGACAGGGGACGGTTCTCCTGTCTCCTCGGGTACGATATTGAATTAATCTATGTGAAAAGGGGTAACTGATATGGATACCGAAAAAAAACGCTGCTTCTGGTGTAATCTGAAGAATCCGGTGTATGTTGCCTACCACGATAACGAGTGGGGCATATTTCCGGAGTACGAGCAGAAGCTATACGAGCTGTTCATACTGGAAACATTCCAGGCAGGACTTTCCTGGGAATGCATTCTGAATAAGCGTGAGAATTTCCGTAAGGCTTATGACGGCTTTGATATTGATAAAATCTGCGCTTACGGCGAAGAAAAAATTGCGGAGCTGATGCAGAATCCCGGCATTATCCGAAATCGCAGAAAGATTACCGCAAGTATCAACAACACCCGTGTTTATAAGACCATCACGGATGAGTTCGGTAGCTTCAAGGCTTATCTGCACAGT
>R07__coassemble_135_pt1 | contig 32629 bp, 29 predicted proteins | sample R07__metabat2_low_PE_052 | metagenome-assembled genome bin R07
TTTTTTCAACGTAGTCGTCGTCATAGTCATCAAGCAGTTCGTCTTCTTCGAAAGCCGGTTCATCAACCACAACGTCGCTGTCGTCCTCTTCATCGTCATCTTCTTCCATGACCTTGGCCTTAGCGGTTTCTTCAGCCTCTTTAGCTGCTTTCGCAAGCATCTCGGCACGCTTTTTGGCAATCATTTCATCTGTGTTAAGGACCACATTCCTGTAGCGTTTCATGCCCGTGCCGGCCGGGATAAGCTTACCGATGATAACATTTTCCTTAAGACCGATAAGAGAGTCCACCTTGCCGTTGATTGCGGCTTCCGTAAGAACCTTGTTGGTCTCCTGGAAGGATGCTGCCGAAAGGAAGGAATTTGTTGCCAGGGAAGCCTTTGTTATACCAAGTATAATCTGCTTGCCCTCTGCAGGCTCCTTGCCCTCTGCAATAAGTTCTTTATTTACTCTGTTAAATTCAGCAACGTTTACTGTTGTTCCCTGAAGGAATGACGAATCACCTGCTTTTTCGATTGAAATCTTTCTAAGCATCTGGCGAACGATAACCTCGATGTGCTTGTCGTTGATTTCAACGCCCTGCAGACGGTAAACACGCTGAACCTCGCGCATTATATAGTCCTGAACATCCTTAACATCAAGGATACGCAGGATATCATGCGGATTGATAGGACCGTCTGTCAGACGCTCGCAGGCCATAACGTGCTTTACCTCGCCCTCCTGAATCTTCGGGGTGATGTTGAAAGGAATAAGATATGCCTTTTCCTTTCCGTCTTCAGCCGTAACAACAACCTCGCGTTTGTTTTTATTCATACGCACTTCTGCATCGCCTTCGAAATCGGAAACGATAGCAACGCCCTTTGGCTTTCTTGCCTCGAAAAGCTCTTCTACACGAGGAAGACCCTGTGTGATGTCGTCACCGGCAACACCGCCTGTATGGAAGGTACGCATCGTAAGCTGTGTACCAGGCTCACCGATCGACTGTGCAGCGATGATGCCGACTGCCTCGCCCACCTGCACTGCCTGGCCTGTTGCCATGTTTGCGCCATAGCATCTCGAGCAAATGCCTGTCTCATTCTTGCATGTAAGGACAGTACGTATCTTAACCTTTTCGATTCCGGCATTTATCACTTCTTCGGCCCTTGAAGGGGTGATCATGTGGTTCTTTTCCACAATAAGCCTTCCCCTCTTGCTCAGGATATCCTCAGCTGCATAGCGGCCTGTGATTCTTTCCTTAAGGGACTCTATTTCTTCCTTGCCATGCATGAAGGTTTCTACTTCCATATATGGAATATTGTCCGGGTCGTCTGCGCAGCAGTCTACCTGGTTGATGATAAGCTCCTGGGCAACGTCCACAAGACGACGTGTAAGGTAACCTGAGTCGGCGGTACGAAGAGCCGTATCAGACAGACCCTTACGTGCACCATGGGCTGAAATGAAGTATTCCAGAACGTCAAGGCCTTCACGGAAGTTTGACTTGATAGGAAGCTCTATTGTGCGGCCGGTTGTATCTGCCATAAGGCCACGCATGCCTGCAAGCTGCTTTATCTGCTGCTCGCTGCCTCGGGCGCCGGAATCAGCCATCATGTAAATATTGTTATATTTATCCAATGACTTCATCAGGGATTCCGTAACCTCTTTGTCGGCTGCTTCCCAGGTTTCTACAACTGATTTATAACGTTCTGCCTCTGTAAGCATACCCATCTTAAAGTCGTCCTGAATGGATTCAACTGTTTCTTCGGCCTTTTTAATAATGGTTTTCTTCTCTTCAGGCACAGTGATATCCGCGATGGAAACAGTGAAGGCTGCTTTTGTAGCATACTTGTATCCCATGCTCTTTATGTTATCAAGAACCTCAGAGGTGACAGTTGCGCCATGGACATTGATAACCTTTTCAAGAATCTTTTTAAGGTCTTTCTTTGTAACCAGTTTATCGATTTCAAGCTTAAGATAATCTTCATCTGATTTTCTTGTTACAAAACCAAGGTCCTGCGGAATTATCTCGTTGAAAAGCAGACGGCCAAGTGATGTGTCTATTATGCCCGTAATCTTCTTGCCGCGTCCGTTCTTTCTTTCGATACGAACCTTCACCTTGCTCTGGAGGGTTATCTCCTTGTTTTCGTACGCAAGGATAGCCTCGTTTATATTTTTAAATGCCTTGCCCTCTCCTATCTGGCCGTCACGCTGCTGTGTAAGGTAATAAATGCCAAGTACCATATCCTGTGAAGGAACTGCAACAGGCGCGCCATCTGATGGCTTTAACAGGTTGTTTGGTGAAAGCATCAGGAAACGGCATTCTGCCTGCGCCTCTGACGAAAGCGGAAGATGCGCTGCCATCTGGTCGCCGTCGAAGTCGGCATTGTATGCTGTACATACCAGAGGGTGAAGCTTGATTGCGCGTCCTTCTACTAAAACCGGCTCGAAGGCCTGGATACCAAGCCTGTGAAGCGTAGGCGCACGGTTAAGCATAACAGGATGTTCTCTGATAACCTCTTCAAGAACGTCCCAAACCTCAGGCTGAAGCTTTTCTACTGATTTCTTTGCTGCCTTTATGTTGTTTGCCTTTTCGTTGTCACAGAGCTTTTTCATAACGAATGGTTTGAAAAGCTCAACGGCCATTTCCTTAGGAAGACCGCACTGGTAAATCTTAAGCTCAGGGCCCACAACGATAACCGAACGGCCTGAGTAGTCTACACGCTTTCCTAACAGGTTCTGACGGAATCGTCCCTGCTTGCCCTTTAATAAATCAGACAGGGATTTTAAGTTACGGTTTCCAGGACCGGTTACTGCACGGCCGCGCCTTCCATTATCTATCAGGGCATCAACAGCTTCCTGAAGCATACGCTTTTCGTTGCGTACAATAATTTCAGGAGCGCCCAGCTCTAAGAGCTTTCTTAAACGGTTGTTTCTGTTGATAATTCTTCTGTATAAGTCGTTAAGGTCGGAGGTTGCAAAACGGCCGCCGTCTAACTGCACCATAGGTCTTAAATCAGGAGGGATAACCGGGATGACCTTAAGAATCATCCACTCAGGACGGTTCTTTGACTTCCTGAAGGATTCAACAACCTCAAGCCTCTTGATTAATTTTGTTCTCTTCTGCCCGTTTGCTGTGTCAAGATCTTCTCTTAAACTTTCCGCAAGTTCATCTACATCGATAGCTGTAAGGAGCTCATCAATGGCTTCTGCGCCCATGCCCACTCTTGCTGTGTCGAATGATTCGCCATTACGTTCCCTTGCTTCCTGAAGGTCCTTTTCTGTAAGGATCTGCTTGTAGGAAAGGTCTGTTTCGCCCGGTTCAAGAACGATATAATTTGCAAAATATAAAACCTTTTCAAGGGCCTTAGGAGAAATATCCAGCATCATGCCTATTCTTGACGGCGTGCCCTTGAAGTACCACAGATGCGATACTGGTGCTGCAAGCTCTATGGACCCCATTCTTTCACGGCGAACAGAAGCTTTTGTAACCTCCACGCCGCAGCGGTCGCAGACTATGCCTTTGTATCTTACTTTTTTATACTTGCCGCAATGGCATTCCCAGTCCTTTGAAGGCCCGAATATACGCTCACAGAAAAGGCCGTCCTTTTCAGGCTTCAGAGTACGGTAATTGATTGTTTCAGGCTTTGTTACCTCGCCATGTGACCATTCGCGGATTTTGTCCGGGCTTGCAAGGCCAATACGGATTTTGTCGAATGTCATTGATGCATAACCTTCTTTATTAATTGCTGCCATGTCTCGCCCTCCTATTCTTCATCTTTTCCATCATCAGAATCTTCCGGTATGTTTACCAGTGTACCTTTTGCTGTGTCAAAGGCCTGCAGTGAATATCCCATTGCACCAAGATTTTCTTTGTTGTTTCTTGTGTAGTTGGTGCTCGAGATCATTGCATTAATATTTGTTTCGCCATAATCTATGGATTCAAGCATCTTGATTTCCTTATCGTTTTCATCAAGCACTGTCACATCCAAAGCAAGCGACTGAAGTTCCTTGACAAGAACCTTGAAGGATTCAGGCGTGCCGGCCTCAGGAATATTTTCGCCCTTGATGATTGCCTCGTATGTCTTTACACGGCCCACAACATCATCCGACTTGACCGTAAGGATTTCCTGAAGTGTGTATGCGGCACCATATGCTTCCAGCGCCCAAACTTCCATTTCTCCGAAACGCTGTCCGCCGAACTGTGCCTTGCCGCCCAGAGGCTGCTGTGTAACCAGTGAATAAGGACCTGTTGAACGAGCATGAATCTTATCATCTACCAGGTGGTGAAGCTTTAAGTAATGCATGTGGCCTATTGTAACAGGTGCATCGAAATATTCACCCGTGCGGCCATCGCGAAGCCTTACCTTACCGTCCCTGCTGATAGGGACGCCCTTGTATTCAGCTCTGTGATCAAGATTCTTTTCAAGATATTTGAGCACATCCGGATCCAGCGTCTTTTCGTATTTCTTTTTGAATTTTTCCCAATCTGTATTTACATAATCATTTGCCATGTCAAGCGTGTCCATGATGTCGTCCTCGTTGGCACCGTCAAATACAGGTGTGGCAATCTTAAAGCCCAGGGCCTGTGCTGCAAGGCTAAGGTGTGTTTCAAGAACCTGGCCTATGTTCATACGGCTTGGAACGCCAAGAGGGTTAAGCACGATATCCAATGGGCGGCCGTTTGGAAGGAAAGGCATATCTTCTATAGGAAGAACGCGGGAAACAACGCCCTTGTTTCCGTGGCGGCCTGCCATCTTATCGCCCACAGAAATCTTTCTCTTCTGTGCAATATACACGCGCACCGTCTGGTTTACGCCCGGGTCAAGCTCGTCGCCTGCCTCGCGTGTGAAAACCTTTGCATCCACAACGATACCATAAGCGCCATGAGGAACCTTAAGGGATGTATCGCGGACTTCCCTTGCCTTTTCGCCGAAAATAGCGCGGAGAAGTCTTTCTTCAGGTGTTAATTCGGTTTCGCCCTTTGGTGTAACCTTGCCAACAAGGATATCGCCTGCACGAACCTCTGCGCCTATACGGATAATGCCTCTTTCGTCAAGGTCCTTTAATGCGTCCTCGCCGACGCCCGGAACGTCCCTGGTTATTTCTTCTGGTCCTAATTTTGTATCTCTTGCTTCTGTTTCGTATCTTTCAACATGGATTGATGTATAAACGTCATCACGTACAAGGCGTTCGCTGATAAGTACGGCGTCCTCGTAGTTGTAGCCTTCCCAGGTCATGAATCCGATAAGAGGGTTCTTGCCTAATGCAAGCTCGCCTTCCGATGTGCTTGCACCGTCTGCAATCACCTGTCCTTTTTTAATCTTTTCGCCCCTGGAAACTATCGGACGCTGGTTGTAGCAGTTGCTCTGGTTGGAACGTGCAAATTTTGCAACCTTGTATGTGTCGAAATTTCCGTCTTTTCTTCTGATGCCGATTTCAGTTGCCGTAACATGCTCCACAGTTCCGTCTGCCTTTGCAAGTATGCACACGCCCGAGTCCTTGGCTGTTTTTTCTTCCATACCAGTTCCCACGATAGGAGCTTCGGTTGTGAGAAGCGGAACAGCCTGACGCTGCATGTTGGAACCCATCAGGGCACGGTTGGCGTCGTCGTTTTCCAGGAAAGGAATCATACTGGTTGCTGCCGAGAATACCATCTTAGGCGAAACGTCCATAAGGTCTATTTCCGTTTTGTCATATTCGGATGTTTCTTCTTTATAACGGCCGGCAACTGCATTACGCACGAAGTGTCCTTCTGCATCAAGCTGTGCATTTGCCTGCGCAACTTTATATTTATCTTCTTCGTCTGCTGTCAGGTATATAACCTCGCTTGTTACAACAGGGTTTTCCTCGTTGGTTTTATCTACAACTCTGTATGGTGCTTCTATAAAACCATATTTGTTGATGCGGGCATATGAAGCCAGCGAATTTATAAGACCGATGTTAGGGCCTTCAGGCGTTTCTACCGGGCACATACGGCCGTAATGTGTGTAGTGAACGTCACGTACTTCGAAGCCTGCGCGGTCTCTCGAAAGACCACCAGGTCCCAATGCCGAAAGACGGCGCTTGTGCGTAAGCTCTGAAAGAGGGTTGCACTGGTCCATAAACTGTGACAGCTGGGAAGAGCCAAAGAACTCCCTCACTGATGCTGTAACCGGTTTTATGTTGATAAGGGACTGCGGCGTGATGGCGTCGATGTCCTGTGTCTGCATTCTTTCATGGACAACTCTTTCCATACGTGAAAGGCCCACTCTGTACTGGTTCTGGAGAAGCTCGCCTACCGAACGGATACGACGGTTTCCAAGGTGGTCGATATCATCAAAAGTGCCCATGCCCGAATCAAGGTTAAGACCATAAGAAATGCTTGCAAAAATATCCTCTTTGGTGATGTGCTTTGGAATAAGCTCGTGGATATTCTTTCTGATAGCTTCTTTTCTATCTTCTTTTTTCTTGTTTTCTACAAGTATTTTTTCGAGAACCGGGTAATAAACTTCGTTTTCTGTAAGACCAAGTTCCTTTTTCTCGTCATCCTTTAATTTGATGAAGCAGTCTATATCAACCATTAAGTTGGAGATAACCTTAATGGCTCTGTCCTCACCCTTAACAAGCACATAAGGAGCGCCGCTGTTCTGGATTTCCTCGCAGGCTTCTTCTGTTATTGTTTCGCCGGCCTTTAATATAAGCTCTCCTGTGAAGCGGTCGATTACGTCCTCTGCCAGCACCTGGCCGATTATTCTGTTTCTGTATGCCAGTTTTTTGTTGAATTTATAGCGGCCAACCCTTGCAAGGTCATAACGCTTAGGGTCGAAGAACATCGATGTGATCAGGTTCTCTGCGTTTTCCACCTGAAGAGGTTCTCCCGGTCTCAAACGTTTGTAAAGCTCAAGGACGCCGCCCTTGTAATCTTTTGATGTATCTTTTTCAAAGGATGCCAGAAGCTTTGGCTCCTCACCGAAAAATTCGATAATTTCCTCGTTTGTGCCTATACCCATTGCACGGATAAGTATAGTAACAGGAGCCTTTCTTGCCTTGTCTACATGGACATAATAAACATCGTTGGAATCTGTTTCATATTCAAGCCATGCGCCCCTGTTAGGAATAACATTACATCCATAAAGCTCTTTGCCGAGCTTATCGAAAGTTTTTGTGAAATATATGCCCGGTGAACGAACCAGCTGTGAAACGATAACACGTTCTGCGCCGTTTATAACAAATGTGCCGGTGTCTGTCATCAAAGGCATGTCGCCCATGAAGATTTCGTGCTCGGAAATTTCACCGGTTTCTTTGTTGTTTAAACGGACCTTTACCTTCAAAGGCGCAGCATACGTTGCATCGCGTTCTTTACATTCATCGATGGTATACTTGATATCATCTCTGTCGATCTGAAAATCTACGAACTCAAGACTTAAACTCTGGTTGTAGTCCTCAATAGGAGATATGTCGTCAAATACTTCTTTCAACCCATCACCCAGAAACCAATCATATGAAGACTTCTGAATGTCTATCAGGTTTGGCATTTCCAGGACTTCTTCCTGCTTGGAATAACTCATTCTGGTACCCTTGCCATACTTTACGGGACGAATTCTGTTTTTCTCCATTAAAACAATCACTCCTTATTATTTATTTTTGCGTGGAAAGTCTTGATTTTGTCATTGCATTTTTCTGTCTTAAGGCCATTAGAAAGGCCGCAAATCCAGCATTTTTTCGCCTTGTAATACAGAGTTTTATGTATGCAAAAAATATCACTACCCACAATAGTGCAACGTATAGGATAGCACGAAGCCTTTTCCCTGTCAAATGGTATTTATAAAAATTATCGATTTGTCGATTGATTTAAAATATTGCTCTGCGGGCTAGGGACTACGCCGCGGGAAGAGAGCGTGCTGTGCTGACTCATCGAAAAGATATAATTTGTAGGGCGGTCTCCGTATACGCCCGCAGAACAATATTTTTAAATCAATCGATTTGTTATAAAAAAAGCGGAACGGTGAAACACCGTTCCGCCAATAACACTTAACATTAAAGTTAAATTATTTAGCTGTTCCCTTAGCGCCTTCTTCAGCGAGCTTAGCAACGAGGTCATCAGCTTCTGCCTTTGTGATGCCTTCCTTGATGATAGCAGGAGCGCTGTCAACAAGTTCCTTAGCTTCCTTAAGACCAAGACCTGTGTAGTCACGAACGATCTTGATAACCTTAACCTTGTTAGGGCCGATTTCTGTTAATTCAACGTCGAATTCTGTCTTTTCTTCAACTTCTTCTGCTGGGCCTGCTGCTGCTACAACAACACCTGCTGCTGCTGAAACGCCGAATTCTTCTTCACATGCTTTTACTAATTCATTTAATTCTAATACAGAGAGTTCTTTGATTGCTGCAATAAATTCTTCTGTGGTTAACTTTGCCATTTTATTTTCCTCCTAATAATTTTGTGCTGCCGGTATATCCGGCTTTTTTAAATTTGCGCTCCGTTAACATATGCGGAGCTTTGTTTTCTTACTCAGCAGGTGTTTCTGCCGGAGCTTCTGCTGCAGGTGCTTCTTCAGCTGCTGCTTCTGCTACAGGTGCTTCTTCTGCTGCCGGAGCTTCTGCTGCTGCTTCTTCCTTTGTTGCGCCAGCTGCTGCAGCCTCGCCGCCGCCTGCTTCTGCGATCTGGTTAAGAACGCGGGCAAGATTTGCGATAGGGCTCTGCATGCTGCCAAAGAGACGACCAAGAAGAATATCTCTTGATGGGATGTCTGCAACTGCCTTCATGCCTTCTTCATCATAGTAAGTTCCTTCAACGACGCCTGCCTTGAAAGTAAGGGCAGTTGCCTTCTTTGCGAACTTGGAAATGATACGTGCAGGAGCAGTAGCGTCATCCTTAGCGATAGCGATAGCTGTAGGTCCTTCAAGGTTCTTAGACAATCCTTCGAATACAGTGTCCTTAACTGCGAAGTTAATCATGGAGTTTTTGTAAACCTTGTAGATGATGCCTGATTCACGAAGCTCTTTACGAAGGGCTGTGTCATCAGCAACAGAAAGTCCACGGTAGTCTACTAAAACTGCAGCTGATGCGCCGTCAAGATAACCTGAAATTTCCTGAATGATTGGCTGTTTCTGTTCAACTTTTGCCATTTTCCGTTTCCTCCTTTTAAGATTTTGCCGTGAGGAATATAAAAACCCTCTGCGCCCAAAGACACAGAGGGAGATGATTTTTCTCGTTTCCTCGGTAGGTTGGTATACGTTACGCCCAAACTTTAAGGGCACCTACTGTCTTCGGCAATTTATATTTTTATCATACAGACACATATTGTGTCAATATGGTAAATAACTTTAAATTAGTTGTTTACGATCTTAGCTACGTTAAGCTTTACGCCAGGGCCCATTGTAGAAGCAAGGGTGATGGACTTAAGGTATGTTCCCTTTAATGCTGCCGGACGAGCCTTGATGATGGCATCAATTAAAGCCTGGAAGTTCTCCTGAAGCTGCTGAGCTGAGAATGAAACCTTGCCGATAGGAACATGAACGATGTTTGCCTTGTCGAGCCTGTATTCAATCTTACCTGCTTTAATTTCCTGGATTGCCTTTGCAACATCCATGGTAACTGTGCCGGCCTTCGGGTTTGGCATCAAGCCTTTAGGTCCTAAGATCTTACCTAAGCGGCCAACAACGCCCATCATGTCAGGTGTTGCAACAACAACATCATACTCGAACCAGTTTTCATTCTGGATTCTTGGGATGAGTTCTTCTGCGCCTACGAAATCAGCGCCGGCTTCCTGAGCTTCTTTTTCCTTTTCGCCCTTAGCAAATACAAGAACGCGAACCTTTTTGCCTGTGCCATTTGGAAGCACAACAGCGCCACGAATCTGCTGGTCTGCATGACGTCCATCGCAGCCTGTACGGATGTGAACTTCTACTGTCTCATCGAATTTTGCAGTTGCGTTATCCTTAACAAGTGTCAGGCCTGATTCAACATCATAAAGCTGTGATCTGTCAACCTTCTTTGCGGCTTCAATATATTTCTTTCCGTGTTTCATTTAAATTTCCTCCTGTGGTTATCGGGGATTTCCCTCCCACTTAAATTGTGATTATTCTTCTACTGTAACGCCCATTGAACGAGCTGTACCTGCTATCATGCTCATTGCTGTTTCAAGAGATGCTGCATTTAAGTCAGGCATCTTTGTTTCAGCGATCTGCTGAAGGTCTGCCTTTGAAATCTTAGCGACTTTCTTTTTGTTTGGTTCGCCAGAACCTGACTGGATCTTGCAAGCCTTTTTGATAAGAACTGCTGCAGGCGGAGTCTTTGTGATGAATGTAAAGCTCTTGTCTGCATAAACAGTGATAACAACAGGAATGATCATTCCCGGCTGGTCTGCTGTACGTGCGTTGAACTCTTTTGTGAACTGTACGATATTAACACCATACTGGCCAAGAGCAGGACCAACTGGTGGTGCAGGTGTTGCCTTACCTGCTTCTATCTGTAATTTGATGTAACCATCGATTTTCTTTGCCATTGAAAGTTTCCTTCCTTTCCAAATCCTTGCGGAATTTTAATTACATTTTTTTGATGTCCATGAAGTTTATGTCTACCGGGGTTTCACGGCCAAACATATCCACATTGATTGTGACTGTCTGCTTGCTGTCGTTGACTGCCGTAACCTTTCCGACTGTTCCTTCCCAGACACCTGAGATTGCCGTTACAAGATCGCCCACTGCAAAGGAAACAATAATCTGCTCTCCGCCGCCTAACAACGGTTTCATTTCCTCATCGGACAGAGGCACCGGCTTGCTGCCAGGCCCCACAAAGCCTGTAACACCTCTCGTGTTCCGAACGACATACCATGTGCTGTCGTTCATAATCATGTTGACCAGAACATAACCAGGAAACTGTTTTTTTTGAACCTGCTTCCTTGTGCCGTTTTTTATTTCGACAACATCCTGCATCGGAACGGCAACTTCCAGAATCTGGTCCTGAAGTTTTCTGTTTTCTATGGTTTTTTCGATGTTGGCCTTTACTTTATTCTCGTATCCCGAATAAGTATGCACAACGTACCATCTTGGTTCTGTTATTTCTTCTGCCATGTTTACTCCTTTATGCAATCAGGTTGAGCAGTGCCTGAATGCCGGTATCTAATAATTTAATCAATACACCAAGAATGATTGTCACAATGATGATAAGAACAGTCTGCCTTACAACGCTGTCCTTTGTCGGCCAGACAATCTTCTTGAATTCAGCTTTAACGCTTTTCCAGAAGCTGCCTTTGTTTTTTTTGATTTCCTCAGCCATTACTTTGTCTCCTTATGTAATGTGTGTTTGTGACAGAACTTGCAGTACTTTTTTGTTTCCATCCTATCAGGATGAGTCTTTTTATCTTTTGTTGTATTGTAATTTCTCTGCTTGCACTCTGTGCACGCTAAAGTAATTCTCGTTCTCATCTTTCTTCCTCCATAAGAGTTTTGCTTCAGCATTTTTCATCTGTTGGGATGTAATGAAAAATGCAGCGGCAGCGCCGCGTATATGAATAAACAAAAGTCTGTGGGCCCCGCGTCCGGGGATTTGATTCTTGCTTAAACACAACAATAAAAAAAGGGAAGTCCCTTTGTGCCTGCTCACTATAACACAAGGGATTTTATCCGTCAACCGGTTTTTCTTTCAGTACAATTTACACTTTTTCCCGTTCCTTATTTCAATGCATTTTTTCTGCCGTCATCAATTCCTTCCCTCACCTCCGGTCTGAAAAGAATCACAACAGTTTTAGCAATACACTTTATATCAAGCCACACCCTATAATTTTGAATATATGTAAGGTCCAGCCGCAGCTTGTTATAAGGGGTAGAATTATAATATCCATAAACCTGGGCGTATCCGGTAAGGCCGGCTTTAACTTTGAGCCTATACTTAAACTCCGGAATAACTTTTTCATATTCATAAGCAATCTCGGGGCGTTCAGGTCTGGGACCAACCATGCTCATTTCGCCTTTTATTACATTGAAAAGCTGTGGCAGCTCATCTAAATGAGAATTTCTAAGCAGCCTTCCTATTTTCGTTATTCTTTCATCATTTTTGGTCGAAAGCTGAGGTCCATCTTCCTCTGCACTCACGCGCATGCTTCTGAATTTAATTACATCAAAAACCACACCATTCCTTGTCAGCCTTTTCTGTTTATAAAAGACCGGACCATTGTCTTCCAGTTTAATTGCCAGGGCTATCAGTCCCATAACCCACGAGGTAACAATAATCATAAGTGAAGAAACAACTATATCCATAACCCTTTTTATCAACAGCTGGTCAAACGTCAGGCAATATCCATTGTATACGAAGGCTGTGGTATCAAAAATATGTATTCTGTCAGAGCTTTCGATTATTATATCTGAAATTTTAGGAAGTATATAAATCTGTTTATCTTTCTCGTAGCAATATTTCATAATGTCATTTCTGGCTTCTGCCTGCAAGTCAGAAATCATAATACAATCAAATTTGTCAATCATCGAACTGATTTTTTCATAGCCTTCATTCGCATTTATCTCAGCAGCTATCACATATGATTCGCTCCGTTGGTTAACCTTAAGAACCAGATCTTTCATAGAATACTCGCCATGAATAAGCAAAATCTTATTTTTTGGAAAAATTTTATTGTTAACAATCTTAATAGCGATAACCCATGCTACGGCAATCAAGGATTCAATAATAAACAAAGTCACAAGAGGCCAAGGGTCCGTATAATGCCTTATAAGCACAACAAGTCCAAAGTACATAAGTACATCGACAACTAAAAGTGTAAAAACATTTGAAAGAATCAGATCCAGGCGTCTTGCATGCATTGCATTATACATGCCAAATAGTTTACCGAAGACAAAAATAAAGATTGGATAAATCAAAGTTACAGCAATATTTCCTCTTTTCACAAAAGGAATCTGAATCGTCTGTTCATATAAATTATCCCATAGAAAATAAAATAAAACTGCATATATTGCAACAAGTATAAAAATTTCAAGGTAAATAATTATTCTCTTGTATATATTTTTATTTTCCATCACTAAGCAACTAAAAATATTTTATTTTGAATGTTTACAAATTCCGACAGATTCTATTCAATCCGTTTTCTACCCCTTCACACCGGCATTCTGTACAGCTTCTTCTGTTTCTTCTTCTGTTTCTTCTTCGGCTTCAAGGTCGATTACATTTATTATCATGCTGGTCTCGTTTGGGACTATGGTCACCTGGCTTGAATAGCGCTGCTTTGTACCGGTAAGCGTAACAGTTATTGGGGCCGCATTTGTTATTGAAAGCTCAGCAAAGTTTGCGCGGGCCAGGAAGTCTGAATGGGTCATGGTGGAAATCACGCTTCTCTTTCCGGTTATGGTCACCTTTATGGTGGCGCCGGATTCAACTGTATATTCGTGCGTTCCGTCCAGAACCATGTTTTCATTCTGTATCTGCACCTGGATTCCGGAAATCGTGCGCGTGTATTCAGGGTCGGTCACGTTAAGCACAACCAGCCAGAGCACAAAAGCAAAGATAACAGCCAGAAGCTTATACCAGAAATTATTCAGAATATATTTTTTAACGAATCTTCTGATCATCTTACTTTGCCCCCTTTCTGAAACGGTCGAACCAGTTAATTGCCAGCTGGCGGTTCTGCACGGCATACAGGCGGTTCTTTAAATCAATAGGCGTGACATCTTCAATAAAATTGCCCGTGAGTGTGATGGCCACATTGCCTGTTTCTTCGGATATTACAATAGAAAACGCATCCGTCACTTCGCTTACGCCAAGCGCAGCCCTGTGGCGGGTTCCGTATTTTTTATTAAGGCTTCTGCTTGATGACAACGGAAGATAGCAGGTTGCAGAAGCAATCTTTCCGTCCTTTATTATCACGGCGCCGTCATGAAGAGGCGTCTTGTCTTCGAAAATGTTTTCCAGAAGCTGGCTGGAAATAACGGCATCTATGGCTATGCCCGTGGCCTGGTATTCGAACAGAGAATTGTTCTGCTCTATTGTGATTATGGCTCCCGTCTTAGATGCCGAAAGGTCGGAAACAGCTTTTAATATTTCATTTAATGCATCGTCTGAAAAGCGCTGGGCGGAATCCGTGTTATTTATAAATATACGGCGGCGCCCAAGCTGCTGAAGGGCGGTCCTCAGCTCCGGCTGGAAAATAATTATCAATGCAATAACGCCCACAGAAAGCGTGTTGCTTCCTATCCACAGTATTGTGGAGAAATTAAAGATAGATGCTAAAAGCATGATTATAAGGACAATTATTATACCCTTAAAAAGTGTCCAGGCGCTGGTGCGTTTGAACCATATAATAAGATAATAGAAAATCACGGCGATAATCACCATTTCTATTATGTCTATTACGCTGACAGACGGAATGGAAAAATATTTATGAAAATATGAAACGATATTATCCCAGACAGACATATATTATTTTTCCTCCTTCTTGTTTTCTTTGTTGCTGCGGACAAAAAATCTTTTTATTTTTACGTATCGTTTTTCTATGGCAGCCTTTGGAACGGCGCGCACAAAGTAATGATATTCCTCGTCCTCGAATTCAAGATATTCCGTTCTTAAATAATTAAGCGGCAGCAAAATTGCCTGAATAAGTATGGCCAGCAGGCATGACAGGACGCAACCGAAAACCACCCAGATAATTCTGGCAGATGTTATCGTGCTGAACATAAGATTGCTTATCATGATTGTTATCAGATAAATCCCGGCGCCTGCTGCGATGGCCATTGATTCGCTCTGGTTAACATTTATCTTTTTAAGAAGATACACCGCGATAAACATAATCAGCATACACGCAAGAGTATATAAAAGTTCTTTGTATGTGAAAATTCCGGTAAGTACCATCGACATTTTTGTTATTTCATTTGTTTCTGTCATTCCAAGGAAGACAGCCGAATTGGACATAAGATATCTTATTACAAAATAAATAACATTTCCAAACAATGCCGGAATTACCGAGCTGAAAGGAGCGGCTGCTGCCAGCAGCAAAGGCACAAGCAATGGCAGCTTTATAATAGAAAGAAGCGGCACAAGTATCAGCACAAAGCCATATTTTTCTTCAAATCTGAAATAAATAAGATACATCAAAAGGAAAAGGATGGTAATAATTACACCAACTCCTATTGATAAAGAAAAAATCTGAATCGAAACATATGCCACCAGGATAAGCAGAATAAAACGAACCGGCACAAACGCGCAGCAGATTGAAAGCCCGATTACAAATAAAATATTCGAAAGCACCGCACTGTAATTTACATTTTTACTCAATATAAAAAGCGAAAGGAATGCACAAACGAACCTGGCTGCATAGCCAAGAAGCATTTCGTGCTTTTCGTAAAATTCTTCTATTCTATTTCTGATTGCAAGTATAAATTTCATTCTTTATTAATCCTTGAAAGCCTTCTCTGATTAAGAAAATACCTGGTAAGAAAGCTTCTGTTTTTTTTGTGTTTCAGGCTAAGCACCAGGAAAGCCAGCACGGAATAAACCAGAACAAAAAGCACCAGCGCGATTGCGCCGAAAGCTATCACAGCCGGAAGACCATGTGTCTCGATAAGCATGACGCACCAGTCGTTTCCCACCAGCACAAAAACAACCATTGCCAAAACAAATGTCAGAGCAGCATAAGGGACGTTCCTCACAGTACCCATAATCAGGCCGTCCTCGTGATACGAATCCAGGACAACAGCCTCCCTGCCCTCGGTCTTTTCGAACATGGCCATTTTTGTCTTAAGTTCCACTTTTTTCTGGTTGATCATTTTTACTTAGCATATATAAGGCCGAGCATCCAATTGCTTAAGGAGCATGGAAGCAGCCTCATAATTACAACAAATAATTTATATTTAAAGCCTATGGTGCTTAATGGCTTTACTTTCTTTTTTGTGGCCATCCGTGCCAGATACGCGCCTGCGGCTTCCGAGGAAGAACCATTTATCTCGTCGTTTTCCATCACCTTCACGCTTCTTGAAATCCGCCCGCCGTATTCATCATCACCTGCAAAGGACTTTGCTCTTGAAGCGGTGAAATTGGTTTTTGTATCCCCCGGCATAACCGCGCAGACAGATATGCCATAAGGTTTGACCTCGTTGGAGAGAGACATGGCATATGAATTTATTGCCGCCTTGGAGACGGAATAAAATGTCTGGAACGGAATCGGGATAGCCGCTGCCACACTGCTCGTAAGGACTATGCGGCCGCTTCCCTGCCTGCGCATTATTCCCAGCACAGATTTTACGGCATTTACTGTCCCGAAAAAATTTACGTCCAGCTGGCGCTTTGCGCTTTCGCTTTCAGTAAATTCCACTGCGCCGGAAATGCCAAAGCCGGCGCAGTTTATAAGTATATCTATGTGGCCTTCCTTTTCGTATATCTTTTTTACGGCCTGATTTACTGCTTCTTCATCCGTCACATCCACGCTTGTGTGAATTATGTCTTTGGATTCCATATCCCTGCGGCTGAATTCGTAAACAATGATGCCTTTTTTAAAAAGATTTTCGGCCGCGCATTTTCCAATGCCGGAAGATGCGCCGGTTACAATTGCAACCTTACTCATTTTTCATGATCTCCGCATTGTCCATTTTCATGACGCGTGCAATGATTTCTGCTGCCTCTGTTACCAGGCTTTCTGTATGGGATGCCATAAGAGATGTCCTCAACAGGCATTCACCCGGTGCGCATGCCGGAGGAAGAACAGAATTCACATACACGCCCGCATCGTAAATTCCCTTCTGCTTGATCAGTGTATTTTCCGGCTCGTATGTGTAAATAGGAACAATAGGAGTAGGTGCCTCTATTATTTTCACATCGCGCGCCTTTAATTCTTTTCTGAAAATGGCTGCTATTTTCTGAAGCTTTTCAGGAAGCTCAGGGTGGGCCTTTATATATCTTAAGGAGGCAAGCGCAACTGCAGTCTGTGCAGGCGGTATGCTTGCCGCGAACATATAAGGCCTTGCTGTGTGGCGCACATAATCCACGATTCTTGATGATGCTGCCATATAGCCGCCTAAGGAAGCCAGTGATTTACTAAAGGTTCCCATGTAAATGTCAACCTCGTTTTCAAGGCCAAAATAGCTTGCCGTGCCTCTTCCGCCTTCACCAAGCACACCAAATCCGTGGGCATCATCCACCATAACGCGCGCGCCGTACTTTTTTGCAAGAGCTGTTATTTCAGGAAGCTTTGCTATGTCGCCTCCCATGCTGAACACACCATCGGTCACGATAAGGCAGCCTGCCTCTTCGGGAACAGCTTTCAGCTGCTTTTCAAGGTCTTCCATATCGGCATGCTTGTAACGGAGCATTTTTCCAAAGGAAAGCTGTGCCGCATCGTAAATTGAAGCATGGTCCTCTCTGTCAAGAATCACATAATCATGCCTTCCAACAAGAGAGCTTATAATCCCTAGGTTAGACATAAAACCTGTTGGGAAGGTTATGCAGTCCTCTTTTCTTAAGAAGTCCTTAAGCTCGTCCTCCAGCTCGTAATGCATTTTTAATGTGCCGTTCAAAAACCTTGAGCCCGAGCAGCCCGTGCCATATTTTGAAAGGGCATCGAGGCCTGCCTGCACTATTTCAGGCTGGACCGTGAGGCCAAGATAATTGTTGGATCCAAGCATGATGCGGCGTTTGCCTTCCATGATAACCTCGACATCCTGCCTGCTTTCAAGGGCCCTGAAATATGGGTATATTCCCTGCTCTCTTAATAGGTCCTGCCTCTGCTGTTCATAACATTTTTCAAAAATATCCTTCATGGGTGAAATTCCTCTTAAATTATAACTTGAAGTCGGCCTCGTCGTCTAAAAGGCCATCACGCTTTATTGCCATTGTCATGGCTTCCATATCAACTTCCACATTCAGCTTGTCGTTATCGAAAAGGCTGTTGTATTGGTTGGTAAGGGCCGTGTTCACATCTGTGAGATAGTTTTTTAAATTAGCCGGCATATCGCCTGTTTCGGCTCCGCCTGCCTCTAAGGTCTGATATTTTGTGAGCACACTTCTTAAGGTAGGCAGATAATAGCTGAAAAGCTGCCTGTTTGTCTGGATCTTTTCCGGCTTTTCCTTTAAGGTCTGAAGATTTTTTTCGGCCGAGCTGCAGACATTTGATGCAGCCTCCGTTATCTCTGAATCCTTTATCTTGGAATTTACCATACGGATTGCCAGAAGGTCTGAACGGGCTTTCTGGATAAGGTCCGACTGTTCTTTTGTGAGCTGCTCTTTGTTTACCGAAGTAGCCCTTGTCTCTGCTGCTTTTTTATTTGATGCCCTGCTGGCGAAAAACAGAAGGAGGGCAAATGCCACAATCATCAGAACCACAACTATGATAAGGAGCCAGCCCAGCACTGCAAAGAAAGACGGTGCCGTAACCCCCACCACAATTAAAGCAGCGATGCATATGACTATTATCGCCAGGCCAATGCCGATTTTTCCTTTGCCGCCGGATTTATTATTCATTTACGATTTCTCCTACCTTAACATTTGCAGTTGTATTTCTGATATCAAGAAGTTTTTTCTTGAGTTCTGCCTCAATTGCGCCAAGTTCATTTTCTGCAAGACGTCTCTTTTCTCTGCCTTCTTCCTGAATCTGGATAACTTCATCAAGAGACTGGATAAGATGCTGATTTGCCAATTTAACAGTCTCAAGATCCACGATGCCTTTTTCGCTTTCCTTTGCGATTTCAACTGTGCTCTGGTGAAGCTTTTCAGCATTTTCCTGAATGAGCTGGTTTGTGAAATCCGTAACCTTCTGCTGTGCCTGCATAGCATCTGAAGAATGAGCCATGCCAAGTGCCAGCACCATCTGGTTTTTCCAAAGCGGGATTGTGTTGTTTATTGTGGACTGGATTTTTTCGGTCATAAGCGTATCCGAATTCTGGATAAGCCTAATCTGCGGAGCCATCTGCATGCTTATTGTGCGTGTGAGCTCGAGGTCGTGCAGCTTTTTGTCGAATCTGTCGCAGAGTGCGGCATAATCGTTTGCCTTCTGGGCATCTTCTACGAGGCCGGTTTCCTCGGCCTTTTTCTTTAAATCAGCCAGGGTGGTGTTCTGTTCTTTTTCAAGCTTAGCCTTGCCTGCAAGGATGTACATGGTAAGTTCTTTGAAGTATGTGAGGTTTGATTCGTACATCTTGTCCAGCATAACTATGTCTGTTAAGAGCTGGTTCTGGTGGTTTTCAAGAACGCCTGTTATTCTGTCAACATTTGCCTCGGCTGTGTCATAGCGTGACTTGAGTGATGAAATGTCGCCTGCTTTTTTCTTGAGGAAGCCGAAAAGGCCTTTGCTTTCTTCTTCGTCTACGTCAAAGCCCTGAAGTGTGGTAACAAGTTCTGCCAGGTCCTTGCCTACCGCGCCAAGGTCTTTTGCTTTTACGCCTTCAAGAGCCGAATCGGAAAACTCGGAAATCTTTTTCTGGGCCGCTGCGCCATAAGAAAGAATTATATTGGAATCATTCAGGTCGATTGTTTCTGAAAAATCATCAACCATTTTCTGCTCATCTGCTGTGAGATTTACATCAGCAAGGTATGCTGTGTCCGGCGTAGGAGCTTCGCCTGTTTCAAGGCTTTCAATAACAGCCTTTGTTTCTTCTGCCTCGCCAAGAATTGTTTCAACGTTTGTTTCCGGAACTGCTTCGCCTAATGTAAGTTTGATTTCGTCAGCCATGTTTTGCCTCCTAAGATTATTTATTTACTCAAATTTTTTATACAACAAATATGTGCCGCGAGCGCACAACTTGAAATAATAATACACCTTAAGGCCCCCTTGTGTAAAGCATCGAAATGCCCAGGGCCCGTCCTAATTAATTTTTCGTTTGAAATGCTTCGTGATATTGCTTACCGGCGAGAAGATAGATGCGAAAATCGCCATAACCGGGAAAATTTCCAGACGCCCTATAAGCATGTCTATAATGTAAACAAGCCTTGTCCACCACGCAAAAGTCCCATAGCCTCCCACGGCCACACTCTTAAACTCGATGCCATTATTATTCAAAGTCGTTGCCACAGAAGCAAGGGTTGTGTCAAGGTCCATGTCCGGGTCCTGTGAAACAATAATCATAGAGCACACAGCGATTATCACAAACAATCCGAAATACATCATGATGTCCCTCACGGTTTCATCAGACACAGCTTTTTTATTGTACTTAATCACATTCACTCCGCGTGGATTAAGAGTTTCTTTTATATATCGCTTCAGCGTTTTAAAAAGCAGGATAATCCTCGACACTTTAAGGCCGCCCGCAGTAGACCCCGCTGACCCTCCGATAAACATAAGTAAAATTAAAACGCCTTTTGTAAACCACGGCCACAAATTATAATCATAAGAAAAATATCCCGTCGAGGTCATGGAAGAAACAGTCGCGAAAAACGTGTGATGGATAGTGTCCGGCCAGTTATTAAAGTTATTTTTTGTTATATAAACATTTATTGAAATCAACACCATACCAATAAGCATGATAATAAAATACCAATGAAGTTCTATATCCCGTAAAGCCTTCTTAAAACGCCCCGTAAGCGCCAGAAAATAAAGGCTGAAATTGATGCCCGCCAAAGCCATAAACACACCGACTATAACCTGCTGGGCTACGGTGAATGTTGTAAGAGATGTATTTAAATACGAAAATCCGCCGGTCGCAACCGTTCCGAAGGCTATAAGAACCGACTCGAACAAAGGAAGCTTTGCTATAACAAGCGCGATTACCTGCGCAATCGTAAGCACAAAATACATAAGGTAAAGCACCTTTGCCGTCTGGCTGATCTTCGGCGTGATTTTTTCTGTCGAAGGCCCCGGGGATTCCGCCCGCATCAGGTACATGGAAGCGCCGCCCGCAACAGGTGAAACGGCCAGCATAAAAACAAGCACTCCCATTCCCCCAATCCAGTGCGTGAGGCTGCGCCAGAAAAGCATGGACCTTGAAAGCACCTCCACATCAGAAAGGATGGTAATGCCTGTGGTGGTGAAGCCCGAAACGCTTTCAAAAAAAGCATTAAAATAATTGGGAATAGCCCCTGAAATAAAAAACGGCACGGCACCGGAAAGTGAAAGCAGCACCCAGGAAAGCCCCACAATAATAAACGCCTCGCGGGAATAAAGGCTTTTCCTTTTTAATTTTATTGCAAATAAAAGCCCGCCTATAACTGCCGTACCCAAGGCAGTTATAAGAAAATACTTCCAGTCCTCTTCGCCATAAATCAGGGCTATCAAAAGAGGCAGCACCATAAAGGCCGCGCCTATCAAAAGTATTAATCCTAATATTTTAAAAACAAGCCTGTAGTTCATAAATTACTAAAAGATATCTAATTTCTGCTGCATGCTGCAGTGCAAAACTCTTCACGCAAAAATCTCGCGGAACCGGCTTATGCCCCTTTCGGTTGTGACCACGAGAACAGTATCTCCCACCTGCACAAAATCGTTTCCTCCCGGAATAAAGCTTTTTCCGTCGCGGGTGATGCTTGCAAGCAAAAGGTCATTTTTAAATTTCACGCTTGACAAAGGCATATTTAAATTCGGTGCCATCTCTTCGATTTTAAATTCCAGCACCTCCACTTTATTATCTATCACGTGGCATACGGACTGCACCTCGTTGCCCACACTTTCCTGCATTGCACGCACATAGGTTATTATCCTGTCTGCCGTTATGTACTTAGGGTTAAAAACATTTCCCATTTCTAGCTTATATATCATTTCCTCGAAATCGGATTTTTCGATTTTTGTAATAACCTTTGCTTCAGCCGCATGATTTTTTATATAAAGTGATACAAGCACATTTGTTTCGTCTGAACCTGTTGTGGTGGCAATAGCAGAGGATGAAAAGACATTTTCTTCTTCAAGCACCGAAATATCCGTTCCGTCACCACAGTATATTTCTGCAGGCGGCAGGTCGTAATCCAGCTGTCTGCATCGGGCAATATCCTTTTCAATAATTTTCACGGGGATACCGTCTTCCACCGCCATGGAGGCAAGATAAAACCCCAGCCGGCCTCCGCCTATTATAGTAAGGTCAGAAATTTTTCCGGTAGGATAATTCATTTTCTTAAAGAAATGTACTGCGTCTTCCCTGCTTGCCACAAATGAAATTGTGTCGCCCACCATGATTTCTGTGTTTCCGTTAGGTATGAAAACTTCCTGGTTTCTTTTGATGGCGCATATAAGAATTTTTCTGTTTATGAATTTTGAAAGGTCTCTTATATGCATGCCGCACAAAGGGTTTTCTTTCACCACCTGGCAGGTCAAAACCTCATGGCTTCCCTTTGCAAAGGTTTCCACCTGGCCTGCCCCTTTGAAAAGAAGGCTTCTGAACATTTCAGATGCCGCCTCTTTTTCAGGATTCACTATAAAGGACAGACCCATTTCTTCTTTTATCAGCTCCACTGTGCCTGCGTAAATAGGGTTTCTTATGCGGCATATGGTGTTTGCTACACCCAGCTGCTTTGCCACCACGCATATAAGAAGATTGGCCTCGTCAGAGTCCGTAACCGCTATCAAAAGTTCGGATTTGTCGGCGCCCGCTTCCTTAAGGGTCGTGGCCGAACAGGCATCCCCAACTATCGGAAGCACATCAAGGGCATTTGCCGCATAGGCAATGTTCCTTTCGCTTTTATCCACTATTATTATGTCGTGCTTTTCCCGCACCAGCTCGGCGGCAACCGCTGCGCCCACCTTGCCGCACCCTGCAATCGTAATTTTCATAATTCTCTGTCCTTTTTTTAAGAAGCAACGCCTCCCTTGTGCAAAGGGAGGTGGCCGCGTAGCGGCCGGAGGGATTGTCCTTTAATCTATATATTCTACAGACCCCTTGCCCCCGGAACACTCAACAAAAGCCTTTGCCCCAAGTATCGTTACAAACTGCGGCCCCTTGTGCCCAATATCCGCATCCATAATAACAGGGACATTTAAATCTGAAAGGCGCTCTTTAAGCACATCAGCATACGAAGGAAGCGGCATTCCGTCAAAGCCCTCTGTGCGGTAGAAAAGCGGCCGCCCGAAAACAAATCCCGACACATGTTCAAACCATCCCATGGCCTTCATCTTCCAAAGGCCTTCCATCATCTGTTCAAAGCCCAGGTCAAAGCTTTCCAGAAACCAGATTATACCATCATCTTTATATTTCTCTATAAATTCATTTGTCCCATCAAATGGTGTGCCTGCAATATTAAGAAGCACATCCATGCAGCCGCCTATAAGACGGCCGTTCATTTTTGCTGCCTTTCCATCCAGGGTTTTCCATTCCACCCTGCCATTATCGGCATAGCCTTCAAATCCCGTCACGCGCTCCCCCATAAAGCCGTCCTGATAATATTCAAAGCTTTCCTGAAGCTTAAGGCTCCCATCGAGAACCGAAAGCCCTTTTTCCACGCTGCATTCCCACGGGTCCATTCCGAAATCACCGAAGTTGGCCCCATAAGCCGTGGCCACATCGGCCTTTGTGGTGAGGTAATAAAGCATAGATGTGTTATCAGAATAACCCTGAACCCATTTAGGATTTTCCTTAAAAGCCTCTAAATCAACGAATGGAAGCATCTCGGCCAGGAAGTCGCCGCCGGATGCAGAGAAAATCGCGGAAATGTTTTTATCAGCCACAAGCCCGTTAAACTGCTCTGCCTTTACTTTGGCAGGAGCGCTTCGCCCGAACCTGTCAGGAGTATTAAAAACATTATCGGTAAATACCGTTTCATAGCCTGCTTTTTTAAGCATTTCTTTTCCATGGTTAAACCGCTTCTGGTCTATCTCATTTTCAATCGGTCTGCTTAAGGCCGTCACGCCTATCGTATCTCCCGGTTGTATATACTTTGGAAAAATCATGTTTTCTTATCCTCCTGAAAATTTTCAATAAATCCTGTTTATTCCATTTTAATCTCAAAACAGCAATCGTCTGTGCTGATTGCTGTTTTTTGATACCTTCTTTTTTAGTCGGCCTTTTTGAAATTAGATATTTTTAAACTTTTCGACCATGGCCCTGGCGTGCTCTTCTGATTTAGTGATCACAAGCACAGTGTCGTCTCCCGCTATGGTGCCTATTATGCCGTCCCAGTCCATTCCGTCCATAACAGCGCATAAAGCATCTGCCATTCCCGCATAGCATTTAATCACCACCTGGTTAAGGGCATACTGCACACTGATAACAGTGGTTCTGAAAAGCGATAAAAACCTGTTGCTGTCGGGCTGCTTAGAAGCAGTCCTGTTTGCCTGATATCTGTAGCCGCCGTCCGGCTTTATTTTTTTTACAAGGTTCAGCTCTTTGATGTCCCTTGAAACAGTGCCCTGGGTTATATTATATCCAAGATCGTTGAGCCGTTTCATAAGGTCCTGCTGCGTGCCTATATCCTCTTCCTCGATAAGCCGCAAAATCTCCTCGCACCGGTTGGCTTTTATATTTTTGACGTCCTCGTGTGTTTTTCTTGGCATAAAATAGCTCCTGCTTTTTTATTTTCAGTCTTGTATCTTTTTAATCCGTGTAATTATCAAAGTATCCCTGAATATAAATGAACGGCGTGCCCTTGTCGCCCGAACCGCTTGTAAGGTCTGCCAAAGAGCCTAACAGGTCTGTAAGCTGGCGAGGCGTGGTTCCCTCGGTTGCCATCTGGCCCTTAAGGTTGGCGTCCTTTTCCTTTATGGCATTAACCATTGCTGCCTTAAGCTCGTCGCCTCTTAAATCTGCAAAGTCGTTATCTGCAAGATATTTAAGCTTAAGCTCGTTTGGCTGTCCTTTAAGGCCATCTGTATATCCCGGGGAAACAACAGGGTCTGCAAGCTCCCAGATTTTTCCTACAGGGTCCTTGAAAGCTCCGTCGCCGTAAACCATAACTTCAATTTTCTTTCCCGTTTTTTCAAGTATATCAGCCTGAACACCTTCGGCAAATTCGCGGCAGTTTACAGGGAACAGCTTTATGGTATCTTCCGTTGCCTTGTTTGAACCTAAGATGCCATAATCAGGGTTGCAGCCCGAACCGTCCACAGGGGCATTTAAAAGGTCAGCCATCGTAAGCACGATGCGGCCGCCTGCCTCCTTAAGGATTCTCTGTGTGCGCTTTCTTGTGTGAATGTCCGCACAGAGAACGCAGTCTGTGTATTTGAGAATTGTGCGAGGGTTGTTTGAGAAAATGATTTCCGCCTCTGCGCCCTCTTCCTCGATAAGGCCTTTGTAATAATTCACATAATCAACATCTGTGAAGGTGTGTTTTGATTTTCCGAATTTTGCTTCGAATTCTTCCTGGGTCAAAACATCTGTGTATGGGTTGATTCCTGCGGCGTCAAGGCGGTCTATGTCCAGAAGGTGGTTGCCCACTTCATCGCTTGGATAGCTCAGCATCAGCACAACCTTCTTTGCGCCCTTTGCGATGCCCCTTAAGCAGATGGCAAAACGGTTTCTTGAAAGGATCGGGAAAATAACGCCCACTGTTTCGCCGCCGAATTTTGCCCTGACATCAGCTGCAAGCTGCGTAGTTGTCGCGTAATTTTTCTGTGAACGCGCCAGGATAGACTCTGTCACCGCAAGCACATCTTTCCTTCCAATCTGGAACTCGCCGGATTCCACACATTTTAAAACAACATCTACAACTATTTTTCTTAAGTCGTCGCCTTCTTTTACGATAGGCCCTCTTAAACCTCTTGAAACTGTTCCTACTAATCTTTCCATGATATCCTCCTGTATTTCAACCGAGCAATTATATCACACACAGTCTTTCTGTAAAACACTAAAATTCAATTTATGCCAAAGAACAATCCCCCGGCATGAGCAGCACGCGCGCCACATCAATTTCTTTATTTGTCTGGGCAATTATCATCTTCTCGGCATCTTCCAAAGGCGCCTTTAAAATAGTATACATGTCCGTCCTAAATTCGCCCTTCGTAACCATATCAAAAAGCTTTCTGATTTCTTCTTTTGTATATGTAAACGAAAATTTCAAATCATATTCAAACGGTCCCATGGCCGCTGTCACAAGCTCGAACGGCCGGTTGTCGCTGCCGATGGCTATTATCTGCCCGCCCGGCATACAAAGTTCTATGCAGCCCTTAACTGCCATAGGATGTCCCGCGCATTCAAAGCACACATCCGCACCGCCTTCGGTTTCCAGGATTTCCATGGCCGCCTTAAAATCTTCATCCGCGCCTGCAAAAACATAATCTGCACCGCTCACCTTTGCGCGTTCGTGCGTCATTACGTTTGAATCAAACGCAATCACATTTCTTGCCCCCGCAAGCTTTGCGCTCTGGATCACCGAAAGCCCCACGCTGCCGCAGCCAAACACCACAGCATTATCGCCCAGCTTTAATTCCGAACGCCTAACTGCATGAAAGCCCACGCCTATAACATCAAAAAGCACAGCCTGCTCAAATTCCATTCCATCAGGAATTTTAAAAAGCTCGTTTTCCGGAAAACGCGAAAGCACATATTCCGCAAAAGCGCCCTGGGTATGAGGGCCAATTCCAAGCGTGTTAGGAAATGCATTCCGGCAGATATTAGGGTGCCCCTCGTTGCACTGATAGCATTTTCCGCAGTCTCCCGGAGGGCCCACAGCCACACGGTCGCCCACCTTCACACAGGTTACGCCGGCGCCAATTTTTTCAACTATTCCAACCGATTCATGCCCCGGAATCAGCTCTGCTTTATAAAGCCCGTCCATGTTATACGCATGGATATCTGTGCCGCAGATTCCGCAGTAAACAATTTTCACCAGAACCTCGCCATCCTTTGGTTCCGGCTTTTCAATATCAATCAGTTCCATATTATGGGCGCTATAATATTTATATGCTTTCATAAATATCTCCTTTGTCTGGTTATATATTTTTTAACGGCGCTGCATTACCGCACAGATTTTCTGAGCCTTCTTCGTGCCCTCTTCCTAAACACCGGATAGCTTAAAACTGCCAGCACCGCACATGCGATTGCCACGATTTTAAAACAGCTGTCATATCCAAGGCTGTCTATAAGAACTCCCCACACTGTGCCGCCTATTGCGCATGCCAGGTCGAAGCCCAGGTAGAAGAGCGCATTGGCCGTTCCCCTCTTTGCAGGAGGCGCCAGGCGCACCGCTTCAGATCCCAGTGCCATCCACACAAGGCCGTGTTCTATGCCATACAGCAGGGCCATGACATAAATTCCGATTATGCTGTTCACACTTGGGATAATCAGGCAGAAAAGCACAAGCGCAGCATAGCCAGGAATCATAAAAACATACACCGGAAGCTTTTCCATAAGGTGCGATAAAAGCAGCCTTATAAGCACTATCACGATTGAAGATATAAGGAAGAAAACTCCGGCGACCGAAGAATCGAAACCTTTGGATACTATATAAAGAGTCATAAAAATCATGACGCAGGATACAAAGAAAAGTGACACCAGCTCGTAAAGTGCCGGGACAACCGCGCTTTTTTCGTAGAACTGCTGAACCAGGCTCTGATGCTTTGCCACGGGCCTTTTATAGCCCGGTTTTTTTTCGTAGTCCACAAAAAGCACCACGATAAGCCCGACCACGCAGATACCTGCAACATAATAAAAAGAAGACTGATTTCCCACCGAAAGGATGATTGCCGAGCAAAGCGCCGGTGCAAAAGCGCTGGCCACATTCTGGGCGATTCCAAAATATCCTATTCCCTCAGAAAGGCGTTCGGGCGGCATAACATCGGTGGATGCCGTATTAAATGCCGTGGACGACGACGCATAGCCCACTCCCATAAACACCCTCATCACAGATAGAAGGACTATCGACGGGATAAGGCCCGAAAGAAAAACAGAAAGCGCAAAAATTGCGGCGCCTATTATCATGACCACACGGCGCCCGAACTTATCCGTAAGCACCCCGCTTATAGGCCGCATCACACATGACGAAATCATGTAGATAGTAGTCATCACACCTGCCATGGCAGTTGTGGAGCCAAGCGTTTCTGTCACATACAAAGGCACCGACATATTCAGCATGTTCATCACGGCGCATATTGCAACAGAAAAAACAAACAAAAGGACAAAGTCCTTTGTTAAAAGTTTCGATTTTGGTTTTGTTTTTTTATTTTCCATAACAGAAGAATTATAGCACAGACATTATTATTTAGGCACTATTTTTTTACAGCTATATCTAATGGCAGCACCTGCCCCGAAGGTTTATGCGACGCGGTCATCCGGCAACGGTGCGTCACATTCAACTGGCTTTTATTAAAGATTACCACAACGTGCCTCTATAAATTCACAAAACGAGTTTTTCATCTCATCTTCAAGAAGCGATTCCCGGCATAACAATATAAGATATTCTTTTTTTGAAACCAAATCATTTATTATTTTCTGTGCTGTTTTTTTGTTGATTCCTAAGCTGTCGGCAAAAGCAAGGAAGTCGTTTTTGTGTATTTTTCTTTTTTTCCCATTAAAAGTCAAGGCAAATTCTTCTTTGTCTTCGGGCATTAGCAAATTTACAGGCAGAAGATCATAAGCAGGAGATAAAATATATTTTCCACTATTTTCTTCTGTTTCGATAAGTGAAAAATTTTTAAGATGCATGTCGGAATTTCCTGTTATATAGCAAAATACCAGTCTTATGAATAATTCTGACAAATCAAGCATTATTTGTGAAGAATACTTTGCAATAATTTTTCCACAGCGTTCGTATGAGCCCTTATATTTATCTGCAGTAAGCCGCATATCCAGCTGGCAAAAATCCTCCATAGCAAGCATTTTCATTGAGTCCTTGCCAAACATTCTATCAACCCGCCTGGTTATATAAGAATATGTTCCATTCATATTCAAAAGCCCATGCGGAACAGTTTTAATCCCGCATACTTCCGCCATACTCATAACAAGATGTTCCGACTCGGGCAGGTTTGTAAATTCCCTGACCTGTGGCTTAAGAATATAACCTGTAGGGTAGTTTACAAGAGTAAGCCGCGGGGCATTTTTATTTGAAAAAAGGTGCAGGGAGAGCTTTTTTTGAACACCGGGAACCGTCAGACCTTTACCGGTGCTCTCATTAACCATCTTTTCAATAGACTCATCATCAATTTCTATATTCGGCAGCACCTTTGTTCCAAAGAATTTCCTTATGCAGCTGTTATGCCAGCCGCATTTTTCTTCATCAACGTTTTTTAATTGCCTGCCACAGCATAAACAATTCATTTTTCTGATTCCTTTATTACCACATTCCCAATACAATCCTTACAGGCCACGAGAAGGAGTCCAAACCTGTCATTCTGGTTGATTTTCCAATTTCTGCAGACTACGTTTAGGAGCCATCCTTCCGGAATAAGGCCGTCAAAAAAAGGAAATAAGGTTTTTGACAAATACACTTCGTTTGAAACCGGCAAAGTCAGCGAAACTGCTGCCGGGTTTTCTGAACTCAGATAGTTCGCGTCATAGCTGAAAGAATATCCTTCATCGGTTTCACTTAATGTCCCGGCAAAATTATTCCTGACATATACAAAAGCCTCTCTGAGAGTACTCATCAATTATCTCCTCTATTTTCAATTTCACCGGGAACAGCTTCTTTGTTGAACATTTTGAGAGCTACATTCACCTTGTCCATTCTAACTGTTTCTTTTCCCTGCTCAAGTTCCCGCACAAAACGCAGACCCAGCCCCGAGCGAAGTGCGAATTCCGCCTGTGTAAGCCCTGCTTCTCTTCTTTTGGTTTTTACAAATTCTGCAATAGCGTTCATAATACAGCTTCCAAGTCAATTTTTTGTCACAATTATACACCCTAAAAGGTATAATATCAATTATATTTTAATATTTTATACCTTATAGGGTGTAATATTTTTAAAATTACCAATCTTGCACCCCAACGGGTGTATTTTTCTGATTTCGAAACGTCTGGAAAATTACAGAATTTCTATCAGCCTCTCCACGATAAATGCGGCTGCGCAGGCACTTAATGCAACGGTTATCATGCTTCGGTTAAACAAAGCCAGCACTATTGCAACAGCAAAACCCACGAGGGCAGATACAAGGCTTCCCGTGGCATAAAGCACACCCGGAAAAGTCATCGCTGCCAGGCACACATAAGGCATGTAATAAAGAAACGACTGCACATACTTGTTTTCGATTTTCTTTTTCAAGAGAACCATCGGAAGCACGCGGATAAGATATGTAACTATGGCCATCACGAGGATGTACGCAATAGGGCTGTGTGTCATTTTGCATCCTCCTCTACCGGCCGTATAATTGCAGCTCCCAAGGAAACCACCACTGTCACGATGATAACCACAAAGCCGCTTGAAACGTTACTTAAGAACGGAATATATTTAAACGCCGCCGATAATGCCATGGCGCACAAAATCACTATAAACAAAAATTTATTTTTCTTTGCAGGAGGAATGATTATGGCGATGAACATGCCATAAATAGCAAGACCCAGTGCTGAAATAATCATTGTTGGAAGGTAAGCTCCTGCAAGGGCGCCCACTATCGTTCCTACCACCCATCCCGGTATTGCCACAGACATTGCGCCGTAATTAAAAAACGGACAGAGCTTTCCCTCCTCCATGGCGCTTATGGCATATATTTCATCGGTCATGCCGAATGCCACAAAAAGTCTGTGCATGAAGTTGTATTTATTACTCAGCTTTTGCGCTATAGAAAAACTCATAAGAGCATAGCGCAGATTTATCAGAAACTGATTTAACGCTATCTCTAAAAAACCGCCTCCGGCGGCAATGATGTTGAGGCCCGAAAACTGGCCCGCGCTCGTAACATTTGTGAGCGACATAAACGCCGCCTCAAAAACATTAAGCCCGCATTTTGTGGCCGTAAGGCCTATGCTGAAGGACACTGCCAGATAGCCTAAGGCTATCGGTATTCCGCCCTTCACTCCTCTTTTAAACGCTTCTCTTTCTTTACTCATAACGGCTTGTAATATACCACAATCCCACTTTTCCTCAAACAGTTTTTAATAATTTTTTGGCAGGTTTTTAAAATAATATTTTAAGGCGCTCACTTATGTTTTTTGATAATATAAGCAGCGGCCGGAGCCGCTGCTTTTTGTTACATCTATTACCTGTGTGTGAAGGCTGCCGCCGATTTAATATTCGACTGTCGATTACTCGATGAAAGGATTTTCCACGGCGTAGTCTTCCCATACAGGCATTACGCCTGCGCCAGAGGCATTCACTGAGGTTTCAAACGCACCTACTGTTACGGTAAAGCCCTCGCCATCGCAATACACGGTGCCGTCCGTGCCGACAATTTGCGCACCTTCCACTTTGCCCTCAAGATAAAGAGTACCGCTGATGAAGCTGTCGCCGGTAACTATCCAGGCAGAATCTGCATCCACATAGACATTAGCTACGCCGTCACCAGAATAGCCGCCGTTAAACTCATCGTCACAAATGAATGCGCCTGACAGGGTGCTGCCGCCCAGCATGTAGAAGTTCAGCCCTGAAATGGTGTCATAGAGAACATCCCCAAGCATTTGCTGCTCATAGGCCGTAAAAACACAATCAGAGCCATTGGCGCCGGCTTTGCCCCAGGTACGGGAGCTGGAATTGCCGGTGCACTGCAGCCAGTAGGTTGTGTCCTCGCCATATGTAACATCCACATCAGAAAAAGTGATGTAGCAGGATGTATCCGTTGTATAAAGAACCGGACCGCCGTTGCAGGTAAGGCTTCCGCCAATCATATCAAATTCCCCGGTGCCATCCTCGGCATCTCCGGACATGGATTGATACACAATGCAGTTCCAAACCTTGTTGTCGTTAGTCAGCGTAGGCTGCATATTGCCGGTAAGGTCGCAATCAAACAGACGAATGGAATTTTTGCCTTCAATGGCAATGGCCTCGCTGGCGCCGGAATATAAATAGGCATCATGCACCGTGATATCAGCCGTACAATACACGGCACCCGTTCCCGTATCAGATACATAGCTGCCGCCATCCACTACCATAGTGCCGCCGCCACGGTCGGAGCGAATAGCCGCCGCGCTGCCTGCCATGGTTTCTACATCACAGTCCCAGGCATACAAAGTGCCGCCGCCGGCCACGTGAATGCCGCCTGAAGAGCCCTGTTCAGTGAGAATGTCGCAATTGTAAACATAGGCAACACCATCACCGTAGGCAAAAACACCCGCACCGCCGGAAGTAGCGGAATGAATACTGTCGCCGGAAGCGTAGAGCTCGCCATCCGTCACCAGAAGCGTGGCTCCAATGCCGAAAAAGCTGTGGGCATCACCGCCGGAGCCCATACCTGTGTTTTCAAAGCTGCTGTCGGTAATTTCCGCAGTGGCGCCATCATATACATGAATAACATTTTCGTCACCGGTTTCAGAAGACAACGTCTGCCCGGACACAGTTTCATCCTCGGTGATATTTTTCACTGCGGGCCATTCCTCCGGTTCCTTGGAAGAGCTCCAGCTCACCAGATTCACTGTCGGAATCACGGCCTCGCTCACCGTCGATGCTCCGCCCAGCTCTGCCTTCAGATCCGGCTCAATAACATCATAAATTTCCTGTGTGAGATAGCTTGTGACATCCTCGCCCATTGCATACACATAGCTTATGCTTATTGTGCCGTCATCTTTCACGGTGCCGCCGATGCTTAAGTCCATTTCACCATAGCCGTAGAATGTGTCATTAAACGGCACAGTCACCGAAAAATCTCCGCGCTTCAACTGCTGCTCCGCAGAATCCAGCCCCAGCTCTGCCTTCAGGGCCGGCTCAATAACATCATAAATTTCCTGTGTGAGATAGCTTGTGACATCCTCGCC
>R07__coassemble_137_pt1 | contig 32504 bp, 25 predicted proteins | sample R07__metabat2_low_PE_052 | metagenome-assembled genome bin R07
CTTTCTTTTGTTGATCTTGATCATCTTCAGAAGATACCTCTTCTAAGGCATAGATTTCTTCCTCAAAAATTATTTCTTCAGTCTCCTCTCTCTCAATCTCTTCCGACTCTTCTTCCAAAACCTCTTCTGTCATTTCTTCCTCCGAAGTCTCTTCTGCAGTTTCTTCCTCCAAAGCTTCTTCTGACGTCTCTTCCTCGAAAATTTCTTCTATTTTTTCTTCCTCCGAAGCCTCTTCTGTCGTCTCCTCTTCTAAGGCCTCGCTTTCTTCCTCTGAAATAATTTCTTCAGTTTCCTCGCTCTCAATCTCTTCCACCTCTTCTTCCGAAACCTCTTCTGTCGTTTCTTCCTCCGAAGCTTCTTCTGCTGTTTCTTCCCCCGATATATCTTCAGCTTCTTCCTCTGAAATTTCACTCTCTTCTAAAGTTTCTTCCTTTTCTTCCAAAACCTCTTCTTTTGCTTCATCTTCCAAACTCTCTTCCGTCTCTTCGAGCACCTTAAAACTTCCCAGCTCGCTGCCTTCAATCTGTTCTATATTCAGCACGCATGCCGAAATAATGATCATGGTCATCGCTATACAAATCACGGTTATTGCAATATTATTCGTTCTCATATCCGTCCTCCTCATCAAAAACATTTTTTAATTCAATCCGTATGTTTTCTTCTTTTATGAGAAGTTCCCCCTTAAGGCTGTCTGCATCATTAGTTTCCGTTTCAAGGGCAAAAAGCCCTTCCCTGCAGGCAGACAGCAAACTGTAAATTTCCTTTCCACTCACCTCCTCCTTTTTAAATTTCCTTGCATAGCTTTCGATTGTATCCAGCACAAACTCATATGCCCTTAAGCCCGTTATATCCCCCATATTCATTTCACAGATATTTTCAGCAAAGCATCCCAACTCATCAAAATATTCCCGGAAAAGCCCATCATCAGTCCCTTCGGAAATTTTCATATTTATATCCCGGTAAAACACCGCCATGCTTTTAAGCACGGCCGCAGTTTCATTAAGGCTTTCACACTTTTCGAACCAATATGCCGCCTCCTTTTTACCGGTGCCGTTTTCCGATCCATATTCATAATAAAACCAATACAGCTTTCCTATTTCAAACGAAATTTCCTCTGCGTAAACTTGATTTGCCGGGTCATTAAGCTTGCTCTTCTGAAATTCCAGAACTTTCTTCTCTTCATCAATCGAAAAAATCCCGTCACGCTTTACTTCCCAGGCCATTGAATAAAATTCCTCTATCAGGCTTTCCTTATTCCTCTTTTGCGCCGCAGCCACCATAAAAACCACAAATGCACAAACAGCAATAAATACAATTATCAAAATCCTGAAAAGGCTTATGCGCTTTTTCTTTTTCAAAGCTTTAAGCCTTTCAAGCGCAGCCTTTACATCTCCAACCCTCTGATATCTCTTTTCAGGTTCCTTTCGCATACATTTCTTAAGAATAAATTTAAGTCCAAAAGAAACTTTTATCCCAGCCGTCATATACCTGAAAGTACTGCCAAAGCCATAAATATCCGTTCTCTGGTCTGTCTGCCTTCCTGCCCCTTTAAACTGCTCGGGGGCAGCAAACTTTCTCGTGCCAAGACAGGCAGTATCCTCATCCTTTCCGGGCTTAAAAAACCTTGCAGCACCAAAATCAATAAACCTTATGCTGCCATTTTCCGTCAGGATAAGATTGGAAGGCTTTAAATCCCTGTAAATAACCGGGCTTGAAAGCCCATGAAGATACAATAAACAATCACAAACCGAAAGCGCCCAGTCTACCACCTCCCTTTCGCCATATCCGCCCCGCGCCGCAACAGACTTAAGCGATGTGCCATCGATATAATCCTCCACTATATAAAGCGAATTTTCCTCGGAAAACACATCAACTATCCTGACGATTGCGGGATAATCCAGCCTTTTTATGATCTCAGCTTCCTTTAAGGCGGCATCAATCGCCCTGCTGTTCTCTTTGCCGTCCACAAAAAGCGGTATCTCCTTTACCGCCCAAAGCTTTTTAAGGCGCCTGTCCCTTGCAAGAAAAACAGCACCCATTCCGCCCTTACTTATCGGCCGCAAAATCTCATATTTGCCGTCAACAAAATGACCGATAGAAGCCATCAGAAAAAAACCTTAACTTAAAATATTTTCTTTATTGAAGATTCCCCGTGAACAACGGTTATACCGAAATTCGTGATACCAAAATACCACATCCGCCATCCCATTTCAATATGGCTGCCTGATGTTTTATTAAAATTACTTATTGATTTTTAAAAAACAGCTTTAATTCTTGTATACATCAAACGTGAGCCTGTCCTAAACTTCAATTGCCGCAATTCACGGACAGGCTCATGTTTTCGATATTGTGTTTTAGAAAAAAAGCATATATAATACATGTCAGCAGTAAATTAAGAAATTAGAATATAAAGGAGAACACACAATGGAAGAAAAAGAACTTAGGGAACCAGAAGAAAAAGTTGATAATCCAAACGAAAAACTCAAACAGCTCGTCGACGACGATCTTGTGCAAATTGCTGGTGGTTCTATAAAGTTTCCTGACCCATATCAGCACTAATAATGAATCAGCCAAACTAATTACATAAATAATCCTTATAAAAGAACACCTGCAGGTAGTTACCCACGCAGGTGTTCATTTTAATTATTTAACTATTTAATTAAGCAGCAAATCTTCTAGTGGTACTCCGTCGCCCAAACAAGATAATACGACCAGTATTTATTCAGGCTCGATGCAGCATTCCACGGAATAAACCCGCCGTAAAGCCCACCATCATAAAGTGCCTGTGCCTGTGCCACCAGCTGCTCATTTCCATAAGTCACCGTCTGGTTCCAATAAGGCGTATCATATCCTGTTATCCATGTACGCGCAATTGCAGGAGTTGCAATCTCCGACTGCCTTGCTGCCGCCTTCTGTGCCCATGTATAAACAATATCATAAGGATAAGTCCACCTGTCCACATCCGACCCAAAATGATCCGTATATGGCATTCCGCTTATAGCATCCACAACATTAGATATAGCAGCCCAATACTGTCCGCCAGGCGTTATATACTCCTCTGCGCTGTCGCCAAAAACATCAGCCGAGCAATATGCCCCCGCTCTGTGAACCATGTCGCATGCATAAAAGCAGAAATTCTGTATGCACTGACCCTTTTCCTCATCATATGTATTCTTAAAATCCGTCCATTCCGAGCACGAAAGCGCATACGCATTATCCGGGAAGCGGATATAGTCGAACTGGATTTCATCGAAATCAAAAAGCTCCACTGCCTCTGTTGCAAGAGCAATATTATATTCCCAGCAATTTCTTGCATAAGCGCTTATCCACACGAGGTCTGATATATCCGTTGTGATACAGTCTTCCGGGTGATCCTGTGCATAAAAATCATCATTAAAAACAACAATTCTTCCGATTGCCCAAAGACCAGCATCCCTTACCTTCTGAATGCTTGTCTTAAAATCCTCTACACTTAAGTACGAATAATAATTTGATGTAGGCGTATAAATATCCGCAACCTCAGAATAATATGAAAGCATGCCGTCTTTTATATTGATAACCAGAGCATTTGCGCCCGTTTCCAAAGCAAGCTCTATATAGCCGTCAATATAGTCAGGGTGTGCGGCCTCTGCGCAGAGGTAAATGCACTTTGTTTCTTCAGGAATTTCGCCCCTTTCAAGCACAGGCTTATCAACCGGGTACCAGTCAAGATTTTCTGTATAGCCTGAAAGCAGGTCATAATCATACTGCCGGCCTGCCTGAATATTATAAACACTTTCATAAACAGCATCGGCATCTTCCTTTGTATCCACAAGATATTTTGCAAACACATAGCCCGATACTCCTTCATACTCAACCTGGTACATTTCAACGCTGCCATCGGCTGCCATATTTGAAAAGCCGGTTACAGCAAGTTCTGTGCCCTTCGGTGCAAAAGATGCAATCTCATAGCTGTCGGCGCTTTCATAAATTGTGACCGGTGTGCGGACATATTTAGTGGTTTCCCTGACGGTCGAAGCCACATCCGTAACAAAATCCGCATTATTTACATAATAAACATTAGGATTTCCCTTTTCATCCACATCGCCTGAAAGCTCAACCCTTGTATAGACTTCTTCGCTATCCTTTGGTTCGTAGGTGAGATTCTGGCTTGTCACTTCACTGCCTCTGCTTAATGATTTGTAAAGAGACATCTCCTTTGTTTTTTTATCCAGCGTATACACATCCACTGTACCCCCCGTGGATGCAAGATATACAGGTGTTCTTTCCGTTACCTTTGGCTCCTGATTAGCCTTAACAAACAAAAAAGCAGCGCAGGCAACAATAAGAACCAAGAATGCTATCGTAACCTTTTTCATAAATATCCCACATACCGGTGCGGCTCCGGTGCTGCAAAACGCCTGAGGCTCTGCCGCAAAATTTGAACCTCTTAAAAATTACAAACAATTCTTTTTAATTTTATCGCAAATTTATATATTTGGCTATGTAATTTTTGTTATAAAAAACCCGCTTCATGTCTAAACATGAGCGGGTTTAAAGCTGAAATGTTTTTTAAAGTGGATTTCCTTCGGAATCGAACAGCGGCAGCTTTTCAAGATAAATAATATCATCTCTCTCCGATGCAGCGCCCTCTGCCAGAATCGCCATGCGCCCTGCGACTATGCCGCCGGCCTCCGTAACCAGCCTTTCAAGTGCGGCCAGAGATTCGCCTGTTGAAATAACATCATCCAGCAAAAGCATCCTCTTGCCCCTGATCTTGTCTGCGTCAGCCTTATCCATATAAAGCCTCTGCACAGCTTCTGTAGTTATGGATTTAACCTCTGTGCAGAAAACCTCCTTCATGTAAAGCTTCGGTGCTTTTCTTACCAGCATGTAATAGTTTCTTCCGCTCTGCCTTGCCATTTCATGAACCAGCGGAATGGCCTTTGCTTCCGGAGCGATTAAATAGTCAAACTCCGGAGCTTTTGAAAGAAGCTCTTTTGCTGCCGCACAGGTAAGTTCCACATCTCCGAAAATCACGAATCCCGCTATAACGAGACCGCTTTCAGCCTTGCATATCGGCAGGTCCCTTTCGCACCCGGCTATATTCATATGATAAAATTCTTTCATAAAATCCACCTGTTACTTAAGCTCAGAAATCTTTGCAATAGCCTCTTCAAGCATGCTATTGTCTATTTCCTCGAACTTTCCTTCATCAGAAAGCCTTGCCATATCAGGTATGATAGGCATCTTTCCAAGAACCTGAAGTTCTATTTCAGCTGCGACATCATCAATATGGCTTTCACCGAATACAGAAATCTTCTTGCCGCAGTCCGGGCATGCAAGATATGAATAGTTTTCTATAATGCCAAGCACAGGAACATTCATGATCTTAGCCATGTTAAAGGCCTTTTTAACAATCATTGTAACAAGGCTCTGCGGTGATGTAACTATAACAACGCCTGAAAGCGGAAGTGACTGGAATACTGTAAGAGGAACATCACCTGTTCCAGGAGGCATGTCCACCAGAAGGTAATCCAGCTCGCCCCAAACAACGTCTTTCCAGAACTGCTTCACAACGCCTGCAAGCACTGGTCCTCTCCAGATAACAGGAGCGTTTTCATCCTCAAGAAGCATATTTATGGACATGATCTTGATGCCGCTTTTTGTTTTTGCAGGATAAATTCCATTCTCATCGCCAAGCACATTTCCATGCTTCATTCCAAACATTTTCTGAATAGATGGACCGGTAATATCAGCATCCATAATGCCCACCTTATAGCCTTTTTTTGCAAGCTCCACTGCAAGGCTTCCGGTAACAAATGACTTTCCTACGCCGCCCTTACCGCTTACAATACCAATGACATGCTTGATATTGCTTTTTTCATTCTGCTTTTCAATAAGGTCCTCCGGGTTCATCTTGCTTGGGCAGGTGTCTCCATGTTCGCAGCCCGCGCACTTTTCAGCCGTACATCCTTCTTCCTGTAATTCTTTCTCGTCTGCCATGTTTCTCCTCCAAATTTATAATTTCTTATTTTGCCAGCAATGTCATGATTTCTGTGCTTCGTGAAATGAATTTAGCCATTTCATCCGGTGTAAGAGGCCCGTTTCCAAGCTTTGCCAGATCATAAAGTTGGGAAAGAATTAAATCAGTGTTTTCACTTTCCCCATCTTCTTTAAGGCCTTCAATCACTTTCTGCACAAGTTCGTTCTGGGCATTCAGCACAAGTGTACCAGGCTGCCTGAATTTATCAAGGTCAGCGCCCATTCCCATCTGTATCATCATATCCTCCATACGCTTATTTTCTTCGGATACGGTAATCACAGATGCCCTGTCTTTGTTCTTCAGATTGCTCAGCTTCAGTTCTATTTTATCATTACCTGTGATTTTGTGAAGCCTTGCTTTTATTTTTTCTGCTTTTTCATCAAGCTCTTCCTGTTCCTTCTTCGAAGTGCGTTTTTTAAGCGCGTCTGAAAGATCTGTATCGATTCTTAAAAACTTAAGGCCCTCATTTTTATTCTCAAGCATCTGAATAAAAGAAGTATCAATCACATGCTCAAGGTAGACAGCATCAATTTTGCCTTTTTTGAACATCTCGATATACTGGCCCTGCACATTCCTGTCGGAAACATAGAAAACAGTATTTTCATATTTTTCTTTGTTTTCCTCGAGGCAGGCTTCAAGCGTCAGATACTCATCCTTAAGGTTTTTGAATATAACTGCTTCCTTCATCTTCTCAAAGAATTTCTCATCCATAAGGCAGCCATACTTGATAAACGGATTTATATCGTCCCAGTATTTTTCATAATTTTCTCTGTCGGTCTTAAACATTCCCGAAAGCTTGTCTGCAACCTTCTTTGAAATATAATCAGAAATCTTTTTAACAAAGCCATCGTTCTGAAGAGCGCTTCTCGAAACATTCAGCGGAAGGTCCGGGCAGTCAATAACGCCCTTTAAAAGCATAAGGAATTCAGGTATAACTTCTTTGATATTGTCAGCCACAAACACCTGATTATTGTAGAGCTTTATAACACCTTCTATGGATTCGTACTGATTGGTTATACGCGGGAAATAAAGAATACCCTTTAAGTTAAAAGGATAGTCCATATTCAGATGAATCCAGAACAAAGGCTCCCTGTAGTCATTAAAGACCTTTCTGTAAAATTCTTTATATTCATCGTCCGTGCAGTCGCCAGGGTGCTTTGTCCACAATGGATGCGTTTCATTTATAGGCTTTTCTTCTTCCGGCTCCTTAACATTTCCATCGGCATCCTTTTCTTCCTTGCCGACATTTTCCGTATTGGTGAAATAAATCTCCTCAGGCATAAATGAGCAGTACTTGTTAAGGACTTCCTTCACCCTGTATTCATTTGAATATTCATAACAGTTTTCGTTAAGATACAGTGTGATTTCCGTGCCTATTGAATCCTTTTCAGAGGATTTCATTTCGAATTCGGTGCCGCCATCACATTCCCAGTAAACAGCTTCTGCGCCCTCTTTATAAGAAAGTGTTTCGATGGTAACCTTTTCTGCCACCATAAATGCCGAGTAAAATCCAAGGCCGAAATGACCTATTATCTGGTCTTCGTTTGTCTTGTCCTTATATTGTTCTAAGAACGCCTCAGCGCCCGAAAAAGCGATTTGATTTATATATTCCTTAACTTCATCGGCTGTCATTCCGATGCCGTTATCGATGAATTTAATCGTCTTCTGGGTTGGATTTGCAATCACACGGATTTCAAAATGCTGGTCTTCAGGGAACTGGTATTCCCCTATCACTTCGAGCTTTCTTAACTTTGTTATTGCGTCGCAGCCATTTGATATAAGCTCACGCACAAAAATATCCTGGTCAGAATAAAGCCATTTCTTTATGACCGGAAAAATATTATCACTGTTTATTGATAAGCTTCCTTTTGTTGTTCTCATTTTCTTTCACCTCTTCTTAATAATTTAATTATCTCATATGTTTAGGGTAAGCCGGTATGCCGCGCAGCAAAAAACGCCACTGAAATATCCGGCTCATTTTTATTTCTTTCAATAGTATTTTAGCACTCATTAAGCGAGAGTGCTAGTAGTTTTTTGTGTTTTTTTAGAAAATTCAAGCGGGTTCTTCTTGACAATATGTGATTGTAATATATAATGATGACAAAGAGAGCCACCGATAAATGGTTGGCCTGAAATATTTTAGTTGAAAAACAACCGCTTATTCCTGGTCAGAATGCGAGCGGTTGTTTTTATGTTCAGATATATATGTTTCAATCTTGTTAACGAACTTGCCTATAGCAATACCAAACGTTAATATAACAAAAAAATAAATTTATAAATCTAAATAAAATTGTGTCTAAATTTATTATCTGTCTGGTAAAAATTATTATCTGTCTGGTAAAAATTGTTTACCCTTCCGCCATTTAATGCTATATTTAGTGACGTTTGAAATCCAGGAAAAAACGCGAAACTGTCCGGACATTTAATTACCGCAATCCACAGACAGTCTCACGCTTAACCAAACGGCTTACTCATCAGAAAAACAGCCGAATATATTTTTCAGTACAGGCAGGTGTCACATGTTATTAAAAGATTTTTATTATGATTTACCGGAAGAACTTATAGCCCAGGACCCGTTAACAGACAGGGCCTCCTCAAGACTCATGGTGGTAAACAGGGATACAGGAGAAATTCAGCATAAAGTCTTCAGGGATATCATAGATTTTCTTAACCCGGGCGACTGCCTTGTAATCAACGACACAAAGGTTATTCCGGCCCGTCTTTTCGGCATAAAAGAAGGGACAGATGCCACGATAGAAATTCTTCTTTTAACCAGGAAAACCGACACCGACTGGGAATGCCTTGTGCGTCCGGGCAAGAAAGCCCGTGTAGGCACAAAGCTCAACTTCGGAGATAAAGACGAAAACGAAAATTTCCTTCTTTCAGGCGAAATAACCGATGTCCTTGAAGACGGAAACCGCATCATAAGCTTTAGCTACAAAGGCATCTTCGAAGAAATTTTAGACAGGCTTGGACAGATGCCCCTGCCTCCATACATAACGCACAAGCTTAAGGATAAAGACCGCTACCAGACAGTATATGCCGAACATTCAGGATCCGCTGCTGCACCTACGGCAGGCCTTCATTTCACAAAAGAGCTTCTTAAAAGAATAGAAGAAAAAGGCGTAAAAATCGCCCATGTAACCCTTCACGTGGGGCTCGGCACTTTCCGTCCTGTAAAAGAAGAAAACATACTTGACCATCACATGCATTCGGAGCTCTGCATGCTTGATGAAAAAAATGCTGAAATAATAAATAAGGCCCGCGAAGAAAACGGCCGCATAATCTGCGTCGGCACCACCTCCACAAGGACTTTGGAATCCATCGCCGATGAAAATGGCCACGTAGAAGCCAAATCCTTCTGGACGGACATTTTTATCTATCCGGGATACAAATTCAAAATCACGGACTGCCTCATCACAAATTTCCACCTGCCGGAATCCACCCTGCTTATGCTTGTAAGCGCATTTTCCTCCAGGGAAATAATAATGACTGCCTACAAAGAGGCAGTCACATCAAAATACCGTTTCTTCAGCTTTGGAGATGCCATGTTCCTTACACGGCCTTAAAAACTATCTGAAAATATTTCTGTGCGGATATAAAGCCTTGTAAAGTATCTGGCCAAGCACACCCGCTGTAATAATTTCGCCAAGGAATACGGACAAAAGAACCAGGAAATATCCCTGCCCTGTGCTATATGCTGTGCATACGATTATAGGCACAATAATTATATTTGCCAGGATAGGAGGAACACTTGCAATATATTTTCTGTTCTTTCTGAGGAAATAAGTTCCCACAGCTCCTAAAAGCGTGGCAATAGAACCAAAAACCACATCCCAGAAAACGCAGCCCGTTATTATATTTGAAAGCAGGCATCCCACAAACAAGCCCGGCACAGCCGCAAAAGTAAAGCATGGCAGAATGCACAGGATTTCTGAAAACCTCACCTGTATCACACCTGATGCAAGCCCAAACAAAGAGCTTATAAGCGTAAGCACAATATAAGCTGCTGCAATCACACCTGCCTGTGTCAGAAACTTTGTTGTGATTTTGCTTCTGTTCTCATCAAAATTATCTTTAACAGTATTTGGAATATCCTTTATGCTCATAAGTATTCCCTCCGGTTTTGATCAAATCCTGTGAGGGGTTTTTAAGCCCCTCACAGGTGATAGATTAATCCATAACCTTTTCAGTTTCAACCTCTAATTCGGTTTCTTCTTCAGCTGCTGCTTCTACAAATACTACATTCTCTTCAAGTGCGCTAAGAACCTGGTTGTACTTGTAGTCAAGCTCTTCGAACAGCCACAGCCATGTGTCGCCTGCTGCAGTAATATAATCATCATATGAATATATTTCGTCCAGGCCATTTTCTTTCATATATTCTTCGATGCTTTCATGAAGCTCTTCTTCTGAATATTCAAGGCCAAGTTCTTCATAAAGCTTGTCGATGATCATTGAAGATGATAAGTAATACTGAGCTTCTGCTGTCTCATAGGCATCTGCGTCTGAATAGCCATAAAGCTGTGCGTAAGTATCATCGTCAACACCATACAAATATGCATAATATGAAAGTGATGAATATGAATAATCTTTAAGCTTTTCAATTGTCTTTGAATTAAGTTCGCTTATGTAAGCGTTTGATTTGAGTGCATTCATAATAGCTGTATGGAGGTTATATTCATAAAGAGAATCGTAAATATAAGCCTTCATTTCTTCAATTGTTTCAAGCTTTTCAGGAAGCAGTTTTTCTGAATATGCCTGTACCCATTCGTCAGACAGCATTGAATTAATATTAACCACGAACTTTGCGTCAAGGCCTGCATATTCAGGGGCATTTGTGTAATCTTCCGGGAATGTAACATTTACTTCAACTTCTTCGCCTACCTTGTGGCCGATGAGCTGTTCTTCGAAATCATCAATCAGCGAGCCGCTGCCTATTTCAAGAACCGTTGAATCAGATGAACCGCCTTCGAATGGTTCTTCTTCTCCATCGAGATAGCCAACGAATGAAATAGAGATTAAGTCACCATCTTCTATTGCGGAATCAGTATTAATTACTTCGTCAAATGTGTATGAAGCATAAAGGTTTGCAAGTGATGTTTCAATATTTTCGTCTGTTATTTCCACAGCGCTCTTATCTATTTCGATCACTGAATAGTCGCCAAGTACCACATCGCCGTCAACGCCGTATAACAGCTGTGAGAAATATCCTTCTGCATCTTCATAGGAAACCTTGCCAAGTGAAAAGACTCCTTCATCGTTTACAAGATCAAGATATCCGCCCGAGAAGGTGTAATCGTATGTGTTTTCCTCGCCGTCAAGCTTTATGGTGATTGTTGTATCATCGGCCTCATAGGTACCTTCTAAAACTTCTTCGCCCTTGCCTGCGATGTATGCAGAAACCTTGCCATCATCTGTAAATGTGTAAAGGCCTGTCTTTGACATTGCATTAAAAGCCTGTACAAGTTCTTCGAATGTATCGCCGTCCTGAACATTATCAGAAACTATTCTGAGCAGTGTAACAAGGTCATCGTAGCAGGCAACATATGTGCCAGGGATAGCTTCTGCAGGTGAAACAGTTTCTGTTTCTGCTGCCGTGTCGGCTTCCTCTGCGAATGCGCAGACAGTGGTGCCGAGTACTAATGACAGGGCTAAAACTAAAACAAGTAATTTTTTCATTTGATTTATTCCTCCTAGAATAATTTTTTTGTGTCTTCTAATTCTTTCTCAGTAATGGTCTTCTTTTCGTTAATGCCATCTACGATGTCTATATCAATTATCTTACCATTTTTTTCAACTACCAGTCTGTTATACATTCCATTTGAAAAACAGTCAATAGCCGCGATGCCCATTCTGCTTCCTGTGAGCCTGTCTCTTAAGGATGGGCTTCCGCCTCTCTGGATGTGTCCTAAAATCGTGGCCTTTGCTTCTATGCCGGTGGTTTTCTGAATATAATCAGCAATATATTTAGCATCCCCTGCGCCTTCTGCCACCACAACTACATAATGATGTTTTCCTATATTTCTGCCGTCTATGATTGATTTGATGACGGTTTTATCTATGTCATATTTTATTTCGGGAATCAGTATGACCTCTGCTCCTGCCGCAAAGCCCACATTCAGTGCTATATAACCTGCTTCCCTTCCCATAACTTCCACCACCTCGCAGCGCTCGTGGGATGTGGCAGTATCACGCAGCTTATCCAGGGCGTCCAGAGCTGTATTCATGGCTGTGTCGAAGCCTACGGTATACTCTGTGCATGCCACGTCATTATCGATAGTAGCGGGTATTCCTATAACCGGAATCCCGGCCTTTGAAAGCTCATATGCGCCTCTGAAAGACCCGTCACCCCCGATGACCACAAGACCGTCTATGTCGTAGGTTTTCAGCATGCCCACGCCCTTTTGAACCCCTTCAGGCGTACGCATTTCCTCGCAACGCGAGGTCATCAGAAACGTTCCGCCCTTTTGCAGTATATCCGATACGTCACGGGTTCCCATTTTGTATATTTCGCCATTTATAAGGCCCGTATAGCCACGCTTTACGCCATAAATTTCAAAGCCACTGCTGAGTGCTGCACGCACAACAGACCTGATGGTGGAGTTCATTCCCGGCGCGTCGCCACCGCTCGTAAGCACTGCCAGTTTTTTAAATTCTTTTCTTTCTTCCATATACATTTACCTTATTTTTATGCATTCAATATTTCCATAAACTTTTTTGTATTCTCTCCAGGGCTTTTAAACACTGCGCTTCCCGCAACGATTACATTCACGCCCGCATCGAGCACTGTTTTCACATTCTGAAGATTGATGCCTCCGTCTATTTCAAGGTCTATATCATAAGGAGAAGCATCAATTATTTTTTTTAGCTCCGCTGCCCTTTCTACAGAATTTTCAATAAATTTCTGTCCGCCAAAGCCCGGCTCAACGCTCATAAGCAGTATCATGTCGCACAATGGCAGAAATTCCTTCACAACAGATGTATCTGTTTTTGGTTTTATGGAAAGCCCTGCCTTAAGGCCGGCATCCTTTATTTTTTTTAATGTGTCCTCAACATCTTTGCAGGCCTCGTAGTGAACTGTTATTATATCCGCGCCGGCTTCTTTAAATTCGCTTATGTATCTTACCGGTTCCTCTATCATAAGATGCACATCAAAAACCCTGTCCGTTGCCTGCCTTATGGATTTTATCACAGGCATTCCAAAGGATATGGACGGAACAAAAAGGCCGTCCATAACATCGATGTGCACATATTCCGCGCCTGACTCTGATATTTCCTTAAGCTGGCTTCCAAGATTTTTAAAATCTGCCGATAAAATTGATGGTGCTAAAATGTTCATGCTTTAATATTTATTCTGCGATTTCAGTTCACTGTAAATTGACTTGTAGCTATTATATCTGCTGAGAGGAATTTTTCCGTCGTCTGCTGCCTTTCTCACGGCGCAGTCGCGTTCCTTTATGTGTGAACAGTCCTTAAACGGGCATTTATCTTCATACGGGGCAAATTCCGGAAACATATTTTTCAATTCTTCTTTTGAAACGTCATCCGCATTCACAAGAAGCGATGTGAAGCCCGGTGTGTCTACGATTTTATAAGCCCTTCCGGCAGTGAAAATTTCATTGTGGCGCGTGGTATGCCTGCCGCGTCCTGCTTTTTCAGAGATGGCGCCCACCTTGGAAATTTCTTCCTGGCCGGATTTTGCAAGTGCATTTAAAATTGTGGATTTTCCAACACCCGAAGGCCCTGCCATAACAGTAAGCCTGCCCCTTAGCTTTGCTTTCAGAGGGAGCAGGTGCTTTGTATCAGTGCCCGCGGAAATAAAGAAAACCTTGCAGCCCGAATTTTTATATGTCTGACGAAGAGTCTTAACATCATCAAGCTTTTCAAGGTCTTTTTTGTTGAAAACGATAATGGTTTCTATGCCCTGTTTTTTCATGAGGACAAGAAATCTGTCTAATATGCTTAAATTAGGATTAGGCTGATGCAGTGAAAATACAACCATGGCCTGATCCACATTTGCAACAGCCGGCCTTACCAGGAAATTTTTGCGCGGCATTATTTCCACTATGCTGCCCGTTTTATCCTGCTCGCTGATAACTTCTATCTGAACATTGTCACCCACAAGCGGTGTTATGTTTTCGTTTCTGAATGCTCCCTTTGCATGGCATTCGTAAACCACACCCTTTGGATTCTGCACATAATAAAAGCCTGCTAATGCTTTTGTAATTATTCCGTTCATATACTGCCTCTGTAAATCAATTTTCTTCTGATGTCGTTTCTGTCTGGGTTTCGGTAGGGGGTTCCGTCACCGGTTCTTCTGTAACAGGTTCTTCTGTTACGGGCTCTACAGGCTGTGTGGTCTCCGGCTCCTTGCCGATATAAATGGATATCGTGGACCACTGCTCCACCGTATTTCCGCCATACGGCCACTGCTCTACAACCAGGCCTTCGTTGCCTTCACTCTCTATATAATCAACCCAGTAATTAAGATTTCTATTATTTAATTCGGCCTTTGCATCTGCTTCTGTATATCCATACAGATAAGGCACGTCGCTGTAATAAATCTCAGGGCCCTGGCTTACTACAAGCTCTATCACTGCATCCTTTGCCACTTCTGAATTTTTCACAGGATTTGTTTCTATCACAATGCCATATGGCACATCGTCGCTGTATTTATAGGCCACAGAAGACTTAAAGCCCTGTTTTTTAAGGGTTTCTTCCGCCTCCGAAAGCTCCATGCCGGCATAATCGCCAAGCTTTGTTGTCTCCTGCCCCGAGCTTACAGTCAATGTTATTTCCGAACCCACATCAAGCAATGTTCCGTTCTTTACAGACTGCTCTATTACATATTCCTTTGCTATAGCGTCATTATGTTCATATTTAAGCTTGACCACAAACCCCTGTTTTTCAAGTGAACTTTTGGCAGAGGTCATGCTCATACCTACCACCCTTGGAACCTCATTCTGTTCAATCTGCGGTTCTTCAGTGGTCGTCTCTTCCTGTGCTGCCGGCCTGATTTTCTTTATGTATATAAAGCCAAGAACAGCCACAACTATAACAGCCGCCACTATGGCGCATATAAGAACCGCGCTTTTCTTTTTCTTTTTTTCACGCGAATCTGATTTTTTATTGTTTGTTTTTATTTTTCCCGTATCTCTTACAGGAGCCTTTTTTTCGGTTATTTCCTCTTTTACGGCTGCCTTTTCCTGCTCTTTGATTCTGTTCCTAAGAGGCCCTCTCCTGAGGGTATGCGTATCTGCCTTCTGGTTTCTTAAGAGCTCTGCATCCTCCTCTGAAAGGATTATGGTTGCTGTATCGGTGGTCTCGGGCTCGAGCACAACGAAATCCTCGTTAGGCGTAAGGAGCGATGTTTTGAGATCGGTAAGAAGAGATGTGGTCTTCTGATAACGCCTGTCAGGCTTTCTCTGCGTACACTTTTCTATTATGCGCACAACACTGTTAGGAACGCCCTCCACAATGTCACTGACAAGCGGAACATTTTCCTGAATATGCTTTAATGCAATTGCCACCGTAGATTCGCCGTCGAAAGGAAGCTGGCCTGTGATCATTTCATAAAAGACAATACCGAAGGAATATATATCCGTGCGCTCGTCCACCTGCGCTCCCCTTGCCTGCTCAGGTGATATATACTGGACAGAGCCAAGTATGTCTGTGCTTACAGTGTTTGCCGTAGTTGTTCGGGCGATGCCAAAGTCTGTAACCTTTATTTTTCCTTCGCGTGATATAAGCACGTTCTGCGGTTTTATGTCACGGTGGATGATGCCTGCGCTGTGGGCTGCATCAATGCCCTGGGCAACCTGAATCGCAATGCTTGTTGCCTCTTTGACCGGAAGATTTCCATTTCTGTCGATATATTTTTTGAGCGTAATACCATTTACATATTCCATGACGATGTAATAAACACCATCAGTTTCGTTAACATCATAAACGCTCACCACATTAGGGTGAAGCAGGGCCGCAGCGTTCTGGGCTTCTATCTGGAAATTTTTAACGAAGTTTGCATCCTCACAGTACTCCTGTTTAAGGAATTTTATTGCAACAAAACGATTCAGCTTGTGGCACTTTGCTTTGTAAACATCGCTCATGCCCCCTGAACCGATTTTTTCTAAAATCTCGTATCTGTTTTCAATAAACATTCCTGTTTTGATAACCATATTTACATCCTATTTGGTGATCAGAACTACTGCAATATTGTCTCTGCCGCCGGCATCATTTGCCAGCTTGATAAGGCGCTCTGCCTTTGCTTTCAGTGAATTGTTTGAACTTACTACCGTGTGGATTGTGCGCTCGCTCACCATATTATAAAGGCCGTCTGAGCATAAAAGAATTACCTCGTCATCATCCATTGAAGCCTGGAAATAATCAGGAACAACCGTAGGCTCTGCACCCACAGCCCTCGTGATCACATTATTTTTTTTGTGGAAGCGTGCCTCGTCCTTGCTAAGCTGGCCTTCACGCACAAGTTCTGCCACATAGGAATGGTCCCAGGTGATCTGGGTCATTTCCTCGCGGCTTATTATATATGCCCTTGAATCCCCGACATTAACAACGTATGCTGTGTCATCCTTTATCGTGGCTGCCACCAAAGTAGTGGCCATTCCCTTGTAGGAAGGCTCCTGAGCGCCTTTATATACAAGCGCATTTGCCTTAAGCACAGCCTCTTTAAGGACAGAAAGAGGAAGCTTTGCATCGGAAAATTCGGCAAAGTCAAAGAAATGCTCTGCAGCCAATGTGGAAGCGTACTCGCCGGCATTATGACCGCCCAGCCCGTCGCATACCACATAAAGATTTTCAAGATTACCAATAGGCTCATCGCATTCAAGCGTGTAATCCTGATTGAATTTTCTGGTCAGACCTATGTCTGTGATTCCGTATGATTTCAAGATTCCCTCCTCACGAGCTGGCCGCAGGCGCCGTCTATGTCACGGCCCATTTCCCTTCTTCTGGTAACAGCGATTCCAGCATCCTCAAGAACAGTTTTAAATATATTTATGTCCGCTTCCTTTGCGGCACCGAAGTCGTTTTCAGGCGTCGGATTCACAGGAATAAGGTTCACATGCGCTCCCTTTCCTTTAAGAAGCGCCGCAAGCTCTAATGCGTGCCTTTTTTTATCATTTATGCCGTCTATCAGGCAGTATTCAAAGGTCACCCTGCGCCCCGTTTCCCTAAAGAAAGCATCACAGGCATCAAGTATTTCACTGATGCTGTATTTATGTGCCACCGGCATTATTTTTTTTCTGATGTCATCATTTGGTGCATGCAGCGAAATCGCCAGGGTAATCTTAAGCGATTCGTTGCCAAGCCTTATAATGCCGGGAACAATTCCACATGTGGATATTGTAATATTTCTCTGGCTTATGTGCAAGGCGTTTTCGTCTGATATTAGCCTTACAAAGCCCACAACCGAATCATAATTTGTGAGGGGCTCGCCCATTCCCATTATAACAACATTGGAAACCCGCTCATTTGTGTCCTTCTGGATTTCGTACACCTGCGACAAAATCTCAGAGGCGGTAAGGTTTCTTTTCATGCCCCCTATTGTGGAAGCACAGAAAGCGCAGCCCATGGCACAGCCCACCTGGCTTGAAACGCAGACACTGTTTCCGTGATGATAACGCATCATCACGCTTTCTATCAAATATCCGTCATTAAGTTCAAATAGATACTTTCTGGTCCCGTCTGTTCTTGATATCTGCACCTTTTTTATCTTAAGGCCTCTTATCTCCGAGATTTCCGAAAGCTTTCCCCTTAAAGCCTTTGGCACATTCACCATCTCATCGAATCCGGAAACCAGGCCCTGGTGCAGCCACTTAAAAACCTGATCTGCCCTGTACCCGGGTTCGCCGAGACTGCTCATCAGATTTTTGAGCTCCTGATATTGTAACGATTTAATGTCTATTTTCTGTGAACTCATGATTAAATTTTTGTTAAGTATATTTATTTTTTTGTAGCAACAGCCACATAAAAGCCATCGCAAAAGTCTCTTCCCGGAAGGTAGGTTCTCTCACTTATGCATGCAAAACCATAGTTTTCCGAAAACCATTTCATGTTTTCTTCGTTTTCTTTTTTATTTATTGTGCATGTGCTGTATGCCAGAATCCCGTCTTTTCGCAGATATTCCGAAGCCGCGCTTAATATATCCCTCTGGAGCCCGGAAAGCGAATCCAGATCCTCTTTTTTTAATCTGTAAAGAATATCCGGCTTATGGAAAATCGTTCCAAGACCGGAACACGGAAGGTCCGCAATAACTATATCTGCCGTGCCATTAAGGGCCGGATCTTTTTCTGTGGCATCGAAACACCCGGTCCTTATATTTTTTATGCCCAGTCTTTTTATATTTTCATCTATAAGCTTAACCTTATCTTCGCTTTTATCCCTGGCAGTAATAATCGCGTCCGGAAACTTTTCTGCCATATAAAGGCTCTTTCCGCCCGGGCTTGCGCACAGGTCAATTATGTTTTTAACTTTTCCCTTGTCTGCATGTTTTGCGGCCTCTTCTACCGCCTGCATAGATGCCGCGTCCTGGGCAATAAAAAGCCCTTCTTTAAAAGCCTTAAGCTCCGTAAGGTTTTCGAACCCCGAAAGAACATATGCCCCCTTAAAAGCTTCTTTCGGCCTTACAAGACACCCCTCCTGCTCAAGATTCTTTATTATTTCAGAAGGCTCCCCTTTTGCAAGATTAAGCCTTATATTTATGCCCTCTTCCTTTTTTTCGGCGGCTTCAAAAAATTTCAGGCAGTCCTCCTTGCCATACTGTTCCAGCACCATATCATAAAGCCATTCGGGAACCGATGCTTTTACCCAGTCAGGAAAAGAAAGGCTATTATATTCCCTCTCAAGATTTCTTAAAACACCGCTTACAAAGCCCTTAAGCCCCTGAAAGCCCCTTTTTCCCGTAAGCTTAAGCGCCTCCGAAATTGCCGCATACGAAGGCACCGAATCCATAAAGATAATCTGGTATGCCGACATCCGCAATATATTTCTTATCGCGGGCTTCATCTTTTTTACCGGGGTTTTTGAAAAAGAATCTATGCAATAATCAAGAAAAACCAGTTTTTCTAAAGTCCCCATGTAAAGCCTGTTCACAAACCTTTTTTCCTGATAAGAAAATCCGTATTTTTCAAAGGCCTCCGAAAGGCACACACCGCTGAACCGCCCTCCTTCAAGGGTTTCGGAAAGCATATTTAATATTATTGCCCTTAAATTTTTATTTTCCAAGCCCAAGGCCCCGTTCTATTTTTTTTCCTCTTAAAAAATCCTCTGCATCCATCCGTTTTTTTCCTTCAAGCTGGACAGATTTTAATTCAAGGCACCCATCGCCGGTTTTTACAATAAGCTGCTTATTTCCCTTAAGGACGCTGCCCGCCGGCATATCTTTATCATCACCTGCGGATATATCTTCAGGAACAACATCCGCATCCCATATTTTAAAGGTTTTTCCTTCAAGAAAAGTAAACGCCGAAGGCCACGGGTTTAGGGCCCTTATTTTTCTTTCGATATTCACGGCGCTGTCATTAAAATCAATCAGGCCGTCTTCTTTTTTCATCTGTTTTAAATAGGTTGCCATGCTCTCATCCTGAGGTGTGGCTGTAATCGTTCCATCTTCAAGGCCCGAAACCGCGGAAAGCATCATGTCGGCTCCCAATGCCGCGAGCTTTGGCTCAAGGGTGGAAAGAGTTTCTTTTTTGTCTAACGAAATTTCCTGCTGCAGAAGGATGTCGCCCGCATCCCACTTTTCCACCAGATAAATAATAGACACGCCCGTTTTTTCATCGCCGTTTAAAATAGGCCCCTGCAGAGGTTCTGCGCCTCTGTATTTAGGAAGAAGCGAAGGATGAAGATTTATGCAGCCATGTGGTGTCAGGTTAAGTACGGCTTCCGGGATTTTCTGCGAATAAGCAGCCACAACTATAACATCAGCAGCTTCCTTTCGCATGGTCTCTATCGCCCACTCTTCAGAAATGGATTCCGGCTGTATAATTTCAATGCCATATTTAAGCGCCGTTTCCTTAACAGGAGAATATTTAATATTCATTCCCCTGCCGCTCTTCTGATCAGGTCTTGTCACCACAAGGCACACTTCATGCCTTGAATTTATAAGCTTTTCAAGCGTCGGCACCGCAATTTCCGGGGTGCCCATAAAAATAATCTTCATGAATTATTCTTCCTCATCATCCTGCTCTGAATTCTTAAGCTCGCCTTCGACCTTGTCCTTGTATAATATGCCGTCCATATGGTCCACCTCATGGCATATTGCCCTTGCCAAAAGTCCCTTTGCCTCAAGCTCATATGGCTCCATATTTTCATCAAGTGCCTTAAGCAATATGTGATTCGGCCTTGTAACCATGCCATATTTTCCCGGTATGGAAAGACAGCCCTCGTTTCCGGTCTGGGTCGTGTCATCAAGCGCCTCCCAGACAGGATTTATCATTATCACTTCCTCGCCAAAGGAATGTGTCATATCGTCTATTTCTTCATCAGGGTTTTCCTCGGTGCGCGGGTCAGGCACACAAACAACAGCAATTCTCTTTAAAACACCCACCTGCACTGCTGCAAGCCCCACGCCATCATATTCATAAAGATTTTCAATTAAATCCTCAATCAGATCCTCGGTGCGTGGCGTCATGGCCTTAACAGGCTTCGAAATTTTTCTTAAAATCTCATCATCGTTCACTCTTATGTTTCTTATTGCCATCTCTTACTCCTTGCCCATTAATGAAAAATCAAAATTTATAACAAAATCCCTGTCCGGGTTTTTATTTTCAAAATCCTCTATTAAATCCTTAATCCCGATAAGGTCCTTATAGCTTTCGGATTTAATATATATCACTTTCCTGTATTTGTCCTGTATTTTTGCTATTGGCGCGTCGGAAGGCCCTATTTTTACTATATTTTTATGAGCCGCTTCCCTGTCAATCAGCGCGCTGAAAATGTCACATTTTCTGTTGAGAAGGTTTCTGTCCTCCGATGAAAAAACTATGCCCAGCATATTCATCACAGGCGGATACCCCAAAAGCTTTCTGTAGGACATTTCATAATTATAAAAAGCCTTATAATCCTGGGCCGCCCCTAAGGTTATGGCATAATTATCAGTGGAATATGTCTGCACAACCACATCGCCTTTTTTTGTTCCTCTTCCGGCCCTTCCGGAGGCCTGCGTTATAAGCTGGAATGTCCTTTCGGAAGACATATATCCGCCGGAATAAAGGGAAATATCCGCCGCCAGAATTCCAACAAGCGTCACATTGGCAAAATCATGCCCTTTAACTATCATCTGGGTTCCTATCAGAATGTCTGCCTCGTGGTTTGAAAATGCCGCCAGGATTTTTTCGTGCCCGTCCTTTTCCTTGGTTGTGTCCATGTCCATACGCAATGTTTTTGCGTCCGGGAAAATTTTGTTTATTTCCTCCTCCACCTTCTGTGTGCCGGCACCAAAGGTGCCTATGTATTTAGAACCACAGTTAGGGCAGGTTTTCACCATCGGCATTTCATAGCCGCAATAATGGCATATCAGCTTCCCGTTAAGATGATATTTAAGCGACACATCGCAATGAGGACATTTTATGGCTGTGCCGCAGCTTCTGCAGGATACAAAGCTTTTATAGGCCCTTCTGTTTATAAAAAGCATCACCTGCTCGCCCCTTGAAAGCCGGTCTGATATAAGCTCTGCCAGGCGTCTGCTTATAATAGAACGGTTCCCGCTTGCAAGTTCTTCCTTTAAATCAATTATTTCTACAGAAGGAAGGCCCTTTCCTTTAGCTCTTTTTTCCAGCGTATATAATTTATAATCACCTTTTTCGGCCTTATAATAGGACTCTATCGAAGGCGTGGCAGAGCCCATAACCACAATCCCCTCAGACATCTGAGCGCGCTTTATCGCCACCTCCCGTGAATGATATCTCGGGACATTCTCACTCTTATATGTGCTTTCGTGTTCCTCGTCTATTATTATTATCCCTAAGTTTTTGAAAGGCACAAACAAGGCTGAACGCGGCCCTATTATAATGTCCACAGCACCATTTCTTGCCTTTTCAAGCTGGTCGTGCTTCTGGGCAGGTGTAAGCTTTGAATTTATTACCGAAATCCTGTCACCGAATTTTTTGTAAAATCGAAGGACCGTCTGATAGGTAAGCGCAATCTCCGGGATAAGAACTATCGCCTGCTTCTTTTGGCTTATCATTTTATCAATCAGGTCGATATAAATTTCTGTCTTTCCGGAGCCTGTTATTCCCCTTATCAGTGATGGCTTCAGGTCATGCTTTAAATACCTCTCCCAGATATCGTCTGAAATCCGTTTCTGTTCAGGGTTCAGCTGAATTGTATATTCCTTTTTATCGCCCACATTAAGGACATTTCTCAGATTTTCTTTTACATCTATTTGAATAATCTTTTCATTTTCCAGCGCTTTTAAAATTGCCGGTGAGATATTAAGCTTATCCCGCACAATCTGATAAGGCAGGATTTCTTCATTTAAAAGTTCCTTAAGGAGCCTTACCCTTGAAACAGATTTTTTCTTCCCTGAAATACTGTCAATATATTTTTCAAGCTCTTCGCGGCTGATGGCAGACGACACAAACCTGCTTACCACAGGATTGGATTTTTCCTTCACCGGCATAACGGTTTTCAAGGCCCTGTTCATTGTTGAGCCATAATTATCTTTTATAAAAGCCGCAAGCTCTATAAGCTCGTCATCTATATTTTTTGATTTTGGCGCAATCGAAATAATAGGCTTAAGCTTGGATGGGTCATAAGAAGATTTATCTTTGATGCGGATAACAAAGCCTTTTATTTTCCTGTTTCCTTTTCCAAAAGGAATGATGACCTGGCTTCCGCACTTTATTTCGCCTTCAAGACCCTCCGGTATTATATATTCGAAGGGTCTGTCAACTTTTTCATGTGATATGTCTACGATAATGTCTGCGTACAATTATGATTCCTTTAACTCCTGATACATTTCCTCGAAGGTTATCGAATCCACAAGGATTTCCCTTGGCTTTGCCCCGTTTTGCGGTCCCACGACGCCAAATTCCTCAAGCTGGTCTATTATCCTTGCCGCCCGGTTAAAGCCCAGGCCAAACTTTCTCTGAAGCATGCTAGAGGAAGCCTTGCCTATTTCTATGCAGAAATTCCCCGCCTCGAAAAAGCATTCATCATACTTTCCGCTGCCGCTCTTTTCAGATGTGTCGAAGCTCATCTGGCCGTCTGTATTTCCGTTCATATATTTTTCTATCTCAACAGCCTCGGATGCAAAATAATCCGCATCATTATTTCTGATAAGATAATCAACCGTGTCAAGGATTTCCTTGTCCGTTACATATGCGCCCTGCACACGCACGGGCTTTACATAACCTGTCGGGTAGAAAAGCATGTCTCCGTTTCCCAAAAGCTTTTCCGCGCCCTGCATGTCTATTATTGTCCTCGAGTCTATCTGCGATGCCACCAAAAGCGCAACCCTGGCAGGAATATTTGCCTTTATAAGGCCGGTTACAACGTCAACAGATGGCCTCTGTGTTGCGATTATAAGATGAATGCCTGCTGCCCTTGCAAGCTGCGCCAGACGGCATATAAGGCCCTCTGCCTCTTTTTTTGCCACCATCATAAGGTCGGCCAGCTCGTCGATTATAATCACAATCTGGTTCATCCTCTTAGGATTTTCCTCGGCAGGGCTCACGGTCCCGTTGTCGATTTTGGCATTATAGCTCTTAAAATCACGCACAGAAGAAAGCTGCATCCTCTGATACCTGTTTGTCATTTCGTTCACTGCCCATCTGAGTGTGCTCACAGCCTGGCCCGGGTCCGTCACAACCTCTTTCATAAGATGAGGGATTCCCGCATAAACACCGAACTCTATTTTCTTCGGGTCGATAATTATAAGACCCACCTCCGAAGGCTTTGCCCTGAAAAGGATTGTCATAAGTATGGTGTTTATAAATGTGGATTTACCGGAGCCTGTAGTGCCTGCCACCAGTAAATGCGGCATCTTTGCTATATCAGCCACAATAACATTTCCGGAAATATCTTTTCCCGCCGCGAAAGCAATCTTTGACGGATGGTTTATAAGCGTAGGCTCCTCTAAGAGCTCTCTCATATACACAGTCTGCTTTGTTTTGTTAGGTATTTCTATACCCACCGCCTGGCGGCCCGGAATCGGCGCCTCTATGCGGATGTCGGTAACGCCCAGATTAAGCTTTAAGTCATCGGTAAGCGAGGTTATCTTGCTTACCCTTGTGCCAAGCTCCGGTGCCAGCTCGTATCTGGTGACCGAAGGACCCGCCTGGATATCTGTCACAGTCACATTAACGCCAAACTGCTCCAGAATAATCTCAAGACTTCTGGCTGTTTTTTCAAGCTCCGCGTCCGAACCCTTTGCTTTTGACTTCACCCTGCCCAAAAGGTCCATAGGCGGCGCATAATAGTTTTCCTTCTGAGGCATCGCCTTTTTTGCCACAGGCTTTTCGCGGATTTCTTTTTTTACAGGCTCTGCTTTTTTCTCCTGCTTTTCAATCTCTTCCCTTTCCGCGCGGGAAAGCTTCACAGGCTTTTCTTCCTTTGCCCTTAAGTTTACCTTTGCCTCCTTCACATCGGTAACCCTGGCTTCATTTTCAGTTATAGGAATATCGGAAATAGTAAGCTTTTTAACAGGCTTTTTTTCCTGTTTCTTTCTGCTCTTCTTTTCGGTGATTTCATGTATTTCATCACCGCTCACAAGCTCTGGCGCGATATTCAGGTCGGTTCCAAGGCCCCTGACCTTCGTCTGGGTTCTCTGTGTTTCTATTGTGCCGTCACGCATAGGCTGGGCTTTTTTTGTTGTTCTTAATAGTTTTGTTGTGTGAGTGCGTCCCACCCTGCGGCTCCTGCGCACGATTTTTATCACTGTGCCGTCTTCTGAAGCGGTCTCCAAAACCGGTTCTTTGTATTGCCTCACTTTTGCGCGCCTTGGTGCCTCAACTTCCTCTTCATAAACGGATTCCTCTTCTAACTCCTCATCATCCTCTTTTATTGCTTCAATCAGATTTTTAACAGGCTCTTCAAGTATCAAAAACAGACATACAAGGAATATAGCTATGCAGATAATTATTGCGCCTGTTTTTGAAAGCAGCGTAAAAAGGCCCAGTGCCAGCGCACCGCCTATAATTCCTCCGCCTGTTTTTTGCTCTGCGCAGATTGTGAAAAATGACAGAATATTTGTATTATCTAATGAGGTACTTGTCACGAGATGAACGAAAGTACACAAAAAAATAAAGAATAAAACCCCGGCAGTGGCTATCGTTCTTTTTCTTTCTTCAAGCGTTGAAACCACAAACCCCGCAAGCACAAACAAAGGAAACACATACCCCATCACGCCGAAAAGCCCGAACATGCCATATTGCAAATACCCGCCAACTGTGCCAAATATATTGAAATTGCACAGCTCCAGCGCAGCAGCTATCACCACACCTAAGATGATAACGCCTGTTTTGCTTAAGGTTTCTTTCTCCTCTGCCTGAACATTAACAGTCCTCTTAGATGCCGAAGCATTAGCAGCTGTTTTATTCCCTGAAGCATTAGCAGTCGTTTTATTTCCTGATGTTTTTTTTGCAGTTGTCTTTACAGACTGCTTAGAACTACTATTCCCCGCTGTCTTTTTTGAGGCAGTGTCTTTCTTTGTTCCCGTCTTTGTATTATTCGATTTTGAGTTTTTGCTCTGAGCCAATATAAACCTCTCTTATCTCATTTTGTAAAGCGGCCGGAGGGATTGTTCTCAGCAGATTACAATCTCCCCACCGTCATAATTTTATATACAGAAACTTCCAATAACAGCAAAAAGCCCCACTGCAAAACAATAAAAAGCAAAATACTTAAATTTATTATTCTTCACAACCCTCAAAAGAAGCTTGATTGCAGCATAACCAACTACAGCGGCCACCACAAGCCCCACTATACAAACTCCAAAGTTCACGCCTTCTGTAACAGTTTCCCCTTTCACAACATCCATCAGGGATTTTAAGGCCGCACCCAGGATAATAGGAATCGACATGATAAAAGAATATTTAACAGCAAACTGCTTTTTCTGGCCCACAAGCATTGCTGCCGAAATAGTAGAACCCGAACGCGAAATTCCCGGGAACATTGCACATGCCTGCGCGCAGCCTATTATAAGTGCATCTTTATATGATGTTGTTCTGGCTGTTTTATTCCCGGCAGGAATTGTATCTGCAATCAAAAGCACCACTCCCGTGATAAGGAGGCAAATTCCTGGGATGAGCAAACCCTCCGAAATGCTTTCAATCCAGTCTTCAAGAATAAATCCCAGCACCCCTACAGGGATTATGGACACAATCATAAGAAGCATCCATCTTTTAAGCATCGAGTCCACCACAGGCTCGTACTCTTCCTTGCGTGCCGATTTTCCAAAGCTATTTTTAAAGAACCTTCCTATGTTGCGGACAACGCTGGCGATCATATTCACAAGCGCCACCACAAGCTCAAAAATATCTTTATAATAAACAGCAAACACAGCAATCAGCGTGCCCACATGAAGCAGTATATCAAAAGAAATGCCTGCCTCTGTTATGCCGAAAATATATTTAAAAATAGCCAGATGTCCCGAGCTTGAAACCGGAAGAAACTCCGTTGCTCCCTGCACAAATCCAAGCAGTATTGATTCTAAGATTGTCATAACTACCCTCCAAAACTTAATCAGTTTATTCTACAATTTTTAACGCCATTTTTCAACACCCGGCTTATTACAAACAACAATCCTGTTATTATCCGAAGATTGAAAAAAACAAACTTGCGGATACAAAATCAAATCAAAAAAACAACACTGGGCACATTCTGCAAAATGTGCCCAGGTCTTTTTAATTTCCATATGTCCGGGATTCGGCCATTAATATAAAGTATTCCAAAGTCAGGATCCCGAGTTTTTGTGCAAAACGCCGTTTTTTAGGAGTTGCTATTTCTTAGTTGTCTTTTCAGCCTATTTTGAAGCTTCCATTGCTTTTTTTCTCGGTTTTTTCAACTGCTTCTTCTACAGCTTCTTCAGCTTTCTCCTCAGCTTCTTCTACAGCTTCTTCAGCCTTTTCTTCAGCTTCTTCTTCAGCTTCTTCGGCCTTTTCTTCGGCTTCTTCCACAACTTCTTCAGCCTTTTCTTCAACTTCTTCTACAGCCTCTTCGGCTTCTTCAGCTTTCTCTTCAACTTCTTCTACTGTTTCCTCGGCCTTTTCTTCGGCTTCTTCTACTGTTTCTTCAGCCTTTTCTTCGACTTCTTCTTCGGCTTCCTCTTCAGCTTCTTCGGCCTTCTCTTCGGCTTCTTCTACGACTTCTTCAGCTTCCTCAGCTTCTTCTTCAGCCTCCTCGGATTCTTCCTCAGCTTCTTCTTCAGTTTCTTCTTCAGGTGCTTCGTAGAATTCTACATCGCCTTCGAGTGCTTCGGTAACCTTTTCATATCTGAAATCCATATTTTCAAATAACCAGAGCCAGGTCTCGCCTGCCATTTCCTTGAATTCATCAAGTGTTTCGTAATTCTCTGAATATCCGTTTTCTTCCATATAATCCTGGAGTGCTTCTACAAGCTCATCCTCTTCGTAGGTGATTCCCTTATCCTGGATAATCTTATCAAGAATCATAATCTCGTTAAGATAAGACTTTGCTGTAGCTTCCGAATAAGCATCTGCCGAGTCATAACCATAATATCCGGCAACAGTTTCGGCATCGGTGCCAAAATAATACTGTCCCATGTATACAAGATTGTTGTATGCATATTCCTTAACTTCGTTCAGCTTTTCCTCATCATATGACTCGATAACAGCCTTAGCTTCAACTGCTTCATATATTTCATTATGAAGACGGTTAGTGTAAAGATAATTGCGGATATATTCTCTCAGGGCATCCACAGAATCAAGCTCTTCGTCAAGGTTTGCTGCCGAATATTCCTTCACCCATTCATCGGTAAGCTCAGGTTCATCTACAACAGTCTTATAATTTACCGTAACAGTAAATGTAACATTCTTGCCGGCTACATCTTCGTTTGTATAGTCCTCCGGGAAAGTAAGGTCAAGAGTAAATTCCTCGCCGATTTCCTTTCCAACCATTCCTGACTCAAAACCTTCGATCAGGCTGCCTGAACCGATAGTCACTGAGTACGATGAGGATGTACCGCCTTCGAAAGGCTCTTCCTCGCCTTCTAAGATTCCGGAATAAGCAATATTTACTGTATCTCCGTCTTCTACCTCACCTTCTGTCACCTGATTATAAACAGTATCATCTTCAAGGTAGCTCTCTACATAACTTTCTATATTGGCTTCCGTTACCTCAACATCGTCCTCGCATACTTCAACCGGTGTGTAGTCCTCAAGCACAAGCTTTGCCACTGTAGGAACATGGAACCATTTATAGAAAAGCCCCTCGCTGTTGAAAATAAGTGCCAGTATGCCAAGAACAACAACCACAATAACAATCGCGGTGATTACTCTTGTCTTATTCCACCAGCTTTTCTTCTTGATGTTTTCAGGCTGGATATATGCCTTACCCTTTGTTGTTACTTCTTTCTTTTCTTCGCTCATAATTAACCTCTTTCGGAATTATTTTTGCCTTTATTTTAAGCCGCTGAATTTAATCAAAGCTTAATATATTTTTTTAATTTAAAAGCCTTTATTTTTCATCAGCTTTAAATTCAGCCATGGCTTAATATGCCTTTTCTTCTCTTTCAAATACTTTAGCAAGCTGCTCTAATGTAAGGGCACCCAAATCCTGGTTTTCGCCATCGTCCCTTCTTCTCACTGAAACAGTTTCTGATTCCTCTTCCTTTTCACCAACGACGAGGATATATGGAACTCTTTCATTTCTTGCTGCGCGGATCTTGTATCCTATCTTTTCGGCGCGCTCATCGATTTCGCAGCGGTAGCCCATATCCTTAAGCTTCTTTGCCACAGTCTCGCCGTAAACAGTATACTTATCCGAAATAGGAAGTATCTTAACCTGTACAGGGCTTAACCAGAATGGGAATTTTCCTGCAAAATGCTCGATAAGAATGCCTATAAAACGCTCGATGGAGCCGAAGCATACACGGTGGATCATGATAGGTCTGTGGGCCTGTCCGTCCTGTCCGATATATTCTGCCTCGAAACGCTGCGGCAGCTGGAAGTCTAACTGTATTGTTCCGCACTGCCAGGTTCTTCCGATAGAATCCTCCAAGTGGAAGTCGATCTTAGGACCATAGAATGCGCCATCGCCTTCATTAACAACATAAGGAAGCCCCAGAGAATCCAAAGCATCCTGAAGGCCCTTTGTCGCCATTGCCCAGTCCTCGTCAGAACCGATTGAATTATCAGGCCTTGTCGAAAGCTCAACATGATACTTGAAACCAAACTTCGAATAAACCTCGTCAATAAGCTTAACAACACCCTTTATTTCATAAGGGATCTGTTCAGGCGTCATGAATATATGCGCATCATCCTGGTTGAAGCAGCGCACACGCATAAGGCCGTGAAGCTGTCCTGATTTTTCATGTCTGTGTACCAGGCCTATCTCTCCCATTCTTATAGGAAGATCCCTGTAGGAATGAGGCTCTAATTTATAAACAAGCATGCCGCCCGGGCAGTTCATAGGCTTGATTGCAAAATCCTCTTCGTCGATAACCGTCGTGTACATATTTTCGCGGTAATGATCCCAGTGGCCCGATGTCTCCCAGAGCTTTCTGTCAAGCATGATAGGCGTTGAAATCTCAACATAGCCCTCTCTGGTATGGATGTGGCGCCAGTAATCTAAAAGCAGGTTTTTAAGAAGCATTCCCTTCGGAAGGAAAAACGGGAAGCCCGGACCTTCTTCCATAAGTGTGAACAGGCCAAGCTCCTTTCCAAGCTTTCTGTGGTCTCTCTTCTTTGCCTCTTCAAGCCTGAAAAGATATTCTTCAAGCATTTCCTTGTTAGGGAATGACGTTCCGTAAATACGGGTAAGCATCTTGTTGTGCTCGTCACCGCGCCAGTAGGCACCGGCAACATTCAAAAGCTTGAACGCTTTAATGGCGCTTGTGTATGTCACATGAGGCCCTGCACAAAGTTCAAGGTAATCTCCCTGCTGGAAGAAGCTTAACACAGCATCCTCCGGAAGGTCATTTATGAGCTCTACCTTATAAGGCTCTTCAAGCCCTGCCATTTTATTTAAAGCTTCCTCACGGTTCAATGTGAAAAAGTTAAGTTTCAGATTTTCCTTAACTATCTTTTTCATCTCGGCTTCAATTTCCGAAAGATGCTCATCTGTAAAATCAAAGCCAAAATCGAAATCATAATAAAAGCCATCCTTTATTGCCGGGCCGATTGCACACTTTGCATTTGGATAGAGCCTTTTAACGGCCTGTGCAAGGATGTGTGAGCTTGTATGGCGAAACGCTTCCCTTCCTACTTCATCATCGAACGAACACTCCTGAACGGTGCCGTCCTGCAGTATAACCTTCATGATAATCTCCTTTTTCCTTAAAAAATTTCAACGTATACATTAGCACATACAATGTAATTTCTCAAGCAAAACCGCTTTCGGATTTCTTTTCTTATAAACCGCTTTTGGATTTCTTTAAAGCTAACAAAAAGCAAAACACCTGCAGGGAGTTATCGTGCGTTATGTCAGTACACATATTCCTTCCCGAGGGCGAATATGGAGGAGCTTGCGCAGATGGATGCCGGGAGCTTGCGGCATCGAACACAAATAGCCATTTGATAATTTCCGCCGCAAGCGTGCAGACATCAAGCAAGTCCGGAATCTGAGCCCGAGGGAAGGTTAAATATGTGTACTGACATAGCATGATAACGAGCAGGTGTTTTGTGTTTTGTCTTATGTACCTATTGAAAAAATTGAAAGGTACTCGATTGGCTTTTTAAAAAAACATTGTATTTAAGGCGGTCTTAAGGTAGCATACGTAAGATACGGTGGTTAATAAGGGTAAACCATGGATTTTAGACACGAATGGAAACATCAAATAAATACCTCTGATGTAATAACATTAGAAAACAGGCTCAGCATTGTCATGCAGCCTGACCCACATGCTGTGGATGGAATATATCATATCCACAGTCTTTATTTTGATGACCTTTACAACAAAGCCTTTCACGAAAAAGAAGACGGCATGAGTATTCGTGAAAAATTCAGGATCCGCTATTACAACGAAAACACAGACTTCATAAAACTCGAAAAAAAGACAAAAGTCGACAACCTCTCAAACAAAATCGCATGCCCGATTTCGCGCAGCCAGGTTGAAAGCATACTTAGCGGAAACTACCAGGACCTTTTATCAGCAGGTGACAAAACACCCCCTCTCATGAGAGAGCTCTACATGAACCTCACCTCTGCCCTTTTAAAGCCAAAGGTCCTGATCGATTACAGAAGAAAACCATTCATTTATCCATATGGCAACATACGCGTAACCATAGATTACGACGTCCAGACAAGCCTTGAGATAAACGATTTTCTAATACCAAGCCACCACATGCTTCCTATAGCCGAGGATATCATCCTTTTAGAGGTCAAATGGGATGAATATCTCCCGGATGTTATAAAAAGTGCCGTGTGGCTTCCCGGAAGACAGAAAAGTTCATTTTCAAAATATTCCTCCGGCAGAATCTATGGATAAACTATTTTAAGGAGTAAAACTATGACCTGGACAGAACTATTAACAACAGCAAAAGTCAACATTTTAGAAAATTTCACGAGCGTCAGCCTCCTGGATATGGGCATCACAATTGTCCTGGCGTTTCTGGTGGGCTTATTTATATTTTTCATCTACAAAAAAACTTACTCAGGAGTAATGTATTCTTCAAGTTTTGGAACTACCCTTATTGCCATTACGATGATTACATCGGTTGTTATCCTCGCCGTTACGTCTAACGTGGTACTCTCTCTTGGTATGGTTGGCGCTTTATCAATTATCAGGTTCCGTACTGCAATCAAAGAGCCTTTGGACATTGCCTTTCTATTCTGGTCAATAACCGCAGGTATAATCCTTGCAGCCGGTTTAATACCTCTGGCAATAATAGGCAGCATCGTTATCGGCCTCGTCCTTTACCTCTTCACACGCATAAAAGGACACGGCCACCCATACATAGCTGTAATCACCTGTGCCGACCATGAAACCGAAGTCAAAGTCAGAAAATTCCTTGCAGACCGCACAGCAAAATGCATCATCAAAGGAAAAACAGCTCAGCCGGGCCGCATCGAACTTAACATGGAAGTCCGCCTCAAAAACGACAACACCGACTTTATCAACACCATTTCCGAAATGGAAGGTGTTTCAAGCGCAGCCTTAGTAAGCTACAACGGCGACTTCATGGTCTGACCCCCATAAACCTTCATCACAAACCATCGCGGCAGGGAACCCTTCCCTGCCGTTTTTATTTAATCTCACAACATATTTCCAGCATAGCTTCTAAGCGAGCAGGCATTTCATTACATTAACAAATAAAAAAGGAAGCATCTCGCTTCCTATCGC
>R07__coassemble_141_pt1 | contig 32320 bp, 21 predicted proteins | sample R07__metabat2_low_PE_052 | metagenome-assembled genome bin R07
GGACCTAAGCTTAGTGGGATGCCCTTAGAAAAGTTTCGAATGGCGAGGGTGAAGGGAGGCGTTGGACTTTGGCAGGCTTCCAAAAGAACAATCCCTCCGGCCGCTATGCCCACTTGATTTTAATGCATTAAAGTGATAATCTAGTGAAGCTAAAAAAGCATAAGGGAGGAGACCCAAAATGAAAAAAATTATAGCACTTTTACTTGCAGGTTTAATGGTATTTTCACTGGCAGCATGCGGAAAGTCAGGAACCGTAAGCGAAGAGGACGCTGAATCGGTTGCCAACGAGATTATAGCTGCGGGCGAAGCAGTTTTGGACGAAGTACTGGCAATGGCTAACGAGGATGTTGCCAATGTAACAGAAGCCGGCAAGCTTGTAGTGGGAATCACAGATTTCGAGCCGATGGATTATCAGGATGGCGGCGAGTGGATCGGATTCGACGCTGACATGGCCAAAGCATTTGCTGAAAGCCTTGGAGTGGAGGTTGAATTCGTTGAGATCGAATGGGACAACAAGGTTCTCGAGCTTGACAGCGGAGCCATCGACTGCGTATGGAACGGAATGACACTCAACGATGAGGTTATGGCAGCAATGGACTGCTCCAACGCATACTGCAACAATGCCCAGATCGTTATCGTACCTAAGGACAAGGCTGATGACTATCAGACAGAAGAAAGCGTAAAGGGTCTTGTGTTCGCAGTTGAGGCAGGCTCGGTAGGAGCTGAGGCAGCAGAAGCCCTCGGCGCTGAGAAGGTTGAGGTTACTAACCAGGCAGCAACCCTTATGGAGGTTAAGGCCGGAACCGCAGACGCAGCAATCATCGACTCCCTCATGGCAGCAGCAATGGTTGGAGAGGGAACCAGCTACGAAGACCTGGCCTACACAGTAAAGCTCACAACTGAGGAATACGGAGTTGGCTTCAGAAAGGGATCAGACCTTGTAGAAAAGCTTAACCAGTTCTTCAAGGAAGCATACGCAGACGGAAGTATGCAGGAATGCGCAGAGACCTACGGCATCCAGGCAGCACTTATCGCACAGTAATTATTATTAAAAAAACATTTTAAAAGCCCGGGGGCAAGCAATTGCTCCCGGATTTTGGTTAGGGACATGAATACATTTGCTGAACAATTACCCATAGTCCTGGCATCGCTGAATGAGGGCTTCCTGCAGACGCTTAAGCTGTTCGGAATCACTCTGGTAGGTTCGATTCCTTTAGGACTTCTTATAGCACTGGCTGAAATGTCGAAGGTGGCCCCTCTGCGGGGAATATTCAAGGTGATTATCTGGATTGTCAGGGGAACGCCCCTTATGATCCAGCTTCTCATAATCTTCTATTTTCCGGGGCTTGTATTCGGAAATAATATATGGGGAAGCGGCGAATCGGGAAGATTCGTGGCGGCTGCCTGCGCATTTATTTTCAACTACGCCTGTTATTTCGCAGAAATATTCAGGGGCGGCATCCAGGGAATTCCCGTGGGGCAGGAGGAAGCAGGAAGGGTGCTCGGCATGTCCAGAAGCCAGATATTCATTCACGTGAAGCTCCTTCAGGTGGTTAAAAGGGTGGTTCCGCCCATGTCCAATGAAATCCTTACACTTGTAAAGGACACATCACTGGCCAGGATCATCGCCCTGCAGGAGATTATTTGGGCCGGCCAGAGCTTCCTCAAGGGCAGCAATGGCATCTCCGGCGCGATATGGCCGATGTTCTTCACGGCACTTTATTACCTGATATTCAACGGGATCCTTACAGTGGTTCTCGGAAAAGTTGAAAAGAAGCTCGAGTTCTTCAGATAGGAGGAGACATGGCAATTCTTGAGGTTGAACACCTTGGCAAATCCTTTGGCCAATCCGAAATTCTTAAGGACATTTCCTTTACTCTTGAGGAAGGAGAATCGGTTTCCATAATAGGATCTTCCGGAAGCGGAAAGACTACACTTCTCAGATGCCTTAACTTTCTTGAAACTCCAAGCTGCGGCCGCATAAAGGTGAAGGGCCGGGTTGTATTCGACGCGGATTCCGAAAAAGACCTTACCGAGGCCCAGATAAGGGCCAATGCACTGCATTTCGGCCTGGTTTTCCAGTCTTTCAATCTGTTCCCACAGTATACCGCGCTTGCCAATGTAAAGCTGGCCCAGGAGCTTTCCGCCAGAAAAAGGCCGGATTATAAAGCCAACAGGAAGGCCATTTTAGATAAGATAGAAGAAAATTCCAAGGCCCTCCTTGTGACGATGGGGCTTGAGGACAAGATGGATCTTTATCCACACCAGCTCTCCGGCGGACAGTGCCAGAGGGTTGCAATCGCAAGGGCCCTGGCCCTTGAACCCGATATACTGTGCTTTGACGAGCCAACAAGTGCCCTTGACCCGGAACTTACGGGCGAGGTCCTTAAGGTGATCCGTGAGCTGGCCCAGCGAAAAATGACAATGATCATAGTGACGCATGAGATGGAATTTGCCAGGGACGTTGCGAGCCAGACCATATTCATGGACGGTGGAGTCATCTGCGAGCAGGGAGAGTCCAAAGCACTTTTCACCAGTCCTAAGGAGGAACGCACCAGACAGTTCCTTTCCAGATATAACAGTTGAGGTGATGAAGATGAAACACTTTTTAAAATCACTTATGGGAATTCTGCTTGCAGCACTGATGCTTTTCTTGGCACCTGCAGGCTTTTTAGATACATTTGCAGACGATTCATCAGGAGATGCGAGGTTGCCGGAAGATAAGATTTACGGCACTTTTTATTTTGCCCAGGGCGGTGATTCACCGGCCTCTTTTGTTTATTCTGATGCTTATTTCAATGATCCATCAACAGAATATGACACTTCACTTTCTGTTTTGCTCTTAAGCGTTGCCATGTCGGCATATAACGCAAGGAGCGGCGGAAAATCTGATTATTCAAAAAAATATTCCAACCTTGAGGGCATAATGACTCAGATGGGATATTCCAATTTCGAACATAACGAATATTATGAAATAAAACCCCAGACCGATTCAATGGGCGTGGGAATTGCATCAAAATTTGTAACGCTTTCAGATGGCACAATTCAGCCGATAATCGGAATCGCCTGCAGAGGCGGAAATTACGAAAGTGAATGGGTGGGCAATGTGTCCATCGGAGGTAGTGGGGACGCCGCGGGCTTTGGAAAAGCCAGAGACATAGTAATAGAATTTTTGAATTCCTATCTTGATGAGCACATTGGAGATTTTTTAGAAACCGGTGTCAGATCTCCTAAAATCTGGGTATGTGGCTACAGCCGCGGTTCTGCCACTGCAACTCTTACCGGAAACTACATAGACTGCGCCATTTTGCACGAAGGCCCTGCAAGCGGGCAAATGAGCCGTTTATCAGGCTACTTGGATGCAATGAATGTGCAGTTTGAGGATGTCTTTGTTTACGGCTTTGAGGTTCCACAGGGGCTTAACAGCGATTCAGAATATCAGGCGTCCAACACGGGTAATATCTGGTGCATAGTAGATCCTAGCGACCCGGTTCCTTATGTGGCCCCATCTGCATTTGGCTTTTCAAGACCCGGAACTGATGTTGACCCGACCGAAGGGGTGAGCTGGAACGACTTTGTTGAGCAGCTTCAGGCCCTTGATCCCGGCATGGCAAAGGATTGGCAGAATGAGGAAATGAGAAAGGGCTTTGTGGCAAGGGAATATGATTTATATGGCCTTTTCCACGCCTGGGCGGATGAGGATAAATCCTTTGCGGCCTCATGGAGCAGAGTGGGTGATACCTTTGCAGAATTCGAATACAATCTTTTTAACAAATGGCTGGTTCCGAATCTTGTGCGTACGGCAGATGGACTTGCTGAGGCAGAAGGACTCAGCGCCAGGGAAATTTACGCAGAATTTTTCCAGGAACCTATTGCAATAATTACAGCAGTTCTTATGGGTGCATCGGATAAGGATGCCCAGACCTTTACAAATGCAGTAAAGGATGCCATAAGCGATAATCTTACCACATGGCGTTATATGTGTCTCGTATCAGCTGCTTCCAATGCATTTGAGGGAACAGCAACAAGCGGCTCTCTTATAGGAGCACTTCTTCCCCTTGTGAATAATGTGCTTGATGATCTGATGAATAATGAGAATGTCACAGCAATTGTCTCTAAATCTGATCTGGCACTTATAAAAAGCCGCGCCTATTATCTGACCTGCTTTCTTTCAGAACTGATTTTAAGCGATTTCTCAAATGGCTTTCAATATATCGCCACGGCAGTTCACTACATGGATGAGTGGTTTGCCCCTCATAATTGTGAATACATATTGGCTTATTTAAGGGCACAGGATGGGTATACGGACCGGAACCGGTATAGTGTGACAGTCACAGCTCCTGAAGGATATTCTCTTGAAAATGTTCAGCTTTGCCTTTACAGAAGGGAAACGGTCAGCCCATATGACAAGGTGCTGGTTGCAACAATTTCCGCCGAGGGGTTAAGTGTGGTTCCGGGCGAAGAATACTACTTTAACGGCACCGGAACATATTCTGATACAAAGATACAGCTCTGCAGCGAGGACAGAAACTGGTCCTATTATACGCAGTGGTTTGAGGTAAGCTGCATAGAAGATGCAGGGGCAGCCGACAAGGTAATAATTGAATATGATTATCTTAATAACGGAACCCATCACAAAGGCGTAAGGCAGGATTTCGAAAATGTTCAGATCCCGATTGTTTATGGGGATGTGCTGCAGCTGCGTCCGGCCTCAGACCAGGTTCAGGCTGATTTAACAAAGTATATTCAGCTTACACCGGTCTTTGTTGATGAAGATTATGAACCGATTACCGCAGGAAGCATCACAGTGACCAGCAATGGAACTGAACAGGATTTATCTGAAATATCTGCCACGGCAGAAAATAAATTAAATGTGACTGCGCCGGATGGATATCTTTTCCTTCAGGCAGAACTTCCTGTAAGGGATGTTAACAGGGAAATTGTAAAGGATACTGAAAGAGAAACAATATATACAAAAACTGTAAATAATCTCACAACCTGGGATTTGGATATGCTAAGTGACACACTGTATCTTGTATGCAGGGAAAAAATGCATGACGGATATGTTTATGCAGAGGCCATTTATCAGCATCTTAAGACTCAAAATGGAAAAACACTGATTAATGACGAAGAAAACGATGTGGTCCTTACAATTGAAAACCTGACCCGTGACTCAAGTTCAAGTGGAAGCGGAAGCATCTATTTAGAGGCAGAACCCGGAGATAAAATAAAAATTACAGCTTTGGAAAGCTCCATTCCAAGCGGCGAGGCATGGGCTGAATGGGACACAGGTAAATCAAATCTTATCGATGCAGCTGCGGATGGCACGAGCATCACCTTCACAATGCCTGAAGGCGGTGTTGTGGTTGATGCGATGCTGACGACAGACCTTTCATCCCGCGTGACGTTAACATTTACAGGCAGATGGGCGAATCCTTCAGGCACATTGCCAACGGATCTGTCACCGGCATGGAAGCTTATGTATATTGACTCTGATTACCTGGATGTTTCATATAAAAACGCAGCAAGCTATTATCCTGTTAAGCATGTGTATGCGCTTAATGGCTATAAATCCGGTAAGGCCTGGATTGAGGCACCGGAATATCAATCAGGTGACGAAGATCTTGTATTCGATCACTGGGAAGCAATTGAAACTGACACGGGTAATGTATGGACGGATACAAATGCAGTTGTCACCCGCTGCGATCAAGATACTGATTCCTACTATACAGAATCCGTCTGCCCGAATGGCTGCACGGAATCAACCCTGGTGCTTACAAATATTGATAAGAGCATAACGCTTACGCCGGTTTATGCGCCTGCAAAATACACTCTGACAGTTATGTATTCCACAATGTCAAGTGAAACCTTCCAGCTTGCGGCAGGTGAGACAATTGAAATTAAGGACAGCTGCTCGCCTGGATTTACGCATGATTATTTCAGCAGTTATTACCAGCCTCTCGAAGAAACCATGGACAGCTATGGACAGGTAACCAGATTCATAAGTGACACTAAAGTTCAGCAGCTGGATAACACGGATGAATCAGACACCTATGTTTATACCATGCCTAAGGGAAATGCCTTTATCACAGCTTATGAGACGCTTTTAGAGGATGACACTGTAAAGCCGGAGGCTGATGCCTCTGAAGGAAAGACACTTTATGTTTCAGGCGCAACTGCAGAATATGAGGATGGAACAACTGAAATTCAAAGGAATGCTTCAGGTGGATATGATGTATATGAAGGGGACCTTATACATCTTACCGCAGAGATTCCTTCCGGCCAGTATTTCCTTAGATGGGATGTTACAGGAGAAGGCTGGGAGATAATCGAGTGCACAGCGGGCGAGGCTATTATTTCCATAGGAGAAGAGAATGTTACTGTCCAGGCGGTTTGCAAAGACCTTCAGGAAATTGACAACCTGGAAATGTCACTGCTTGGTGATTTTGCCGGAAATCGTGTGATTCCTGTATCAGCATCCGTGAGTGGAGAGGGCGTTGCGGTAGATACTGTAGCTATTGAGTGGACAGCCACAGGAGTGGAATGGGAAAATCCTGCGATTTACGGCCAGGTTTATGTATTCAGCGCCGTATTAGAGCCTGAAGACGGATATTATTTTGGCGAAAACACTAAAGTTATCTGGAATGGGGTTTCCTGTGAGGTGACTGCTAATGATGACGGGAGTGCTGTTGTATCTGCAGCCTTAAAAACAGCACCTGCATATATTACATCTGTAGATGAAGCCGATGATGTGATGGACCTTCCATCGGGCCTCACCTTAGAAAAAATCAGAGAGGATTATCTTAGGGAATATGTAGACATACAGATTGAGGATGGCGAAATGTGGATGGATGCAGCCATAAACTGGGATATGGAAAATCTGACTGATGAGGAGGGAAATCCGGTATCCTACAATCCGGATGAAAAATCAGCCCAGGAATTTTACATTACAGGAGAGCTGGATATATCTGAAATCGTGGGATATTTGTGTAACTTTACCGAAGACGGACTTATATTTGCAGAAAATGTACCTGATAGCATTCGCATAAAAATTTCCATTGCACCTGACGGAAATTTATCCGGCCCTTATCCGGACAAACAGCCGGGAACGTATCAGGAGGAAATTTTTGTAGGGTTTTCATCTGAAAGCGAAGGGGTGGATATATATTATCTTGTCGGAGAAAGCAGCGAAAGCCACACCGTCGAAGAAATACTTTCAAATGGCGAAAAATTTGACCCTGAATATCCTGTGAATCTTGTAGGAATAAATGGTAAGGAACGGGAAGCGTCAATTTGGACAGTAGCCGTAACAGCAGAAAAAATGAGCGATGTAAACGTTTTCGATTATACAATAGATCTTACATTCCTGCCGAAATATACGCTTACTGTAATTAATGGCACAGGCAGCGGGGAATATTTCGAAAATGCCTATGTGGGAATACTTGCAGATGATGAGAACAAAGAGGTTACCTTTGCAGGATTTAGAATCCTTGAAGGAAATGTGAGCGTGGAAAAGAACAGCCTTGGAGGGACCCTTTACATGCCAAATGAAAATGTGACAGTGGAGATTATTTATTCAATAAACCGCATTGGCATTCTCTTGAACCAGCCTGAGGCAGGAGAGGAGCTTTCATGTGATGTGGAATTTGTAAATTATGATTCAACTGCTGCCTCCGTAAAGGAAACGGCGTATATCCTGAATGGCATGGATGTATCCGGCATTGCAGATTATGCTGCCGAGTACACAGAATTAGTAACCCTGGAGACCCTAAGCGAAAGCTATGAATGGGCAGAGGATATGGAAGTTTATGTAAATGGAACGCTAATGGATTTTGATAAAAATCCTGACGGCAGCATTACAGTTTCATATACATTCCCTGAAACTGAAAAGAAAGCAGAGCGGCTGGTGCTTATAAATGGTAAGGCCTATAACGCTTCCACAGGTGATGCCTTAGTCACAGATACAGATGGGTCATATCTGGTTTATCCGGGGCAGGAGGTGTTTATTAAAGCAGAGACGCGTGAAGAAAGTGAGTTTTCATCCTGGGATATTTCTGCTCAAACCCTGGCGGAGAGCGAAAACCTGCTTGAAGCTAACGCCTTATCGAATGAGGAATACCTGACTTTATTCGCTGCGACAGCTGGATCTTTAGAGGACATGTTATCTTCTGATAGCATAACAATTGTGATTCCTGAGGGCGGGCTGATTGTCGAGGCCAAGTTCCGGGAAGTAATAGAAGAAGTAGAACTTCCAATAGCAGAGCCTGACTTTAATGAACAGCCGGACGAAACAGATGCTTTGGAGACAGAAGATGTTGATTAACACATTCTATACGCCATATACTTTTCCGAAATACTCGAAAAAATGAAAAGAAGGATGCCACAATGACGAAAAAAGAATATAAATTCAAACTGGATGATCACGAACTTCCCGAGTTTTTTGACTTGCTGAAATCGTTTATGGAAGAATCATTTCCGCAGATGCCAAATAAGGAAATGAGCCTTACCGCCGCCCGGCGTATGTTACAGAATCTGCAGGATCATTACGGGCCGGAGCAGGAAGTCACTTTTATCGTGAAGGAAAGGTTCGGACGCATTTCTTATACCTGCAAGGTTGTCGGCGAAGAATATGATCCACGGCTCATAGCCCAGGCTGAAAATGGACAGGATTATTTTGTCGCTGATTTTCTGAAAAAATACAGCGGCAGTCCGCTGCTCTACAAATACAGTAACGGCGTTAATACGATTTCCACTGTTAATAAAAAGAAAAAAGCGGTGAATCCGATCCTGAAGATTGTCATCGGTCTGGCGCTGGGAGTGCTTTTGTCGTTGGTCGGGCTGGCCTTTTCCCAAAGCTTCCGGGATAATCTTTCTGTCATTTGTGACACGGTGAACGGCATTTGTCTGAACCTGATTGTAATGAGTGCAACCCTTGTAGTGTTTTTTATGGTTGTTAACAGTATTTCCGGTTTCGGCAGTATCGAAACTGTCAAAAAATCCGGCAGCCGTCTGATCAAAAATTATCTGCTGCACTATCTGCTGACCATAGTTCTGATCGTGTTGTACATCATTTTTGCCTTCAATTTTACTGTGAGTACCGGTTCCGGCAATACGGGGCTTCTTTCCATTCTGACTGATACCATTGCCGGTATTTTCCCAGGAAGCTATGTTACGCCTTTTGCGGAGTGCAGTTTTCTGCAGATCATTTTTATTGCCGCTGTTGTGGGTATTGCCATCCTGGTTCTCGGAGACCGGGTGCGGCCCGTTGTCGATTTCTTCAATGCGGCTGAAACGGTCTCGAATCAGATTATGGAATGGTTCTGCGGGCTGATTCCGTTGTATATTTTTTCGATGGTTCCATCCCTGGTTTGGGGAGGACAGCTTGCGGAGGCCTCCGGAATGCTGGTCCATCTGCTTGGAATCGTCGTGCTGATGTTCCTGAATTGCGCGATATTCTTTTTATGGATGTGCCATAAACGGAAGGTTTCAATTGGAAAAGCCTTTAAAGCGGTGTCGCCAGCATTGCTGCAGGGCATGCTTACCGCTTCAAGTGCCTCCACCCTCGGGCGGATTCAGGACGGGATCCGGAGCTTGAACGTGCGGGAATCCTTTAACAGCTTCGCCTCGGCTGCGGGGATGATTTTTGTCCAGATGTCCTGCTATATTTGTCTGTTTGTTACTACGTTTGCGCTGATCATGACAGCCCACGTTGAAGTAACGGCTTCATTGTTGGCCGGACTGACCATTTCATCGTTATTGTTTTCTGTGGCCGCACCACCGGTGAGCGGCGGCATGTTAGCCATTGCCATCATTCTTGCCACCATGTTTGGCGTACCGGATTCTTATATGGCAATTCTTGCCCCGGTGATGTTAATCGAAGAATTTATCGCAACGGGATTTCGTTGCGGAGATATCATCGTACACAGCGTTTTGGCTGCTGCTCAGATGGATGAAATTGAGTAGTTGTCCCCGTTGACACCTCTTGAGGCTGGCTCAAGGCCGGCCTTATTTTTTTCTTATTATAAATAGTAAACTTCAGTGAAATAAAATAAAATGTGAAATTTTAATTGACAATTAAAATAAACAACAATATACTTTTTTTGAATCCTAAATAAGGAGGAGGGCGCCAGATGGCAAAGTATATTATTAAGCGTCTCTTGTTTATACAGCCATGAATGTTCATATAAATCAGGCGAAGGTTTTTGAAATTATGATGAATGACGGCTTTGACCCTAATATTAAAAAACAGTTAGGGCCTCATACCGGGGATATTTCAACATTTACTTCTATAGAGGACTTCGAAAATGCCTTCTTTAAGCAGGAAGAGTATTTTGTTAAGGAATTAATAAAGGATCTCGACGTGAGAATTAAGGCAGACTTAGAGCACAGCCCGAACTCAGGTCTTTCTGCAGCTTTAATGGAGGGCTCAATTGAAAAGGGAATCAGTCCTCTTAAGGGCGGCAACAAGACCCCTCAGGGCAACACAATCTGGATGAGTGACAGGGGTATGGTTGATGTAAGCGACTGCCTTTCCGCTATTAAATATCTTGTGTTTGACGAGAAGAAAATTACCGCAGCTGAACTTAAAGAGGCTTGTCTTGCAAACTGGGAGGGCCATGAGGATATTCACCAGATGTGCCTTAAGGCTCCTAAATATGGAAATGATGACCCGTACGTGGATGATATTTACAGATATATGACCGAGGAAACACAGAAGATAATGCAGTCTGAGCCATGTCCAATCACCGGAAATAAACCAATGCTCTTTAAGGGCGCTGCATCAGGACATCTTATCCACGGCCTTGTGGTTGGAGCGCTTCCGAACGGAAGAATGAACCATATGCCTATAAATGATGCCGGAACCTCAGCAATGCCGGGTATGGATACAAATGGCCCAACGGCCAATATCATGTCTGCAACAAACATGGACTTCACGGATTTTATGGGTATTGCCCACAACATGAAGCTCCCTAAGGAACTGATGAACACGGACGAGAAGCTTGATAAGGCAACAGCCCTTGTGAAGGCCTTCCATAAAAGAGGAGGCTGGCACGTGCAGTTTAACATTCACGACGCAGGAGAGCTTTTGGACGCAAAAATTCATCCGGAAAAGCACCAGAACCTCATCGTAAGAGTGGGTGGCTACAGCGCATATTTTGTGGATTTAGGACCTGTGCTCCAGGATGAAATAATTCACAGGACGCTGCATCAGATTTAATTGATATTTGATTAGATGTAAACGGAGGTAAATAAATGGAGAATATGAAAGATTTGGATATGAAAAAGGGCCCCGGCGCCATGCCTGTGATTCCACCTGTTGAGCTTAACTTCGATATAAAAAATACAGAGGCTGACATAGTTGTGGTTGGTGGCGGCGCTGCTGGTCTTGCAGCAGGCGCTAAGGCAGCTGAAATGGGAGCAAAGGTAATTGTTCTTGAATCTAATGCGGTTCCAGGAGGCTCTGCCATGATGGCAGGTGGTATCTGGGCAGCAGCATCCCCGGTTCAGGAAAGAGAAGGCATAAATATACCTAAGGACAGAAGTATATTAATTGCTAACCAGCATTCACATCACCGGGCTGACCCATATATTGTTAAGGCCTATGTGGAGGGCTCTGCCCAAATGATTGAATGGCTCGAAGGCCAGGGCATGCATTTCATCCCGTTTAAGGACGAATCCGAAAGCTTTGGCGGCTTCCCGGCAGGGGGGTTCCACCTTCCTATAGGAGCAGGAGTGGGTCTCACAAGACATATGACAGGCGTGTGTGTCAAAAACGGAGGCCAGGTGTGGCCAAAATGCCGCGCAAAGGATCTTGTCATGGCAGATGGTAAAATTTCAGGTGTTGCTTTCGAGCATGAAGGTGTTGATTACACAATTAAAACAAAGAAGGTTATTCTCTCCGGCGGCGGCTTCGGCGGAAATAAAGACATCTGCAGGGAACGCTGCCTTGATTTCAAGGACAACATGACCTGCTACGGTATGCAGACAGAGGGGATTGGTCTTCACATGGCAAAGGAAACAGCTGCGGATATTGAGAAAAACAGCGCACTTCTTCTTGTAGGCCCGACTCAGCCGAAATCAATCAGCATTAAGATTGATACAGGTGCACCAAAGCCGGCTGTAATGCAGTTTTCAACCCTTTTGACTGAGCCTAATACTGTGTGGGTAAACAAGAGGGGCAAGCGTTTCTGCAACGAATTTATAGGTGCGAACCACTTTGAAAGCGCAAATGCGGTTGTGGTTCAGCCAGACAACGAAATGTGGGCAGTTTTTGATGCTTCAACCATTGAATACTGGGAAAACGAAGGCTTCTTTGTGGGCTTCGGCGCGCCTTTGATGGTTAACGGCAAGAAGCTTCCGGGCCTGGAAAAGGCAATCATGGCAAACGAAGACAAGGGAATAATTAAAAAGGCAAACAGTCTTGAGGAGCTGGCAGCGCTTATGGGCGTTCCTTGGACGGCTCTTCAAAAGACAATTGCTGATTATAATGAGTGCTGCTCCTCCAAAAAGGATATTTATCTTGGAAAAGCCGAAAAATATCTTTTCCCGATTGAAAACGGACCGTTTTATGCTGCAAAGGGCCGCACGGACTTCTTAAATACCTTTGGCGGCATAAGAATTAATGAAAAAATGCAGGTAGTGGATGCAAACGAGAACCCTGTTGAAGGGCTTTATGCAGCAGGTGCTGATGCCAGTGGCTGGGTTGTATCCTTCTATAACGGATATATTCCGGGTAATGCTTTTGGCTTCAGCGTATTTTCGGGCATGACCGCTGGAAAAGAGGCCGCAACCGGCTGTAAATAAACTATGAAAGGAAAAAAGTATGAAGATTTTAGGATTAACTTGTGGCAGACCTTTGGGAAACAGCGAAATTCTGACTATTGAAGCCCTTATGGCTGCTGAGGAAATGGGCGTTGAGGTGGAACTGATCCGCATGCATGATCTGGATGTTAAGCCATGCAAAGGCTGCATCTCATGTATTAAGAGCTATTTTATTCCTGGGGCAAAACCGGGAACCTGCGTAATTAAAGACGATGTTGAATACTTTGTAAACAAAGTATATGAGGCCGACGGTGTACTTCTTGCAGGACCTCTTTATACAGGTATGCCTCCAGGAAACTTAAAGTGCTTAAGCGACCGTCTGGGCCCTGCTGTGGATCCGGGATTTATGAAATTTGCAAAGGATCAGGGAAAAGAAGTTGACGAGCGCGCCTTCAACCCGAGAATTGGCGGATGTATCGCCTGCGGTGGCGCAGTTGAGGCTCCGGAACAGCTGGGCATTCCGATTCTTCAGGAATCCTTCTTTGCTGGAATGATGATAACCGTGGTGGATACCTTTGTGGCCGCAAATATTTCTGATGCAGGTGCAGTACTTTTAAAAGATGACGACATTGCCCGCGCAAGAAAGCTTGGACAGAATATGGCTAAGGCTCTTGGAACACCTATTGACAAGGTGGAATTCTTAGGAGACGACCCAGGCACATGTCCAGTATGCCATCATAAGGTTCTTCTTGTTGGCAATGAAAACCCTGTTATCTGCCCGACCTGTGGAATCAAGGGTGAGCTTTCAATCGATGAGAACGGAAAATTCCATGTGGAGTTTGATTCTGAAGACATCCGCACATCCCGCCGTACATCCATTGAAACAAGATATCAGCATTTGATTGATATTGGTGAGTGGGGCGACAACTTCATGAGCGCTCAGGACGAAATAAAGAAGCGTCTTGAAAAATACAAAAAATTTGATAAATACGCAAAGCTTCCGGAAAAATAAAATATAAAAACCTAAAATCCCCGGAAAGTATTTAAATTTTACTTACTAAACTAAAAAAGAGGGGGACTATCCGAAAACTGCCTGTTGCATGCAAGATGCGGCACCAAATTTTCGGACAGTTTCCCGATTTTTCAAACGAAATGAGCCCTGTGGGATCGGGCTTGCCAGGAGATATAAAATCATTGATATTTGTTGATTCTTTCCAGGATATTTTCCAGACTTTCAAGACAGCTTTTTAAATCCTCATAATCCTCCTCTGAATATGCAATAATCTGATTTGCAAACATTTTTGCCAGGCGCTTATTGTTTTCTGCTAAAACCTTTTCTCCGGTTTTTGTAATGGAAATCCTAACCACCCTTCTGTCCGCCTTATCATGGGTGCGGCTTACGATTTTTTTGTCTGCAAGCTGATTTATGACTGCGGTCATCTGTTGGTTTGACATGGACATCTCCTGGGCCAGCTCTGACATGGTAAATGACTTTCCTTTGGCGAGTATACTTAAGGTATTCATCTGCAAAGGCGTGTAAACGGACTTAAGCTGTTCTGTGGGACGGATTATTTTTTTGCCAAGGGCAGGAATGATTCTTGCTATTGATTCTGCAAGTTCTAATGAATGTTCTTCGTTCACGGCAGTAATTCTTTCTAAAAAGGGTTTTAAAAATCGTTTAAAATATAAATATTTATATAATATTAACACATATTAAATATTATGTCCATGGTTGTCAAGAAAACATATACGTTGACATAAACCGAAAAACGGGTTGTTTTTGCCGTTTACAATTAAAAACGGCGGTGCTATCATGAAACGGACAGCGGCAGACGCAGGAGCTTACGAAGTTTGTGCTGTTGATGAATGAATATTAATAATATAAGTTCAAGGGAGGAAGTAATATGAAAAAGATGAGTAGAAGCATAATTTCTACATTGGTTGTTTTACTCCTGGTTATGGGTTCTTTAACGGTTACCGGGGCAGAGACAATTGAAATTTCCGAGGCTCCATTAGAGGCCGCAGAAGCTGTAAATGTGGAGAATAATGAAAGGCCACAATACGAAAATTTATCTGATACAGTTACAGATTATACTGATGAAGAAAATTGGATGTTTCTGGATGAAGAACCGGACAAAGAAGTGGACTTATTTTACATTTATCCATCTGTTTGCATGGAAGGAAATGGAGAAGAAATAGCACCAATTAATGATGAAATGAAAACAAGTGCTAAAGCAGTATTTGTTAAACAGGGAGGGATACTCGCGGGATTTACCAATGTTTACGCACCATATTACAGACAGAGGTATTTATCAGTAAGTTGTGATGACAGCGATGAACTTGATATGATGCTTAGAAGCGGCGAACCAAAGACTGACATTTTTGCGGCTCTTGATTATTATTTTGAAAATTATAATAATGGTAGACCATATATCTTAGCAAGCCATTCTCAGGGTTCAGGTCTGCTTAAAATCGTACTTGAAGAATATATGGCACTTCATCCTGATTATTACGAAAATATGATTGCTGCGTATGCTTTGGGATTTTCATTTACAGAAGAAGATTATGAAAATTATCCTCATATGAAGCCGGCAACCGGGGAACTTGATACAGGAGTTATAATTGCCTGGAATACAGAGGGCCCTGATGCTACAGAAGATAGTTTTCTTATATTACCAAATAGTGTACTTATAAATCCTTTGAACTGGAAGACTGATGAGACACCTGCTACTGTAGAAGATAACTATGGAAGCCTTGTAAAGGATGAGATAACACAAACCTTAAAGATGTCTGAGGGATGCGCAGATGCAACTATTGATTTAGAAAGAGGCGCGCTTATATGCACCACGCAGACAGATTATATTCCTGCCGGATATTCAATGGGTGATAAAAGCCTTCATGGACATGATTGGGATTATTATGCAGAAAATATAAGAAGAAATGCTATAAAAAGGTCAAAGGAATTTTTAGGTCATTACCCATATAGTGGCACTGCAACAGATTATTCTGATGAAGAAAACTGGCTTAAACTTGATAAAGATCCGGATCAGGAAGTCGACCTTATATATATTTATCCAACAGTATCTGTAGGGTATACAGGACAAGGAATCACAGCTATTGATGATGATATCAGGACCGGAGCCCAGAGTGCTTATGATACGCAGGCAGTTATCTTAGAGGAATTTACCAATGTATTTATCCCATTGTATAGACAAGTTCCACTTGCGACAGCTTTTACATGTAAATCGTGTGAAGATTATAGGGAATTGCTTCGTCTTCAGCCTACAATAACAGATGTTTATGCAGCACTTGATTATTATTTTGAAAATTTAAATAATGGAAGGCCATTTATCTTAGCAAGTCATTCTCAGGGTACCGCGATAGTAAGTATTGTTTTATCCGAATACATGGGTATGCATGAAGAATATCTTGACAGGATGGTATGTGCATATGCAATTGGTTATGCCTTCACTGAAGAATATTTTGAACAAAATCCACATTTGAAATTTGCAACAGGTGAGACTGATACTGGTGTTATAATTGGGTGGAACACAGAAGCAGCAGGTGAAAAAACTGACAGTATGTTGCTTAGCAGTGTATACAAGAATCTTAGCATTAATCCTTTGAACTGGAAAACAGATGATACTTATGCGGGTGTAGAAGAAAACCTTGGAACTCTTGTAGAGAATCCGTATACCGGTACTTATTATATGGGCGAAGGATTGGCTGATGCACAGATTGATTTAGAGAGAGGTTCATTAATTTGCACGACTATGGATGATGAGATAATGGCAGTTGAAGCGTTTGGCGGGATGTCTTTACATGGGGTTGACTGGAGTGCATATAGCATGAACATTAAAGAAAATGCCAAGAAGAGAATAGCAGCTTATTTTGAAAATCAGGAATAAAAAGTTGTTCACACCCTGATAAAATAACTTTTTTTCCTTTGGGCTATTGGAGCTTTCAATCCTTTTCGGCAAAAGTTGGCCGCAGAAGAATTGAAAGCTCTATGTGTATATAGCAAAATTCTGCCGCCAGGCAGATATAAAAATAATTTTCCATAAAGAAAAATCATGCGAAGACAGCATTTGTGATAGAATAAAAAAAGGAGGCGCTTAATGGAAAGAAAAGAATGGAAGGCAGGCAACATGCTTTACCCGCTGCCGGTGGTAATGGTGACTAGCCAAAGGCCCGGAGAGAGACCGAACATAATCACGATAGCATGGACGGGGACCATCTGCTCGGACCCGCCGATGTTGTATGTGTCCATAAGAAAAGAAAGATATTCATATAATATAATAAAGGAAACCGGCGAGTTCGTGGTGAACCTGGTGGGCGCAGGGCAGATCCGTCAGTGCGACTGGTGCGGCGTTAAGAGCGGCCGCGACTTCGACAAGTTCGAGGAAACTGGGCTCACCCCGGTCCCTTCTGTAAAGGTGGCCGCGCCTACGATAAAGGAATGCCCGGTCAGCATCGAGTGCAAGGTAAGGAAGATTGAGGAGCTTGGCTCCCACGACATGTTCATCGCAGAGGTGGTGGCGGTTACCGTTTCCGACGAGTATATGGATGATCAGGGGAGATTTGCGATGGAAGAGGCCGACATGGTGGCCTATCTTCATGGGCAGTACTACGGCCTTGGCGAATACCTTGGCAAGTTCGGCTACAGTGTTGAAAAGAAAAAACGCAATACCCACATTGAAAAGTAGATAATTTTATTGAATAATATAATTGAAATGAAATGAAATATTACGAATAGCATTAAAAAAACAGGAGGTTTTTATGAAGTCATTTAGAAGGATAGCAGGAAAATATATAGTGGCCATTGTGGGCTTTATGATGGCGTTGGTATTTTTTGAATGCCTGTTAAATAAGAGTGCCCTTGCCTCCTCGTATGATGAAACAACTATTGCGGCCGCAACCGCCATTGAGGAGACAGCAGGCGAAAAAAACGACCGCGCTGAGATAACACTGGAATTTATCGCAATGTTGGAGGAAGATCCGGAACTTAAGGCTTTGATGGAGGAATCTATATCCATGGCGGCTACAGTTAATCCGGATAAGAAAACGAACCCGGTGCAGTCATTAGAGGAATATTACGACTTTCTCGACTGGTCTGCCACATGCATGCCGTGGAATATTTTAGACACCGGCAATACATCCCTTTATTCAAGTATCGACCAGAGCCTGGATTACTTTTATTTTCTGATTGATCAGCCGCTGCCGGAACTGGCAGGCAAGGGATATTATTATCCGTGCCTTGAGTATCATGAGCCAATCGCGACATTTGTTAAGAACTACTGCGCATCCTGGGGCGAATTTTTGTCGACGGCTGAGAGCTGGAACGACGAGTATTACGAGCTCGTTGTGGCGGATGAGGATTTCCATATGAATTCGGGCTGGTATGCGGACTCGAATGTGTGGAATTCCTTTAATGAATGGTTTTCAAGGGGATTAGTGAGCGAGAACGCACGGCCTATAGCGGATGCGGATATAATAGCCCCGGCGGATTCGACTCCGCAGGGCATCTGGAACATAGATGAAAACGGCCAGCTGGATATGGGCGTTCAGCTCAAATCCGTACGCTTTTACAATGTAGAGGACATTATCGGCGAGGACAGCGCCTATGCCGACCAATTTGCGGGCGGCACTCTGACGCACACATTTTTGGATGTAAATGACTATCACAGATATCATTTTCCTGTAAGCGGCACGGTGCTGGAGGTCAGGAAAATAAGTGCGCTGGATGCGGTTGGCGGCATAATTACCTGGGATAAGGAGCAGGGAAAATATATTTTATGGGACGAAAACCCGGGATGGCAGTCGATTGAAACCAGAGACTGCCTGATAATGGATACAGAATATGGCCTTGTGGCAATTCTGCCAATCGGTATGTCGCAGGTGTCCTCATGCAACTGGGAGGATACAGTTGTTCCGGGAGCCGAGGTTAAAGCCGGGGATCCAATGGGATATTTCCTATTTGGCGGAAGCGATATCGTTATGATATTCCAGGAGGGTGTGCAGCTTAAGCTTGCCTCTTCAGAGCATCTTCTTATGGGTGAAAAATACGCCGATGTTACAGCGGAATAAGCAAAAAATACGTCAGGAATGTATGACGTACTTAATTCGCTTAAGTGAGAATATGAACATGATTAGAATATTTAAAAAAGGCCTTGAAAAAGAAGAATTTACCGAGCAGTCGGTTTATGAAAAAAACGAATACTACGCCAACAAAACTTTTTTGCTTTTGACGAACGGGATTTTCATAGTTTCCGTCATATTCTTTTTGGTTTCCTGTGCCGAAGAACACTCCTATGAATTTTATAGTATTCTGCCGGAGATTGTGTGCATGGGTGTTTCGTTTCTGGCAATGGCAATCTCGTTCGTGCTTACGATGAATGGAAGGCTTTACAGACGACATATAAAGTATAGTTTGTTCTTTATAACAGAAATTACGATTTTTGTAACTTCTGTAGTTTATGGATTTAACTATACGGCCATGCTGTTTATTTTCCCTATACTTATAAGCAATCGTTACCCGTCAAAGCGTTTTCAGACCGTTGTATCTGCGTTTTCTATAATAATGGCGACAGCCATGCCTGTCTTATGCATTTGGGCGGGTCGTACTTTTAAGTACGTATTCTTTGACCACAATCAGGTCAACTTTTTTGAAGGTACCGTAATCGAGGTTGGCGAGGCTTTTTACTATTCGTTTATAGAGCATTTTGATGATATTGATTGGTATTACACATATCTCGATACGTTCAAAGAGGCGTCGGTAGCTTGCTTTTTTATGATTTCTTTGTTCGTCTTTTTAAATTATCATCTTATAAAATCCCACAGAAAGCATCTTTCCGAGGAAGCGACTCTGGTCAATAACAAGCTGAAAAACGAAAGAGATTTACTTTTGGCAAAATCGGTGCAGGAAAGCGCCTTGCCGGGGAACGATCTTATTAGTGATGATAAAATTAAAGTTATCGGTAAGATGCTGCCGTCCGAATATGTGAGCGGAGACTTTTACGATTATTTTAAAACGAACGACGGTAAGATATGCCTTATGGTTGGTGACATTTCCGGCCATGGCCTGCCATCCGCCATGTTTATGATGTCGGTGCGGAATACATTGCGTGCCATAAGTGACGTATTGACCTCACCGGCAGAGATCATGACAAGAGCCAACAAAATCATCTGCGAACAAAATGAGATTAATATGTTTGCTACGATCTGGTTCGGTATTATAGACAATGACAGCGAAATTATCACCTTTGTTAATGCCGGTCACCCTTTCCCATTTCTTAAAAAATCGAATGGCGAGCTTGTGCCTATAAAAAACGAAACAAATGCCCCGGTTGGAATATTCGATGACGAAGTCTACCTTGAACATAGTTACCGGCTCACGCCGGATGATGAAATAATAATTTACACAGACGGAATCATAGAGGCGACTGATGAGAGTGGAAAGCAATACGGAATCGACAATTTTAAAAAATCGATAGAATCTGCGAAGAATTCCGGAAACGGATTTATCGAATGCATCGTAAATGATCTGGTCGATTATACGAAATCTACCGTTTTTGAGGATGACGTAACGCTCCTTACTGTTTATGTAAAGCCAGGTTGACACCTATCCAATGGGAAATTCACTTGAAAAGTGCAGCTGGCTTTTCAGGGGATTGCAATCGGGGTTTTTATTGACAGGAATTTGGGATTGAGTTATGACTGTTGAGGAAAAGCTGTTATGCGAAACGGAGAGATACATGGAAAAAGAAACGGCAAGCAGAGTACCGGCGGTACGGTTTCTCGAATTCGATTTACTTAAAGCCATTGCCATAGTGGGGCTTCCCATGGTTCATATTCTGGAAGAACTGGCGGAAATATATATCGCAAGTCCTGAGCTTCTTAGCCTTATGGATGTCATACTGGTGCTGTGCGCCTTTGGACCCACGGTTTTCATGATATGTATGGGTTTCGGTATAGGCGGTGGCAAAACCTCGGCCAAATCCATAAAGCAGACTGGGCTGCAGTTTCTGATAATCGGATTCCTGCTGAATGTGGTCCGCTGGCTTTTGCCCGGCGTCATCACCGGTATTGTTCTTGGAGAAAGCATAATGGAGGATGTGTGTTATCTTTTCGCATCAGACATATACTTTTTCGTAGGGCTTTTTTATCTTTTCTACGCCTTCCTTAAAAAGCATAAGATCAGCACGGTTAAGCTGATATTTATCAGCATTGTTATGCTTATGGTAAACGGAATACTCACTCCTGTCATGACCGGCCTTGATATTCCCAGACCCATTTCAGATATCTTAGGAAATATAGTCTATGTGGATGAAATAAGTTGTTTCCCACTTCTTAGCTGGGCTATTTTTCCGTCATTTGGCATTCTCCTTGGGGAAATACTTAAAAGCCGGGACGAGGAATATCACCGGAAATTTTCCCGCAGCATGGTCCTGATTTCGGCGGCAGTGTTTGTCTCATTCGGTTTATTCCTTTGGAGCTACGGCCTGGATGTGGCAAAAATATTAGTGTCCCCAGCCAACGACTACATTACCGACGTGCCGAACGTAATACTTTTGTTGTCACTGGCGGGGGTTGTCATAGGGCTCATGCAGATGCTGTCCCAAAAAATCGCAAACACGGGGTTTACGCGGGTAATGTTGACACTGGCCACATACATGATTCCGTTCTATATAATTCAGTGGATATTAATTGCGTGGACAGGGTATTTCCTTGAAATATTCAGGGTTCCTTATGGTGCCATCGGCATCCTCATATATGTCATACTGGTAGTGGTGATTACGGCGATAAGTATTTATATTTCCCTTAATTACGGCATGAAAATAATGAGATTTATAATCAAATACACCACGCCAAAATTCAAAAAGAAAAAGAAAGGGACAGCTAAATCATGAAAAACAAAAGCTACCCTTTGTATCAGCGTAATGTCCACGGAAGCCTTGCAGCCATGCTTGAAACCAATGCGAGGGAGGTTCCTCAACGGGTGGCCATCCGGCAGAGAAAAGGGAAAAATAACATTGAAGAAATCAGCTATCTTAAGCTGTACGAAGACGTGAAACGGGCCGTGGTCTTTGTTTCCGGTATCTTTGGCATGGGTAATCACATCGCTATCATAGGGGAGAATTCCTACGAGTGGCTTTTGGCCTTTTTGGCAGTTGCTTGTTCCGGAAACGTGGCCGTTCCCGTGGACAAAGAACTTCCGGCCGACGAGGTCAAGGTGCTTTTGGACATTGCCGACGTGAACGCTGCCTTTGTATCTAAAACCTACTCTGACCTGGTGGAAAATATAGAGGGGCTGAAGGTAATGCCTGTGGGTTGTTTAAGGGAAATTCCGGACGTCGACTTAGGCAGCGAATTTCCTGAGATCCCGTGGGAAAATATTGCCGGCATATTCTTTACCTCAGGTACAACCGGGAGAAGCAAGGGCGTTATGCTTACCCACGGAAATATTCTTTCGGAAATTAACCTGGGCTGCCAGCATTTTGACCCGGAAGGGGATGTGACCGTGGCCATGCTGCCATTTAATCACGCCTTCGGTCTTATAAACGCCATATTTAACTGCCTTGGCTATCAGATAACAATTTTTATCACTAAAAGCCTCAAAAACGTGCAGAAGGACATTAAAGAAAACAAGCCTTCACTGATTATGGCAGTGCCTCTTTTTGTGGAGACCTTCTACAAGTCCATAATGGCCAATGCGAAACAGCAGGGGAAGAAGGAAAAGCTCGAGCGGGCCATGAAAATCAGCGATGCCCTTTTAAAAGTGGGTATTGATTTGCGCAGAAAATTTTTTGCCGATGTGCTGGAAGCCTTTGGCGATAATTTAAAGTGGCTAATCTGCGGCGGCGCTCCATTAGACCCTTATTATATTAAATTTTTCCGCTCCATCGGCGTAGGCATCCTGAACGGCTATGGCACCACAGAGTGTAGCCCATGCATTGCCGCCAACCGCAACCACCACTATAAGGATGGCAGCGTGGGGCAGGTGATTGCTGGCAACCAGGTGCGCGTTGCCGCAGACGGCGAGCTTGAGATTAAGGGCCCACTTGTCATGAAGGGGTATTACAACAACCCTGCTGCCACGGCCGAGGTCTTCTCTGAGGACGGCTGGTACAAAACCGGTGACTTAGGATACATTGACGAGGATAATTTCATATTTCTCACAGGCCGCAAGAAAAACCTCATAATTTTAAGCAATGGTGAAAACATTTCCCCAGAGGAGCTTGAGGCTGACTTCAGCATCGATGAGGCTGTACAGGAGGTTCTTGTTTACCCGACAGAAGGCAAGTTGATTGCCGAAATTTATCCTGCCGATAAATTCGCTGGAGACGATGAATACTTCACTCAGCTCATGCTTAAAGTCAACCGGGGCCGCCCCCTTTCCAAGCAGATTGCCTCCGTGAAGCTTCGTGACACGGAGTTTATAAAAAACACCACACATAAAATTGTACGCAGCAAGAATATTCCGAAATAGTGCTAGCGGGAGCCTGCCCTAAACTTGCTTGCCACAAAATCGGGAACTGTGAACCCACGGTGATTGAAGTTTAGGACAGGCTCCCCAGGATGTTTATTGGAGATTGAGTTTGCTGAAAACATTACCAAGTGCGATGAAAAAAGGAGATAAAATATGTTCGAAAGAGTAGTAAACATTTTAAGAGAATTTGTAGACGACGATTGCGAGATAACCATGGACAGCGCCCTGGTGGACGATCTTGGTTTAAGCTCGCTTCAGGTAATAAATATTGCCACCGAGTTCGAGGAGGAATTCGACCTTGAAATTCCTGACCGGGTCATCCCAACGCTGAGAACCATAGGTGACGTGGTTGATTATCTTGAAAAAAATGCCGAGTAAAGGCTGGAAATCCAATGGGATATTTCCTTATAGAAATGAAAAGAGGGCGGCATGGTTTGATTCGGGTGAGGCATACAGAAGAAAAAGATATAGACAGGGTTCTTGAAATTTTTGAGCTGGCAAAGGACTGGATGGCAAGAAATGATAATCCAAACCAGTGGAAAGACAGAAATTTCAGGGATGATGTTATAAAAGATATCGAATCCGGGAATGGATATGTGATAACGGATGATGAATGCGAATCAGTCCAAAAACCAGGTTGCCGCGACTTACAGACAGGTTCGCATATAGTTGCGACTTTCGCGCTTATCTTTGGTGAGGATCCCACATATTCGCACATGGATGGCGGATGGTGGCTTAATGACGAGCCCTATGCAACCATCCACCGCCTGGCAAGCAGCGGCGAAAGGCGCGGGATCTTTAAAGCTGTGCTTGAGTATGCCATGAAGCAGACATATAATATCAGGGCTGATACGCACGAGGATAACAAAATAATGCGCAGCCTTTTAAAAGAAGAAGGTTTTGAAGAGTTGGGAATTATTTACCTGGCAGATAAAAGCCCACGAATTGCTTATCACTATGTCAGGAACAACAATTAACAAGGAGAATATTATGAAAAAAAACAAAAAACTTTTGAGTGTGATTCTGGCCGCCTTGCTGGTGCTTGCCTTTGCAGCCTGCCAGGTTCCGGCTGCAGAGGTAAACCTGCATCCGGCCTCCGAAGATTCAAGCTACACGCTTGAAGACATCGCTGCACTGAACGGCGTTGGCGTAGATGAACTTAATGTTTACACAAACGCAGATGGCTATATAGGATTTCTTGGAAACAAATATACCGATATGAAAATCACCGACGCAGACAGCGCGGCAGAATCTCTTGATTATGTCAGCGGCCTTTTGGGCCTGGATGGCATAGAGCTTGAAATATATAAAGAAAATACAAGCCCTGTAAGCGGAAACACCTACTATCTTTTTATCCAGCTTGCATCTGCCGAAATAGACGGTGAGGTGGTTCCGGCCAAGTTCTACTCAAGTTCAGTAAAAGTTATTGCCGACAAGGATGGAAATTCTTTGGGCTTTTCATCAGACTTAAATCACAGCATACAGGGAAGCTTTTCTTCTGACGATATTATCCCTAAGGATGAGGCAGAAGACTTCGTGGCAGCTCTGATTTTTGATGTTTATGGCACAGAGGATTGCAATATCTATATCGATTATACCACCTTCAGTTATTGGGATGACGCCGGCACCACGGGAAGTTCCAGCGGCGCAAATATCGCCCCTGCGTGGATAGTAATGACTGATTCGATAAAAGAAAATTCCGGAAATTATCCTTACACAGCGTGGATTGTATACGCGCTTAAGGATTCCACAACCGGATATCCATTTTACGACCATCCATACTACTTTTCTGTCATAACCAGCGTGGATTCTTACACCCTTGATTTTGTCAACGAAATGGATGATATATATACGTCCGAGCTTTATTTTATGGGTCTTGAAGATGCAGGCGAATATACCTACACACTTGACATGACCTGGGCAAAAGAGGCCGGCACCGGCTACAATGCAGGGGATACCATGGAAGTGACTATTCCTCTTATGTATGACGAGGAAAACGGCCTTTATTATCTGGGATCATATAATGACAGGCTTGCTGTCTGCAACAGCTATGATTTTTTATATGCTTCAACTTCAAACTCGGTTGTGACGGAAACCCCTGAAGACATTAACAGCTGGCACTTCCAGATTGAACAGAATGAAGCCGGAGCAGAATATTTCTTTGACGTAAACTATGTGATGGCTTCCTATAACGCGCTTTACACGGCATATCATTGCTTCAACGACCGTTATGGAATTACCGCTGCAAACGGACTTCCGATGATGCTGGCTGTCTACGACACCTCAACCACCAGCATATACCCTGAAAGTGTTTATGACTTTAATGTGAATGCATATAATGCAGGACAGAGCCGCGACTGGAATCTATTTATAACATCTCCTATGTACTCAGGATGTGCAGAGGTTGGAACCATGGCCCACGAATACACCCATGGCATCCAGTTCGCATCATCGCTCACATCATCTATGTCTAATGAATATGGCGCCATAGCCGAGGCCTATGCCGACATCCTAGGCGAGGGAATTTCATATATATATGGCTATAAGGGCGAGGAATACAAGTGGGATATAGGAAGCTATGCTGCAGAAATCGCAAGGTGCTTCGATACGCCTGAGGAATACGGAAACCCAAAATATCTTTTCGGCAAATGGTATTTAAGCCCGGTTTCGTCTATGTTCCTTGATATGTCCGATAATGGCGCGGTTCATTCCAACTGCGGCATCATAAATTACCTTTCATATATGATGTGTGAAGACACTTCATCAGACGCAGATGCACTCCTCACCATGGAAGAACGCGAGGATTTGTGGCTTGAAAGCCAGTATTGCTGCGTTGCGGGAATGGATTATCAGGCAATCGGCCGTTACGTAATATTTGCATCCGACTGCACCGGCTTAAGTGAACTTAAATCCGAAAATGTTAAACGTCTGGTAAATGAACTTGGATTTAATGGCGATTTTACAGAACTTGAAAGCCTTATCGAAGCAGAAGATGGCTTAAATTATAATGTTACGGTTGATGCGTCAGAATCGGTAAATTCCGAAAATGCAGGATACTGCTTCTATATTGCAGATCTTTCGGGCACCACCCGCGAAATAATGGGCGAGACAGATGAATCAGGCAATGTTCAGTACAGAACGGGCCTCGAGAATGGTATTCTGGCACTTTATATTTCCGACACAGAAGCAGAGACCATTATGGCAGAACTTGTCTTAGGATATGCATATCCGGGAGACATAACTGTTTATATTGCAGATTACGACCTTGCATTTGGGGAAAGCCTTTCTGTATCGGATGGATACACACTTAATTCCTTCTGCACCGCAGGCGATATAGACAGCTTTGATATGCTTGAGGCCGGCGCGTCATTCACACCGGAATATTATGGAAACTATTATGTAGTTATGGTTTGCGATGATGAGCCGGAAGAGTACTATGTGCTTTGCGTGACAGTTGAGTAATACATGGGGCCTTAGGGCCCTTTGTATTTTTCGCCCGGCCAATGTCTAGTCCTTAGTCAGGGCTGTTTATTAAGTTTGTTATAAATTTACGGTCATAAAGATTGGCGATGTCATCAATATAAATGTCCGGCTCGACACTGCCATCCGGGTTGTAAAAGCTTTCGCTTTCGGCTGAGTTCATGCGAACTTGGCCGGAGCAGGTGAAAAGGCAGCCATCGGCGGTGGACAGCGCGCGCGAAACGCATGCGCCGCCGCCGCTTGTAAGACCGATAAGAGTGACATCATCAGAAGCTTTAAATACAGAGGCGGCAAGGTTTGCAGCCGAAAATGTCTGCGTGGATATGAGACAGTATTTGTTGTATTCGCCAAGGCTGTCCCGGCTGTCATATACGCCGTCTCTGTTAGTATCTAAGGTATATTCAAGAGTTCCTTTCGCTTTTGTGGCCACATTTTCAGGGGAAAAAGGCGCCTCGCCAAGAAACCAGCTCAAAAGGCATATGGCTGAATCAAGCGCACCACCTTTGTTGTTTGTAAGGTCCACAACCACATTTTTAATCGGGCTGTTTTCCCTGGTTATCTGCGCGTGCGAATAGAGTATCAACATAATAGTATCTGTCGGGTCATTTACGAGTTCTGCGTCTGTATAATCAAGACAGCCTGTGCTGAAAGTGTCGAAACACACGTAAGCCGTGTCGCCATATTCGGAATATCCGTCTGCTGCATATATTCCAAATGAGCTTCTGGCGTTTTCGTACTCTAGCGCCTCAATCACAAGCTTTGTGGCCGATGTGATAGCAGCAGTGCTGCCATTGCTGCTGAGGGGGTCCTTTGAATTAAAGCCTTCGGCAGACATGCAGGTGTGGCCGTCTTCCAAATATAATATTGTAAATTCTTCCATTGCTTCATAAAATTTGTCCGGGTCTGTTGTGAGGAACGAATCAAAAAAGCCCGTCTTTGTGAAATATTCATTAAAGTTTGTTATGCCGTGCTCGTCTTTAAGCCCATAGTGAAAATCCAGAGCAAGGCACAGCTCTTTGTAGGTGAACCGGGCAAGGTCGTCCGGGCGGACGGAATTTCCATCCGAGGAATAATATAATTCGCCCACAGATGTGAGCACCGGCAGACCGTCTTCGTCAATGCACAAAAGCGAACTGTTTGAAAGCTCAAAAACGGCTTCACCATTATATACCCAGCATAAGCCCATTATCTGTGAAACAAAAAGATCGGAAAAAGTGGCAAGGGGAACATAAAGCTTGTCGCCATCTTTTATCAGGCTGATTCCGTATTCGCTCAGGTCTATGCATACGGGGGTCCCTTTTATGTATGAAGTGGCCTTGTGTGCAAGAATTTGTGATGAATCAGAAAGCCCGAATTCGATTATGTCCAGGCTGCATGAAGCCTTTGGCAAACTGAAAAATAAATCATAGTCTGTGAAGGTTATGGAATTTTCTTCGGCAGAAAAATATACAGAGGCGCCGTTTTCACGGGTGATTCCGGCAAAGCCGTCACTACTGTAATAATCAAATTCGGCTTCGGCGAAAGACGGGATTTGGCTCGTAAGAGAGTAAAGCAGCGCCGCCGATTCAGACAGTTCGAGGTATGCCACGGAAGGAAGCTCTTCATAAAAATAAACATCCAGATTCTGCGCTGCATCGGCAAAATTTTCCTCGCCATATATTACAGGCCGGTACATTAGGACCTGCTTTTTTTTCGGCTGTATATCGGTCATTGCTTTTGCTTCGGCTCCTTCCTTATATTCGCCTGGCGTTGATGCCGTAATGGGAGAAGTGCCTGCGTCTTCGACAAACGGATAAATCTCGCCTGCAAAGGCAGCAGTACCTGTAAAAAGACATAACGATATGGTTGCTGCAATAATTTTTAAAAGAAAATTTCTCATTTGGATTTACCTTTACCGTAATTCACGGTCTCCATTTTGATGAAGTTTCTTTATATTTGACGAGTCGATGCACCCATATCGATTCACTCATACAAGGAAAATTCATCTAAAATTGGGAATCTATTTTGCGGCAAGCAGTTTCCTGACCGGCTAGTACATTGTACATCTTTTAGGTCTAGTGCGGATTAATTTTAAAGTTGATTTAGCATTGTGTTGAAAAACGCCAGTATTTCATCTTTATCAGCGGAGATTTTTCCCTGCACAAAGTTTTCTTTGCCACCGCCTTTTCCGCCAAAATTTTTATTCAGCGCAGTGGCTAAAGGACGAACATCCCTTTCGGTGCTGCTTATCACATAAAGGTAAAGCGGTTTTTCAGAATTTTCATCTTTTGAAAGAACGGCACATATATCGTGGCTTTCCGAAAGCGCATTCACGCATGAACGTAAGGCATCAAAGTCGGCATCATGCGCAACAGCAGCAAGGCTGTTATTTATTTCATGCTTTTCAAGCTCTGAGAAAATAAGTTTTTCTTTCAGACCTTTGATAGTGAATTTCTGGGAGACGTTTGTATCTGCCATTTTTTTCACAAAGGCCGGAACGGAAGCTCTGTCAGAAGAGAGAGCGGCCATCACAAGCGAGTTGTTGTCGTGCAGCATTTTATAATCTTTGTATGCGCGCAGGCCGCAGCGGATTTCCATCCTTGTGCCGCCCCTGTGCGGGAAATAATTTATGATTTTTATTATCCCGATTTCCCCTGTGCGGCGCACATGCGGTGCGCAGCAGGCACAGCAGTCATATCCGTCTATTTCCACAAGCCTTACCTGGCCGTCTATTTCCTTTTTGCTTCGGTATTCTATATTTTTCAGTTCCTCATCAGATGGAAAGGCAATTTTTATTTCCCTGTTTTCGTAAATGGCCTTGTTTGCGGCTTCTTCTATTGAGGCGATATCTTCGTCGCTCAGCTTCCCGCCTGCGTCGAATATGCAGGTCTCGGAGTTAAGGTGGAACCCCACATTAGTGTATCCGAAGCGGCTGTAAATAATGCCTGATAAAAGGTGCTCGCCTGTGTGGTTCTGCATTTTATCGTATCTTTCTTCCCAGTTGATTATCCCGAAAACTTCGCTTCCCGCCGGTATTTTCTTGTCTGTCGTGTGGCAAATAATATTGTCATTTATCTGCACATCACTGACCTTTATTTTGTTTTCGCTTTCAATTACCTGTCCGCAGGTATTTGCGCGGCAGCAAGTATTGTCATTTATCTGTGTACTTTCGGCCTGATTTTGGCTGTCATCAGCAGCAATTATATATAAAAAACCGGTGTCGGATTTTTGGCCACCTTCTTCCGGGAAAAAGGCAGTCCTGTCAAGCACTACCTTAAAGCCGTCTTCCGAAGCCTCGCAGGACAACACGGTGGCCTTGAACTCTCTTATATAAGAATCCCTGTCATATAATTTTTCTGTCATGATATTTATATGCCTTTCTTGAATGATTGTCGTGGGCACTGTCTATCGGTGCCTCATCTTTTATGATGCTTGTATGCCTTTTTTAAATGTTTGTCGTGGGCCTCATCTATCAGTGCCTCATCTCTTGTGATGTTTGTATATCACATCATGCCTTTCTTAATGATTAAATATACAGGCTGACTTAAAGAATAAGCCCTGCAGAAATAACAAACAGGCAATGCTGCTTTTTCGATCAATAAATCAGCTAGTACATTGTAACATCTAATGATTGTACAAGAATGCCTGTCCCGGAAATTTATACAAGGCGGAGGAGGGCGGCGATGTGGTGCATCGTCGCCCGACGACAACGCTGTAGAAATTTTTGGGGCAGGTATCATTGTACATCTTTTAGATGTTACAAGGTACTAGTGTCATTATATATTCTGCAGATGCCAATAACAAGAAAGTTTTACCTGAAATCCTTTGCTCTGCGTTACTGTCCATAGCCCAAATTATTACAAGGCAGTGCAGATACGGTACACACAAAAAATCTGTTTTATTGAAAATTACTTGATCAGGGGCACTTTTTTGAAATAAACAGGGCCTGATTAAGTGATTTCGAAATAAACAGGGCATGATTAAGGGATGTTTAAATAAAACTGATTTATGAAATTATTCAAATTTAGCTAAGAATCAACATATCATGACACTGGCTGTGAATAGTAACTGCACTGTGGTTGGCAATTGGAGACTCGAGCCTGTCTTGAACCTCAATTACCGCAATTCTCGGACAGGCCCAAGTACAAAAAATCAAAAAACTCATATGTTATCTCGCCTTGCGCAGATTTTTACTAGCTAATCCGAAATTTATTTTGTATAGTGAAATATAGAGGGAAATAATAATACAATCGCCCACGGCTTGTACAACAAACAAATTTATTATATGAGGAGGTAAATTATGGACAAAAAAAATTTAGAGATGCCAACGGAATTATCTCAGCACGATTTAAAAAATGTTAATGGCGGCTCTACAAATGTAGTGGCAAATCTGGTTAGGATGATTACAACAGATAAAGCAAGAGAAGCAGAAAGAAAAGCACGGGAGAAAGCAGAAGCCGAGGCACTTAATCAGCATTCTGAGGATCAGGGAGCAGGAGGCGATTCAATTTGGCAGCAAGTGGAACTGATAGAGGAAATGAAAAGAAATTTTTCTTAAAATTCGAAATGAGCCGAGGGCATAAAGGACATCCAACGCATTGAAGCTCGTTCCGAACTGTGACCTGAAGCGTGGTTTGTATGAGAATCGCATAATCAGGTGGGTTTTGCATGAAAAACCATATAAAACAGGTCTGATTATGCGATTTTTAAATAAACACGACCTGATTATGCGATAAATGGCAGTTGCCTCAAGTTCAGCACCAAGCTGTTTGCAGGTGTAGGCAAACTGGGTATAGGTTTCCTCATCTATTGATGGGGAGTTTTTGCTACTTTGTATTTCCTTTGCTCAGTCATTGATAATTCAACCTTTCTGATAATGATCACCTCTATCATTTGATGGAAGCATTGTATCACATTAGGACATTTTTCTTTGTGGTATATTTCAGTAAATGGATAGGCGATAAGAGGACTGTTGTATCACATTGGGACATTGTCATAAATGGTTTATAGAAATAAAGCTGCGTGTTTCGGTTTTGGTGTCAAGCATTTTCGAAAATGTCCCAAAATAATTGAAACATTAGCCCCAGCATTTTTTGCTGGGGCTTCGGCTTTTGAACTGCGTAAGTCCGTCCTTGAGATGACCTTCGAGAAGTTTATGTGGAGAAGGAGACGTGAGGCGAGGAGTTCGAAAAAAAACGACAAAAAGGCGAAAAGTTTCGAACGGCGGAGGAGATGAGAGGGGACTGTCATAAATCAAAGGACCCCTTGTGCAAAGGGGGCTGTCGCCGGAGGCGACTGAGGGATTGTTTCAAATCCATGGCCCCTACTTGTGCAAAGGGGGCTGTCGCCGAAGGCGGCTGAGGGATTGTAAACTACCGCTCCCTACAACCTGGAGAATTGTCAACGTCCAAAAAAACAATCCCTCCGGCCGCTTGCGTGGCCACCTCCCTTTGCACAAGGGAGGCTTAAGGCCTTCGCTACCATTCTGCATTGGCAAATCTCAACTTCTTAGCCCGCGGATACTAAATATCCGCAGATTTCAATATCTTGATTTAGCGGATACGAAACCATATCCGCGTTTTTGATAATCGCTGTTTCGCGGATACTAAA
>R07__coassemble_147_pt1 | contig 30812 bp, 17 predicted proteins | sample R07__metabat2_low_PE_052 | metagenome-assembled genome bin R07
TGTTTATAAGACCATCACGGATGAGTTCGGTAGCTTCAAGGCTTATCTGCACAGTTTCACCGGCGATAAGGTTATCCGCGAGCCGGATGTTAGCATAACCACAAGCCCTTTGTCGGATGCCATTTCCGCAGACCTGAAAAAGCGCGGTATGACCTTTGTCGGCTCGACTACGATTTACGCATTCCTGCAGGCGGTGGGAATTATCAACGCTCATCAGAAGGATTGCTTCTGTTATAAGAAAGATTGACATGAAATTTCCCTTGCGTTATTTGGTAGCGCCGTGCCTTTTCTAATTGAATACCTTATTTCCAAAAAATAAATACTTTTCATTTTTGGGGAATGAAATTATAATGCCGGTGTAGAGGTATTAAGTATAAAGTATTAAGTCACAAGGGTCAGAACTACAATTATATGAAAAGCAAAAAAACAATAATATTTTTTCAAATACTGAAAAATTCAATTTTATGGAAAGCCTTCTGCATATATTTAATTGCATTTGCGATTATTTCTTTTATTATTCTGGCTGCTGAGCCTTCAATCAATACCTACTATGACGCAGTCTGGTATTCCTTTGTTTCCTGCACTACTATTGGCTTTGGAGATTTTGCAGCAGTAACTGTTATAGGCAGAATTGCAACAGTATTTTTGTATATTTACACCGTCCTTATAGTCGCGCTGATTACTGCAGTTTTTACGCAATTTTTTATTGAAATTGCCAAAGCCAAGCATAATGATTCGGTATCTCTTATACAGCATGACCTGGAACATCTTTCCGAACTTTCAAAAGAAAGATTAGAAGAAATCTCAGAAAAAATTCGTAATATAAAGAACTGAACAGCTCCTGAAAGATGTGTCAGGAGGGATGGCAGTGCAGCCAGAAATGCGCACTTTGTTATAGCAATCCGCGGGAGCCTGTCCGGAAACTGCCTGCCGCAAAATCAGTCCGCCCAATGCATCGAGCGTGCCGTGGCTTTTTTCCAAAGCCTTATTTTTTCATGCCTTTCTGACTCAGCGATAAGGGGCTCAAAGCATCTGCCAAATTTTTCATTTGCCTTAATTTCCTGGACATCCTTAAAGAAACCTGCAGCCAGGCCCGCAAGATAGGCCGCGCCGAGAGCCGTGCTTTCAAGGCAGGCCGGCCGGTCGACCCGGCATCCGGAAATGTCTGCCTGCATCTGCATCAGGAGATTATTTGCCGCCGCGCCTCCGTCCACTTTAAGGGCAGACAGGGCTATTCCCGAAGCCTCCCTCATAGCCTCCAGCACGTCCTCTGTCTGGTAGGCCATGGATTCCAGGGTGGCGCGGATAATATGATATTTATTTACCCCGCGGGTCAGGCCCACTATGGTGCCCCTGGCATATGGATCCCAGTAAGGAGTGCCAAGTCCCGTGAAGGCCGGAACCACATAGCAGCCATTTGTATCCTTAACCTTCGAGGCCATATATTCTGAATCCGCCGCAGAATCAATGAACTTAAGCTCATCTCTAAGCCACTGGATCGCTGCTCCGGCAACGAAGACCGAACCTTCCAGTGCGTAAGTTACTTCGGAATTTAACCCCCAGGCTATGGTGGTGACCAGACCATTATCAGCAAATACCGGCTTTTTCCCGGTATTCATCAGCATGAAGCAGCCCGTGCCGTAGGTATTTTTGGCCTCGCCTTCGCCAAAACAGGTCTGGCCGAAGAGGGCACACTGCTGATCTCCCGCTGCCCCGGCAATCAGGACCGGCGCTCCCAAAAGCCCTAGCTCGGTCTCTCCGTAGATGCAGCTTGAGGGAAGGGGAGTCGGAAGCATTTGCACCGGTATATTAAACTCTTCAAGAAGTTCTTCATCCCACTTTAAGGTGTTGATATTAAAAAGCATCGTCCTCGAGGCATTGGAATAATCTGTCACATGGACACGCCCTCCGGTGAGCTTCCATATGAGCCAGGTCTCGACGGTGCCGAAGAGAAGGTCGCCCGCCTCAGCCTGCTGCCTTGCCCCGTCCACATTCTCAAGGATCCAGCGAAGCTTGCTTGCAGAGAAATAGGCATCTATGATAAGTCCGGTCTTTTCGTGAACTTTACCTTTAAGGCCCTTTGTCACGAGAGAATCGCAATATTCCGCGGTGCGCCGGCACTGCCATACTATGGCATGGCAGACGGGTTTTCCGGTATTTTTGTTCCACACGATGGTGGTCTCCCGCTGATTGGTGATACCGATAGCAGCAATATCTGAGGCAACGGCGCCTGCCTTATCCATGGCACCTCTTATTGCCATCAGCTGAGTTTCCCAGATTTCCTCTGCGTCATGCTCGACCCAGCCTGGCTTCGGAAAATACTGGGTAAATTCCCTCTGTGCCATGCTCACTATACTGCCGCTTCTATCAAAAAGAATGCACCTATTGCTGGTAGTACCTGCATCCAGCGCCATTATGAGATTCTTCATATTATTTACTGCTCCTCTCCGTCATGCACATACGGGTGCAGATTTTATTTACGGATATACTCAATCGATAAAATAGTACAGATTTATTCAAATGGCAAGGTCATCATAAAAACCGCCTATTTGTTCCGCAGAAAAATTTTTAAGGCTATTGACAAATCGGAAAAAGCAGGTTTATTATAACGCTCGGAGACTCGGCTTAAATGGAAAGCCTGACAGAGATTGTGCGCCCTGGGCTGAAAGCGCACTTCAGATGAGTAGTAAGTTCGGGAACGCTCCGGTGTATTTAAAAATTTCATAAAGAAAAGTGGATGCGGGAAGCATCAATGCGGGTGGCACCGCGGGTATTTTTAAAGAAATTTACTCGTCCCGGGAATTTTTAAAATTCCCGGGGCCTTATTTTTTTTGAAAAGCCCGTCCCGCAAACGATATATGACTGCCAGGTTCGAAAATGGCAGCAGGAGGTAATAAAAAAATGTACAGAACAATGATGTGCAACGATATCCGGGACGCGCATATCGGAAAAACAGTGCGTCTGGCCGGCTGGGTGGATTATATCCGCGATCATGGTGGCGTAATCTTTGTAGACCTTAGGGATTCAACCGGTGTTACCCAGGTGGTTATTCATGATGAAACACTTTTAAAGGATGTGACAAGGGAATCTGTCGTTTCCGTAAATGGCGTCGTCAGGGTAAGAGACCCGGAAACAGTAAATGAAAAAATCGACACCGGCTATGTGGAACTGGTGGCAGACGAGCTTAAGATTCTCGGGCGAAGCAAAAACCAGCTTCCTTTCGAGGTGCGCTCTTCCAGGGCCAGCAAGGACGACCTTCGTCTTAAATACCGTTATCTGGACCTTAGAAATCCGAAAAACCACGCTAATATTGTGAAACGATCACAGATTATACGTCATTTAAGAAATAAAATGGAAGAAAAGGGCTTTCTGGATCTGCAGACCCCAATTCTTACTGCATCTTCACCTGAAGGCGCCAGAGATTTCTTGGTGCCAAGCCGCAAGCACCCTGGCAAGTTCTATGCACTGCCGCAGGCACCTCAGCAGTTTAAACAGCTTTTGATGGTATCAGGTTTTGATAAATATTTTCAGATTGCTCCATGCTTCAGAGATGAAGATGCCAGGGCAGACCGCTCTCCTGGCGAATTTTATCAGTTGGATTTTGAGATGGCTTTTGCCACCCAGGACGACGTCCTTGATGTTTGCGAGGACGTGATTTATGACACATTTACCAGTTTTTCGGAAAAACAGGTGTCACCGAAGCCATTTAGGAGAATTACTTATGCAGATTCAATGCGGCTTTATGGCTCCGATAAACCGGACCTTCGAAACCCTTTGTTATTATGTGACCTGACAGAATTTTTTGCGGGAGCAGAATTCCCTGCATTTAAGGGAAGGCCTGTCTGCGGTATAGTTGCGGACTGCCGTGGAAAATCCAATAAATTCTTCGAGGATTCTTTAAAGTATGCTACCTCAAACGAGGTGGGCCTGGCTGGCCTTGGCTATATCACTATTAAAGAAGGACAGTATATAGGCCCTATCGCCAAGTATTTAACAGATGAACAGAAATTAGAAATGGTGAAGCTTTCAGGCGTTAAGGAAGGGGAAACTTTGTTCTTTATCTGCGATGACAGGCTGGATATAACCCAGAAAAAAGCAGGTATGATAAGGCAGTGGCTGGCACATAAAAATCAGCTTAACCTTATCACAGAAGATGCTTTCGAATTCTGCTTCGTGGTGGACTTTCCTATGTACGAGCTGGACGACGAAACCGAAGAAATCGTATTCACCCACAACCCGTTTTCTATGCCGCAGGGCGGTATGGAAGCTTTGATGACAAAGGACCCTACCGATGTGCTTGCATACCAGTATGACCTTGTGTGCAACGGAATTGAGCTGGCATCCGGCGGTGTGCGCAACCACGATTGCGAGATAATGAAAAAGGCCTTTGCTCTGGCAGGCTATGGAGAAGACGAACTGAAACGTAGGTTCAGCGCGCTTTATAATGCTTTTCAGTATGGCGCACCACCGCATGCAGGCATGGCACCGGGTATCGACAGGATGGTAATGCTGCTCACAGACGAGGAGAAAATCCTGGAAGTTATTGCCTTCCCTCTGAATGGCAATGCACAGGACCTTATGCTTGGCGCCCCTTCGGAAGTGACCAACCAGCAGCTTGAAGATGTGCATCTTTTAGGAAGCACCAATGCGTTGATTGCGAGAGCCCAGGGAGGAATCGCCTCACCTAACGGCCGTATGGCAAATAAGCGTTCAGTATTTTCTAATGCGCAGGCGCTGAACCAGATTGCGCTGACAGAGGATGAAGAAAAAACTGTGGAAGGTATTTTCAATAAGATGAAGGATGAAGAAAAACTTCTGGATTCTTATGACACCTCTGATGTGGAACCAATGGTACATGTGATGCCTATGCAGAATGTGCTTCGTGAGGATGTCCGCAAGCAATCCTTCACAAGGGAGCGGCTGCTTAAAGGCGCGCCTGCAAGAAGCGAGGACAGCTGGCAGGTTCCAAGACTGGTAAAGTGAGGTGGAAGTCATGAAATATTATGAAGTGAAATTAAGTGACAGCGGGTCTATCGCTGTGGATGATACAATTCTTGTAAAGGAAGTGCCGGCCGCTGCCGGCAGCCGGATTATGGAGGGCTTTGTGCCTCCGTTTGGCGCCGAAGTGGTGGACAGGCTTGAGGCATCCGGTTATGAAATTTCCGGAAAGACATGCGTGGGCGAATTTGGCCTGGACCTGGTGGGCGAATTTTCCCATAGTAAAGCTCAGGAAGGAACCTTAGCAGGTGCGGCTGCATCGTTGGTTAAAGAAGGAAATGTTAAGGCTGCTTTGGCTGTGGATATGAACGGAGCCCCAAGAAGGGCAGCTGCTTTGGCCGGCATCACGTTCCTTAAGCCGACTTATGGCACAGTTTCCCGTTATGGCGTTATTTCCTGTGCCGCCTCCGGCGAGCAAATCGGTGTATATGGAAAAAAATCTGCAGATGTGGCAGAAATTATGGGCGTAATTGCGGGCCATGATGATAAAGACGGAACCAGCCTTCCGGAAGAGAAATACGAATACACACCTTCTCTTGAGGTATCCGGAAAACGTGTGGCTGTAATCTGCAATCTGGCAGAAAAATCCGATGAAACGGTTCAGCAGAATATCAAGGCTATGTCGGATTCACTTAAGGCAAAAGGTGTTAAGGTTGAAGAAATTAATTGTGACCTTTTCGAGACAGCAAATGTGGCATGGCAGATACTTATGTCTGCAGAAACCTGCAACAACATCTCCCGTTATGACGGGGTTAAGTTTGGCTATCGTTCTGAAAATTACAAAAATATTGATGAATTATATATCAACACCCGAACAGAGGGCTTTAATTTCCTGACAAAAGCAGTCATTTTATATGGTTCTGACGTACTGTCAAAGAACCGTTATAGCGATTGCTATGATAAATCCCTGCGCGTGCGCCGCATCGCAAAAGACGGTCTTAAAAAGCTTTTTGAACAATACGACGCGCTGCTTTTGCCTGCCATGGGAAAGGCAGCCTATGAAAGCTATGATATAAGCGAGGCCTTCACCCGGGTATATGAAGAAAGCGTATACACAGCGGCAGCTAATCTTACGGGAATTCCGGCCCTGGTAAGCGGCGGTGTGCAGCTTATGGGAAAGGTCTTCAGCGAGCAGCTGCTCCTTAGCCTGGCGGCCTGCACAGAAAAGGAGGGCGAGTGATCATGAAATATGAATTAGTCATCGGTCTTGAGACCCATGTGGAATTAAATACCAAATCCAAAATTTTCTGCTCCTGCGGAGGGCATTCCGAGGTGCAGGAGCCTAACGACTGTGTATGTCCGGCCTGCTGCGGCATGCCGGGTATGCTTCCTGTCATGAATAAAAAGGTGGTAGAGCTTGCAGTGATGGCAGGCCTTATGCTAAACTGCAATATCAACCGCTACACTACATTCGATAAAAAGAATTATTATTATCCGGACCTTCCTTGTGCCTATCAGATTACCCAGCTTAATCACCCAATCTGCACAAACGGACTGGTGACCCTTAAAACTGCAAGCGGCAGCCGCGATATCAGGATCAAACAGATCCATATGGAAGAGGATGCAGGAAAACTGGTACATCAGGGGAAATATTCATACGTGGATTTCAACCGCACCAGTGTGCCTTTGATCGAGATTGTAACGCAGCCTGACTTCAGAAGCGCAGAAGAGGTTATCACATATCTGTCAAAGCTTAAATCCATGTTCCGCTCTGCCGGGATTTCTGAGTGCGAAGAAGGCGCAATGCGCTGTGATGTAAATATTTCAGTGCGCCCTGAGGGCAGTGAGGAATACGGAGTCCGCTCGGAAATTAAGAATATGAGCTCTTTTGACGCAATCCAGAAGGCCATAGCTTATGAAAGCCAGCGTCATATTGATGCTATTGAATTCGAGCTGGAAGAGCTTGTACAGGAGACCCGCCGCTTTGATGAGGCAACCGGAAAGACCTTTGCCATGCGAGATAAAGAAACCGAAGCTGATTACCGCTACTTCCCGGACCCGAACCTGATGCCTATTGTTATAGACGATGCCTGGATCGAGGAAATCAGGGCGGCAAAGCCGGATACAGTGGATGAAAAGGCAGACCGTTACCGTGAAGAAGGGCTTTCTGAAAAGGAAATAGATATGTTGTTAAGTGTGCCCGCAGCAGCAAAGCTTTTGGATGAAACAGTAGCTTTGGGCTGTGAAACAAAAGATGCTGCCGGATGGATACTTACGGACTGTGCCGGAATCCTCCGCAAAAATGGAAAAGTCCTTGATCAGCTTGATGTACCGGCAGATAAGCTCTCGGCACTTATAAAGCTTGTGGCTGAAAGCACCATTAACCGAAGCTCCGGAAAGCTGGCTCTTACGGCAATGCTTGAAGAGGGCATAGACCCGATTGCATATTGCAGAGAAAAAGGCTTTGACAAGAAGGTGGACGAATCGGCCATGAAGGAAATTATAGACAGGGTTATTTCCGAAAACCAGAAAATTGTGGAAGATTATAAGGGCGGAAAAACCAAGGCATTCCAGGCTCTGTTTGGCGCCTGCATGAAAGAATGCAAGGGCGCCGGCGACCCTCAGATAATAAGAAAAATGCTGGAAGAAAGACTATAAACCAGGTGGTTTCGAAAAAACAGCACGGAAATTGGAGAAAGTCTCCCGTTTCCGTGCTATGTTAATTCTTCGGCGGAAAGGATAGAAATACAATGACTATTTTTGAATTGCTCAACAAATCTTTTGCGGAATATGTGAATGAAGCTGCACTGAAAACTCCCGAAGGGGAGATTCTTTCATATGGAGAAGTATCAGCCAAGGCATGTAAATTATATAACAAATTAAAAAACAGCGGCGTGCCTGATGGAAGCGTTGTGGCCATCCTGATGGAAAGAGGGTACGATTATATTATAGCCATGATGACCTGCTTTTTGTATGGCTATCCTGTGGTGCCACTGGATTTGGAATATCCGAAGGAAAGGATAGATACAATAATCGAGGCATCGAAGGCTGAATTTGTTATAACAAAAGAAAAATTCCAGGATGCATTTGATGCCGCTGCAGAACCTTCCGATGCATCAGATATATACGAAAGAAAATTTGTCCCATCTGAATCTGATGTTGCAATATATATATTCACCTCCGGCTCCACCGGAAAGCCGAAGGGAGTTATTCTGGATCAGAAATGTGTGTACGGAGCAGTTCATATGCTGCTTGATGTGTCACATCTTAAACCGGGAGATGTCTGGGCATCCGGAGCCAGGTTCACATTTATAGCCGGAATCGAGGAAATACTGCAAGGATTTTCATATGGTGCGTCGATTGTCATTGCTCCTGATACGGCAATGAGAGATCCCGCTATTTTGTCAGATTTCTGTCTGAAAAATGATATAACGGGAACCTTTATTTCCCCAAGGATACTGAGATACTTTGTAAATAAAAGCGAAAAGCTTAAGGTGGTTTTCTGCGGTTCGGAAAGAGTAAGCAATATAGCACCGCAGAATTACCGTCTGATAAATGCTTATGGCCAGTCTGAAACCTGTGGCCTTGCTACTTTTTTTGAGGTTGACAAAGCATATGAAAACACACCTATAGGAAAGCCGGCAGAAGGTGCGGCTGCATATGTCCTGGATGAAGATGGAAACGAGGCGGAAGAAGGAGAGCTCTGTCTGTCGGGCCATTTCTTTTCGGGATATCTTGGCCTTCCTGAGCAGACTGCAAAGGTGATAACAGAAAATCCGTTTAAAGATATTGATGGCAATGAACGGATGGTGCATACCGGTGACATAGTAAGGAGACTTCCTGATGGAAATCTGTTATACCTTAACCGTAAGGACTGGATGATAAAAATAAACGGCCAGAGAGTGGAACCGGGCGAAATTGAAAATGTTATTAAAAAAAGCGACGGCGTAAAGGATGCGGCAGTAAAGGATTTCACAAATAAATATGGCCAGAAATATATATGCGCATATTATGTGGGCGACGAAAAGACCGAAACAGAAGAAATCAGAAAATTTGCCGCCGAACGGCTTCCTGATTATATGGTTCCGGCCTTCTTTATAAAACTGGAAGAGCTTCCTAAAAATGCCAACAACAAGCTGGATAGAAGCAAGCTTATAGAGCCGGACGCAGGCCTTTTTAAGAGCAAATACCGTGCGCCTGAAACCGATGTGCAGAAGCTTATCTGCCGTGGTTTTGAAAAAGTTCTCGGCGTAGAAAGAATTGGTCTTGATGATGACTTTTTCTCCATGGGCGGCGATTCGATAAGGACATTGGAACTTGTTAACAGTCTTAACGGCCTAGACGTAAGCGCTGCAGATATCTTTAAAGGAAAGACACCTGAAGGAATCGCAAAAATACTCAGCGCAGAAAAGATAAAGATAACAGAGGATAGCGACAGCGCAGATGAAATGCCGCTTTCAGACAGCCAGATGGGAGTTTATCTTGACTGCCTTGAGGACCCTGAAACCTGCAAATACAACATTCCATTTGTTTATACCTTCACAGACGGAAATGTGAACGCGGCAAAATTAAAAGAGGCAGCAGAAAAAGTGCTTGAATCCTACAGCGCATTTTCGATAGGAATTTCCCTCAAAGAGGGAACACCGGTGATGAAGAAAATAAAGGATTTTAAGCCGGAGGTTTCTTTTGCCGAAGCCACTCTTTCAGAACTTGAAAAAATAAAATCAGAATTTGTGAAGCCTTTCTCCTTTGATGGAAGCGCTCTTTACCGGGCGAAGGTGGTAAGCTCGGGCTCTGTTGTGTGCCTTCTCTTTGATGTGCACCACACAATTTATGACGGAACAAGCGTAGGTGTTTTTGAAAGGGCATTAAAGGCAGCCTATGAAGGCTCAGAGCTTCCTTCTGAAACCATCACTCCGTTTATGGTCTCTGCAAGGGAAATACAGGAAAAAGACACAGAAGAGCTTAAGGAATGCTATGATTATTTCGCAAAGACAATTGACATAACAGACCTTGACTCTAACCTCGTTCCTGATAAGGACGCAAGAGCCTTGAAAAACGCACGTGGCCAAATAAGCTCTGTGCTTTTTGCGGACACAGAAAAAATAGAATCATTTGCCAGAAAAAACGCAGTTACGGAAAATACTTTGTTTGCCGGCGCGTATGCCTATGCACTTGCAAAATATACAGCCCAGGAAGCAAGCCTTTTTGCTAGCGTGGATAATGGACGGCATGAGCGCGGAATGGAAAATTCCATCGGCATGTTTGTAAGAACATTTCCTGTGTATGTGAAAATTGATGAAGAAGCCGACGTAAGGGATTATCTTAAATACGTGCAGGACGTGCTGTTTGGTTCGATGGCACATGATAAGGCTTCCTTTGCAGAGCTTGCAAAAACACACGGTATAAACGCAACGGTAAAATTCGTTTATCAGGGCGACATGTTTAACGGCTTTGATTTAGACGGGGCGGATGCGGTTTCGGAAAATATAAAGCTTGATGAAAGCATGTCATCCCTGGAAATGATGGTGATAAAGACACTTAATGGCTACCGTGCAGACCTCGGCTTTAAGAAGGCTCTGTACACCGATGAACATATAGATGCATTCCTTAACTTCTATCGAAAAGTAATCGAGGAATTTTTAAATGGAGGATTGCTTAAGAATTTTGAACTTTCCGATGAAAAATGCCGGGAAATAGTAAAAGAATTTAACAGTCGATCTGTTGATTATGAAATTAAAGAATCCACAGTTGACAGATTTAATAGGGCTTCGGAAAAATACGGAGATAAAACCTGCTACAAAGCAAGGGACACTGAAATAAGCTTTAAGAAGGTGGCTTCCTTAAGCGATGCCATAGCCGGGTATCTTATTTCCAAAAATATTGGCGCCGGAGATTTTGCAGCAATCCTGACAGGCAGAAATATTAATATGCCGGTGTCTGCCTGGGGCGTTTTGAAGTCGGGCGCTGCATATCAGCCGCTTGACCCTTCTTATCCTGCGGAGCGCCTTAATTTTATGCTTAAGGACAGCGGGGCAAAGCTTCTTATATGCGACAGGGAATTAAGAGACCTGGTAAATGATTATACAGGTGATGTCTTGTACACAGATGAGCTTGAAAGCCTTGTGGCTGATGATTCTGTTAAACTCCCTGAAATTGACCCTCAGTCCCCGTTCATAATTATCTACACATCCGGAACCACGGGAACACCTAAAGGATGTCTCCTTTCACATGCAAATCTTATATCCTTTGCGGACACCCATCCGGAAGCATGGGGCTCGGATGACACATCAGTTGTGGCTGCATATGCAAGCTTTGGCTTTGATGCAGGCATGATGGATCTGATGGTGACACCTCTTTACGGTGCAGAAACTGTGATAATTCCTGATGACATAAGGCTTGATATGGCGCTTATGGACGAATTCTTTATTGAAAACGGCATCACTCATTCGTTTATGACAACACAGGTGGGATGCATGTTTGCGCAGTTCACAAAGTGCAAAACCTTAAAGGCTATGGCCATGGGCGGAGAAAAGCTTATACCGTTTAAGCCTAAGGATGGCTTTAAGGCCTTCAACCTGTATGGCCCTTCAGAGACAACTGTTTATGTGCTGATGAATCCTATTGAATCAGATTCGATGATCCAGCCGATAGGAAGACCGATAAAAAATTCAAGAGATTATGTGGTGGATAAATATGACCGCCTGCTTCCTGTGGGCGCCTGCGGCGAGCTTTGCCTCGCAGGGCTTTCAGTTGGTCTTGGATATTACAACCGCCCGGAGGCAACGGGAAAGGTGTTTGTGGAAAATCCATTCGAGCCGGGCAAAAAAATGTACCGTACCGGTGATATAGTAAGGCTTCTGCCTGAAAAGAAAATAGACTTTGTGGGCCGCAGGGATGGACAGGTAAAGATCAGGGGATTTAGAATTGAACTTAAGGAAATAGAACAGATAATCAGGGAATATGAAGGGGTGGATGATGCCACAGTACAGGCCTTTGATAACCCTGCAGGCGGCAAGTTTGTGGCAGCATATGTTGTCTCAAAGGATAAGATAAATATCGATGATCTTAATGCGTTTATTCTGGAAAATAAACCGCCTTATATGGTGCCTGCAGTAACGATGCAGATAGACAGAATTCCTCTTAATGTAAACTCTAAAGTGGACAAGAGAAAGCTGCCGGAGCCAAAGCTTGCAATTGAAGACATAATTCTGCCTGAAACTGAAATTCAGAAAAAGCTTTTCGATATTGTAAAGGAAGTTTTAGGAACGGATGAGCTTGGCGTGAACACGGACTTTTACAGGGCCGGCCTTACATCTATTTTAAGCATCAAGCTTGTGACTTTAATAGGAGATGCATTTGATGTACCTTTAAGAATTTCTGATCTTAAGGAAAACAGTACCATCTTAAAGCTCGAAAAATTCATAGAGAAATCGGAACATACAGAGGCAGCGGAAATACTTGAAGATTATCCGCTTACAAAAACACAGATGGGAATTTATGCGGAATGCATGGCCCACCCGGGATCTGTTTTCTACAACATCCCTGTGCTGCTTGAAATAGATGGAAATATAGATGCGGGCAGGCTTAAAAAAGCCGTGGCTGATGCAATAAACGCACACAGCTATGCACTTACCACGTTGTTTACAGATGATAAAGGCGAGGTGCGCCAGAGAAGAGATGCGGATGCAAGATTCCTTATCGGGGATGTAAATGAGGAAACACTTAAAGACTTAGACGAGATAAAGCTTAAAGTTCTGCGTCCGTTCAACCTTATGGGCGGAAGGCTTATTGAAGCGGCAATCTTTACGGCATCAGATACCGGAAAGAAATATTTCCTTTTAGATATTCACCACATAATAGGCGACGGCGTTTCTATTAATATTCTTATTGAGGATATTTCCAAAGCCTATGCAGGCGAGGCAATAAAGGAAGAAAATTACACGGGCTTTGAAGTGGCCGGCACAGAGGAAACAAGGCGAAAAGGCGATGACCTTGAAAAAGCGAAGGCAGTTTATCAAAGGCTTCTTGACGGGGTCGATAACGACTGCACGCCGCCTCCGGTTTCACATGGAAAAATGGAAGGCTCGGAACATTTCACATATATGTCTGGGGAAAATGCCGGAAAGTACATGGAATACTGTGATAAAAACGGCATAACCATGAGCGCGCTCTTCAATGCAGCCTTTGGGTATACTCTTGGAAAATACACATTCAAAGATGATATAGCCTATTGTACAGTTTACAGCGGAAGAAACGATTCAAGGCTTTCAGGAATTGTTTCGATGCTTGTAAAGACCTTCCCGGTGCGCTGCAGATGGGATGAAAACACAAAAGCAGCGGAATATGTTGCAGGCGTAAGCAATGACATGATGGAAAGTATGGCAAATGATATTTATTCATTTGCGGAGATTTCCCGTGAATACAGCCTGGATGCAGATATATTATTTACATACCAGGGCGATATGTTCGTTATGGACAGCTTCTGTGGGATGCCTGCTTTGCCGATAGACGTGGAATTGGATTCTGCCAAAGCACCAATGGACCTTGATGTGGTGATAAAAGACGGCATGGTGATGATAGACGGAACGTTCAGAAACGACATCTATTCAAAAAGCTTTATAGAGCATCTCGCAAGAAGCCTGTTTATGACAGCCGACGGTCTTTTGAAGAACGAATTCCTTAAAGATATCGAGGTGCTTGATAAACTGTCGCAGACAGAACTTACCGGCTTTAATGACACTTTATATCCTGTGGCAAAAGAGAGCGTAAATAAAATGTTCGAAAGATGCGCAGGAAGGAACCCTAAAAAGAGGGCTGTCTTTGCAGGCGGAGAGGCATTAACATACGAGGAACTGAATGCCCTTTCCAACAGGACAGCACGTGTACTTATAGATCTGTCTGTGAAAAAAGATGAAATAGTCGGGCTTATAACAGAGAGAACAAAGGAAGTATTTATCGGCGAGCTTGGCATAATTAAATCGGGCGCAGCATTCCTTCCTATGGTACCTGAGTATCCGGACGAAAGGATAGATTTCTGCCTTAAGGATGCAGGCAGCAGATTTGTGCTCACAACCAGAAAGATTTATGAAGAAAGAAAAGAGCTTTTTGATGGAAAACCATATGAGGCTGTTTTATTTGATGAAATATTAGAAGGGACCTGTGAAAAATCACTTATGGAAAACCCGGATATTTCTATATCTGGGGATTCGCTCTGCTATTGTATCTACACTTCGGGAACCACAGGTACACCAAAGGGCGTTATGATAGAGCACAGGAATTTAAGGAATTTCCTGGATCCTAATCCTAAAAATCCGGAGACGGAGCACTATCTGAAACAGGGCTCTGTGGTGCTTTCAGTAATTTCCACATCCTTTGACTTTTCAATTATGGAAACGCTCCTGCCTTTAAGCCTTGGGCTTTCCGTATGCATGGCCACCGAGGATGAAATCCACGACCCTATTGCCCTTGCAAAGAAAATTTCAGAGCATAATGTGGATGTGATGAGCTGCACGCCTTCGTTTATCGCAAATATGGTAGATATTCCTGAATTTGCAAAGGCCTTAAGGGGAATGAAGCTTTACGACCTGGGCGCAGAGGCATTCCCTAAGACGCTTTATAAAAAGCTGAGAACTGCAAGCCCTGATGCAATTTTGTGCAACGGCTATGGCCCAACCGAGGCAACCATATCATGTATATCAAAAGTGCTTTCGAGCGGCGAAAATATCACGATAGGAAAGCCGGCCGCAAACGTAAGGGCGTATATATGCGACAAAAATATGAACCTTGTTCCTTCAGGTGCTGTGGGAGAACTTGTGATAGGCGGAGAAGGCGTTGGAAGAGGATATGTGAACCTTCCTGAAAAGACGGCGGCGGTTTTCGTTGAACTTGAAGGACAGAGAGCATACCGCACAGGAGATCTGGCACGCTTCCTTTTTGATGGCGAGATAGAATTTTTCGGGCGTCTTGATAATCAGGTTAAGCTGCGTGGCTTCAGGGTGGAGCTGGACGAGATTGAAAATAACATAAACGATTTTCCGGGTATAAACACAAGCAAGGTTGTGGTCAGAAACAATGGCTCGGAAGATTATCTCGTGGGATTTTTCACTGCGGAATGCGATGTGGATACAGGTGAACTGAAGGAACATCTTAAAGACAAGCTCACCTACTACATGGTTCCTTCTGTGCTTATGCAGCTTGATGAAATGCCGCTTACTGTAAACGGAAAAATTGATAAAAAGAAACTCCCTGAAGTGGAATTTTCAAGAACAAGGGAAATCGTCGAGCCTGAAAATGACACAGAAAAGCTTATATGTGAAATCTTTGCGGAAATACTTGGCCTTGAAAAAGTGGGAGCAACTGAAAGCTTCTTTGAAATAGGCGGAACATCGCTTACGGTCACAAGCGCTGTTATAAGGCTTAATGATGCCGGCATAGCTGTTGTTTATAAAAATATTTTCGATTATCCTTCCGCAAGGGAAATATGCGCATATTTAGAAGGGGATAAGAAAGGCAGCACAGACAAATTTGCATGCATTGCGGATTATGACTACAGATCCATAAACAAAGTGCTGGAGAGAAACACAGGGGATTACATCGATGAAACAGAGAAAAAGGAACTTGGAAATATAATCCTCACCGGCGCATCAGGCTTCCTTGGCATGCATATACTTCAGCAATATCTTGATAATTATGACGGAACTTTGTACTGCCTCTTAAGAAAGGGAAGTGCGAAGAACGTGGAAGAGCGTATGAAGAGTATGCTCGTGTACTACTTCGGTGGGAAACTGATTGACAAATTTGAAAACAGGGTTGTATGTATAGAAGGCGACATAACGGATCCGGAAAAGCTTTCGCAGCTTGAATTTGTTGATGCAGACACTATAATAAACTGTGCGGCCCTGGTAAAACATTTTGTTAACGATGACAGCTTAGACAGAATTAATGTTAATGGCGTTAAAAACCTGATCGAGTTCTGCCTCAAAACAGGTAAAAGGCTTATCCAGATTTCAACCACATCAGTGGGCGGCGCAATGAGCGTGGGCACTGACAAAAAGATAAAGGAAAATGATCTGTACTTCGGCCAGAAGATTGATAATGATTATGTTAGAACAAAATTCCTGGCGGAAAGGGCAGTGCTTGAGGCCAGGGCAGAAAGAGGCCTTGATGGACAGATAATCCGTGTGGGTAATCTTATGAGCAGGATTTCGGACGGGGAATTCCAGATCAACTTTATCACAAACAGCTTCATGCGTTCGTTAAAGGTTTATAAGCAGCTTGGGGCTTTCCCTATGCATTCGATGTATGACGCGGCAGAGTTTTCGCCAATTGACTCTACTGCAGCGGCAATCCTTTCACTTGCTGCTTCAAAGAACAGGTTCAGTGTTTTTGAGGCTTATAACAACCACATAATATTTATGGCTGATGTTATAAAAGCAATGAAAAATTACGGGTTCGATATCGATATCGTAAGTGATGAGGAATTTGCCGGGATACTTAAAAAAGCATCCGGAGATGAAAAGTTCCGTGACGCGATGCTGGGCGTGCTGGCATATGCAAGCGATTCTGAAGAACCTGTGGCTGTTGTGGATGCAGATAACAGATTCACAATAGAAGTACTTTACAGGCTTGGATTTATCTGGCCGATAACGGGAGATGAATATCTTAAAAATGTAATAAATGTGCTGGATGATTTTGGATTTTTTGATCTGACAGAATAAAGGAGACATAGCGTGGAAAGAAACGGATATCTGATAAAGAAAAAATTTTATAAATATCTCCTTCCCGGAATAATGATGATGGCTGCCCTTCAGCTGGGAAATCTTGTGGACTCTATTTTCGTAGGCAACTTCCTGGAAAGCATATGCCTGTCTGCAATGAACCTGGCGCAGCCGGTTGTCTTTTTTGCCCAGATTCCTATGATGGTATTTTCGCTTGGAGGATCTACAGTTGCGGGAATAAAGATGGGCGAAAGAAAGATGAAGGAGGCATCGTCTGTCTTTTCGGCAACACTTGTAATAGTTGTTGTGTTCAACATAATTCTTGCAATAGCAGGTATTTTCTTCGCAGAACCGTTGTCAATAGCTTTTGCGGGCGGAAGCAGCATTTATGCCATGACATCGGAATTTATGCTTGCCTATCTTCTTGAAATGCCGGTTCTGGCATTCGTTATGCTTCTTGGTTATTACATGAACGTAGACGGCCATCCGGAAGACACGGCTGTGATGCATATAGCGGCAAATATCATAAATCTTCTGGCAGATGTACTTTATCTTAAGGTTATGAATACTGGCGTGGCCGGTTCTGCTTTATCAACAGGCACAGGATATGCGCTTGCAGGAATATTTTTCCTGATTAAATACATACGTTCTCCTAAACGCCAGCTAAGTTTCAGCTTCAAATTAATAAAAGGCTCGGGTAAACTTATAAAAGAATCAATCCCTGCGGGTGCGCCTGCGGGCTGCATGATACTTCTTCCTGCCCTCAGGATGTTTATACTTAACCCGACTGTCTTAAATATGACAGGCGATGAAGGAATGACAATTTACTCAATCTGCACAAACAGTCTTTTCTTTGTGCAGATGTGCACGCAGGGGATAATATCGGTTATACAGACTGTGGGCGGAGTGCTTTTCGGCGAAAAAGATTATTTTGGCCTGAGGGTTATACTGAGACAGGTTACAAAATACTGCGTTTGTGTTTCGGTGGCGCTTACGGTTTTGTTCCTGATATTTCCTTCCGTTGTGGCAGGCGCGTTCGGGTTTGATTCTTCGGGAACAAATTGCGATACTTGTATAAGAATTCTTGGGCTTTCTTCTGTCTTTTATTCACTTAATCTTTTATTCCAGACATATTATGCTACAATACAAAGGGCATCCCTTGCATTAATAAATGCGGCCCTTCAGGGTGTAGTGTTGGTTATTCCTGTCACGCTTATATTGCTTTCTCCTATGGGAGTGCCGGGAGCCATGCTGGCAATGACTATATCTGAAGCCGGAGCGGTGTTGATCGTTAGTGTGATAAGAATACTCCTTCAGAAAAAAGGCCGACTTCCGGGAAAAACCTATGCAGTGCTTCCTGAAATGGCAGAAAACCAATATATCGACATAACAGCAGCCGGCATAACGGAAAATGTGTCCGAAATCAGCAGAAAAATGAAAGAGTACTGCCTCGAAAACGGGATAGATGAATACACATCAAATATTGTTGCAGTTGCGGCTGATGAACTTTTTTATGTGATATCCCAGTATCTTTCAAAATATGACGGCATGCCTGAAGAAAAAAAGAGTGTGGATTTATGCCTTTCCCGTGTAGGGGATTCGGTTGTGCTCAGGGCAAGGGACGATGGCCCTCCTTTTAACCCTCTGAATGAAATAGAAAAAGCCGAAGCCAACGGCCCGATTGACTTTTTCGAAGATACACAAGAAAATGAAAGTGGTATGGATCTGCTGGGACTTAAACTTCTTAAAGGCATTGCAGAAAGAGTAGAATACACAAGAACTCTTAATATGAATAACACAGTTGTAGAAATAAAAATCAGAGACAGGGAGGTTGTTTAAATGACAATTACAAAGGCAAATGATGAAGAAAAAATTACGCTTGCCATAAACGGGTGGCTTGATGTGGAAACGGTTCCCCAGTTCAAGGCTTATATTGATGAACTTGAAAAGACAAAGAAACTCGTACTTGATTTTAAGGACGTCGAATATATTTCATCTCTTGGCATAAGGGAAATAGTGGCTCTTTACAAAAGCCAGAAAAGCGAAAGCGGTGAATTCGGAATAATAAATATCCGCCCGGAAATCATGGAAATTTTCAGTATAACAGGACTAGACAAAAAAATAGACATGACAGCGCTTTAAGATGGGTTATTACGCTTTTCTTAAAAAGCATGGTTTTTTGCTGATTGAGAATGCGATAATAATATATTATAATGTCGGTGCTAATTTTATAAAATGTGAAGGGAGAAGAAACATGAAAAAAATTTTAGCATTTATACTTGCTCTTGCTCTTGTTGTTTCAATGGCAACATTTGCATTTGCAGGTGAATCAGAAGGCGAATCAGCAGGCGAAGCAGCTGCTACAGAAGAAGGCGATTCCGCAGGCGGAAGCTCAGAAAGCTCTTCATCAGAACCAACCTACACACCATCAGCAGAAGAAAACCCAGATATGGCAATCACACTTGATGGCGTTGCTATGGGACAGGTTAAGCAGCTTGTAACAACAGCATCTATCGTTTATGACGGCGGCGTTCTTGATGAATCACGTTCAACGATGGCTAATGTTATTGAAGAAGACGGCGTTACAACAATCATCAACACAGAAAGAGAAGATGACGTTGTAGGTATCGCTATCATGAACACAGGCTCATTTGTTCTTGGCGGCGAATCAGACCCTGAACTTGTTGCAGAGAAGATCAACTTCTCTTACATCACAGGCGAATATTATCCTGACTGGGATAAATTCTGTGAGGCAATGGGCTATGAAGCAGGTTCAACTCTTGAAGAAATCGCAAATTCATTAGTTGAAAATGGCCAGACAAGCAGATATACCAACCTTAATCTTGCAGCCCCTGAAACAGTTGTATTAAATGACTACACAATCGACTTTGCAGGCTCAGGCTCAAATGATATGGGCGGTTTCGGCGCAGCAGTTTATGTATCAGACAACGCTGTAGCAGAACTGAACAACTTCAAGGTTATCACCAGAGGCCCTGCACGTGGAACACTTTTCACACGTTTTGGAGCTCAGGTAACAGTTAATGATTCTGTATTCTATGGAATTTCAGATGAAACTATCTCCAGCATGCAGGGGTGCCCTCCGGGATTATTCCTTGAAGGCCACGTTCGCGCAACAAATGCTGTAGGTGCATCATCAGTTACATACAACAACTCAGTCGTAGTATCAAGAGGCTGGGGCGCATTATCAACAGACAGCGATGACCTCTACACAGATTCTTCAAATCCTACACAGCTTCATATCAACGACAGCTACATCGCAGTTCTTACAAGCGGTTACGGCGCATATTCTGATGGCGCAGCACGCGACTACTTCGTGGGTTCTGTAATCGATGTTCCTGACTATGCAGCAGTTGAAACAGGCTCAGGCATTGTTTCTTTCACAGACTGCTACATTAACGCTGGTATGTACGGCGTTATGACACATTCAGGCAACAGCGTTGGCGATATCGTATTCGAAAATTCAGAACTGCATGTTGGTGAAACAATCGTTATGCTGAGAGACACAGCAAACAAGGTTACTATCGACAACTGCACATTAGCATTCGACGGCACATACGAAATCAACGAAAAGAAGGCTAAGGCATGGGGCGTTGATATAATAGACATCGACACAGAGTTCGGCACATTCAACGGCGTTGACGATACATACGAGCACACAGTATTCCGCGCAGAGGATTCTAACTGCATCGTTAAGCTTATCCACAACTCAGACTCAGGCTCTGGCACAGAAGGCACAGGCGCAGCTCCTGTTGTAACAATCAAGAATTCCGTAATGGCAGGCGACATCCTTAACACAGCTGCTATGGAAGGTGATGAAAATACAGCAACAAGCGGCCCTGCAGGCGAAGGCTTACGTACAGCAAGATCTCTTGATGTTACTCTTGATGCATCAGAAATCACAGGCGCTATCTCACTTGGTTCTGATACATGGAATGTTGTTTACTTCGCATCAGGCGCAAACACAACACAGGAAATCGGCTATGCAGAGAGCACTGAATTAGGCAGCTTCCATGATGACGGATTCGGCCTTATCTTAAGCCTCACAAACGGCGCTAAGTGGATCGTAACAGAAGATTCTTACCTCACACAGCTTACAATCGATGATTCTTCATCAATCGAAGGCGTTATGACAGTAGACGGTGTTGAAACAGAAATCGCTGCAGGCACATACGAAGGCGAAATCGTTGTTTCAGCAAAATAATTTTCACACGAAAATTTATTAATAGTTAAATTAAAAAGGGGCTGCCGCATTTCTGGCAGCCCCTTTTAACTTAATTTAAACATCTTTAGATGCCTTGAAATTTGCCTGGAAAAATGGCAATATCTACAAAGAAAATCCAGCGGGTAAACAAATATGACAGAAGAGAGATCGGGCGTATACGCCGAAAAGCTTTCAAAAATGATACAAAAGGAAACCATCTCCACGCCGGGAGGTGATTTAGATGTTACAAAGTTTCGTGAATTTCATGGGCTTCTGAAAGAACTTTTCCCAAAACTTGCAAAAGAGGCGCTTTGGGAGGATTTTGACGGAGCACTTCTTATACACATAAAAAGGCCCGGTTCATTAAGGGCACCTTTCATTTTTATGAACCACCATGATGTGGTGGAGGCAAATGGCATATGGAAGCACGAGCCATTTTCGGGCGATATAGCAGAAGGAAAGGTGTGGGGAAGGGGAACCCTTGATACAAAGGGCGGCCTTTTTGCAATGCTCCAGGCGGCCGAAGAGCTTTTGGAAAGCGGCGCTAAATTCAACAGGGACATATATTTTGTATCATCCTGCAACGAAGAAACCACAGGAAAGGGCGCAAAGAAAATAAGCGAAACCCTGAAGGAAAGAAAGGTGTTTGCCGAGATAACCTTCGACGAGGGCGGCATGGTTGTGGACGAGCCCCTTACAGGTGTGAAGGGAACCTTTGCAATGGTATCCTTAGGGGAAAAGGGATGCTGCGACATAAGGTTTGCCGCCAGGTCCAAGGGAGGGCATTCTTCATCTCCGAGAAAAAATGAGGCTTTGGTAAGGCTTGGGAGGTTCATGGCAGACGCGGATAGAAAAGTGATTTTCAAGAGGGAAATAAGCCCTGTGCTTGATGGAATGTTCAGGGCATTGGCACCTCACATAAAAGGGCTTTCCTTTGTGCTGGGGCACCCAGGGCTGTTTTCGGGGCTTTTAAAACTTGCTGCGCCTTATATTTCGCCTTTAATTCAGGCGATGATGCAGACCACACTCTGCTTTACCATGGCGGAAGGCTCTAATGGCACAAATGTGCTCCCAACAGAAGCAGCTGTAATAGGCAACATGCGCTGCTCGCACCATGAAGGAATGGAAGAATCTTTGAAAAAACTGATTCCCTTTGCAAAAAAATACAATGTAGAAATAGATGTAGTTGATCCGGCAATAAAGACCAGGCTTATGGCGCCGGACGGCAAAGCCTTTAAGCTTGTAGAAAAGGCTGTGAAGGAAGCTGTGCCTGCAGCCGACAAGAGCATTCCTTACATAGTAACGGGCACAACCGATGCCAGATACTTTGATGATATATCAGAGGAAACAATAAGATTTCTGCCGCTGCGCGTAAAACTGGAGCAGATAGATTCCATTCATGGAAGAAATGAATGCGTTGATATAGAATCTCTTGCCCCGGCAGTGGATTTTTATAAATATCTGATGCAAAATGGATGAGCCGCATGGTAAAATCTTTGCAAGAGACTGTCAGGAAACTTTTCGCTGCAAAATTGGCTTCCAATCTTGAGGATATTTAAGTTTTAGGACAGCATTATAGACCGGAGGTAAAATTATGGGAAACAAATTGCTTACAGGAGCGATAATCAAGGGCATAACAGCAATTGGTAAAAAAGATGTTAATACCATGAAACAAAACTGCGCAAATGCAAAGAAGATAAATGAAGATCTTCTTATGCAGATTGTAAAGGATAATGCCGAAACAGAATATGGAAAAAAATACAATTTTTCTCAGATACATTCTATTGAAGATTACAAGAAAAATGTTCCATTTTCAACCTTCGATGATTACGCACCTTACATTGACCGCATGGTAAAGCAGGGCGAAAAGAATCTTATTACTGCGTATCCTATCGTTCAGTATGCAGAAACCTCCGGGTCTATTGGCGTTCCTAAAAAAATACCTGTATCAGACAGGTCCATGAAGATTTATACAAAATATACAATCACCAGGGTAACAGCCCTTGCCGATAAATACTGCAAAGAAAACAAAGGCCATGGTCTTCCAGTTGGAAGGGGCTTCAACCAGCTTGAAATCGTCGACCGCTATCTGGAAGACGGAACACCTCTGGGAAATATTTCGGGCTCGGCAGCAAAATCCTATAAAGCACTTTTCCCATATTATCTTACTTCACCGCTTCCGGTGCTTATCCCAAATGGGTATATGAACATAATGTTCCTTAAGGTTTTATACGCCCTTAAGGACAGGGATATGTCTTTTATGTTCAGTGTGTTTATGACCAACATTGTGGATATGATGGTTTATATACAGAACAACTGGGAGCTTCTTTGCGACACGATTGAAACAGGAAAGTTCAGCGATGATATTGAAATAGAAGACAGTGTTAAGGAAGAACTTATGAAGGTTACAAAGCCCGACCCAAAGCGTGCCGAAGAGCTCAGGACAGAGTTTAAAAAGGGCTTTGACACCCCTATCATCCCACGTATCTGGAAGAAAATGTCATTTATCTGCACAATAGGCACAGGCGGCTTTGCCTCCTACACAGAAAAAATGAGAAGCTTTTCAGGTGATGTCCCGATTGACTTTTCAATTTACGGCGCATCTGAAGCCATGATGGCGGCCTGCACCGCTCTTGAAAGCCCTGAGTTTGCAATTCTGCCGGACAGCTGCTTCTACGAATTTATTCCTGCAGCAGCCCCTGAAGGGACAAAGGAAACCCTTAATTTAGACCAGCTAAAGCCGGGAGAGGATTACGAAATAATTATTACTAACCTTTCGGGCTTTTACAGATATAGAATCAAAGACGTGGTTACCTGCCTGGGCTACGAAGGCGAAAGCCCTAAGATAACCTTTGCCTACAGAAAAAGCCAGCTCTTAGACCTTGCAGGCGACAAGATAACCGAGGCCTGCATGGACAAGGTGATAAAAAGGCTTGGGGAAGAGCTTAAGGTGCCTATTATCGATTATGCTGTTTTCCCTAACAGAGATGTTTCCCCTTCACATTATGAATTCCTTATCGAACCGGACGGAGTTCTGGATTCTTCGAAGACAGAAGAATATAGGGATATTTTAGAAAGAATACTTGGCGAGGAGAATCCTGTTTACAAGGAGTGCACAGACACAAATGAAATTGACCATGCAATTCTTTATCTGCAGCAGCCGCAGACACATGCTTTCTGGCGCGAGCTGAAGGTTGCAAAGGGCACAAGCATCAATCAGGTTAAGCCGGTAAGGGTGCTCGATTCACCGGCCAAAAAGAAATTCTTCTACAAGCTCAGAGATTTATAAAAATATAAAAAACACCTGCAGGATTTATGAGCTTTCATAAGCCTGCAGGTGTTTTTTGATTTGAAAAATTATTTCCACAAATCCGAAACAAAATATAAAAGGGCGGCAAAGGTGTATATTGAATACATTTTGCCGTCTTTATCTTTCCCTGTTTTGATATATTCAAGGGCGGTTTTCTTGTCAATCAGTTCATAATCGGCAAAGCACTCTGTACTTTCTTTGTTGGAATCGTTCATGGATGAAAGATCAGGATTGTTGAGGACAAAGAGGCAGACTGCATTTGTCTCGTCACAAAAACCCGGAGATGAAAGCACGGAAGGAAGGACCACTTTAAAGGTGTCGCCATCTTTGAAGCTAAGGCCCGTTTCTTCGTAAAGCTCCCTTACGGCGCTTGTCTTAAGAGCATTTTCGGAAGCTTTGTCGGCCGGGTCTATAAGACCTGCGGGCACGCTTAACAGATACTGGCCCACGGGATATCTGAATTCCTGAAAAACAAGGAGCCTGTCACCGTCATCATTTCTTACTACCACAAGACACTGCACAGCATCTGCCGTGAGTTCTTTGAATTCCTCGTCGGATTTTAAAACTACAAGGTCATCATCTTTCCTTCTGGTGACAGTGTAATAATGTCCGCCCTCGAAAAACTGATAATCGGAGACATTTAAAAATTTTGTTCTTAAAAGATTTACTATTTTTCCGTTTTTAATACTTGGCTTTTCCATGAGTTTGCCTCTTTCATGTGTAATATATTTTTTTGATATATGGCTTTTTTGCCATATGTTTTTTAAAAGCGTTTATAGGCACCTTTTATCTGCGGGATTTTACTTTTTCTGCAATATCTTCAAGGGCAGATAAATAAAACCTGCTGTACACAGCATCTTTTTCTTTCTGGTATTTTTCGTTGTCGGCTGCCGAGCCGCCGTGGCCCGGTTTTACAGGAAGGGCATAATTTAGGTCAATGTAATTTGCGCCATATATTTTAAGGAGCTCGGTTTTGGCATCGTAAGAACGGTCACTTTTTGGCTCGTAGAAATAAATTGAGCCGTGATTCTGCGGAAGGTTATGCTTTCTTTCAATAAGCCACCAGAGGTCCATTTCTGCAAAATCAAGTCCCTGGCCGAGTATGTAGACATCACCGAGCATAAAGGCATCAATCCAGCTCTCCATTGGGATATCCCAGTAACAGCTGAAGCGGTTGTCTTTTTCACGCCATCTTATGAAATTGACAAAGCGGTTGAGAAGCGAGCCATAGTCTTCGTGGCTTATAACCATGGAATCAGGGTTTGCTGCTTCGCCGTGGATGTGCCATATTCTTGAATAGGGCACCAGATCCGAGGAAACCTCGTTGTAGGTGTGGAGAAGAAATTTTTTGTCGGCTGTGCCTGTGGTGGAGTTTCGGATATCGTTAAGTTGTTTTTCTGTTACCTGCTGGGTTTTTAGGACGGCGGATTCCAGCTCGTAGCTGTAGTTTGTGGTGAGTACTTCATCGAAGCCTATGTTAAACATTTTTGTGATGGTGTCCGCAAGTATTTCAGTGTCCACCCTGCCGAAAAGCATTTCTTTCTGGTTTTCCATTTTTTCGCGGACATGGCCGCTGGTTCTTAAAACCACCTCAAGAGAGAAAGGTATACGAAGGTTGAAGGGTACTAAGGAATCGCCCCCGTCCCTTATAAGATTTTCCCAGGAGATAGAATATGATGTATATGAAAGATTAAGCCCGTTTCCCAAAAGAAGAACCTGTGGAAGGGTATCCCGTTTATTTTTCATGTTTTAAATGTCCTAAAGTAATCTGAAAAAACTAAAATTTATACTAACACAAGAGGGCTGTTTATTAAATGATTTTATGCTACAATACTAAAAAATTATGTCCACAGACGACAGGGAGACAGTTTATGAAAGTTGTTTTAAAAAATCTGACAAAGAAATATGTAAAGCGCGCCAGCAAGGGGGAAATAATTACTGCTGTAAACGATTTCAATTTTGAAATTCCGGATGGAAAGCTGGTCGGCCTTTTGGGGCCTTCGGGCTGCGGAAAATCCACGGTGCTGAATATGATTTCAGGTCTTGAGCCGCCTACAGAAGGACGTATATTCTTTGGCGATGACGATGTTACAGATCTTCCGCCGGAGCACAGAGGGATAGGCCTGGTATTTCAGAATTATGCATTATATCCGCATTTAACAGTGCTCCAGAATATCTTATTCCCACTTCAGAATCTTAAAGGGGATAAAAAACTTTCCAAAGAAGAAATGAATGAAAAGGCTTTAGAGGCTGCAAGGCTGGTTCAGATAAGTGAGCTCTTAAACAGAAAGCCTTCAGAAATGTCGGGCGGCCAGCAGCAGCGTGTGGCAATTGCAAGAGCTTTGGTAAAGACGCCTAATGTTCTTTTGCTGGACGAGCCTCTTTCCAACCTTGATGCCAGATTGAGGCTTCAGACAAGGGAAGAAATAAAAAGAATCCAGCAGGAAACGGGTGTCACCACCATTTTTGTAACCCACGATCAGGACGAGGCAATGAGCATTTCGGATGTGATCATCGTTATGCGCGCGGGCGTGATGATGCAGATGGGAAAGCCGCAGGATGTTTATGACGACCCGCACAGCCTTTTCGTTGCGGAATTCTTAGGCACACCGCCTATTAACGTTTTTTATGGCTTTGTGAAAAATGAAAAATTATATATAGGAGATGACGGGGTGCTTGATGTACCGGGCGTATCAGACAGGGAAGTTTATGTGGGCATCCGTCCGGAGGGCTTTATCCTTGATGAAAACGGACCTTTCAAGTGCAGCTTGAACCGTGTGGAGGTTATGGGCAGGGATGTTTCAGTGGTTTCCGTGCATGATAATATGAAGGGCGAAACCATAAGGTCCATCATAAGCGCCGAAAATATCGTAGATACCTCCAAAAAACAGGTTTGCTTTTCATTGAAGCCTAAAAAGACGGTTATTTTTGACAAAGTAACCGAGGAACGCATTTATTTCTAAAAGGAGTCAGAGTTATGAAAAAAAGAAATTTAAAAGCCTGGCTTTATCTGCTCCCTGCGATAGCGTTTTTAGGCGTGTTTATGGTCTATCCTTTAGTGGATGTTTTTGTTTATTCCTTCGAGGAAGGGTATAATTTTGCGTCCCAGACATATTCAGGGGTTGGATTTTTTAATTATTCCTATGTGCTGCATGACCCATATTTTTTGCAGGCCTTAAAGAACACATTGATTCTTGTGGCAATCACTGTGCCGGTATCTACCGGTCTTTCGCTGCTTATTTCGCTGGGGCTTAATTCCATAAAACCTTTAAAGTCTCTTTTCCAGACACTTTATTTTCTTCCGTATGTAACCAACACTTTGGCAGTGGGTCTTGTATTTATGGTATTGTTCAAGAAAACAGCCTACACCGACGGCCTTGTAAATCTCCTCATACAATGGTTCGGCGGCACGGGAGTTGACTTTATAGAAGGCCCTTATTGGGCAAAGATGATGGTAATGTGCATTTACACAATCTGGATTGTAATGCCGTTCAAGATACTTATCCTTACAAGCTCTCTTGCAAGCGTAAAGCAGGACTATTATAACGCTGCCCGCATAGACGGCACATCAAAATTCCGCACCTTCACCAGAATCACCCTGCCTATGATTTCACCTATGCTTTTCTATCTCGTAATCACAGGCTTTATAGGCGCTTTCAAGGCCTATCAGGATGCGGTCGCACTGTTTGGCGTGAACCTTAACAGCGCGGGTATGAACACAATAGTAGGATATGTTTATGACATGCTTTATGGAAACAGCGGAGGGTATCCATCCTTTGCATCGGCGGCGGCAATTATCCTGTTTATCATAGTTCTTACGATCACCACGATAAACCTGATGCTCCGCAAGAAAAACATAACTTATTAGAAAGGAGCTGCCATGAATATAGAACAAAAGGATTTTGCCTTAATAGAAAAAAACGCAAAGAAGCGCACGGTGGCTCTTCGCATTGTCACATATATAATGCTGGGAATATGGGGCTTGGTTGTTATTTTCCCGTTTTACTGGATGGTGGTGACATCGCTTAAAAGCTATGGCTCGTATAATGCAGAATATGTGCCGAGCTTTATAGCCACAAATCCTACATTCCAGAACTTCCTGGATGCCTTTACAGAGGTCCCGCTTGCAAAATATTTTCTGAATACCACAATATTCACCCTTGTGACGACAGCTGTTATGCTGCTGGTGATCATATTTGCGGCCTATGCCTTTGCAAGGCTCGACTTTAAAGGAAAAAATATTGTATTCACTATTTTCCTTTCACTGATGATGATTCCAAACGAGCTTGTGGTCATAACAAATTTCGTAACCATATCGGACATGGGTCTGAGAAACACCTTCACCGGCCTTATACTGCCTTCGATAACTTCAGTGTTTTATATTTACCTCTTAAAGGAAAACTTCGAACTTATACCGGATGAGCTTTATAAGGCAGCAAAGGTGGATGGCACATCGGACCTTAAATATCTTTTCAAGGTTATGGTGCCGATATGCAAGCCTACAATAATCACGGTGGTCATATTAAAAATAATAGAATGCTGGAATTCTTATGTGTGGCCGCGTCTTATCACGGACGACCAGAATTATTTCCTCGTTTCAAATGGAATACAGGAAATCCGCGAAAACGGGTTCGGGCGTGAAAACATTCCTGCCATGATGGCGGCGGTTGTGGTTATATCAATTCCGCTTATTGTGCTTTATCTTATTTTCCACAAAAAGATTATGGAAGGTGTTTCAAGAGGAGGTACAAAGGGATGATTAAAATAAAAAAGCTGGTTGTGCTTGTTTTGTGCATAACATTTGCGGGAACTATTTTAAGCGCCTGCCATGGAAAAGGAGAAGAAAAATCCTTTGAAATGCCTGAAAGCTTTGACACAACAAAAGAAATAGAAATCACCTTCTGGGCCAAGAACGACACAAACAAAGCCCAGACAAATGTGTACAACAAAGCCATAGAGGAGTTCGAAAAGCTTTATCCTAATGTAACCGTGAACATAAGGCTGTATACGGATTACAGCAAAATTTATAATGATGTTATCACAAATATTTCCACGGATACCACGCCGAATGTCTGCATAACATATCCGGACCATATTGCGACCTATCTTACGGGCACGGATACTGTTGCAGAGCTCGATGTTCTGATGGACGATGAAAAATACGGGCTTGGAGGAAGCGAGCTTTTGTTTGACTCGCCGACAAAAGAAGAAATGGTTCCGGAATTTCTGGATGAATGCATCATAAACGGAAGTTATTATGCAATTCCTTATATGCGCTCCACAGAAGCCTGCTATGTAAACAAAACCTATGTGGAAAAGCTTGGGTACGAGCTTCCTGAAGTACTCACCTGGGATTTTATCTGGGAAGTATCGGAAGCTGCAATGGAGAAAAATGAAGACGGAACCTACAAGGTGAATGGTCAGAATGTGCTTATTCCATTTATATACAAGTCTACGGATAATATGATGATAAGCTATCTTAAGCAGATGGACGCAGGCTACAGCACAGATGATGGAGATATTCTTATATTTAATGACACCACGAGAGAATTTCTGAAGGAGGTGTCAGAGCATTCGGGAACAGGCGCTTTTTCCACCTTCAAAATTTCAAGCTATCCGGGCAACTTCCTTAATGCCGGACAGTGTATTTTTGCGATAGATTCCACAGCAGGTTCGGCCTGGATGGGAACAGATGCGCCGCTTTCGGATATCAGCGAGGAGAGCCTGGTGGAATTTGAAACGGTGGTAACATTGCTGCCACAGGTGGACACAGAAAATCCGCTTATGATTTCCCAGGGGCCTTCCATTTGTGTATTTAATAAATCAGACCCGCAGGAGGTTTTAGCTTCCTGGCTGTTTGCACAATTTCTCTTAACGGATGATATCCAGATAAGCTATGCAAAAACCGAGGGATATGTACCGGTAACCTTAAAGGCACAGCAGTCGGAAGTGTATCAGGATTATCTTTCAAGGTCCGGTGAAGATAACGATGAATATTACAGCGTTAAAATTGATGCCACAAAGCTTCTTCTCGAAAATATGGAAAACACCTTTGTGACCCCGGTGTTTAACGGCAGCATGTCGTTAAGAAGCGCGGCAGGGGAACTTATAGAAGATGTTGCAAAGGCTGTACGCAGAAAGAAAACAGTTGATGATGAATATATAGACAACCTTTATTCAGATGTCACATCACTTTACAGGCTTGACCAGATCAATTCCGAAATCTCAGACTCCACTGATTTAGGTGAGCTTCCTGAGGCTTCCGTTATATTGATTGTTGTCATAATCTGCCTCTGGGTGATGATTGGCGCAGCCGCTTTAACAGGCTATCTTAAATCCAGAAAAAAGACACATAAACTTAAGCCTTGATTTATAAATCTTATCTAGTATAATTCATGTGTCTTTTAAAAAAATATTTTTTCAGAAAAGAGGAAAAAGAAAGATGAAAAAAGTACTTGTCATTGTATTGGCAGCAGTTATGGTTTTAGGCCTTGCAGCCTGCGGTCAGAAAACAGAAGAAGTAGCTTCCCAGGCTGAAGAAAAGGCTAGCGAAGTTGTTTCAGAAGCAGAAGAAAAAGTAGAAGAAGTCGTTGAAGAAGTTGAAGAAAAAGTAGACGAAGTT
>R07__coassemble_151_pt1 | contig 29762 bp, 19 predicted proteins | sample R07__metabat2_low_PE_052 | metagenome-assembled genome bin R07
GACAGCCCCCTTTACACAAGGGGGCCAGGGTAATTAAAAGTAACTAATTAGGTCAGGGAGGGCTTTCGCCCTTCCCTGACCCGGAGGAAAAAATGGGTTTAGTATCAAAACTTTTTGGAAATTCGTCCAGCAAGGAAATCAAAAGAATTCAGCCTATGGTGGACGCAATTGTGGCGCTGAGGCCAAAGATGGTGGCCATGAGCGACGCGGAACTTAGGGAAAAAACAACCGAATTTAAAGAAAGGCTTTCAAAGGGCGAAACACTTGATGACATTCTTGTGGAGGCTTTTGCTGTTGTGCGCGAGGCCACAAGGCGTGTGCTCGGCACCGAGCATTATCCGGTTCAGCTGATGGGCGGCATAGTGCTTCATCAGGGCCGAATTGCTGAAATGAAAACAGGTGAAGGAAAAACACAGACCTGTCTTTTGCCTGCATATTTAAATGCCCTTGAAGGAAAGGGCGTGCACATCGTTACGGTAAATGATTACCTGGCAAACCGAGATGCAGAGTGGATGGGCCAGGTGCACAGATTTCTGGGCCTTACCGTCGGCTGCGTGCTTAACGGTATGGAAACAAAGGACCGCCAGGCAGCCTATAATTCGGACATCACATATATCACAAACAACGAGCTGGGCTTCGACTACCTGCGTGACAACATGGTTGTTCACAAAGAACGCCAGGTGCAGAGGGGCCTTGTTTTTGCCATCGTGGACGAGGTGGACTCGGTCCTTATTGATGAGGCCAGAACGCCTCTTATCATAAGCGGACAGTCGGCAAAATCCACAAAGCTTTACGAGCTTGCAGATGTGCTTGCGCAGCAGCTGCAGCGGGGCGAGGCAGCCGAGCTTTCCAAGATGGACATAATCATGCGCGAAGAATTCACCGAAACAGGCGACTTCGTTGTGAATGAAAAGGAAAAGGTTGTAAACCTTACAGCAGAGGGCGTAAGAAGGGTGGAGCAGTTCTTCCACATCGAAAACTTAGCAGACCCTGAAAACCTTGAAATACAGCATCACATGACTTTGGCCTTAAAGGCCCACAACCTGATGCACAGGGACCAGGACTATGTAATAAAAGACGATCAGGTTCTGATAGTAGATGAATTCACCGGACGTATCATGCCGGGCAGGCGTTATTCGGACGGCCTTCACCAGGCAATCGAAGCAAAAGAGCATGTGAAGGTTAAACGTGAGAGCAAGACTCTTGCCACCATCACATTCCAGAACTTCTTCAACAAATATCAGAAAAAAGCCGGCATGACAGGTACGGCCAAGACAGAGGAAAACGAATTCCAGAACATCTATGGCATGGATGTTGTGGAAATCCCTACAAACGTTCCTGTTATCAGAAAAGACCTGCAGGATGCAGTTTATAAAACAAAACGCGAAAAGTACAAGGCAGTTGTGGATGCCATTGCAGAGGCCCATGAAAAAGGGCAGCCTGTTTTGGTGGGCACAATAAATATCGATACCTCAGAGCTCCTTTCCACAATGCTTAGAAAACGCGGAATAAAGCATAATGTCCTTAACGCAAAATTCCACGAGATGGAAGCGCAGATAGTTGCCGAGGCAGGCCAGCATGGCGCAGTTACCATCGCCACAAACATGGCCGGCCGTGGTACGGATATTAAGCTGGACGAAGACGCAAAGAAGGCCGGCGGCCTTAAGATCATAGGCACGGAAAGGCACGAATCCAGGCGAATCGACAACCAGCTCCGCGGCCGAAGCGGCCGTCAGGGAGACCCGGGCGAATCCAAGTTTTATATTTCATTGGAAGACGACCTTATGCGCCTGTTCGGTTCGGAACGTCTGATGGGTGTGTTTAATGCACTCGGCGTGGGCGAAGGCGAGGAAATAAACCACAAGATGCTTACCGACGCCATCGAAAAAGCCCAGTCCAAGATAGAAAATAACAACTTCGGCATAAGAAAGAACCTTCTCGAATACGACCAGGTCATGAACGAGCAGCGTGAAATCATCTACGCAGAAAGAGAAAGAGTCTTAAACGGCGAGTCCATGAGAAAGTCTGTCTTAGAGATGGTGGATGCCGACATAAACCGTTTCGTGGGTATGGCAATAACAGAAGATACGGCTCCTTCGGATTGGGATATGAAGGGCTTCAACGAGATGTATCTGCCTGTGTTTGTAACCAGTGGTCCTGTGGAAATCGCCGGCACGGAAGCTGCAAAGAAATCGGCAGCACTGGCAGAGAGCGATTCATCTGTGCGCGCACCATATATTATGGATGCGCCGGCAGGCTACAAAAAAGAGAATTTTGCAGAGGATATGATTAAGTATGGCCGCGCGCTCTATGAGGCTAAGGAAAAAGAATTCCCAATTGAAGAGCAGCTCAGAGAAGTTGAACGAGTTATTCTTCTTCGTGTTATCGACCGCCACTGGATGAACCACATCGACGATATGGACCAGCTCCGCCAGGGCATAGGCCTTGCAGCCTACGGCCAGAAGGACCCACTGGTTGAATACAAGATGTCCGGCTATGACATGTTCGACGGCATGATAGCAGGCATTCAGGAGGACACTGTCCGCATGATGCTGAGCGTGAAGATAGAGCAGAAGGTGGAACGCGAGCAGGTGGCACAGCCTATGGCCACAAACAAGGACGACACATTAAAGAAGGCCCCGAAGAAGCGCGCAGACGACAAGGTTTATCCAAACGACCCTTGCCCGTGCGGTTCGGGGAAGAAATATAAACAGTGCTGTGGCAGGAAATAATTTATGGTTTTATTAGATCAATACAAATACGACTTACAACAGTATAAAGGCCAGATGGAGGATTTGGAAAAGCATCTGGACAGGGAAAAAAAGCTTGAAGGCATCAGGGAAATAGAAGGCTTTATGAACGAGCCTGATTTCTGGAGCGACGGCGAAAGAAGCGGAAAGCTTATGAAGGAAATGAAGGCCCTTAAGGGAGATATCAATTCATTTGATGAGATAAAAACCCAGTATGAGGACCTTCTGGACCTTATCGACGTGGCAGCAGAGGAAGACGATGAAGAGCTGGCAGCCGAAATCGAAAAGGAATATGCTTCCTTTATCAAAAATTTTGATGCCTACAAAATTTCCACTCTGCTTTCGGGCGAGTTTGATGGCTACGATGCAATCCTCACGCTTCATGCAGGCGCCGGCGGCACAGAAAGCTGCGACTGGGCAAGCATGCTTTACCGCATGTACACCCGCTGGGCAGAGCGCCACGGCTATTCAATAGAGGTGCTTGATTCGCTGGATGGTGAAGAAGCAGGCATAAAGTCGGTGACGATGCAGATATCAGGGGCGAATGCTTATGGGTATTTAAAATCCGAAAAAGGCGTGCACAGGCTTGTGCGCATTTCCCCATTCAATGCGGCCGGCAAGCGCCAGACTTCTTTCGTGAGCTGCGATGTTATGCCGGATATAGAAGATAATATCGATATCGACGTGGCAGACGAAGACATAAGGGTTGACACCTACCGCTCATCCGGCGCGGGCGGCCAGCACATAAACAAAACCTCATCAGCCATCCGCATCACACACATTCCAACAGGAATTGTGGTGCAGTGCCAGAACGAAAGAAGCCAGTTCCAGAACAAGGACAAGGCCATGCAGATGTTAAAGGCAAAGCTGTATCTTCTTAAAAAAGAAGAGCAGGCAAAGAACCTGGCAGATATACGAGGCGATGTGACGGAAATCGGCTGGGGCAACCAGATCCGTTCTTATGTCCTGCAGCCGTACACCATGGTAAAAGACCACCGCACGAATTGCGAAATAGGCAATGTGAACGCAGTGCTCGACGGCGAAATAGACACATTTATAAACGAGTATTTAAAATCAATAAGCCATTGATGCTTTTGAAAAAAATAAATTACGTGATATTTTAACGGGAAAAGAGGAAAGTTATGGTTAATGTAGCAGTTTTAGGTTATGGAACAATTGGTTCCGGCGTGGTAGAGGTTATCAGAGAAAACCAGGAAATTATAAAAAAGAATGCCGGCACAGGAATAGAGGTCACACATGTGCTTGACTTAAGGGACTTTCCGGGAAGCCCGATAGAAAATATCCTCACAAAGGATTTTCAGGAAATAGTTAATGATGAAGATGTTGATATCGTTGTCGAGGTTATGGGCGGCGTGCACCCTGCATTTGAATTTGTGAAGGCAGCCCTTGAAAGCGGAAAGAGCGCTGTTACCTCCAACAAGGCGCTTGTGGCAGCATATGGCCCAGAGCTCATAAAGATAGCAAAAGAGCAGAATGTGAACTTTATGTTCGAAGCAAGTGTAGGCGGCGGCATCCCTATCATCCGCCCATTGTTAAGATGCATCACAGCAGATGATATTCTGGAAATCAGTGGCATACTTAACGGCACAACAAACTTCATCCTCACAAAGATGTACAACGAAGGCAGCGCTTTCGAGCCTACACTTAAAGAGGCACAGAGCCTTGGTTATGCAGAGGCAGACCCTACAGCCGACATAGAAGGCTTTGACCCATGCAGAAAGATTGCCATCCTTACGGCACTTGCAACAGGACAGTACGTTGATTTCGAAGACATCCCTTGCACAGGCATATCAAAGATAACAGCTGAAGATATTGCAGCTGCAAAGGCAGAAGGCAAGAAGATAAAGCTTATCGCTTCTTCATGGAAGGAAGACGGCAAGATTTATGCAGAGGTTGCACCTCGCGTTATCGGGCCTGAAAACCCTCTTTATGCAGTTGATGATGTTATGAACGCAGTATTGGTTAAGGGAAATATGCTTGGTGACATCATGTTCTACGGCGCAGGCGCAGGAAAGCTTCCTACGGCATCTGCTGTTGTATCAGACATCATCGTGGCCGCAAAGCATCTTGATGAAAACATCCCTGTTGAAATGAAGGCTGAAAAGCTTGTTATTGCAAATGCAATAGAAAGATAGTTATGAAATATATAGTTGTTCTGGGCGACGGCATGGCCGATCGCCCGGTTTCGGAAATAGGAAATAAAACGCCGCTGGAAGAAGCGGTCACAAAAACCATAGACAGGCTTTCGGAAAAAGCAGAGATTGGCCTGTCTGCCACAATCCCTGAGGGGATGAAGCCGGGAAGCGACACGGCAAATTTAAGTGTGCTTGGCTACGACCCTAAGCTTTATTACACGGGAAGGAGCCCTTTGGAGGCATTAAGCATAGGCGCCCCTATGAAGGACACAGACATTGCCCTGCGCACTAATATAGTCACCATAAAGGAAGGCTGCGAGGCTGGCAGCTTTGGCGAATTTGAAATCATTGACCATTCCTCAAGCGAGATCGACACGGAAAGCTCCGGCGAGCTTTTGAAAGCCTGCGTGGATGCCTTCGAGGCAGACGAAGCTTTCAAAAAAGAGTATGGCATAAAAGATGGCGAGTTTAAATTTTATGTTGGCACCAGCTACAGGCACTGCCTTATCTGGGACAAGGGCGAGGTTGTGGAGCTTTCGCAGCCGCACGACCACCTGACCGAAAAAATAGGCCAGTATATGCCGGTTGAATTTAATGAAAATAATTCATTAAGTGATGTTCAGAAGGACGGCCTTTCAAAGCTTCAGGCCATGATGAAAAAGAGCTACGAGGTTTTAAACCATCATCCGATAAACGAGGAAAGAAGAAAGAAGGGCTTAAACCCTGCAAACTGCATGTGGTTCTGGGGCGCAGGCACAAAGCCTATGCTTTCTGATTTTAAAGAGCTTAACGGAAAGAAGGGCGCCATGATAAGCGCCGTGGACCTTTTGAAGGGCATAGCTGTGGGGGCAAATCTTCATAACATAATCGTGGAGGGCGCAAACGGCCAGCTTGAAACCAATTACGAGGGAAAAGCTGACGCCGCATTAAAGGCCCTTTTAGAAGACGGCTTCGATTTTGTTTATATTCATGTGGAGGCGCCGGACGAGATGGGCCACCAGGGAAGCCTTGAAAGAAAGATAAAGGCGATAGAATATCTTGACGCAAGGCTGATAGCAAGAGTGGTGGACGGCCTTGAAAAGTCGGGCGAGGATTTCAGGCTTCTTATTATGCCTGACCATGCAACGCCTCTTTGCGTGCGCACCCACACAAGCGAGCCTATACCGTATCTTCTGTATGACAGCAGAAAGGATATGTCAGAAGGCGCATCGCCTTGCGGGGCAAAGCTTTATTCGGAAAAGAACGCGGCAGCATTAGAAAAGCCCGCAATACCGGGGCCGTTAATGATAAAACGTTTATTTGAGGAGTAGGCCATGCGTTTTGAATCTGAAAACGAAAAGGATACATTTGAGTTTGGAAGGAAACTGGCGCTTAATGCAAAGCCGGGCGATGTGTTCTGCCTGGATGGAGACCTTGGTGTGGGAAAGACAGTCTTTTCCGCGGGCTTTGCTAAGGGCCTTGATATAGCGACACCTATATGTTCACCTACGTTCACTATTCTTCAGGTTTATGAAGAAGGCAGGCTGCCCCTGTATCATTTTGATGTGTACAGGATTTCCGACGAAAGTGAAATGGAAGAGATTGGCTTTGATGAGTATGCCTTCGGAAATGGCGTGTGCCTTATTGAGTGGGGCAGGCAGATTGAAGGCGTGCTGCCTGCGGGGACCATTTTTGTTACCATAAAAAAAGATCTTGACCGTGGCTTCGACTACCGGGAGATCATAGTGGAGTGATTGTCTAAGGACAAGGAAAATCGTGATATGGCGAAGAAAAACAGAATTCTTGCGATAGAAAGCTCGGGGCCGAAGGCCTCGGTGGCAATAATAGAAGAAGGAAAAGTGCTGGCCATGGAAATGGGCCCTTTTAATGTGACCCACTCCGAGACTCTTATGCCTATGGTGGAAGAAGCCTTTAAAAATGCCCACATAAATAAAAATACCATAGACGCCATTGCAGTGAGCGGAGGGCCGGGCTCGTTTACGGGCTTAAGGATAGGAAGCGCAGCAGCAAAGGGCTTAGGCATGGCTCTGGATGTGCCTCTTATACATGTGCCTACTTTGCATGCGATGGCCTATAATTTTTTGGGAAACGGCGGCATCATAGTGCCTCTGATGGATGCAAGAAGAGACCAGGTTTATACGGGCGTTTTCACCTTCGTGCAGAGGCCCAACGGATATATTGATTTTTCGATATATAAGGATTCCTGCGCGGTGAGCATAACGGAAATCCTTGATTATTTAAACGAGCTTACCGGTCTGGACGGCAACCCGCCCCTGGTTATTTTCTTAGGCGACGGTGTGGACAAGTACGAAGAAATAATAGATGAAAAGGCGGATTTCACATATGCCTTTGCGCCTGACGAACTGAATCTGCAGCGCGCGGATTCGGTGGGCATGGTGGGAATGCTCAAGCTGTGGCAGGGTGATTATGTAAACGCGGCAGACGAAATTCCTGAATATTTGAGACCAAGCCAGGCCGAAAGAGAAGCTAAAGAAAAAGAAAAATAACAGAAACGGCACCTCGAGGTTTTTAAGCGGGTGCCTTTGAATTAAATTGGAAATAAAGTATTACGAGATTTCATATGATGACATAGCCCAGATTTCTGAAATGGAAAGCCGGTTTTTTTCTACCCCGTGGAGCGAGGCAGGCATTGCCCATTATGCAGAGGCAGGAAATACGATTTTTGTTGTGGCCAGGGATTATGCCTCAAAAGGCCCGGATTTTGAATATAAAGTGGCAGGATATTCGGCAATTTTCTGTGCGTTTGACGAGGGGAACCTTGTGAGCATAGGCGTGGATGAGGCTTACAGGGGGCTTGGAATTGCCAGGGAGCTTCTGGATATTTCTTATGATATGGCACTTTCGCGCGGGGTCACCAGCATAAATCTGGAGGTGAGGCCTTCTAATGAGGCGGCGATTTCTCTTTATGAGAGTGAAGGCTTTGAGAAGGTGGGAAAACGCCCTTGCTTTTACCGGAATCCAACAGAGGATGCCGCGCTTTATATAAAACAACTGGCAGGAGATAAGGATGCTTGATATTTGTTTGCTTGGAAGCGGTGGTATGATGCCGCTGCCGAGGCGTCATCTGACATCTATGATGGCGCGTTTTAACGGATCTAATATTTTGTTTGACTGCGGAGAGGCAACCCAGATTGCCATTAAGGAAAAAGGGTGGTCTTTTAAGGCAATCGACCTTTTATGCGTGACGCATTTTCACGGGGATCACATAGGCGGTCTTCCGGGGCTTCTGCTCACGATGGGAAATGCTGAGCGCACGGAGCCATTAAATATTATTGGCCCAAAGGGCCTAAAGAGGGTGTGCGAGGCGTTAAGGGTTATTGCGCCGGAGCTTCCGTTTGCGATTAATTATATTGAAATAGAAGAGGACAACCAGACATTCTGGTTTCCGAAGTTTAAGATAGAGGCTTTTAAGTTGCAGCACAGGGTGACCTGCTACGGCTATTCACTGATAATCGAAAGGGCGGGAAAGTTTGATGTGGAGCGCGCCAAAAAGCTGCCTATTCCTGTGCAGATGTGGAACAAGCTGCAGCACGGGGAAGAAGTGATGCATGAGGGCGTTCTTTATACCCCGGACATGGTGATGGGCGAGGAGAGAAAGGGCCTTAAGGTGACCTACTGCACGGACACAAGGCCGGTTCCGGTGATTGCGGAAAAGGCTAAGGGCGCCGATCTTTTTATCTGCGAGGGCATGTATGGCGACCCCGAAAAGCAAGAGGATGCTGTGAAGAAAAAGCATATGACTTTTTATGAGGCGGCAGAGCTTGGAAGGAAAGCGCAGCCCGAAAGGATGTGGCTTACGCATTACAGCCCGTCTTTGATACATCCGCCTGAATATATTGATGCGGCCCGAAAGATTTTTGACCGGGTGGAAACAGGCAAGGATTTAAAGAGCATTACTTTTAAGTTTGAGGATGAAGAAGAGGCTGCGGAGAATTAAGGGCGGCTTATAATAAATAACGGAACGGAAGTAGTTTATGAAGTCAGAAAGTGAAGATGTTTTGATACTTGCAATTGAATCGAGCTGCGATGAAACGGCTGCGGCTGTTGTGAAGAACGGCACAGAGGTTTTGAGCAATGCGATTTATTCGCAGATAGACCTGCACACGCTTTATGGCGGCGTGGTGCCGGAGATTGCCTCGAGAATGCATATTGCAAAGATAAATCAGATAGTTGAAAAGGCGTTACAGGATGCGGGCGTCACATTGGACGACCTTACGGCAGTGGCAGTTACTTACGGGCCGGGGCTTGTGGGCGCGCTTCTGGTGGGTGTGTCTTTTGCAAAGTCGATAGCGTTTGCAAAGGATATTCCGCTTGTGGGTGTGCACCACATAAAGGGGCATGTGTGCGCGAATTATATAGAGCACCCGGAGCTTAAGCCGCCGTTTTTGTGTCTGGTGGCATCAGGAGGCCACACGCATCTTGTGAAGTCGACGGATTATACGCATTATGATATTATCGGCCGGACAAGGGATGATGCGGCCGGCGAGGCTTATGATAAGATTGCGCGGGCTATAAATCTTGGATACCCGGGAGGGCCTAAGGTGGAAAAAGCGGCGCGCGAGGGAGATCCTTCTGCATTTGCTTTTCCGAGGGCGCATATAGATGAGAACCCTTATGATTTTAGCTTTTCGGGTGTTAAGAGCGCGGTCTTGAATACGATAAATTCTTATAAGATGAAGGGCATTGAGATTGATGATAAGCTGCAGGCTGATGTGGCGGCAAGTTTTCAGCAGTCGGTGATTGATACGATGAAGGAGCGGGTGCTGATGGCGATAGAGGAGTTCGGCCTTAAGGATTTTGCTATGGCAGGCGGTGTCGCTTCGAACCAGGCCTTAAGGGGTGCGCTTAAGTGTACCTGCGAGGAGGCGGGGGTTAATTTTTACTGCCCGTCACCTATATATTGCACGGATAATGCGGCGATGATAGGCGTGGCAGGATATTATGAGTTCGTGGCGGGCAAACGGGATGATTTGTCGCTTAATGCTGTGCCGGGGCTGAAACTTTGATTTATTTACTGAAATGCCTGCACGCGTGCCTGCTGTGTCCGAAATATGATACTTGTAAAGTGCCCGTGGGCTGCCCAACCCGTAAAATATCATTTTGCGGGCTAAGGACTCCGCCGCGGGTAGAGAGCGTGCTGTGCTGACTCATCAAAAAGATATAATTTATAGGGCGGTCTACGTATACGCCCGCAAAGTGATATTTTAGGGTAGGGCAGCGTGACAGGACATTATATTGTTAAAGATAGAAGTTTAATAAATAACAGCAGCATTTAAAGGCTGAAAAAAGAGGTTAGACATATGGGAAAGAAATGGGCGATAGTGCTGGCGGGAGGCCAGGGAAAGAGAGCAGGGGGCGGTGTGCCGAAGCAGTATAAGGTTATCGGCGACAGGCCTGTGCTTTATTATTCACTTAAGGCTTTTACGGATGCAGGAGTGGACGGAATTCTTGTTGCGGCGGATTCGGAGCATATGCAGCTTGTTATGGGTATGATTGATGATTTTGCCCTGGACAAGGTGTGCACTATTTTTGAAGGCGGCGAGGAAAGGCTTTTTTCTGTGGCCAGAGGGCTTAACGAGCTTGAAGGGTTAAGGGATAATGAAGGAAATCTGCTTGCCGGCGAGGATGATATCGTGCTTATCCATGATGGTGTGCGGCCTTTTGCGGCGCCTGAGCTGATAAATGAAACCGCCGAGGCGGCAGCGCTTACGGGTGCTGCAATAGCTGCCATGAGAAGCAGGGATTCTATCAAAATTTCTGATGAAGAGGGAAATATCTTAGCGGCCCCTGCAAGAGAGCTTGTGTGGCAGGCGCAGACACCGCAGGCATTTAAGCTGGGCGAAATAAGCCACGCTTATAAGAAGGTTCTAAGGAGCGATGAAATACCTGCGTTTACGGATGATGCAGGTGTTTATAAATATGTTTTTCCGAAAAATGCAGTAAGGCTTGTTGAGTCGCCGGCAACTAATATGAAGATAACGACGCCTGAGGATTTTGCGATAGCGGAGGCGCTGGCGAAGAGTATGAGCCTGGAGGAAAGAAAGGCATGAAAATAGTTATAAAGATCGGAACGTCGACGCTGTGCTACACGGGAGGGCGCCTTAATATAAGAAGGACAGAGGAGTTGTGCAAGATAATCAGCGACCTTAAAAATTCCGGAAACGAGATTATTATTGTTTCATCGGGCGCAATCGCGATGGGCACAGGAAAGCTTTCTCTTGAGAAACGTCCTTCTGATATGGCCACAAAGCAGGCGGCTGCGGCTGTGGGCCAATGCGAGCTTATGTATGTTTACGACAGGATGTTTTCTGAATATCACCACAATGTGGCGCAGATTTTGATAACGGCATCGGATGTGGAAAATGAGGAGCGCCACAATAATTTTTCCACAACATTGAACAGGCTTCTTAAGCTGGGGGTTATTCCTGTTATAAATGAAAATGACTCTATTGCGACAGAGGAAATAGGCATAGGAGATAATGATACGCTGGCTGCGATTGTGGCGACAAGCGCAAAGGCAGACCTTCTTATTCTTTTGTCGGATATAGACGGGCTTTACACGGCGGACCCGCACAAGGATAAAAGCGCAAAGCTTATAAGCGAGGTAAGAAATATTGATGAGCATATAAGGGCTTTGGGCGGCGGAAGCGCGTCATCGCTTGGAACGGGCGGCATGAAGACAAAGCTTTCGGCGGCGGAGATATGCGTGAAGGCAGGGTGCGATATGATTATTGCAAACGGTGCCGACCCGGCTGTTTTGTATGACATCAGTGATGGAAAAGCCGTGGGCACGAGGTTTTATGCGTGATTGGAGATTAAAAATTAATGGAAACAAAAAAGATTATTGAGAATGCAAACAGCAAAAAGTTTGAGCTGGCAGCGCTTAGTTCAGAGGAAAAGAACAAGGCGCTTTCTGTTATGGCGGATTTTCTGGAATCTGAAACTGAAAGTATATTAAAGGCTAATAAAGAGGACCTTGAAAAGGCAAAGGGCACGATGAGTGATGTCATGCTGGACAGGCTTCTTTTAAACGAGGCCAGGATAAAGGGCATGGCAGATGGAATCAGAGATGTTATTGCGCTGCCTGACCCGGTGGGACTTGTGCTTGATGAAAGAACAATTACGGAAGGGCTGAATCTTAAAAAGGTTTCGGTGCCTTTGGGCGTGATTGCAATTATATATGAAAGCCGCCCTAATGTTACGTCTGATGCGGCAGCGCTTGCCATAAAGAGCGGCAATGTGTGCATATTAAGAAGCGGCAAGGAAGCCTATAATACGTCGGCTTCTATTGTGCGCGCAATGCAGAAGGGCCTTGAGTCAATCGGGCTTCCAAAGGATTTTGTGAATATAATCGACGACACCTCCCGTGAAAGCGCAAAGGAGCTTATGCATGCGCGTGGGCAGATAGACCTGCTTATACCGCGTGGCGGTGCCGGCCTTATAAGGGCCTGCGTGGAGGAGGCAACTGTTCCATGCATTGAAACGGGCACGGGCATATGCACAGTTTATGTGGACGAGGCAGCAGACCTTGAAAAGGCCCTTAAGATTATTGAAAATGCCAAGACGCAGAGGCCGTCTGTGTGCAACGCAGAAGAAACTTGTCTGGTGAGCGAAAAAATTGCCGGTGAATTTTTGCCGCGTTTAAAGAAAGTGCTGGTGGATGACAGGGAAAGCGCCGGCTTATCGCCTGTGGAATTAAGGCTCTGCGAAAAGGCTATGGAAATCATTCCGGGTGTGCCTGCAGAGGAAAAGGATTTTGATACTGAATTTTTGAATTATATTCTGGCAGTTAAAATTGTGCCTGATGTTAAGGCAGCAGTAGAGCATATTGCAAAGCATTCTACGCATCACAGCGACGCAATTGTTACGGAATGCGAAGAAAATGCAGAGTATTTTGCGCAGCATGTGGACAGCACTTCTGTTTATGTGAACGCATCCACGCGCTTCACGGACGGAGGCATGTTTGGCCTTGGCTGCGAGATGGGAATTTCCACCCAGAAGCTTCATGCAAGAGGGCCGATGGGGCTTCAGGAGCTTACAAGCTACAAATATATTGTCCGCGGAAACGGGCAGGTTAGAAAATAAGGCAGCAAAAGGAGAAAACTTATGTCAGGTAAAAACAGTTTTGGTTTTATAGGCTGCGGCAATATGGGCGGAGCTCTTGCGAAGGCAGTATGCAAGAGTGTGGACCCTTTGGATGTATATTTAAGTAACAGAAGCAGGGAAAAGACAGAAGCGCTGAGGCAAAGCATTATTGAAGAAAGCAAGGCTTTGGGAAAAGGCGAAGCGGCCGGCGGTTGCGGCCTTAAGGAATGCCCGGCTTCGGAAGGTTCTGGAATGCCTTTTGCATCAGAAGGGCCGGTTATTTCAGACAACCTCTCTATTGCGGGAAAGTGCAAGTTTATTTTCCTGGGAGTAAAGCCTCAGGGGCTTCCGGCGCTTCTTGAGGAGATAAGGCCTGTGCTTATGGAAAGGGCAGACGAGTTTGTCCTTATTTCCATGGCAGCAGGAACAACAATCGAAAAAATAAAATCATTTGCGGGAGATTTCCCTGTGATAAGAATTATGCCGAACCTTCCGGCAGCAGTGGGAAAGGGCGTAGTGCTTTATGACAGCATGGGCGTATCTGAAGATGACCTGGGCGCATTCCTTTCTGCCATGAAGGCAGCAGGCGAGCTTGTGCCTGTGGAAGAAGGGAAAATCGACGCGGCCAGCGCTATCTCAGGCTGCGGGCCGGCCTTCGTTTTCATGTTTATAGAAAGCTTGGCGGACGGGGCTGTTAAGTGCGGAATTCCAAGAAAGACCGCCTTAAAGCTGGCAATGGCCACTGTTTCCGGATCGGCCGAATATGCAGCTGCATCCGAAAGCCATCCTGAAGAATTAAAGGATGCCGTGTGCAGCCCGGGCGGCACCACCATAGAAGGCGTGCTTGCCTTAGAAGCCGGCGCCTTCAGGGCCACTGTGGCAGACGCCGTAGTAAGCGCATACGAGGCAAACAAGAAGTTTTGAATATACAATCTGTATGACGAGACAAACGAAACATGGTCAGACGGGCCGGATGCTTTTATAAGGCTTTATAAGGAAATTGGATAATATAACTACGGTGGAAAAGAATTTCAAAAATTGCTAAATCGCATAATCAGGCGGATTTTTCCGAAGATGACTGCTTAGGCGACTGCGTATACATGAGCTGCTACAGCTGTGACAATATCCTGTCTGTAAAATGCGAACATACCAAAAACTATGAAATAGAAACGGGAGTCTGGGAAGAATACAAATACTTTTATTATTCCGAAATAGAGACTTTGAACTTTGACCTTAATACCGGCAAGCAGATCCTTCTTCAGGACCTGTTCGCTGACAGTATAGATTTCGAGGAATTCGTCAACGAAAAGGTCTATACGATCCTTGATAAGAACGATGCCACAAGCGAAGGATATGACTGGACCGACATATATGATCTGAAACTGGTTGCTCCTTTCAGCGGCATAAAATATGATCAGAAGTATTACATTGAGGAATACAGCGGGAACATTGTCCTGATATTTGACGATGAAACTCCGGAATTTCTCTGCACATCCATTCCGTCAACTGTCAGCATCGATGTTTTGGATGCTCTTGCGTATCAGGAAAAATTCCGCGGAGAAAATCTTTTTGAGAACGAAACGCCTGAGTACATGCTGTTGGTTCACAGCTACAGCGAGTATAATCGTGAAGGTGACGATATTTACGACGAAGAGTATTTCGGTAATGAGGATATACGCATTGATGAATACCTTACGTATGCTTCCATTTATTCCGCCGAGAGTATATATGCATATGCAGAGTATAATACGTATATCGGACGCTATGGCGATTATCCGTATGTTTGCCTTTATCGCGGAAATGGCATAATAGAACAAAATAACTGGACTTCGCTTTGGTATGACAATCATGAAGAGTATCATTGCTTCGATCCTGACGGAAACGAACTTGATCTTGCCGGAATTTTCAACTGCGGCGAGGATGAAATCAAGGATATCATCGTAGGGTGCTGGATGAAAAACACCGAAAGAGATGCAGAAGAATTTTTTGATATATATGGCATTTCACTGTTTTACGAATTCTTTGATGAAGCGTATAACCATATAAATGGTTTCTATTTAAACAGCGATGCTGTAAGTTTCTCGTTCGATCTCAATATCTCAGAGCTATGCGAAAGGTATTTCTCTGAAAATGAGGATTCCTGGAAGCTTTTATGGGCGTCTTCATACGCAAATTATGGCGACATCGGCTGCGACATGCTGAACATTTTTTAACCGAAAATGAGAGATTTTTCTTACCTGTTTAAACTCTTTCTATTTTATCTATTTATTTGAAGTGTCAAGTATGCATATTAGATTTCGTGCCGAGGGATTTTGCCGATGCCATATCTTCCGTATATATTCGATATAATCCCCATGCATAAAAAAACTGACAAAAGAATAGTTCTTCTGTCAGTTTTTCTTAATTTATATTTGTGTCAGTTTACTAAATTATCCAATCACTTTTTCGAAATCAGCGGCTGGCCGTTTCTCTTCTTCACCACGGAAACAACCATTGCTGTCAGCGCGAAGAGGGCAATCGCGTTCGGGATTACCATCAAATTGTTGAACATGTCAGTGAGCTCCCAGACAAGGTCGTTTGATGTGATGGTGCCAATGAAGATAAATACCAGGGCAATTGCATAGTAAACAATAAGGCAGGTTCTTTCGTGCTTTTCAGCTGCTTTGCCGCTGATGTAAAGAGCGTTGATTTTACCGAAAAGGTTCCAGCTGAGCACTGTGGAGAAGGCAAAGAAGAACAGACAGATTGCCACGAATATTGCGCCGAATTTTTCACCAAAGATTGTGCCGAAGGCAAGCTGGGCTAAGTTGGCTTTTCCCACGCCATCCGGAATAACGCCTGTGTTCAGGATACCATCTTCTGTATAAAGAGTAATGATGATAACAAGTGCATTTAATGTAAGAACTACGAAAGTGTCGATAAATACGCCGATCATGGCAACAACGCCCTGGTCGTGCGGATCCTTAACATTGGCCTGTGCATGTGCATGAGGTGTGGAACCCATACCGGCTTCGTTCGAGAAGAGGCCTCGCTTTGCGCCCTGGCTGATTGCTGTCTTGATGGCATAGCCCAAGGTGCCGCCGATGATGGCCGTTGGCTCAAAGGCATATTTGAAAATCATGCCGAATGCTGTCGGAAGATAGGTGATTCTTGCGAAGATAATAACCAGTGCACCGATTACAAAAAGGCATGCCATGACAGGAACGATTTTTTCTGTAACGGAAGCGATACGCTGAACGCCGCCGATAAAGATGATGCCGCAGATCACAACAAGGATTATGCCCACAACCCATGCAGGGATGCCAAAAGCATTTTCCATGGTAGAGCCGATGGAGTTGGACTGAACCATGCAGCCTGTAAAGCCAAGGGCGATGATGATTGCAACTGCGAAGAAGCCTGCCAGGAATTTGCCGAAGCCTCCTGTGAAGGCTGTGCGGATGTAATAAACAGGTCCGCCCTTAACATTTCCATTTGCGTCAACTTTTCTGGTTTTGATTGCAAGTGTTGCCTCGGCATATATTGTGGCCATACCGAAGAATGCGATTATCCACATCCAGAAGATGGCGCCTGGGCCGCCCACTAAAATGGCGCCTGAAGCACCGATTATGTTGCCGGTGCCGACCTGTGCTGCGATGGCAGTGGCCAGAGCCTGGAACGAAGAGATTCCGACTTTTTCTTTTTTGCCGAAAAATTTAATGTTGCCGAAGGTTTTGCGCATGCCTTCGCCGAAGCAGCGCACCTGGACGAACTTTGTTTTGATTGAAAACCAAAGCCCCACGGCTATCAAAAGGAATATCAGAATATAGCTTGAAAGATATTCGTTGATATTACAAACGATTGGATACAAAAAATCCTGAATTGACTGCATAAAAAATTCCTCCCTGAAAATAAAAAAAGTTGTTTTTCAACAACTCCGGAGAACTAAAGAAAAAATTGATTTTCTCTGTCCTTTGGCCTGAGAGATTCGGGGCTTGTTTAAGCACCCTTGCACCTTCGGCACCCGACTGAACGGGATTCTCCAGAGTTTCCTCCGCAGCCAGTTTTGCAAACCAACAATTCTGACCGCCTCAACGGAACATATTGACTCCGTGAATGATACAAAGCTTATGCGACAATGTCAATAGGAAAAGATAAAAAATTATATTCAGGCGAAAAAATTATATTTGAAAGTAGTATTTTTTTAAAATTTTTTATAGATATATTTATTTTTAGAATATATTCACACAATCAAATCTTTCAACTTCCCACTCAAAATCCCATCTTCGACAGTTGTAAAAATCGACAAAGGCAGAATTCCTTATATTTACAGGGATTCTGCCTCTTTTGCTCTGCGGAAGAATGCAGCATATAATTACTTTTGTGACATTTTTTTTGCTTTCTTGTTAAGTTCCTTAGGCTGATAGTATTTTTTATCTAATCCCAGATCGATCACTTTGTTAAGAGCGGTGCATACCTGTGAACCGGTATAGGCTGAAAGATAAAACATATCGTCCACATTGACAACATTCATGTTCCGCATGGTTTCAATGATATTTTCAGTAGTGAAATGCGTACCGTTCCTGTCCAGTTTGGCTTCAAGAAGTCTGTAGATCAGCAGGGTCGTATAACAGATCATGAAATGGGCAATGATGCGTTCGCGCGCTTTAAGCTGGAATGAGAATATTGTGTGATATTGAAAATCGTGATAAGCTAAATCTGGATGCAGCGGCCTGCATGCTTATTTTCGTACGAGAATATAAATGAAGGAATTTATATGGAACTAAAAAGAAACAGAACGATCATTAACCGTAAGTATATGGAGTATTTCATCCCCACCATACTTACAGCAATGGCAAGTAACATTGCGATCATGGTGGATTCAACCATCGTGGGCAATCTTCTGGGAAGTGCGGAGCTTTCCTCGGTTAATTTACTCTCACCTGTGAATCAGTTGTATTTTTCCATGAGCATTTTATTCGGTCTGTCTGCAGCAAGTATAATTGCTAAGGTAAAAGGCGCAGATGGTACAGACAGAGATGGCTGCAACAACGTGTTTACCACGGGCTTTTTATCCCTTGCTGTTTTGTGCATTATCCTGATGGTCGTACAGTTTGTTTTTCTCGATAATATAGTCAATCTTCTGACATCCGATGAAAATCTGCGCATACTTGTAAAACAGTATTACATTCCTTTGATCGCAGGTACGCCGATAACATTGTTTATGACAAGCGGAATACATCTGGTGCGTACAGACGGCAGACCAAAATTCGCATCAAAGATCATCATTATTGCTAATTGTGTTAATTTAGTGCTGGATCTGATTACGATTCTGCTTTTTAAAGCCGGGATTATGGGAGCATCAATTTCAACTGTTATCGGAAATACTGTCGGAGTTGTTTTGCTTCTTACGCATTTCCGGCGAAATGATAATACTTTAAGACTGAATTTTAAAATTCTGAAAGATTTATCCGTGTTCGCTAAAAATCTGATCGATCTACTTGCCACCGGTGTCTCCGGCGCTCTGGCAACATTGCTTATTACCGTAAAGATGTTATTCCTTAACACGATCATCCAGCAGTATGGCGGTCAGAGTGCCCTTGTGGCATATGCTGTTGTATCGCTTTGTCAGGTGTTTGTTTCTGCATTTGTAACAGGTGCTTCTCAAACGATGATCCCGATAGTGAGCCTGCTAATGGGGGAAAAGGACTATAAGGGCGTTAAATTTACATTTAGATATGCCTTTAGAATTTTGCTCATATGCAGCCTGGCTATTACTGCCATTGCTGAGATTATTCCGGAATCCATTGTAAGGCTATATGGATTGCGCACAGCTGAAGATCTGGCAATGGGGATATCGGCTCTTCGGATAAGTTCACTGCTTTTCCCTGCCATGGCGATTACTTTCCTGATACAGTACTTTTTTATGTGTACAGGTAAAAGGTCCATATCAACAACAATCTCCGTTATAAACGGTGTTGTGTTTGTTATTCCATTTGGCCTGCTTTTCTCGTATCTGTTTGGTATTACAGGAGTGTGGATCGCTCTCGTTGCTGCTCAGTTTGCTACACTGATAGTTGTCATAGCTATTGCATCAATCATTAAACTGAGATCAAAAGGAAGATACCGGAGTTTGTATCTTATTGATGAGAATACTGTTGACGAGCTGCTTAGTTTTTCAATTGATAAAAATTCTTCTGAAACAGTAAGAAAATATATTACAGAAAAAGTCAATGAGAGAACTGCAGACGCGGTGTGCGCAGTGCTTGATATTTTAAATGCCGCAGATCTTGAAAAACGCAGAAAACGAAATTATACAGATATAAGAATATGTAAAGATCAGGATCTTAAAGTAATCATAAAAAATAGCGGTGCGTCAGTCGGGGAGGATGCATTCAGCCAAATAAGCAGCGTTAAATATGCGAAGGTTCTTGGCTTCAATCAGATCAGAATAACCATGCAGGAGGGTTGATCATGAATTATATAGAACATCTCAGAACAATAATAAAAAAATACGGTGACAGAGCTGCTCTTGTAGATAAAAAAGGCTGCAGAACTACCAGCTATAAAGAATTATACCTGCTTTCATGCAAGGTCGCGAATAAAATTAAAGTTCAAGCTACTATGAAAGGGACTCCGGTCATGGTCTGTATGGACAGGCAGATGGAGTATATCGCCTCATATCTGGGAATAATTATGGCAGGTTGTGCAGTAGTGCCGCTGGTCCCGGAATACCCACAATCAAGGATCGATCACATCAAAGCAGATTGTAAGGCCGGGCTCATAATATCAAATGACTTTTTTGACGATATCAACAGCTATGAGGCCGCAGAATATCCGGAACCGGATGAAAATTCCGATTCCCTTATCATCTACACATCAGGTTCCACGGGAAAGGCAAAAGGGATCGTTCATACCTACAAGAGTATTTCCTCAATAACCGAAAGAAATCTGTCATTATATGAGATAGGAACCGACCTGATCTTCGCCGCAATCGCCCCACTCTCGTTTGTTGCAATGCTCGGCGAATATTTAATGCCGTTCCTGCTTGGCGGAACAGTGCATATGCTGGATAACGAGATCAGAAAAGATGCTTCAAAGCTTGCAGATTACTACAAAGATAATCATATAACGATGGGTTTTATAAGCCCGCAGCTTCTGAAGGTGTTTAAAAACAGATCCACAGAACTTAAAAGAATCCTTACGGGTAGTGAAAGGTTATCTAACGTTAAATATGACGATTTCGAAATTGTGAATGTATACGCTTCAAGTGAAATCGGTGTTTCAGCAGCATACTTCTCAGTTGATAAAAAATATGACAACACGCCTATCGGTAAGCCTTCAGAGGGACTTACATTTTATGTACTGGATGAGGATGGAAATGAGCTTGATGATGGAGAAGAGGGAGAGCTCTGTGTAAAAGGCTGTTATGTTAAGGAGTATCTTAACAAGCCAGAAGAGACAAAAAAAGCATTTATCAAATGTGAAGACGGCTCTGCTTTGGTGCATACAGGTGATATTGTAAAAAGGCTTCCTGACGGGAACTACCTGTATGTAAACAGAAAAGACTGGCTGGTTAAGATCAACGGACAACGAGTGGAAACACTGGAGATAGAGCTTCTCATTTCAGAGATAGAGGGTATATTTGGAGCTGTCGTAAAAGCATTTACAGACAGGGATGGACAGAATTATCTGGTAGCCTATTATGCAGCCGATCGAGCTATGGAAAATGATATTAAAAATAAAATTTCTCAGAATCTGCCGGACTACATGATGCCGAGATTTATTACAAAGCTTGAATCAATTCCCGTGAATTCAAATGGGAAGGTAGACAGGCTTTCTCTGCTCCCTCCGCTGGCAGAAGACTTTAAGGCTGAATATGCAGCACCGACAACGGATGCCGAAAGGAAGATATGTGATGCTTTTGAGTCGATCCTTCAATGCGGCAGGGTAGGTATCATGGATGACTTTTATGCTCTCGGTGGTGATTCAATTAAGGTCATTTCCTTAGCTGCGATGCTTGAAGACATGAATGTTTCACCGCAGCTGATTTTGAAAAACAGGACAGCTAAAGAACTTGCTGCTGCTTTGAAGAATGCAAAAGCCGATGAGAGCTGGCAAAAAGATGAGAGCAGAACGGAATATCCGCTCTCAGCCGCAGAAAAAGCAATGTATATTGAACAGATGCTTGACTCCGAGTCAGTGCAGTATAATCTCAATACGACGATTGTTGTAGAAGGTTCTGATGCCGATACGGTTAAAAAAGCGATTGAAAAAGTTATGGGAATGCATGAGGCATTCAGGTCTTATTATGCCAATAAAAACGGTACGCCGATAAGGGTACTTACTGGCGAGATCCCGGAGATTGAAAGCTTTGATGCCGACAGCGCTGAAGCTGCCATGTCATCAATCAAAGCATTTAACCCTCCATTCGATCTGTCAACTATCCCTGTCAAGGTAAGATTATACAGGACTGATGCCGGTATTTTTGTGCAGCTTCTGATGCACCATATAATGATAGATGGTGAAGGCATAAATATTATAGTTAAAGAGCTGGCGGACACTTTAGCAGGCAGAGATGTCAAGGCAGCGGGGTATGACCTTTCGTACTGCTGTGAGAATTCAAATAAGAATGCCGACAGGCATATGGAATATTACAGAGAACTGTTTAAAGATGGTGTACCTGTTAATGAGATGCCTGTTAAGGCAGCAAGACCTAAGGTTCATCCAATGTCAGACACAATGCTTGATTACGGCATTGACTCCTATCAATGCAGCAGGTTAAGAGAGTGCGCAAGAAAAATAAATGTAACCTTATTTGAACTCCTTCTCGGTGCGGCAGCTATGGCGGTCGGTAAATACTGCGCAAGCGAGGATGTGGTGCTGGGGGTTCCTAAAAATACCCGTGATGGAAAGACAAGCAAAACAGTAGGTATGTTTATCAATACACTGCCCGTACGCATAAGGCCGCAAAGAGATATGCCGGTAAAGGACTATTTCTGTGCGGTGTCAGACAGTTTAAGGGGGACTTTGTCTAATTCGGACTGCTCATTTGAAAGTATTGTTGATGAATTCTGCCCACAGAAAGATCTGTCCCGTCATCCTGTTTTTGATGTCGGTGTCAACATGCTTGCAACAAGCTTTAAATACAATGAAAATGGTACAACTGTAAGGCTTATTTGTGAATATCAGAAAATGGGCAGAGATATTAACCTTTTCTTCGAAAACGAAGGCGATGAAATGAAACTGACGCTTATGTATTCATCCCTTCTTTTTGATAAAACGGTCATTGAAAACCTGGCCGATTTACTGATGGCAATTCTCAGCAGGATTGCAGCTGATACTGATCTTACTGTGCGCCAGGCGTCAGAACTTACCGGGGAACAGAAAGAGATAATTGACGGGTTCAGTCCAAAGCAGGATGACGACTACGGTATACAGCTTCTTCACAAAAGGTTTGAAGCTCAGGTTTTAGCTACACCTGATAATATAGCAGTTATTGCAGTTGATAGAGAATATACATATAAAGAACTTGACGAGGATTCCGACAAGGTTGCCAATTCACTTATGGACAGGGGATTTTCAGCTTGTGACAGCGCTGTTGTTATGCTGAAGAGAACATCAAAATTCTTCGCGGCAATTCTCGGTGTGTTAAAGGCCGGTGGTTCATATATTCCAACTGACCCGGCGTATCCTGCAGACAGAATACAAAGTGTCTTACAGGATAGCGAAAGCAGATTCGTTATTACCGATGAATATTCAGATAAATATACGAATTGTGTGACGATAGATGAGCTCCTGCATAACGAGAACTCAGCTAAGCCCTGCGTTTCGGTGACCCCGGATGACCTCGCATACATGATCTATACATCTGGATCTACGGGTAAGCCGAAAGGGGTAATGATAGAACACAAAAGCATCTGTAATTACCTCAGAATACATGAATCCAATATTTTCCCATATCTTGTGGCCCATAAAGTCAGCAGGTTTATGACGGTAACAACGGTAGCTTTTGATATGTCGATAAAGGAGATATATTCCCCGCTTCTGAGCGGCAAAACGCTTGTATTTGCAGATGAGGAGGCAGCTGCCGACCCAGGAGTCCTTGTTGAATGGTTCAGAAAAACCGGCGCAGATGGTTTTAACGGAACACCTTCGAGAGTAGAACAGTATCTGTATGTTGATGGATTTGAAGATGCTGTTAAAAATCTTAAAATGATCGGCTGTGGCGGCGAAAAATATTCTACCACATTGCTTAGCAAGCTTAAGACTATCACAGATGCTGTGATCTTAAACTCATATGGTCCTACTGAGATCACGATATCATCGAATGTAGCATACCTGAATGATAATAATATCAGTGTCGGCAGACCACAGCTCAATGTTAAGGAGTTTATTGTAGATGCATTTGGGGACGAGCTTCCTGTCGGCGTTATGGGTGAGCTGTATATAGGCGGAATGGGTGTAGCAAGAGGCTATAATAACCTTGAAGAAATGACGGCAGAGCGCTTTGTGGAATATAAAGGCATGAGAGTTTATAAGTCCGGTGACTATGCTAAGTGGACACCGGACGGAAATGTTGTTATTTTCGGAAGAAAAGACAATCAGGTGAAGCTGCGCGGGTTCAGAATCGAGCTTGGAGAGATAGAAAGCTTAATCGCTGCTCAGCCGGGTATAAAAAAGGCCGTTGTGCTTATCAAAACACTGAATGGGCAGGACAATATATGCGCATACTTTACGGCAGACCGGAAAATCGATATTAATGAACTGAGGGAAGAACTGAAAAAGCAGCTGACGCATTACATGATCCCGACTGCGTTTATGCAGCTCGATACCATGCCGGAAACACAGAATGGAAAAATTGATATGAAGTCTTTGCCGGAGCCGAAAGAAAATAAGATCAAGACGGCGGATGTGTCAGTCTATGATAATATTATCACGCGAAAGATCAAAGAAATTCTTACGCAGATCACAGGTGTTACTGAGTTTATAAATACAGAGGACTTGATCGGATACGGACTGAATTCGCTTGGGATCATCAGGCTTGTTATCGAACTTAACAAAGAATTCAGTATTTCTCTTGCTGTCAGGGATTTAAGAGATGGATGTACCATAGCCGGCCTTGAAGAAATGATAATCGTTAATTACATGAGCGGCAGGAATCAACAATTATCAGAAAAAGCTGAAAAAGAAGTCATAGATAGCTGTCCTCTTTCAAGCTCACAGTTTGGTGTGTATTCGGAATGTATGAAAAATCCGTATACAACGACCTACAATATTCCGATATACTACACATTCCCGAAGGAAACGGACATCGGAAAACTTACAAAAGCCGTCAGGACCGTACTTGATGCGCATCCTTATATATTTACAACCATTACCATTGAAGGTGATGATATTGTACAAAAAAGAGCAGTAAGTACTGCTGTTGACATTCCGGTGCATGACCTTGATGATGGGTGTTTAGATAAATTTAAAAATGAATTCTGCAAGCCTTTTAGCCTCATGAATAAAAGACTGTTCAGAATAGAAATTGTTAAGACGGATAAGGCAGTTTACCTGTTTACTGATTTTCACCATATTATATTTGACGGCGGTTCGGGCAGTATATTTATTAAACAGCTTAAGGATGTTCTCGAGGGAAGGCAGATAGATAAAGAAAGTTACGATTATTTTGACTTTGTGACTGATACAGATACGGAAGGTGAGACATACAAAGCGTCTGAAAAGTATATTTCTGAGCTTCTTCAAAACTGTGAGGGTGCAGACGCAATTACACCGGACCTGGGTGGATTGCCTGAAAACGGGAAAGCAGCTATGGTATCTATACCGGTGAACATGACAGAGATAAAGGAATTCTGTACTGAACACAAGATCACAGCTGCTCATTTGTTCCTGGCTGCTGTATTTTACACTGTCTCAAGATTCACCAATTCACACAATGCATATATCAGTACTATCAGCAACGGCCGTGCTAATATTAAATTAAAGGATTCCTTTGGTATGTTCGTTAATACCATGCCGCTGGGGATTGAAATAGGAGATATTTCGGCTGTTGAGCTTACAGAACAGTGTAAGGATATATTTAACAGGGCTGTAGACAATGAAATGTATCCTTTCGCAAAAGTAGCTTCAAAATACAATTACTCAACCGATATATTCTTTGCTTACCAGCTTGGAGTAAAAGAAGAGATCATAATTAACAATGAAACTATAACGTCAACTCCTGTAGGGGAACGTATGGTTAAGTTTAAGACCGGAATTTACATCGAAAATAATAATGGTGTGGACTGCATCGATATAGTATTTAATGATGCACAGTACAGTTATTCATTAATGAATACACTGGCATCATGCATCAAAGCAGTTGTTTACAATATTATTGCAGACCCGCAGCAGCCGGTCAGAAAACTTTCCATGCTTGATAAAGACAGCAGTGCATTTGTCGAAAAGGTATCGAGCACAAAGCTTGAAAAACCGCAAAATGAATTGCTTCACAGAATGTTTGAAAAGCAGGTGGAGCAAAATCCTGACCACAAGGCATTGGTGGCCGTTGACGGCGAATTCAGCTACAGGGAACTTGATGACAGAGCGAATAGAGTGGCCAATGCGCTTATAGAAAAGGGCGTAAAGACAGGAAGCAATGTTGTGCTCCTGCTCGAGAGAAAATCAGCTTATTTTGCAGCCTTACTGGGTGTATTAAAGGCGGGCGGAACCTTCATCCCGTCATGTCCTGATTATCCGAAGGAGAGAATAGAAAATATAATTGAAGATAGTGAGGCAGATTATATTATCAGCTTCGGGGAATTTCTTAATATGTACGATAAAGCTCTTGATATAGAGGAGCTTGAAAGATCTTCCGACAAAACTAATCCTATGGTTGAGGTCAATCCGGAAAATTTAGCATATATGATCTATACATCGGGTTCCACAGGCAAACCAAAGGGCGTTATGCTGAAACATAAGGGTATTGCTAATTATCTTACAGACAGTGAGTATAATCCGCAGATTCATCTCGTAAAGAAAAACTGCAGATGCTACGGCTCAGTTACGACAGTTTCCTTTGATATGAATTTTAAGGAAACGATGGGGGCATTGTGTAATGGCCTGACGCTGGTTTTCGCCGGTGATGAAATGACACAGAATCCTATCCTTCTGGGAGAATTTTTCCAAAAAAATAATGTGGATGCATTTAATGCGACAGTATCGAGACTTCTTACTTATATGGAGGTCCCGGAATTCGCAAAGGCAATGCAGAACTGCAAGGTTATTCTTTCCGGAGGCGAAAAATATTCCGATAAGCTTTTGTCTGTACTGAGGGAAAAGACAAATGCACGGATTCTGAATACCTACGGTCCTACAGAGGTCACGGTTTCATCGAATGTGGCAGATCTGACAGATGCTCAGATCATCACCGTTGGTAAACCTTTATATAACTACATCGAGTATGTGGTGGATGCGGACGACAATAAGCTTCCTGCTAATGTAGTGGGTGAACTGATCATCGGCGGTGTCGGTGTGGGAAAGGGATACAGAAAGCTGCCGGAGAAAACCAAAGAGGCGTTTATTTCATATGAAGGTCAGCCGTTTTACCGCTCAGGTGACTACGCTCGCTGGACAGATAACGGAGAGCTTGTAATTCTCGGAAGAAAAGACAATCAGGTAAAGATCAGGGGTCTCAGGATCGAACTCGGTGAAATCGAAAAGGTGCTTACGTCGATCAAGGGCATCCGTTCAGGGATTGTTATGATTCGAAAACTTCGTAATGAAGATGTTATTTGCGCCTACTATACTGCAGACAGGGCATTCGACGAAAATGAACTGAAAGAGATAATGGCACAAAAGCTGACTGCTTATATGGTTCCGGCATTTTTTGTCCAGATGGATGAAATGCCGCTTACAGCAAATGGGAAGATAAATACAAAAGCATTAGCTGAACCTCAGATCAAGAACAGTTCTAAAAAGATTGAAAAACCCGTATCGGAAGCAGAAAAAGCTTTCTGTGATATCTTCTGCAGGGTTCTGGGTCTGGATTCTGTGTCAGTTACAGATAATTTCTTTGATCTGGGCGGCAGCTCCCTTTCAGTTACAAATGTGGTTATTCAGGCTTCAAAGAGCAATTACCATATAGCATTTAGGGATGTATTCGCCAACTCGACTCCGAGAGCTCTCGCAAAGCTTGTCGATGCCGATCATAAAGAATGCCTGAACCCATTTGGCAGAATTGATGATTATGATTACTCGGGGATCAACAGAGTACTTTCCGAGAATACGCTTTCGTCATTTTTGAATGGAAAAATGCAGAAAATAGGCAATGTCATACTCTCAGGGGGCACCGGATTTTTAGGGATACATATCCTGAACAAGCTGTTAACAGATTATGATTCAAAAATATATTGCTTACTCAGAAATTCCGAATCACTGCCTGCTGAAAGAAGACTCAAGTCAATATACTATTATTACTTTGATGAAGATGTCCTTGAGAAATATAAAGGGAGAATAGAGATCATCCCTGAGGATATCACAAAACTTGAATCACTTGAAAACTTCACAGTTGCGGATGTTGATACTTTTATCAATTGTGCCGCTAATGTAAAACATTTCTCAGCAGGGACAGATATTGAGGATGTTAACTATTATGGGGTAAAAAATATACTTGAATTTTGTAAGCGAAGAGATATAAGGCTTATTCATGTTTCAACCATGAGTATTGGAGGCGCATATATCGGAGAAAAAGGTATGACTGACTGCCTTAAAGAAGATATGCTCTACATCGGCCAGACGCTTTCTTCAAAATATACAAATTCAAAATATCTGGCAGAAAGAGAAATCCTGAATGCTGTAGCGAATGGATTTAATGCGAAGATCATGCGTGTCGGCACATTGTCTGCCCGTGATAAGGATGGCGAATATCAGATCAATTTTAAAACGAACAACTTTACCGGAAGAATAAAATCAGCATATGTAATAGGGGCATATCCGTACAACAATATGACAGGCACAGTGGAGTTCTCGCCTATAGATTCCTGCGCTGATGCTATACTTCGTCTTGCAGGAACACCGAAGGAGTGCGTTGTGTTCCATCCGTATAACAACCATATGCATATCATGGAAGAAATATATACTGCCATGAACGAAATAGGGCTTAACACAATGGCTGCGGATAGCGAAACTTATGCTAAAAGACTTGAGGCGGCAAAAGAGGATCCCCAAAAAGCAGAGGTGCTTTCAAGCTTTATGGCATACGAAAGAATAGATGGCAGAAAAGTCTATAGTGTATCAAAAAGTAATGAATACACGATGCAGGTATTATACAGACTGGGATTTTGCTGGCCGGTCACATCACTGGATTATATTAAACAATTTCTTGTTGCACTTAAAACATTAGGATATTTTGATATATAAATTATTGCACATAGGAATAAATATAGTAAAGGATGATAAGCCGTTCTGGCAAAAAGTCCGACCCAGAAGGATTTATTATCGTGTCTCATGAAAGCAGCTGAGAACAGATATTTACGATGGCGCTTCAGGATTTAGTAATTGAAAATGATAGGGCGATGAAGTAAAATACGAAAAATATGCAAGAGAAATCTTAGGAATATGATCAGAATATATGGAGGCAGATATGGCAGATTGTAATGTTCGTCCGGAATCCATGGAAAGAATAAACACTCCGGAGCTCGCACAGAAATTTATTGATGAACAGATTAAAGAAGTAAGGGCCCAGGTGGGCGATAAAAAGGTTTTGCTGGCGCTTTCGGGGGGCGTTGACTCTTCTGTGTGCGCGGCACTTCTTATAAAGGCTATCGGAAACCAGCTTACATGCGTGCATGTAAACCACGGCCTTTTAAGAAAGGGCGAGCCTGAGCAGGTTGTGCAGGTTTTTGGAAAAGAGCTGGGTGCAAACCTTGTTTATGTGGACGCGGTTGACCGTTTCCTTGACAAGCTTGCAGGCGTTTCAGATCCTGAACAGAAAAGAAAAATAATCGGCGCCGAATTCATAGAGGTTTTTGCTGAGGAAGCAAGGAAGCTTGACGGCGTTGAATTTTTAGGGCAGGGTACTATTTACCCTGATATCTTAGAATCCAAGGGCATAAAGGCACATCATAATGTGGGCGGTCTGCCGGAGGACCTTAAATTCGAACTTGTGGAGCCGGTTAAGCTTTTGTATAAAGATGAAGTCCGTATGGTGGGCCACGAGCTGGGTCTCCCGGACAACATGGTTTACCGCCAGCCGTTCCCGGGCCCTGGCCTCGGCGTTCGCTGTGTGGGCGCAATAACCCGTGACCGTCTGGAAGCAGTAAGAGAGTCCGATGCAATCCTCCGTGAGGAATTTGCCCTGGCAGGCCTTGAAGGAAAGGTATGGCAGTATTTTACGGTGGTGCCGCCGTTCACATCCACGGGCATCAAAGATGGCAAGCGTACAGATGACTGGATGGTTATTATCCGTGCAGTTAATTCTGTTGATGCAGTAACAGCAACCGTAGAAGAAATCCCATATGAGCTTTTGTTCAAGATTCGCGACAGGATTCTTTCCGAGGTAAATGGCGTGAACAGAGTTGTTTATGACCTGAGCCCGAAGCCGGTTGCGACGATAGAGTTCGAATAATTGCAGATTTTGTTTCCGATATCGTTTCATCTTCGGAATTGCTTATAAAAGCAGGTCTTCTCCCGGAAGGCCTGTTTTCTTATCAGGTGAATAGAAATTGACAAGAATGATTATAATGATGATTAAAAAGAACGGAGGCGCCTTATGACATTTATCGAGAAT